>Ga0111538_10000524_pt1 | contig 51065 bp, 49 predicted proteins | sample SoiMethybrSBSTD1_FD_79669 | JGI IMG/M metagenome (GOLD analysis project Ga0111538, IMG submission 79669) | Bulk soil microbial communities from a Populus tree surrounding site in Tennessee, USA - Soil MetaG P. TD hybrid SBSTD1 (version 2)... | ecosystem: Environmental > Terrestrial > Soil >... | reverse complement strand
GTGATGTCCTTCAACTTCACCCATCTCGATATCGACCATAGCCGCGGCTTCGCGATCGTCACGAGGAAACGCAACCTCGTGGAGGAGGCGCTGAAGCTACTCAAGGCGGATAACGATCGAAAACCCTACAAAGCCGGCCTTGACACGTTCGTCGTCAGCCCGGTCAACGCCCGCAAGCAGCTCCTCGCGCTCATTCACAGAGCCAAGAAGCAGCTGCTCCTCTACGACCCCAAGATCGCCGACACCGAGATGTTGCGCGCGCTGAACGACAGGGCCAAGAAGGGAGTCGACGTCAGAGTCATAGGGTCTGTCGGCCGACAGAGCACTCATGTCAACGTTCGCCCGCTTGGCGGCTTCCGGCTGCATACACGGACGATCGTGTGCGACCGGCGTGAGGTCTTTGTCGGTAGTCAGAGCCTGCGGAAGGCCGAACTGGACTCACGTCGCGAGGTCGGCGTGATTGTGCGCGACTCGAAAGTCGTGAGCCGTGTGGCGAACACCTTTGAAGCGGACTGGGGAGCGAAAAACACCGCTGAGACGGTCCAGGACACGCCACAGGTGCTCAAGAAGAAGCTGAAGGACATGGTCGAAAAGCTGTCGCCGCTGAATCCACTGGTCAAGGAAGCGGTACACGAGGTGGTCTCGAAAGAGGGCAACGCAAGGCTGAACAAGACCGACGTGAAGGAGACCGTCGAGAAGGCGGTGAAGGAAGCTGTCCGCGAGCGAGTCCAAGAAATGCTGAACGAATCGGCGGAGCCCTAACGGCTAAAGTTAGTCAAGGTATTTGACAAACACCACTTCGTTCTGTCGCTCGTTGTAGATCAGCTCGTCGGCGATCGCGCGAATCAGCACGAGCCCGAACCCTCCAGAGCGCAGTCCCTTCTCGCGCCGAACTTCGTCGTGAACGATGACACCGGGTGCGTTGTGAATGGCTGCATGCGACAGGTCGTCGAAACCGAAGCCCAGACCAGGGTCGGCGATCCGATATAGCAACATCCGGCGTGTTCGGAGACACGCAACGCGCACCTCCTTCGCTGGATTGAGCTGTCCTCCCCACTCGATGCCATTCAGCAGCAGCTCACGAAAGGCGAGACCGACTGAATCGCGTGTTTCAGCAGGAAGATCTGTCTCGAGCTGTTGGACGAAACTCTGTATCCGGTCGGCTGCGTCACGAGTGCATGGCACCAGCAACTCTAGCCAGTCTGCTCGCGCAGAGATCACCTCGATGGTTGTCACACCTGAGCCCGCGGAGAACGCGCGCGTGACGACCTCGACAAGCCGTGAAGGTTCGATTGGCTTGGCAAGAAAATCGTAAGCGTGTCCGCGGAGAGCATCGAGCATCACCTCCGTCGTGTCCGCGCCAGTCATGACTACGACCTTCGGAGGACGCCGTTTGCCGCCACAGCGAGCCAGGATATCCAACCCACCGATCTTGGGTAATCGTACGTCCAACAGCACGACGCGGAAATCGTGACTGCTGATCTTCTCCATTGCCTCGGCACCATCCCGTGCGACTTCAACTGTAAAACCGGCATTGGCGAGAAGCTGCCTCAACCCGGTCCTTGTTGCGTCATCGTCATCGACAACCAACAGGTCTGAATGATTCATGAAGTCCCCGTGGACCGTCAGATGCAAAGCGCCGTACTGGTCCGTACGTCCGCACGTTCTTTCGTCTTCTCGAACTCCTTGGCCACCACGCGGGACCGCTCGCCGGCTACCGGTTTCCCGCGTTTCAACCGGACTAACATGTTCTGGTCAGCTCGCTTGACCCTGGCATTTCGGACGGCTGTGCGGTCCGTCTGCGTCGCGGTTTTCCGCTCTCGAAGGGCTTTCGTCTTACAGTTTCAGCAATCTGTCAAAGAATGAACGATAGCGTTGCAGGGCAACCCACAAGTCTTCGGTGGAGACGTTGTCGCCCTGGTCCCACTGCTTTTCCAGCCCCGACCGCTCGTGCGCGAACCCTTCCGCGAGTCGCTGCATCACCGACGCAACGAGCTTGTCAGCCTCTTCGACGGTCCGACGCGGCTCATCCACGAACCCGGTCTGAACGGTGCTCCAACGTGATCGGAACTCTCCCATTTCCGATTCAGAGAACAAGGGCGGAGTCTCCAGTTGCTGACCTTTGACGAGCTTGGGCCCCTCAGACGGCCCCTGGGCAGCGACCTGGCCCGCCAGGTCGGCTGTCGTCAGTTCATGCACTCGTGTTTGCGGCTCAGCCATCATGCCACCTCCTTCATTCCCGCGGCGGTTGGTACTTGCAGGAGCTCGTCGACGAGGGAGCGGTAGTGGATCATCGCGGTTCGCAAATCTTCTGTAGTGCCTTCACCGTTTCCGAGTCGTAAGGCAATCTCGTGCCCAGACCGGTAATTCGCCACCACTCGGGGATGGTCGACGGAGATATCAGCGGCGCGTTGATGAAAATCGGCGACAGGATAGCCACGTGTCTGCATCAGGAGAGAAACGAGTGCGTCGGCCTCTGTCACTGCCCCCTTCGGTTCATCGACGAAGCGAGACTGCAATGCCCGCCACCGGTCGGAGAAGTGTGCCCGCTCCACCGGATCGAGATCGCGGATCGTGAGTTTTTCAACCCGCTTTTCACGGGCCTCCAGTTGCGCTTCCGCTCGGCGTTCAGACCCATGCTCTCCCACCGCCAGCTCGTACTCCCGCCCAAAACGCTGCCTCAGCTCGGCTGTCGTGGTTCTCCGTCGTCTTTGCACGTACAGCCAGGCAAGGACCGCAACGACCAGAATGACCGCAACGCCGAGGACCATCATTGTGGGGTTCATCAGTTGTCTCAGGTCCATCACGAAACTCCTTGCATCGAAGTCGCTTGTCCACGTTCACGTGGCCGAACGCGCCGATCGTGTACGTCGCGACCCATCATGCGGCAATCGCTGACGCGTGTCTGTGCGCTTGAGTACAGGTGCGGATGGTGGTGCGTGTAGACCTTTCGCAGGAAGGACGAATACGACGCGCTCGCGCTCGACATGCGGCTCGGAATGCGAGCGGTCACTCCCAACACGGAGTGGCTCGAAGGCAGCGGCCTCACGCTCGACAACGGTATCGTCTGCAACGGCTCCGGTGAAGCCGCACCAGATGTGTATGCGGCAGGCGACGTGGCCAGGGTCGCGAACCGGTGGCACGGCGGCCTAGTCTTTCTCGTCCTTCTTATCGATCTCATCGATGATGTCGGTGGCGTGCTCGAGTGTCTTGTGGAGTTCGTCCAGCTTCTCGCCGCCGTCGGCGTCGTGATCGGCCTGGAGTTCTTCGACAACGGTAGAAGCGTCGTCTATGTCAGAGGCGAGTTCGCCGAATCTGTGGGACGTCATGAGTAACTCCTAAAGAGTCCTGGCGGGGTTCAACCCCTTCGATTCTCGCTCTTCCTGGAAACTCAGACGTGTTCGGATGGGGACAGACAAGCCTCTCCGTCCCACGCTAGGCTGCAGGCAGGAGAAAATATGGACACAACCACCATCGTGATCGTCCTCGTGGTGCTACTGCTCGTCGGTGGCGGTGGATTCCTTTTTAGACGCCGCGTCTGAGACCGTAGGCGCCGAAACGCTGTCGTTCGTCACGAGCGGTTCGGTGAACGCGATGACTCGGAGGGGCGGTGTTCGCTGCGCGATTGCGCGACGTCTTGCCTCCTGCATCGTCGCGCGGATTGAGCGGGTCTATTAGACACGCTGCAGCGCGCTTGCTTCGATTCAGCCGCCACGCAGATTGACGTAGGCTATGCGCGCAATCTCCCTGATACGCATACGTCTTCACGGTTGATCTGCCCCCGGGCTGGCGGTTCCCGCCGTCGCGGTGGTTTTAGTCTCGAGCCTCTCAGCCTATCAAGGCTTGCGAACACTGGGCGTTTCGTGTCAATCTGAACCGCCCAAAGTCACAATCGGCGTTGAACTCTGTACAGGAGGGCGCCTGGTTCTCCCAGGGCCGCGCCGCGCGATGAGCAAGTCGAAAACCGCACCGACGCTCAAGCCCCTCGAAGCAGTTGACTGGACAGGCGTGCGACTACAGCGCCTCAAGTACGAACCCGCAGCGAAGGTCTTTGTGCAAGGCGATCCGGCCACGAGCGTCATGTATGTCGAGAAAGGCGCCGTCAGGCTGTCGATCTTGTCGCACGCCGGCAAAGAGGCCGTGGTTGCCCTTCTCGATGTCGGCCATTTCTTCGGCGAGGGCTGCCTTGCGGGCCAGTCTCAGCGGATGGCGACTGCGACGGCTATGTCGACGTGCACCATTCTGGCTGTTGAGAAGCCGGAGATGGTGCGCCAGCTCCACGCCGAGCCAGCGTTTGCGGATCGTTTCCTGATTCACATGCTGACGAGGAACATCCGAATCGAAGAAGATCTCGTCGACCATCTTTTCAACTCCACTGAGAAGCGGCTTGCCCGTACCCTCTTGCTGCTGGCGCGGTACGGCGAACCCGAGGTGTCTCACCGCGCCCTTCCGAAGCTGTCACAAGAAGTCCTGGCGGAAATGGTCGGCACGACACGGTCGCGTGTGAACTTCTTCATGAACAAGTTTCGGAAGCTCGGGTTCATCGACTACAACGGCGCCTTGAAAGTGAACAACTCCCTCCTGAGCGTCGTGCTGCGCGACTGACGTCTAGTTGAGCCTGACAATCAGAGCGACTTCAGATACTCAACGAGGTCTCGCTGCTGCTCCGCGGTGAGACCCAGACCACGAACTCGGTTGTAATGCACCACAACGTCGGCGAGCGTGGCTGCACTGCCGTCGTGAAAGTACGGCGCGTGTTGCCATAGCGCACGCAGAGGCGTGGTGCGGTACGCCTTATTTGCGGTGCGTGCCGCGTACGCGCCGGCAGACTGTGCTGGTAGGCGCGCAGGAGAAGTTGCCTTGCCCGCCCATCTGGGTGGCGTGTTCTTCCCGTCCTGGTTGTACCGGGGATCGTATTTGCCAGGACCCCACGACGTGTACACCGCTTTCTTGTCCGCAGCCAGCACCGGTGACAGGGCGATGATCGCCCCCACATTGAGATCACGGTTCGGCCAGCCGTCCATCCGGCGACCGATGCCAGCCATGACCGAGTTGTCTACCGTGGAATGACAGAGCGCGCAGGTGACGCCAAGCCGCGTGATGTGATTGTTGGCATCCACCGTGGTCTGCAGACCCACGATCGCATTCAGCTTGAGCAACGCGACCGTCGTGGCCGGACTCTTGAGATCGACCTTCTCGAGGATTCCGGGAGGGAGTCGGTCCAGAGTTGTTCGTCACCGAACGTCTCGAAGCGGAAGACACGCTGGCCCTCTTCGACGAGGGCGGCTGACGTCGGCTCCTCCGTCGCTGGAGCTCCCGCGGTCGGAGGTCGCTCGCTTCCTTCGCGACTTGAGCCTGTCGCTCCGCATCCGCTCACCGCTGCTCCAAGAGTCACCGCGACGAAGGCCAGCGTTGCGACAGTAACGTCCGGTCGCGCTCGATGTGTGCGAGCGATGATGTATTCCTTCAGGATCACGACTTCATCCTCCCTGTTCAGCGGCCAAGTGAACACGTGACCTCGACGACACCATCCGGCGAACGTCGGATCCCCCGCGACAGGTCGAGCTGGGCTTGCAGTTGTGCCCTTCGAGCGAACTCGAGCGTATGCGAGAGCTGAGAACGACCGCAGTGCCGAACAGCATACCGGGCCAACTCTCACGGACGAATGTCTCACTTGTCCGGTTCGGAACATCTCTCGTGCGCCATCGCCGGTACCTTAGGGCAGGTGATTCAATGAATGACGATGCCCCTGTCCCTGCGGTTGCGGAAGAACACCGCAATTCCGCAGAGGCTGCCAGGAATGATGCCGAACAGTTCAGGCGACTCGCCGAGGAGACTCGTGAAGTTCGCGATCATCATCGCGAAGCGCTCGAAGCGATCCGACAGGAGCGAGAGCAGCTGAGGAACGCCGCTGAGACGGCGCGCATCGCCGGCGAGGAGGCGCGCATCGCCAGCGAGGAGGCGCGCATCGCCAGCGAGGAGGCGCGGGACGCCGCCCACGCGGCGCGGGAGGCCGTGGTGGAGACGGTGCGCGCCACTGCCGAAGCGCTCAACGCGTCGCTCGAACAAATGCAGTTGGTGGAGGACATGCGGCGGACCCTCCGTGAGGTAAGGGACCACAACAAGCTCGAGTCGAACTAGGTCGCGGCGTGGCCCGCCCGAACGCCGAGTCCGGGCGCTGAGTGTTGCGCGAAGGCCTCGACAATGGGCCGGGGCACGCCAATGTGGAAGCCCTGTGCGTAGTCAATGCCGCACGAGTGCCATGCCGATCGGCGCGTGCGTGAACGCGTTTTCAAAGGCGCTACGCCTGGGCGCGTCTCCGTGTGGTGCCGTCGACGAACATCCTCATGACAATCGGCGAGGTCCGGGAGGGATCGGCCGTCGCCCTGTTCTTCGCGTTCGTCGTCGGCAGCGTGGAGAGCGTGAACATCCCCTCGACGTGGGGCTAGCTCTTGACGACTTCCACTGGGACTGGGGCTGGGACTGGGGCTGCAACTGGAACGGCGACTGCGACTGGGAATTCAGGCTCCACCAGTGACGTTGGCCGGTCCGTGTTGCCGAAGTCCCCTTTTGTCTCACCGATCGAGGAGATATCTTCGGCACCCGTCTGCTGGAGAATCTGCTTGCCCTTGCTCACCCATTCCTGGTCATCGGCGTGCAGCGATAGCAGGATTCCGCCCTTCCTCATCCGCCCCTCGTACCGCTTCGCCTGGTACTCCGGAATTCCCAATCCGATGAGCGCGCCGGTCGTGCCACCGATTGCGCCACCGGCGCCCATGCCCGCAAGCGTCGCGACGATGGGTCCTGCGGCGATGAAGGGCCCGACGCCTGGGATCGCCAGCATGCCGATGCCGGCCAGCCACCCCAACGCGCCCCCAATGACCGCGCCGGTTCCGCCGCCCGCGACGGCGCCTTCGGCTGATTTCGTGCCCTTCTCATGGCCAAACTCTTTCGAGCCGACGTTCTGCGGAAATAGCACTGAAATGTCGGTGCTGCGAAACCCTTTCGTTCGCAACGCGTCAACGGCTGCGTCCGCGCTCTCGTGAGTCGGGTAGACGCCGAATACTGCGGTGTTCTTGCCAGACATAGTGCCTCCTCTGATCGTGGTGCTGCTGGACTCCTGATCCACGGCGCGACGCGGCCGATGTGATCGGATAATTGCGATCAATTGAACGGCGCGGCAAACCGTTCCTGGTCGCCGCGAAGTGGATGCGCGCGACGAAGATTCCTCGGACGATCTCGCGCGCACGTCTCGTCTCTCTCAGTACGCTACGCCCATCGACTGAATTGAGGTGTTCAGAACGTGACACGCACGTCCGCCCAAGGCGTCCGTGATGGCTCTTCCACCCACGCGTCGCTGCGAGTCATAGTGCGTAGCGCGAAGGTGGACCCTTTTCCCGTCATTGAGCGCCTGCCTCGGAGTCGCCCTGATCGAACCGAACGATAACCAGCGTGATGTTGTCGCGGCCCCCGGCATCATTTGCCTGAGCGAGGAGCTTCTTCGCGGCAACCTCGGGTACGGGCTCCGCGCCGAGCGTGGCCGCGATCGCCTCGTTGGTCACCATCTCCGTCAATCCGTCCGAACACAGCAGCAAGCGATCCGCAGCCTGAACTTCGAACGCGTGGGCTTCGACGTTGACTCCGGGGGACGGGCCGCCCCCCGGCGCGGTGTCCGCCCATGCCGTCGGCCACGAGAAAGAGATGTGCGCGCTTTCGCCAACCTGCAGCTTCGGTTCCGTCAGGCTCGTCTGAGAGACGCGCATCGATTTCGTGAGTTCGGCGATGAGGAACTGATCCTCATTGTTCGCGCGCACCTTTCCGTTGTCGGTGATCCCAAAGGCCTTCACCGTCACCGGGCGCTGTAGCATCGGCGAAACAGCCTCGTCAGTCGTGCCTATCATCTGCTACCGCTCGGCGTGAGCGCGCCTTTCGGGAGGATGACCGCGAGGGCCACGCCGTCCCACGGCGCCTGCCCCGGGCTGCCAGTGGAATCGGCGCTGAGCGGCATCGCTCCGGTCGCCCGCGGGTCGAGATGGAATGTGCCGACCAGGTAGTCACGCACGATCGATGCACGAACACGCGATCGCAGATACTGTTCGTCGCTGGGGCCCTGCTGCGCATAGCCTTCGACCATGACGATACCCGACGCAAGGTACTCGAGGTAGGGTCCGATCGCCGCGTCCACGCGGTTCTTGCCCGCCTCGCTCAACTGCTCCTTTTCCGGGTAGCCCGGCTCCGGCTCCAACAAGGCATCGGATCGAAGCCAGACGCGGACCAGACGGCGATCGCTACCCTTGGTCAGCGCCCCCTGCCTGTAGTCCGCCGGTGAGATCTGCGCGAGGTCGAAATAGCCGCGCTTGTTGAAGAAGCCGCGCAACAGGAAGTTGTGTTTGAGCGCCTCCATGTTCTCAGTGAAGTCCGCCATCGACTCGCGCGCATCGTCCATCGTTTGCTTGACGCTCGCCGTCATCCCCTGGACGCCACCATCCTTCGATTGCAGGCCTTCGAGGGTCTCTTTCGCACTTTGGACCAGTTGCCTCGCGTGTTCGGTGGTCTCTTCGGTCTGCTTTGCGATCGCGCTGACGCGGTTGTACAGCTCGTCGTCATTGACGAGTTTGCCGATCGTGCCTTTGCCGCTGCGAATCCCCTCGGCGATCTGCGCGGCATCGGCGCTGATCAGCGCACCGGACGCCGCGATCTTCGTCACCTCACCGGTCACGCCGGTGATCAGCACATTCGCGTTTTCGGCCGTGTCGGCGATCGCGACGACCGCGCGCTGCACGTCTTCCCTCATCTCGTCAACCACGTCGTTAACCTTCGTGACCGTGTCTCCCATCTGTTGCACGAGATCGGCGATGTCGAGCGGCTCTTTTCCGGCAATCGTGGCGTTCGCGGCGACGATCGGGGCGGTGTCCGATCCCGTCGTGATGCCCAGATAGTTCCCGCCCACGAGCCCCTCGGTCTCGATCGTGGCCAGCGAGTCAGTGCGCACGAGTCGATGAAGAGCCTCGACGATCTCCAGCTCTACCCGGAACTTGCCGCTCGGCGCATCCGGCGGAAGGATCTGCGTGATGGACCCGGCCTTCGCACCGGATACCCGCACAAGGGCGCCCGGTTGCAGGCCGGTGATCTTCTTGAACTCGGTGTAGACAGTGACCTTCTTCGCAAAAGCCATCTGCCGATCGCCAATCATGAACAGCCCGCCCGCGAACAGCAGGAAGCCGCCCAGTACAAACACCCCGACGCCAGCCACTCTCGCCTGTGTCGCCACTAGCCGCCTCCTTGCGCATGCATGAACGCCTGAACAAGAGGCTCCTCACTGGCATCGAGCGCTTCGATTGTCCCGCTGGCGAGCATGCGGCCCTGATCCAGCACGGCGAACCTGTCACCGATCGCACGGGCGCTCGGAATGTTGTGTGTGACCACGATGAGCGTGGTACCGCCCTGTTTCGTCTTGACGAGCAGTTCGTCGATCTCGCGCGCGGTCATCGGATCGAGGCCCGCACTCGGCTCGTCCACCAACAGAATCGACGGGTCGAGCGCCATGGCGCGGGCCAGCCCGGCCCGTTTCTTCATCCCGCCCGACAGGTCGCCCGGCATCGTGTCGAACTCCTCTTCGAGACCGACGGCCGCGAGCTTCGCCCTCGCGCGATCGCGAATGTCGGCGGCCCGCCAGGCGGTGTGGCGATGCATCGGAAACGACACGTTGTCTCCGACCGACATCGAGTCGAACAGCGCAGCGTTCTGAAACAGGACACCCATGTGCTTGCGAACGTCGCCGAGCTGCGGCCCACGCAGCGTCGTGATGTCGCGCTCCTCGACGAACACTCTCCCGCTATCCGCCTTGGTCAGCCCGATGATGTGGCGGAGGGCCACGCTCTTGCCGGTGCCGCTGCGTCCGAGCAGGCAGAACGCCTGGCCCTTGGGAATCTCGAACGACATGTCATCGAGTACCTTCCGCGTTCCGAAGGCCTTGGACACGTGCTCGAATCGCACAGCGTTCATGCGGACACCACGGGATAGAAGAAGAAGATCAGCTTCACGAGGATCACGTCGCTCAGAATGATGAGGACCGACGCCATGACGACGCTGCGCGTGGACGCTTCGCCGACGCCTTCCGTGCCTCGGCGCGTCGTGAATCCGAGATAGCAGGACACGACAGCAATGAGGTAGCCGAACACGATGGTCCTGAGGGTGGCGAGGATGATGTCCGCGTAGGAGACGTAGTTGAAGGCGCGCTCGAGGTACAGCTGCCAGGACATCCCGGACACCGCGGTCTCAGCCACGTACCCACCGAGAATGCCTGCGAAGTCCATCATGATCGTGAGGAGCGGCATCGCAATCATCAGGGCGATGATGCGAGTGACCGCCAGATACTTGAACGCGTCGACAGCAGTCGCTTCGAGTGCGTCGATCTGCTCGGTCACGTTCATCGCGCCGATCTCGGCGCCGATACCGGCGCCCACGCGCCCGGCGACGAGGAGACCGGCGATGAGGGGGCCGGTTTCGCGAATGAGCGCAATCGCGAGGGCGGCGGGAATCATCGCCTCGGCGCCGAAGCGCTCGAGCGAGGCGCGTGTGTGCATCGAGAGCACCACGCCGACCGCCACGCCCGCTGTAATGATGAGGGGCGCGGAACGGTACCCGAACTCGTACGCATGCCTGAGGACTTCGCGCATTTCATAGGGAGGGCGCGCCGCTTCGACGACGGCCTTCGCGCCAAACGTCGCGATCGCGCCGGCCAGTTCACAGACGCCGAGCGCGCGCGAGCCAACGCGGTCGACAACTGAGAGCTGCGGGATGACGTCTCTCGGAAGCGTCTCGCTCATTCGAAGCTACTTCCGCGTCTCCACCACCACCCGCCCTGCCGCATTTAGATACACGCGATACAGGTGTCCGTCCTTGCACGACACGGCGTAGTCGCTCTCGGCCTTCTTCTCGACGGCGACGACCTGGCCGCACGGTAATCCCTGAAGCGCGATCACCGCCGTCAGGTCCTTCCTGAGCGCTTCCTCGTCCTGGGCCGCCGACGGCACAACGAAGAGCGCCAGCACGACAAGGGACTGGAGCAGGACGGCTGTGCGTCTGTTCATGGTCTCTCCTGGGTTCCTTTCAGAGGGTGAAGAATCTGTTCTGGTCCGAGAGCAAGGCCCAAATCGACTCGCGCGAAGACACGATGGCGGACGCGAGCGGTTGGTCGGCGTCCTGCAGCAGCGAGAGCACCTTCATGATCAGCAGGTCGTAGGACCGGCGCAGGTCCGTCATCGTGCGCTTGGTCTTGCCCTCGTAGTGGTCGCGAAACTGTTGCATCAGGTCGTCGACCTTGTTCTTGAGGGACATCTTCGTGAAGAGGCCGATGGCCTTGGTCGCTCTGAGCTGCGCCTCCAGCGAGTTCAGATCCAGCGTCTGGGGTGCCGCGGGCGCAGTCGGTGCGGCGACCACGGGCGGCGTGGCGGGCTCACGCGGTGCGGCAACGCGCGGCGCCGCGGGCCGCGTAGCCGGTGTGACCGGCGCGGCGGCCGGCTTCGGCGCGGGGGGCGTCGTTGTCGGCGCTGCAGGTGTGGCGACCGGCTGGGTCGGGGCGGCTTGCGTCGCGACGACCGGAGGCTGCGCGGCCTGAGGAACGGAAGCGACGCTGGCGCAGCCAGCGGTGAGCAGCAACAGCAGAACGCCCGTGTATCTGACCATCAGAGCCGTCCGATCAACCGACGCGGATCCTGGAGAGGGAATCCCACCAGCCAGAGGAGAACGCCGACGACGATCAGAACCTGCACGAGTTGAATCAGCGGCATGGTCGGCCTTCCAGTCCTGTGAAGCGCACGAGACATCCCCCCCGGTACAGCGTGCTGCCAATCCCCCACACGCGTCTGTACGCTTGAGAACAGGGCCAACGATTCCTCAGGCGGTAGGCTTCCGTGCACGAGGTGTCGGTATGACTGCACGAATGTCCGCTCGTCGGTACGCGAGGCTGCTCCCCGCGTTGGTCGCCGCGCTAGCCGTCGCCAACCTTTCGGCCCAGACGAAGATCACGCCGGACAAGAACAGTTATTCCGTCGCGGACGATGTCAAGGTCGGGCAGGAAGCCGCGGCCGAGGCCAAGAAGAAGCTTCCGATGCTCAACGACGATCGGGTAGACACGTTCGTCGAGAGCGTCGGCGCGCGGCTTGCCGCGGCAATCCCAGGCGATCTCCGCCACACAGGCTTCCGCTACACGTTCGAGGTGGTCAACCAGAAAGACATCAACGCTTTTGCCCTTCCGGGCGGGCCGATGTTCCTCAATCGCGGGATGATCGAGGCGGCCAAGACCGAGGCCGAGATGGCCGGCGTCATGGCGCACGAGATCGCCCACGTCGCGCTTCGCCACGGCACGGCGCAGGCGACCAAGGGCCAGAAGTTTCAGATCGGCGCGGTTGCGGGTCAGATCCTCGGCGCGATCGTCGGCGGCACCGCTGGCTCCGTGATCTCACAGGGTTCGCAGTTCGGCCTCGGCGCGTACTTCCTGAAGTACGGCCGCGAGTACGAGCGACAGGCCGACCTGATGGGCGCGCAGATCATGGCGCGCGCGGGGTATGACCCGCGCGAGATGGCCAACATGTTCAAGACAATCCAGGCGGAGGGCGGCGGCAGCGGCCCGGAGTGGCTGAGCAGCCACCCGGACCCGGGCAACCGCTACGACGCCATCGTCCAGGAAGCCTCGATGCTGCGCGTCGAGGGCAATGGCAACTCCGGGCAGTTCCAGTCGATCAGATCGCGGCTGGTCGGGATGCCGCCCGCCCACACCGCCGAGCCGATCGCCAAGGGGCAGACCACAACCGGCGGCCGAACGGTTGGCACCGGCAGTCGGCGCGTCGTCAACGTGGAGCCGCCCTCGAACTCATACCGGACGCATCAGCCGTCGGGCTTCCTGCGCATCAGCGTGCCGACCAACTGGGACGCAGCGGACGCGAGCGCCGGCGGCGTGACCGACGCACCCAACGGCGGCTTCGTCAAGGGGGACAACGGCGGCTCCGCGTTCACGCACGGCGTGCAGGTGGGCGTGGCGCAGGGCGGCGGCAACAACCTGCAGCAGGACACGAAGCAGTTGCTCCAGAGCCTCTCGCGGTCGAATCCGGACCTGCGCGCCGCGGGGAACTCCAGACGCGAGCTGCGCGACGGGAGCCTGCTCAACATCATTGGCGTCGCGCCGCAGTCTGAAGCGAAGACCTACGAGAACACATTCCGACGTGTTCGACAGTCGTTGCAGATCGCCGATTGATGGCGGAGTCGATACGCAGTGCGCGGCTGTACGGTTTTGCACGCGCCTCGCCGGCTGGAATCAGGCCTCAGGCTGGCGGACGGTTGGCAGGGTTGGCAGCAGCGGATCCTGGTTCGGCGAGCGCGCTGCGGAACGTCGTGCCGAACATCTCCCAGGCGGTGACGAAGAGCGCCGCCAGGATGGGGCCCAGGATGAAGCCCATCACGCCGAAGAGCAGGAGGCCGCCGAGCGTCGAGAAGAAGATCAGCAACGCGTGCATCTTGGTGTCCTGGCCGACCAGCCGCGGCCGCAACAGGTTGTCCACACTGCCGACCACGAGCCCGCAGAACGCGGCAAGGCCGATGCCACGCCAGACCTCGCCTGTGCTGATCAGAATAATCGCCGCTGGCACCCAGATCAGCGCACCGCCGACGCCAGGGACGATCGACAGGACGGTCATCACCGTCCCCCAGAAGATCGCACCGTCGAGACCGACGGCCCAGAACGCCAGCCCTCCGAGTACGCCCTGAGCGAGGCCGATCAGAATGGTGCCCTTCAGCGTCGCGCGGGTCACCGACACGAACTTCTCCAGCATCCGTTGCTTGTCGATCTCGGTGAGCGGGAGGTACGCCAGCACGGCCCGGAGCAGGACCGGACCGCCGGTCAGGAAGAAGAACATCGTGTAGAGCAGCACGAAGAACTGAAAGATGAAGACCGCCGTGGCGCGTGTGGTGGCGGAGAGCGCGGCGAAGAGGAACGCGCTCGTGCTGCCAACGAGCTCGCCGGCCTTGAGCAGGATCTGTGCCCTGTAGGGCGCGATGCGATGGTAGCCGGGGATGGCGCTCAGCAGGCTATCGAGCTCACCCGGCTGATCCACGAGCTGCTGGAGGCGCGGCCGGAGCGTCTCAGTGACCCGCAGCGCTTCGTTCGCGCCGGCGCCGAGTACGACGAGCAGCGGCGCCATCACCAGCGCCAGCAACAACACCAGCGTCGCGATCGCCGCCAGTGCTGCACGACCTCGGAAGCGACCCAGCAGCCATTGATACACGGGGTAGCTCAGTCCCGCGAAGATGGCCGCCAGCAGAATCGTCAGCAGGAACGTGCGGATCATGGCCACGAACGCCACCGAGATCGCCGTGACCAGCAGCAGCAGAAAGGCCTGGCGGAAGCGCGTCTCTGTCATAGGGAGGCCGGAGGGTGTCCCAGAGGAGCTGACACTCGGGACAGAAGGAGCACTGTGACCGCACGCGCTCGTACGTAATGAAGGCCCGCGCCGAGCAGCACCGGGGACACGCGACGTAGATGCGAGGCGCGGGGTGAGGAAACAAATCCACGGTGGTGTGCCTCCTGTCGCGAGACGGTACCCGGTTCAGGCGCCCGCGGCTGTTCAAGACGATACACACGGATGTTCGTTCTTCGAGACGGACATGTTCAGAACGGCATAGCCGGTTCGAGTCACATGACGCACACTCCGCGCATGAGACAACCACACCAATGAGATGCACGCTATGCCGAGCCGTCGTGGCCGTTCTCCGATCGGGCCTGGTGCTGATCGAGTCCTCACACACAGCCAAGAACTGAGGGATATAGACACATGAAACGACTACTGATCCTGACGCTCGGCGCCGCCCTTGCCGGTGGCGCGTGCAGTACGACGGCGTCTGACGCCACTGACACGCCGCTGCCCTCCGAGCGTGGCGCAGGCACGTCAACCGTCCAGGCCCTGCCCGGATACCGAGAGGTGACGATTCCCACTGGCACCACGTTGCCATTGGCGTTGACGAGCGCAGTCGCGTCCGACACCAGCGCCCTCGAGGATGCGGTCACCGCCGAGCTCACGAGTCCGATCACGATCGACGGCCGCGACGTGCTGCCCGCTGGGACGCGACTCGCCGGCGTCGTGACAGCGGTTGACGATTCGGACCGCGTGAAAGGACGAGCGATGATCGCGTTCCGCTTCACGTCACTCCGAACGGGGGACGCACGCTACGACCTCGAGGCCGCGCCGGTGTCGCGTCTGGCTCCGGCCACGAAGGGTGAGGACGCCACGAAGATCGGCATCGGCGCTGGCGCCGGTGCGGCCATCGGAGGACTTCTTGGCGGGAAGAGCGGCGCAGCCAAGGGTGCCGCGGTGGGTGGCGGCGCCGGGACCGGTGTCGTGCTCGCGACGAAGGGACGTGAAGTGCGTCTCGGACCGGGCGCCGACGTCACGACCCGCCTCACGGCGCCGTTGACGGTTCGGGTCGGCAGGGGCTGAGCGGATGCACGTGAGCCCATTCATGCGTTGGCCCGATGACCTCCCTGCGGGCTGTTCTGTTCTGAACGCGCGTCTCGCGCACGAACCCGTAAGGTACTGCCAGGAGCAGCACACGATGAAAACTCACGCACGACCCCATCGAAACTACGGCTTCGTCGTCGGACTCGCAGCAGGCGCCGTGGTTGGCGCCGGCCTGGCGCTGTGGCTCGCGCCGAAGTCGGCCTCAGAGCTCCGTGAGCGCATCACCGACTCGGCGAAGACGTTCGGCCGGCGCGCATCTGATCACTATGAGCAGGCCAGCAGTCGCGTCGGTGAGGCGGTCGAGGCGCTCACGAGGCCGCGCGCGCTCTAGTTCGAGCTTCGCCCTTCGCGGCGTGCAGCACGTCTCGTGTGCGATCGGGAACACACGTCCAATCCAGTTCTGACCTACGATCGTCACGTCGGCCGCCCGCCCGTAACGGACCTCCGAGTTGTCAATCCAGAAGGAAGTGTCAGATGAGAAGTGTCTTCATCGCTGCGGCGATGAGTCTGTGTATGGTGTCGCTCGCCACCGTCGTGTCAGCCGACACGCTGGTCATGAGAGACGGCTCGCGCATCCAGGGCACGGTGCTGGCCATCGCTGGACGGACCATCACGTTCCAGCACGCCGACGGGGTGTCGCACCGGTACCCAACCAGTCGGGTCCAGTCGCTGGAATTCTTCTCCGCCGACCGCGACAACCCGCGCGCGGCCAGCGCCCGCAGACTCGAGGCGCCCGCGGGAACCGAACTGGTCGTGCGAACGGTTGAAACGATCGACTCCAAGCACTCCGAGCCCGATCAGATCTTTTCAGCCATCGTCGAGCAGGCAGTCACTGACGCGTCTGGCCGCGTGATCATTCCCGACAACTCCAAAGCCCAACTGATGATTCGCAACGTCTCGTCGGGCGGCGCGACGGGCAGCCCGGAGATGGTACTGGACGTCCACTCGATCACCGTCGATGCCCGGAAGTACCTGGTCAGCACGACGGACCTGACTGAGGACAGCGACACGGGCATCGGCACGAACAAGCGCACGGCCGCGACGATCGGTGGGGGTGCCGCGGTCGGCACGGTCATCGGTGCCATTGCGGGCGGCGGAAAGGGCGCGGCGATCGGTGGCCTGATTGGTGCGGCGGGCGGCGCGGCCACACAGGTGCTCACGAAAGGGCACAACGTCAAGGTCCCCGCGGAGACGGTCCTCAGGTTCCATCTGGACAAGCCCATGACACTCCGCGCCGAAGGGTAAAGGGCATCACCCGTTTCTCATCACACGAAGTCAGAAAGAAATGAATCACATGACATCAATGTTCAGGACGGTCATCGCGCTCTGCCTCACGCTGACGGTTGGCACGATCGCCCACGCACAGACACCGAAGACCCTCGACGACGAGATCGGCCAATCCGACAAGGCCGCCCGCGTCTTTCGCAAGATCATGGACACCCCGGACAAAGGCATCCCCAAGGATCTGCTGGAGAAAGCCGAGTGCGTTGCGGTCTTCCCGTCGGTCCTCAAAGCCGGCTTCATCGTCGGCGGGCGCGGCGGGCGTGGCGTGGCCAGTTGCCGAACCGTCAGCGGCTGGAGCGCTCCGGCCTACTTCACGCTGGGCGGCGCCAGCATCGGATTGCAGATCGGCGCCCAGTCCACCGACTTCGTGATGCTGTTTATGAACAAGGACGGGATGAAGAGCCTCCTGTCTGATGAGTTCACGCTGGGCGGCGACGCGTCAGTAGCGGCCGGACCGGTCGGCCGGCAGGCTGGAGCGGCAACCGACCTGAAGCTCAACTCGCAGATCCTCTCCTACTCGCGCAGCAAGGGTTTGTTCGCCGGGCTGGAGCTCAAAGGCGTGGTAGTCAAGTCGGACAAGGACGACATGCGCGACGTGTACGGCGAAGGCATCACAGCCAAAGCGGTGCTGCAGGACAACACAGTCAAGGCGCCGGTCGCGGTGCGGGCGTTCCCGACCGCGCTTGGTCGCTACTCGTCCCGCAACGCCACGGAGTAACCCGAACATCAGATCAGGGAAGAAGCGAACAGCTATGCAAAAGAACCTGTATGCAGTCGCGGTGCTCGCGCTCACGATGGCCGTTGTCCCGGCCTGCGCGACGAAGAAGCTCGTGCGAACGGAAGTGGGCGCGGTCAACGCGAAGGTGGACACCCTGAACACGGCAGTCGAGGCAACGCAGGAGCGGACGCTCTACGAACAGCACCAGGTGCCGCTGCACAAGATCAACGTGATCAGCTATGGCGAGGACAAGCCGGTCGCGCCGAACACGACACGCGCGGGGCGTGGACAGAACCGTCGCGTCGTCGTTCGCGTGCTGTCATAGAAGGAGAAGCCATGATTACCGTTCTGCTCGTCATGCTGGCTGTGATGCTGGTGGTCTCGATGCCCACGTGGCGACATAGCCGAAGCTGGGGCTACTATCCCAGCGGCAGTGCCGGTGTCGTTCTACTCGTGTTGCTCATCTTGATGCTATCGGGTCGCCTATAACGCCCGGGCATTGAGCGTTGCACGTGAAAAGGGGGTGGCGCACAACCACTGTCCCTTTCACGTGCGACACCACGTCGCGCTCCGTCGAGCCTGCCGATGTGCACAATCATCGAGGCTCATCGATCCGCCGCGTCGAGTGCCGGCACGTCGCCGGCCAAGTACTGAGTGATGCGGCGTTCCATCTGCTCTGGAAACGCCGGCGCCGGCCCCACGAGTCCATCGCGGTACACGTTCAGCATCACTTCCCGAAACACCGGCAGCGCAACACGCCCGCCAGTCTCCCTCGAGCCCAGCGAGCGATTGTCGTCGAAGCCGATCCGCACCGCGACGGTGATGCCGTCCATCCCGTACGTCGATCCCACGAACAGCGCGTCTCTGAACTCGTTCGTCGTCCCCGTCTTCCCCATCACCGCAATTGGAAAGCCGCGGACGTCGAGCGCATGCGCGGTGCCGGTCGGAAGACGAACGACCCCGCGCAGACCCTCCTGGATGAGCGCGAGCGATCCGTCGTCAAACACGCGCGTCGGAGATCCACGGCGCCCTGGGAGCACGTCACCGGATCGGCGCACGATCTGCCGGATGACGTACGGCTCGGCGAGGATTCCGGACGCCATCGTCCTGTATGCCGTCGCCAGTTCCAGCAAGTTGACCTCGGACGCGCCCAGCGCCGTCACCGTATACCGGTGCAGCCGCGTCCGGACGCCGAGCCTGCGCGCCGTCTGCAGGACGGCGTCGATCCCAATCTCGTTCGTGATCCAGATCGCGACGACGTTTCTCGATTCGGCGAGCGCCTTCCGCATCGGGACCCAGCCCTTGAAGCGGCCGTCGTAGTTCGCAATCCACTTCCGTTCGCCCGCACCGCCGTCCGGCACGCTGATCGGTTCATCTGGCACGAGAGTCTCGAGCGAAAAGTCGCCGCGCCTGAACGCAGCCAGATACACGATGGGCTTCATCACCGACCCGGGTTGACGGAGCGACCGGCTCACTCGGTTGAAGTCGACATACGAGGCCGCCCGGCCGTCGTAGACCTGCCGCCCGCCAGTCTCCGCCAGAATGCTTCCGTCCCGGTTCTTCAGTACGACGACCGAGCCCTGGATGTCGGATCGAGTGCTTGGGTGTCGCCGCTCGTATTCGAGCAGGCCTCGCTCCAGCGCGTCACTCACGATTCGCTGCAGCCGGCCATCGACGGTTGAGTAGATCTGGACCTGTCCCTGCAGGAGATCCTCGATGCCCAAGTCCGCATGCACGGCGGTGAGCTCGTCAAGGACCTGCTCGACGACGGCCGACGAGCGAAAGGGCAGCTGCGCGCGCGGCACGACGACCGTCAGCGGCCGCTTCGCCGCGTCCGCCCTCCGGTCACCCGTAATGAACCCTTGCGCCGCCATGAGCGACAGAATCTGGTTTCTGCGCCGGAGGATCCTGGCCGCATCGCTGGCGCCCGGCGCGTAGTCGCGAGGCGATTTGGCAATGCCTGCCAGCAGCGCCGCCGTATCGGCATCCTCGAGAGAGAAGCTCGTGAGCGCCCGGCCGAAGTAATACTCTGCCGCCCGCGAAAACCCGTACTGGCCGTGTCCCATGTAGACGAGGCTCACGTACCGAGCGAAGATCTCTTCCTTCGCGCGGCGTTTCGATCCGTATCGCTCTCGCATCTGCTGTTCGAGCCAGACGGAGAGCCGCATCTCCTCGCGCTTCCGGGCCAGCATGTTGACGCTGCGCGCTCCGATCACGGACGACAGCGCGCGAGCGACGAACCCGGCCGGCCGCAGCTGGTGGCTGTTCTCCAGCGTCGTCAGGCCGCGCAGAAACTGACCACGCACGAGCTGCTGGGTGATGGTGGAGCCACCCTGCGGAAAGATTGCGGGGCCGCCCTGCTCGTCGTACGCACTTTGCCCCACCAGGCGACCCAGCACGCTGTCGAGCCTGGCCTTGCCGAGCACACGAGGCACGCTGAGGTAGTCAACACCATTGTGAGCGAAGAAGCGCTTGTCCTCGGCGGCCAGAATCGCGTCACGAACGATCGGAGGTATGTCGTCATACCGCGTGATGTTCCGATACTCATGGGCGAGCGCGATGAGCGGCTCGCCGTTGGTGTCGTAGACGTGACCGATGGAGGAAAACTCAAACCGGATCAACGCACCCAGGTCGGGCACGTTCTGGCGATCGAAATAGACGTGGTACCAGGCACCAAGCCCGAGCAGCGTGACACTCAATAGGGCAACCCCCATGAACATCACGATCAGCAGTCCGATAAAGCGGCCTCGACGGAGCGCTCGAAAGAAGAGGCCCGGCCGCAGGTGACTCTTCAGACGCGCCTCGACACACAAGGACCTTACGCGGTTGAGGGATCGGAGGATGTCCCGAACGGCACAGACAGTCGGAGAATCCTTCGGCATCCTGCTGAACACGCATGACGATGAACACTCATGACAACCAGGCCGCGCCGCCGCAGCCACTCGATGCCGGATCAGCCTCCGACTGGCGTCGCGTCGCCGCCGCACAACACAGCATGCTGGTCGAGGGCCCAGAGGCGTCAATTCAAGCCGTGCTACAGCTTCTTCAGCCATATCTTCGGGAACCCGTCACCTTCCTGCGGCGCGGGATCTCGCAGCCGCTTCCGGCCGATGGATCCGGAGCACTCGTCGTGCAGAACATCGCGGCCTTGGACCGACACGATCAGGCGCGGCTACGGGTATGGCTTGACGACCCCGCACACCGGAGCCAGGTGGTGTCCACATCGGCGTACCCCTTGTTTCCGTTGGTTGATTGCGGCCTGTTCGACGCGAGGTTGTACTACCGTCTGAACGTCGTACGGCTCTTCGTTGGCCAGGAGGAGTGCGAGGCGAGCTGACGCTCGTACTTCTGCAGGAAGTTCACCGTCCACGTGCGGGCGCGCGGCTGCGCACCGCCGCACTGCTGTTCCAAATCAAGGCGGCCTTGGGGCCGAACGAAAACAAGAACCGAGCGTGGAAGGACTGCGCCACGTGCGCGGATCTGTTGTCGGCGTTCGAGGTAGCGCTGGCGCGCGGCCAGGCCCTGGCGCGAGCGCGAATTCTGGCCGACCCGGCCGATGACGAAACGCTGTTCCTTCTGGGCAAGCTGGATCTGAACTACGTCTGGTTGCAGCTCGGCACACTGGGACGCCGAACCGGGTGGGACGAGTACTGGGAAGGCCGGCGTGCCCTCGATACCGTGCTCAGCCGCCAGCCTGCGCACGTCCGCGCCCGTGTCGCGCGCGGGTGGATCGACTACATCGTCGCCACCAAGATGCACCGAGGAACCCGGTGGCTGCTCGGCGGCGGCAACAAGAAGCGGGGAGTGCTCGCGATTCGTGAGGCGGCCGGGGCGGAGGCAGACTTCTTCACCCGCAAAGACTCACCGATCGAGTCAGTAGGGACTCGCGCGATGACCGCTTCTCCCGTCACTCGAGCGGCTCATGTCAGCAGGACGCGCTGCGATCGGGCGGGGTGCGGGGTTTCGCCTGCGCAACAGCAGCAGCAAGCCAGCGACGCCGATCGATACGCAGCCGAGTGAGACCATCAACAGGACCGCGCTGGCCGTCTGCGGCAACGTGGTCCAGGCGTTCTGCCGGCTCGGCTGCACGACAGTGGAGCCCTCTCCCTGTTGCGACGCGTTGGCCTCGGCAAGATTCGGAACCGGCGCTGCAAGATTCGGAACCGGCGCCGTCTGGATGGCGGCGGAGACAGGGGTCTCCCGTTGGTCGGGCAAGATCGCAACGATTCTCGCGGTCTTCAAGGCGTTGACATCGGCGGCCTCGGCGACATCGATTGCCGGCACGGCGATCTTCGCCGCCTCGGCCAGCGACGCCGCGCGCGGCTTTGGATACACGAACTCCTGACCGACGCTGTTCCCAGGATGGAACCACGCGCGAATCGTGTCTGGCGAGCCACGAGGCACTTCGTTGAACGTGATGACTGTCTCGGTGGTCGTCTCGAGCCGGTAGTCGGGGATCGTTATCACCGTCGCAATCAGCCGTGTGCCGACGGCATTGAAGATTTGCACAATGTGCCGGTCACTCAACGTGTCGGCCAGCTTGAACGTGTACGTGCCGGCGGGAAGGATGTGTCCAGGAACCTCGAATGTCTGACGGAAGGTCAGCACGGTCTTCTTGTTCCAGTCGTCCGCCCGAACGGTGGCCGGCGACACGAATCCGAGCACCGATAGTGCCAGGCCGATCCACCCGATTGTCTTGATCATCTGCGCCGTCGCTTTCTGAAAGGCATTGACGTGGGTGACGCTCCGGTCAGCCGCGTCACGAGCAACCAACCGTCACGATGGTACGACGCTCCAGCCACCAGTCCCTGTCCTCGATCGCACAGGACACGCACGACAGACGGGCAGAGCGATCGTGTTTGGTGTGGCCGATCCGGCGGCATCTTGACGACTCGAGACGATTCGTGCAGCATACCTATCTAGTTAGGCCTATCTAGCTAGGCCTCGAACGGGAGTGACATGGCGATCGCGAAAAACGACATCCTGCAGGGCACGCTCACCCTGCTCGTCCTCAAGACACTCGCCTCCAGCAAACGCATGCACGGCTATGCGATCACGACCCATGTGCAGCGCGTCTCGGGCGACCTGCTCCGTGTCGAGGAAGGCTCGCTCTACCCCGCCCTGCACCGCATGGAGCAGCACGGCTGGCTGAAAGCCGACTGGGGCGTGACCGAGAAGAACCGCGAAGCGAGGTTCTATTCACTCACCGCCAAAGGCCGGCGCCAGCTTGCGGTTGAGGAAGACAGCTGGGCGCGCTTCACCGAAGGTGTCGGACGCGTGCTTCGCTACGTCTAACCGAGGAAGGCTGACATGTCCTGGCTCCGACGCCTCGTCAACACGCTGCGGCTTGGCCGGCTGCAGCGAGACATCGATCGCGAGATCGCATTCCACATCCGCGAACGCGAGGAGGATCTCCACGCCGACGGCGTGTCAATGGAGGAAGCGCGGCTGCGCGCACGCCTCCAGTTTGGCAACCCACTCATTCAGCGCGAGCGAACGCAGGACGTGGACGTCGCTCGATGGCTGGAGACGTCCTGGCGCAATGTCCGGCACGCCGTCCGCGGACTCGTCCACGCACCCGGATTCTCACTCACGGTCGTCCTCACCCTCGCGCTCGGCATCGGCGCCAACAGCGCCGTGTTTTCCGCGATGGACGCCGTTCTTCTCCAGCCGCTGCCGTTCCGCGACCCTAATCGGCTGATGTCGTTGACGCAGTCGAGCGACGCCACCGGCGAGAGCACAGGCGCCGCTGCTCGCATCCTGGATTGGAGCCGACTGAGCACGACGTTCCAGGGCATCACCGGACACGTGATAGAGGACGTCTCGGATACCACCGGCGATCAGCCTGAGCGCGTTCAACGGGCCACGGTCTTGCCTGGCTTTCTCGAAGTCTGGAGCGTCGACCCGCTGCTGGGGCGCGGGTTCACCGACGCCGAGCATCACCTAGGCGGCCCCGCAGCGATTCTGATCAGCGAGCGGTATTGGCGCCGACGCTTCGGCGCCGATCCACAAGTCGTGGGGAAAAACGTGCGGATGGCCAATCGCGCCTACCCGATTGTCGGCGTCCTGCCCGCATCCTTCATGTTTCCGGAACGGGACGTGGACTGGTGGGCGCCTGATTGGGTCGATGCGCCGTGGGCTGTTGCGCGAGAATTCCGGGGGCACACCGCCATCGGAAGGCTCAAGCCGGGTCTCACGCTCGAGCAGGCGCGAAGCGAACTCGGCGACGTCCAGCGAAAGCTCGCGGAGCAGTATCCCAAGACCGACCGCGGTCTACGACCTGTCATCGTCCCGCTCAAAGAGACATATGTCGCCGGCGTGCGGGGGTCGTTGTGGCTCGTGTTCGGTGCCGTATCGGTTCTGCTGACGATTGCGTGCACGAACATCGCGTCGCTGTTGCTCGCGCGCGCGACGCGGCGAGAGCAGGAAATCGCGGTCCGTTACTCCCTCGGCGCCTCGCGCGCTACGGTCATCGCGCAGCTCTTGACCGAGTCCGCTGTGCTGGCGTTCGCCGGTGGGGCTGTCGGCCTGCTCGTCGCTGCCATGGCGCCGGGCGCGTTTCGGCTACTAGCTCCGGGGATCCCACGGCTCGAGGACGCCGCTCTCAACGCCCGAATGCTGCTCTACACCGTGGCTTCGGCGGTGATTGTCGCCCTTGTGTGCGGGCTGATGCCGGCGTTGCGCAGTACTCGCGGCGGCGCGGCCCTGGGAGGCAGCGGCCGAACAGAGGTGTCCGATCGGCATTCCCTGCAGTGGCTTCTCGTTGGTGTGCAGATGACCCTGGCGGTCACGCTGCTGACCGGCGCCGGACTGTTGCTTCGCAGCTTCGACAAGCTATCGCGCGTAGACACGGGCTTCAACGCTTCTCATGTTCTGACGTTCCGGGTCAGCGCGACCTTCGGAGAAGACGTGGACTACAACCGGACCGTCCAGCGAATCAATCGAACGCTCGACGCGTTGCGGGCGCTTCCCGGCGTCCAGACAGCCGCAACGACGCTGAGCTTGTCTGGCCTTCCCGGGGAGGTCCAACTCGATTACAGACTCACTGAAGGACGCGCCGGCGATGCGCCCATGATCGCCGACGCCCGAGTCGTCTCGCCGGAGTACTTCGAAACGATGCAGATCCCATTCCTCTCCGGCGAGCCGTGCAAGCCGACGACAACAGCTGCAGGGACGACGGAGGTGATCGTCAATCGCAGCTTCGCTGGACGATACCTCGCCGGCCGCACGGCTATCGGCCTGCACCTCGCAGCGGCGACACCCGATCGCATCGTTGCCGTCGTTGCCGACGCACGGGAGCGCGGTGCCGACCAGAGTCCAGTCCCGACCGTCTACAGCTGCTTCAGCGCCGGGACACCATTCCCCTGGTTTGTCGTACGGACGACCGGCGAGCCCATGGCCCTGGCCGGCGACGTCCGTCGGACCATCAACCAACTCGAGCCACTCCGCTCTGTCTACGACATGGCCGCGCTCGACAATCGGATCGGGGATGCGAATGCGCAGAATCGGCTCAGAACGCTGGTCCTCGTGCTGTTCGCCTGCACTGCGCTTTCACTCGCCTGCCTGGGTGTCTACGGCACGTTGAGCTACATCGTCAGCTTGCGGCGGCGTGAGGTCGGACTGCGCCTGGCGCTCGGCGCGGCTCGGTCTGGCATCCTGCGCCAGTTCGTCGCGCAGGGTCTGAGAATCTCCGCCGTGGCGTGCGCGTGCGGTCTCGCGTTTTCGATCGCGTTTGCCAGGCTTCTCTCCGGGATGCTGTACGGCGTGACACGCTTCGATCCCACGACGCTTGCGAGCGTGGTGCTTGTCGTGCTGACCGTGGCAACACTCGCGTCGCTCGTTCCCGCATCGCGGGCCGCCTTCATGCAGCCGATGCGCGCGCTTCGTGAGGAGTGATCAGACGTCCGCCTCAAGGCGGACACTACGTACTGAGCAGACGACGCAGACGGCGCCGCGCCGTGCACAGGCGCCCTTTCGAGGTGCCCACGGGAATGCCCAGACGCGTGGCGATTTCGGGATGCGTGTAGCCCATGACGTCGTACATCACGCAGACCTCGCGCTCGTGCTCGTCGAGTGAGGCGAGTGCCGCACGCAGCGCCTGGCGGTCGGCCAGCCGATGCCAGTGCCGCCGACGCGATCTGACATGCGAGTCTTCCAAGCTGATGTGCAGACCGCGACGCTGCCGATATCGGCGGACGTCCAAACACGCGTTGATCAGAATGCGGTAAATCCACGTGTTTGGCGCGGAGTGGCCGCGGAAGCGCTCGCTGTGCGCGAGCGCGCGCAGATACGCCTCCTGCACCATATCGTCCGCCTCGTCACGGCTCACGAACCGTGAGGCCACGTTGCGCAACTGGCTGTACGACTGCGCGTAGGTGTCGGCGAGGGCGCTCGGCTGCATGTCACTCGGTAATTCCGATTTCGACCGAAAAGGTTCCAATACCTGAGCGCTCGGATAGGATCGGCCTCCGATGACCCACGCCCTTGGCACGTGTTGCTTCGCGGAGCTCGAATCGCCGGACGCCACGTCAGCGCGGCAGTTCTACGGCGATCTTTTCGGATGGACGGCCGAAGAAGTCCCCGGCCCGACTCACCCATATTGGTTATTTCAGATCGAAGGACGTGTCGTCGCAGGACTGCGACCGATCCCGCGCGGCCGGCAGCGATGGATCCCGTACGTGGCGGCTGACAGTCTCGAAGACACCATCGCACGGGCCGAGCGGCTCGGTGCTCGGCCCGGCCAGGAACCGTTCGACGTCTCAGGTGCGGCGCGAATGGCCACGATCGTCGATCCCCATGACCGCGTGATCGGCCTGTGGAACGCGAACGGGCGCAGCGGCGCGGAGCGCCAGGGCCAGCCGGGATCGATGTGGTGGGTCGAGATGCTGGCGCATGACGTCACGGGCACCACGCACTTCTACTCGTCGCTGTTCGGATGGACGGCCAGTGAACGGCGATTCCCGCACTTGGCGCACAGGTACACCGTCTACTCGATCGGCAATGAATCGGTGGCTGGCGCGATCAGAATCGAGCGCAACTGGGGCCGTGTTCCCGAGCGCTGGCAGGTGCTTTTCGAAGTGACCGATCTCACGCGGACGATCGAGCAGACGGAAGGCCTCGGTGGCTGCGAGGACCTTCCGGTGCTCGAGATTCCCAACGTCGGGAGATGCGCATCACTTCGCGACGATCGTCAGGGTCTGTTCTTCGTCATGCAGCCTCACGGCTTTGCCGTGAGGTAGGCCTCACACCGTCGGTGTGAAGTAGTACACCGTCCCGTCATCGCTCCCGGCCACGATCGCATCGCCCTCGGCGTTGATGACCATCGGCCAGTTCATGCTGCAGGTATTGGATTCCCAGAGCTTCTTTCCATTCGCGTCGAACAGATGGAACTTCGCCGGTTTCGACGTCGGGTACCCGTCGGCCATCGCCACGTACTGTCCGCGCGCGTCGATGCTCGTGGAGTTGGGGTTGTTGCCGATATTGGCTGTCCACGTCTTGGTCAAATCCGATGAGAGCGCGAACAGTTTTCCTGCGAGCTTGGAGTCGTCGAGGCGATTCACGGCAGCGGTGATCAGCTTGCCATCGGCGGACGTGGCCACCCATCGAACATTCTGCTGGAGCTTCGTGCCGTCGTCGCTGTCTTTCGGAACCGTCCCCTCTAGCTCGCCAGCAGACGTGTCGAACTGCAATGGCGTGTACCCCTTTGGATCGATCATCACGCCGGTCAGATCGAAGAGGAACACGAAGTTCCCGCCGCCGGCGACGAACTTGTCCACGTCCTGCGCGATCGCGACCGAGAGAAATGGAAGCGCCTTCTGCGCGTTCCACGTCACCTTGGTGCCGATTGCGCCGTTCTTGATCGTTGCCGCGTATACATGTCCAACCAGATCGCACGCCACCAGCCAGGTCCCGCTCGGGTGAAGAGCGATGCTCGTGACGTACTTATTGGCGACTTCGGCGATCTCGAGCTTCAACGGAACGGGATTGAATGCGTCCCCTTCCCGGAGGAAGACGTACACGTCGTCGGCCACGGCAGCCAGGACTCTTCCATCGGCTGAAAGCGACACCCAGCTCACTCTCTGCTTGATGTCCTTGAAGTCCAGCAACAGCTTGAGGCTGCCTGTGCTGCTGCCGTCTGCGTCGTAGGCACGCAGCAGACCGAGCTGGCTGTCGGCGTCCTTATCGAGCCAACCGCTCGCGGCAACGGTCCTGCCGTCAGCGGAGATCGCGACGCCGTACACACCGTCCCAGGCATCGAACTCGTCGCTCCACTTCGGCTCGACCTTGTCAGTCTTGACTTTCGGCACGTCGTCAAAGAAGTACAGGCCGAACCGGCTGCGGATGTTGGGGCCAAAATTTGCCGTCTTCTGGTCGTAGTCGTGAATGTACGTTCCGGCGACCACGCGTTTGCCATCTCTGGACATCGCGACCGAGTTGACCCAGAAGACGGCCGTCAGCCGCTTGGCCCACAGCGCCTTCCGTTGCTCCACCTCGAGTGACGCAGCGCTTGGAGCGACCGTAGTCGCAATAAAGGTGTCAGTAGGCGACATCGAAGCCTCCTTCTGTCTCTGTCTCTACAACGACAGTCTTCGGGTATTTGAACTCGCGCGGGAAACTGACTCTACTTCAAGGCGCTGAGTTTGTGTATCAACCGATTGCACGCACGCGCGACGGCCACGCGCGCCGCCGCTGGCGAAGGCAGACCGAAGATGCGCGCAATCTCGCTCGGGTGTCGTTCGCCTTCAATGCTGGCCACGATGAGCCGCTGGTCTTTCGCCCGGAGGGTGCGAAGCGTCTCGATATACCGGGCGCGCAGTTCCTGCCTCATGGTGATCTCGAGTGGGCCGGTTTGTTCGGACGGAAGTTCGTCGCAGACGGCGACCGGCTCGGGCCGTCGAGCCAAGCGGCGAGCCTCGTCGCGAACCAGATTCAAGACCGTTCGGCGCAGGTACGCCTGCACGGAATGCGCGTGGCGGGGCTTGAACAGCGACCGGCGTTTCAGCATCCGCAAGGCGGCTTCCTGGACGAGATCCTTGGTGTCGAAGTCTCCTCGAGAGCCTCGGGGGATCTTGCCGTGGGCCCACCGCTGCACCGACGGCAGGCAGTGCTGGACGAGGATATCGACAGACTTCGACTCGGGCGCCGTCTCGGTGCCGGCCGCTTCCGCATCGTCAATGTCTTGACGCATAGGGGCCTCGGTTGGGAAATGAAAAGGAGCCTTACAGCTATAGGCGTAAAAATGGCGTCTGAAGGGTAAATTGGGCTTATGACGCCGCAGATCACGAGACTCCTGCGCAACTGGAGCTCCGGTGACGAGGAAGCACTCAACGTGCTCATGCCGCTCGTGCACCGGGAGCTGCGGCAGCTGGCGCGCCAGCACATGCGGCGCGAACGGAAGGAGCACACCCTGCAGGCCACGGCGCTGGTGAGCGAGGCCTACCTGCGTCTTCTCGAACTGAAACAAATCCAGTGGGAGGATCGCGAGCATTTCTTCGCGGTCTCGGCGCGGTTGATGCGCCGAATCCTGGTGGATGCTGCGCGCACTCGAAGTGCCCAGAAGCGCGGTGACGGCGAGCAGCCGATGCCGCTCGAGGCGGCGCAATCAGCTCACCGCGATCCCGAGAGCGAGTTGCTGTTCGTGGACGAAGCCCTTCGGAGTCTGCAGGCCTTGGACAAGCGCAAGGCGCAAGTCGTCGAGCTGCGCGTGTTCATGGGGCTCAGCGTCGAAGAAGCGGGAGAGGTGCTCGGTGTGTCGGCGGAGACCGTGAAGCGTGATTGGCGACTGGCCAAAGCCTGGCTCAAACGGGAACTGGAGCCGGCCAGTCTCTCCCCGAACGGTTCGGCCCAGGTCTGAATCAGGGTCGCCGCGGCAGGGGCAATCCCATGCCCTCGACAATCTTCTGGAAGCGGGGATCGTCCATCACGCCGTCGAGAAACGATTCGACGACGATGTACTGAAGAAGGGGATCACGCGCGTTGGCCCCTGCCTGCAGATGCGCGATGGCGCGCTCGCGATCCCCAAGACCGAGATAAGCAATGGCCAGGAATGACGGCGCCACGACGCTGCCGTCGGTTTCGAGCGCCCGGAGTTCGCGCACCGCCTCGTCACGACGACCCGACCGCGCGAGCGCATGCACGTAGAATGAACGTGTCGCCGGCGTGTTGTAACCGAGGTCCATCGCCCGCTTGAACGCCGTGACGGCAGCGCCGAAGTCGCCTCGTCCGCCGTTGACGGTGCCAAGCCACTGCCACAGCACGGCCGCACGGCTATCGATCGTCAGTCCATCGTTGAGCGCGGCGAGCGCCCGGTCGTAGAGGCGCAGGTTGTAAAAGACCGCAGCCGCTTCGACGGCGCCGGGCAGGCCGACGGGATCGAGCTCGCGGGCGCGCAGGGTTTCGGCGATGGCTTCGTCGCGTTTGCCGGTCAGCGTCAACGCGATCGCCAGACCTTGTCGCGCGGGTCCGAAGCTGGGACTGAGTGCGATGGCTTGGCGATACTCCCGCTCGGCTTCGGCCCATTGCCACTTGTTGCGCAGAATGTTGGCCAGCGCCGCATGCGCTTCGGGCACCTCATCGTCAATCGCGATGGCTTTGCGCGCCATCTGCTCGCCGCGCTGCAACGCTTCGGCGGGCCCGAGACCTCCGTTCGAGGCAAGACGGAGATACGCATTGGCAAGCTCGGCGTTGCCGAGGGCGTACGAGGGATCGATACCAAGCGCCTGCTCGAACAAGTTCTTGGCATTGAGCGCGCTCGGGAGCGTATAGAGCTGCATCTCAAACCGTCCACGCAGTAACAAGGAGTACACCTCGCTGTTCGGGTGTACCGCCTTGTCGAGCCGTCGCTGATCCGCGGCTGTCAATTCGGAGCGGACGCGCCGCGCGATCTCCCGCGCAATCTGCCCCTCGACGTCCATCACATGATCGAGACTCGGCATGTACGATGCGCGCCACATCGCCGTGCCGTCCCGGCCGCTGACGAGTTCGGCGCTGACGGTGAGATGCCCGTTCTTCGCGATCCTGCCGGTGACGAGCGTCTGCACGCCGAGTGCACGCGCCACCATCGGTACGTCGAGCGCGTCCCCGAGGAAGCGGAAGCTCGAGCTCCTGGCGATGACCTTGAGATCGGGCAGCTGGGCCAGCACGTTGATGATGCCATCGCTGATCCCATCGGCCAGACGCCGCGCTTCGGCGGTCCCTTCGGCGGCTGCGAAAGGGATCACCGCGACAGAGCCCGGTGGCGGCACGGGCCACAGCCAGTACGCCATTGCGGGAATCACCAGCGCGGCGATCGCAAGCGCCGCGAGCATCCAGCGGCGCACGTGAGACGGTGCGTGCAGGATGGACTCCAACCGCCGGCTGACGTCGTCCACCGACGTCACACGTGCGTCGGCCTCCTTGACCAGACAGTCGTCGATGAGCGCCTGCACGCCGTCAGGAATGCCAGTCGTCAGCGTCTCGAGCCGCGGCGGCGGCGCGTTCATCAGGCCATCGAACCATCGCTCGCCGGCGAACGGGCGCGTGCCTGTGACGGCTTCGAAGAGCATGCAGCCGAAGGAGAACACGTCAGAGCGGACGTCGATCGTCTTACCGCTGGCCTGCTCCGGCGACATGTACCCAATCGTTCCCTCGAAACGCCGGTCGGAGGCTCCTGACGATCCGGCGAGCCGGGCAAGACCGAAGTCGAGCACTTTCACGAGCCCGTCGCGCGTGACCATGATGTTGTCGGGCTTGAGATCGCAGTGCGCGAGCCCGTTCGCATGTGCACGCGCCACACCGCTGGCTGCCTGCGCGAGCAGCTCGAGACGCTGGCGCAGCGAGCACGCGGGATCCTCGAACGCGGCGCGCAGCGTGCGTCCGTCCACGAACTCCATGGCGATGAACCACACCCGCTCGGCTTCGCCGACTTCATACACGGTTGCGATATTGGTATGGTTCAGCGACGCGGCCGAGCGCGACTCGCGCGCGAAGCGCTGGCGGAACTCCTCGGTGACGCGCGTGCCGTCGAACACCTTCAATGCGACATGGCGATCGAGCCGAGTGTCGTACGCCTTGTACACATCTGAAGAGCCACCGGATCCAAGAAGGCCCACGATGCGATACGACCCCAGTTGGTAGTCAGGTGGCAGCGGCTCCCGGTCGCCGATGGGCTCGGACGTTGTCAGTAGACTCTGCAGCGCGAGCTTGCCAAGCAGACTGACGGTCGTGGGTTCCTGAGTGAGGAGCAGGTCAACGGCTGCACGCAACTCCGGATCGTCGCCGCAACTGTCGGTGAGAAACGCCTGGCGATCGGGCGCGTCGAGTGCGGCGAGGTATGTCTCCTCGATCTGCCTCCAGCGCTGGTCGTCCATGGGGTGCTGAGCTGCGAGTATAGCGTGCCTACTTCGCGAGCTGCTTCATCCAGTTGATCGAGACGACGATCGGCGCGCTGGGACTTTCGACAGCGGTGTTGAGCAAGAAGCGGCCATCGCGAGCGACGGCGTACTGCGGTTTGTTGCCGACGACGTTCGTGCCGGTCGCCAGATACGTCTGGAACAGCGCCACCGGCAACTTCACGTCGGGCGATGCGCCGCTCAAGCTTATGCCCGCCGCCATCAGCTTGCCGTCGGGCGCCAGATAGAAGATCTCCCGGCCATCGTAGGACCAGCGCACCTGCGTGCCGCCGGCCGTGGAGATCTGTGTTCGCGATCGGCCGTCAGGGAACGACTGGACGGACACTTCGGGGCGGCCACTATCTGTGGAGACAAACGCGATCCATTTGCCATCAGGTGAGAACTGGCCTTCAAGCTCGTCGTACGGAGACTGCGCGACGATCAGTTCTTTCTGATCGCTGGTCGCGACGGCAATGAGATCCGCATTCGTCTTGGGATTCTCGCGCCGCAGGAGCACGTACTTCCGGTCGCGTGTCCACGACAGGGCCGTTCCCCTGACGTCGCCACTTGAGAACAAGGGTTCTGGTGGTCCACCGTTTACCGGCTGGCGTGCCTGAGTGCCGCGGCCAGGAAAGCGGCTCGTATTGAAGATCACGTGCTGGCCGTCGGGATCCCAGACCGGATGGGCGTCGGCTGGCGGACCATCAGTGATGCGGCGAGCAAGGTTTCGTGCGAGTTCGATCACCCAGATGTCGTTGTCGCCGCTGCGCCCGCTGAACACGACGACCGACTGTTCATCAGCGCTCAGTTCCGGGGATCCGTTGTTGCCCGTTTCAGGATCGCCAATCATCCGCAGCACGCTGCCCTTGCGGTCGACCCAGACAAACTGCCGCCGCTGCGCGCTGCCGGTGCGATACGCCAGCACGCCGGTCTCCGATGCGGTCATTGCGCCGATACCGCCGGCCAATCCCTGCGCGATGACGACTGGCGAGCCCTTGACGACACCGGTGGCAGGATCGAAGTTGTATGCCTGCAGCGCGCCCTGCACCGTCGTGAGCAGCTTGTCTGGCGCGGCAAAGCGGCCGGCCGCATCTACCGCCAGCACTCGCAGGTACGGCATCTTGTCGAGCGAGCCGATGTAGATCCCCTTCGTCTCCTGTGCGCCGAGCGTTGAGGAAAACAGGAATCTCTGGCCGTCGGGGAGGAACTGCGGCCAGCGATGATCCTGGCCGGTGCCGCCGGTGTCGGGCTCGGTGTAAGGTTCCGCACGGCCACCACCAGTCGAGACACGCATGAGGGGGCTGCTGACGCTCGGCGAAAACAGGATCACGCCGTCCCGATTCCACGTTCCTCCGCGGCCATTGGGAGCGTCAGCGATCACCAGCGGGCGGCCGCCATCGATATCGATACGCTTCAGCTTCCCTTCGGCAAAGAACCCGATAATGCGGCCGTCGGGCGCCCAGAACGGGAAGCTGGCGCCTTCGGTGCCTGGCAGCACACGGTTCTCGGCGGAGTCGAGCGACCGCACCCACAGCATCGGCACCCGGTTCTGATTCGCGACAAACGCGATCCGTGAACCATCTAACGTGATCGCCATGGTCGGATCGTCGGTCGGCGGTGTTGTGATCTCGAGGCGCAGCGTCGGCAGTTCCGCGACTGCAGCAGGCCCGCGCCAGGCACGGGCACCAGCGAGCAGCCCCAGCACTCCGACGATCAGCGCCCCGGTGGCGATGGCGACTTTCATCGGCCACGAGTAGGCGCGTGCTGTGGCGCCGGCCGCAGCGCTGGTGGCTGGATGTTCGGTGATCCATCGCAATTGACCGGCCACGTCGGCGATGCTCTGCCAGCGGCGCTCGCGATCCTTCTCGAGACAGCGCCGCATCACGTGATCGAGCAACGGGTGGGCTGACCCGAGCGCCCCGATCGCCACCGGCTCGGTGCTCATGATCGCGGCGACCACGGTGACGACGCTCTGCCCGTCGAACGGCTTGCGGCCAGCGAGCATCTCGTAGAGTACGCAGCCGAACGCGAAGATATCGGCGCGATGATCGCCGGCGTCGCCATCGAGCTGCTCTGGCGACATGTATTGGATCGTGCCGCTGACACCGCTCGACACCGTTGCCGTGGGCGGACGCGTCGCGACCATCGAGGGCGACACGGTCGCCGTGAGCGACGCATCGAGCGCCTTCGGCCGGCTCACGGCCGTCCGAGACGCGAGCCCGAAGTCGAGCAGCTTGACATCAGGGGCCGCCGCGCCGGCGCGGCGGACCAGCATCACGTTGCCCGGTTTGAGATCGCGATGGGCGATGCCAGCACTGTGCGCGCGAGCGAGCGCATCACCAATCTGGATCGCGATCGCCAACACGTCATCGACTGACAGCGCTCCGGACCGGCGAATCCGATCGGCGAGCGTTTCGCCCTCCAGGAATTCGAGGACCAGATAGTCGAGGTCGCCGTGCCGGCCGACGTCGTGAATCGTGCAAATGTGCGGATCGTTCAACGCGGCGATGGCACGCGCTTCCTCTTCGAAACGGCGCCGCGACTCCGAGTCGGCGGCGAGTGCGCCGGGGAGCACTTTGACGGCAACCGTCCGGTCCAGCCGCGTATCACGGGCGCGATAGACCTCACCCATTCCGCCTGCGCCGATCGGCGCGACGATTTCATACGGACCGAGACGGGTGCCGCTCTCGAAAGGCACGCTACTGTGCGCCGCGGCCCTGACCTGGGGCGCCCGCCGGGGCCGGCGGGTTAATCACCGCGCCATCCCAATGTTCGATCAGCTTGCCGTTGCGGATGCGGAAGGTATCGAAGGTGAAGACCTCGTAGAACGTGCCCGCCGACGCCGTGGGGTCCTGACGGTTGTTGCGGTGAATGATCGTCACCAGGTCGCATTCCGCCATCACGATTTCGAGCGGATTGCCGGCCGGAGGTTGTGGCCCAGCCGCGGCCGGTGCCTGGCCACGCCCCGCTCCACCGCCAGGACCGCCCGCGCGCGGACCACCGAAGCGTGACTTGAAGTATTCGAAGTCGCTGAGGCCGGCTTCCTTGCCGCCCTTCACGAACGCCGGATTGTGCTGCTTGTATGTCGGGTCGGCGAGCGCGACGCGATCGGCATTCGGCGCGAAGAACGCTATCGCCACTTTCTTGTTGGCCTCGAGTTGAGCCGGCGTCGCCGTGCATCCGGCTGCCGGCGCCACCACCCCTTGCGCGAACGCGTGCCCTGCCGACAGAACGACTCCCACCGCGACGATTGCCGCAACGATGAACGCTCGCATGAGGACCTCCTTGAAGCGAGCATTGTAGTCGGTCACGGAATTGAAACGCAGAGACCGCCGAGATCCCAGAGGCATTTCTTGCGATCTCTGCGGGGCATTCGTGGTGATGAAAACCGCAACGCAAAGGGATCCGGATCGCCGGATCCTTCAGCAAACTCCCCAAGGCTCAGCTCGGTACGGCCTCCGCATTCAGCGCCGCATGACACAAAGGCTCTCTGCCACCGCAATCAACGGCATCACTTCGACGATCTGTGACTGCTCGATCCGTATTCACCGGAAAGTTGGACCGGGCATCCTCGAAAAGGCCTACTTCGGATGCCTGTGTTATGAACTCGTTTCCGCGGGACTGAAGCTCGAGACCCAGAAAGAGCTGCCGCTGCTCTATGACGGCGTCAGGATCGATTGTGCGTACCGAGCTGACCTCATTGTGGAAGGAACTGTGATCGTCGAAGTCAAGGCTATCGAGTCGCTGGCGCCCATTCGTAGGCGCCAGCTCCTCACGTATCTGCGCATCGCCGACTGCCCCGTGGGTCTGCTACTGAACTTCGGTGCAAAGACTATGAAAGAAGGAATTCAGCGGGTGGTGAACAACTTCAAGGAATAACAGCCTCTGCGATCCCTGCGTTTCAAGAGAGCAGCGGTCTCAGCTCGCTTTCAGCTCGGCGGAGATGCCGTTCGGGTCACGGAACCGCACGACACCGGCTTCATCCGGCGACGTGACGACCTCGGCGCCGAGCTTGCGGAGTCCGGCGATGACGGCGTCTCGGTCGAACGAGGCGACCTTGACCGCGAAGTGCTCGATGTGCGGCTTCTGACCTTGCTGGGCGCGTTCGAGACCCAGACGAGTGTCGCCGATCTGAAACCAGATGCGAGTGGGATTGGCCGTTCGACTCGATTCCTTGCCGTAGAGGATGCGATAGAACTGAGCGCCCTTCTCGAGATCGGCCACGTGCAGCAGCACGTGATCGACTCCCTTGGGAACGACCAGTCCTTTGTGTGCCTCGACGAGATCGGATGGCACGGCCGCCGTCACCAGCGTGTCCGGGGCCGGCAGGAACTGGATCTCGATGCCATCGGGATCCTTGAAGATGCCGCCGAATCCGCCGCTCATCTCGATCTTTCCCAGCCCGGCCTTCTCGACCGCTTCGACCATCGCGCTCGAGATCGCCGCGCTGTTTTGCCGGTAGTTGAAGATCGACGTGCAGAAGTGGCCGATGTAGGTTCCGCGTCCGCGCGAGTCGCCGATGGCCAGGTATCCCACTTCGCGAGCGGCCGGCAGATCGCCAAACAGCACGAAGTAGCGGAACCCGCCCTGAAACGGCTGCGCGTGCAGCGTGGTGTTGAACACGCCCATGTAGAAGCGCGCCGCCGCGGCGACGTCGGGCACGATCACGTCGAGGTGATCCACCTTCGGCGTGTTGATGGGCAGCAGGCTCGTGGTGGGCGTCTGGGCCCACGCCGGCACGTGACCGATCAGCGGAAGCGACGCGGTCGCTCCCAGACCAGCGATGAACGTACGACGCGAGACGCTCTTGCTCGAGTGATTCACCATGGGCCGTCAGATGGTAAGCATGCCCGTGCTGTCGCCGAAGGTGTCGGCTTTCACACTGAGCGTGTCGAGCAACGCCACCAGCAGGTTCGACATGTGCGTGTCCTTCGGGAACACGAGATGCCGCCCGCCCTTGAGCCGTCCTGATGCGCCGCCAGCGAGGACGATGGGCAGCGGGCTGAAGTTGTGCTGATTGCCATCGCTGAGCGAGCTGCCATAGAGCACGACCGAATGATCGAGGAGCGTGCCATCGCCATCGGGCGTCTTCTGCAGGCGCTCGACGAGATACGCGAACTTGGTCATGTGGTACGTGTTCAACTGCGCGAAGCGATCCATGTTGCCGCGATCGTTCGAGTGATGCGACAGGTTGTGGAACGGATCGCGGATGGTGGTCTCGGGGAACACAGCCGTGCTCAGCTCACGTGCGAACATCAGCGTAGACACTCGCGTGATCTCTGCTTGGAAGGCAATCACCTGCAGGTCCATCAGCAGCTTCAGGTGCTCTTGGAAGGTCGGCGGCACTCCGGCCGGCACCTCGGGCACGGTCAGATCGTCCGGCACGCTCTTCTCCGCGCGCTGAATCCGCCGCTCGATCTCGCGGACGTCGTCCAGATACTGCGTCAGGCGGCGACGATCGCCGGGCGGCAGATCCTTCTGCAGCGACGCGACCTGCCCCATCACCGAGTCGAGCAGGCTGCGCGACTCCTGCCGCCGCGCGCGCCGTTCCGCATCGGTGCTGCCCGTGCCGAACAGCTTCTCGAAGACCAGCCGCGGATTGTTCTCCATCGGCAGGGGCGAGGTCGGCGATTGCCAGGCGATCGAATTGCGGTACGCGCAGCTGAACGACGCCTCGCATGCCAGCACCGATTCTTCGATGCTCAGCTCCAGCGACGGCAGCGGCGTGTCCTGTCCGATCTGCCGGGCGGCGACCTGATCGACCGACGTGCCGAGATGCGCCTGCGGCCCGCGCTCGGGGACCGAACCGGTCAGAAAGACCGCGGCCGCGCGCGTGTGGTTCGCTCCCGCCGACACGTCTGCGCCACCGGCTCCCGCGACATACGGATGCGCGAGGCCGCTCACGATGTTGATGCGATCGCGAAACGGCTCGAGCGGCTTCAGAATCTCGGTGAACGCGAACCCGCTGCCCTCCGTCGCCGGCGTCCACTTGTCCATCGTCGCGCCATGCGGCACGTAGATGCAGGCGAAGCGATTCTTCGGTGTCGCCGCCGTCAGCCGCAGCGCCGTCTGGGCGGGAATCATCGAATCGAGCAGCGGCAACGCCATGGACACGCCCACTCCACGAAGGAATGTGCGCCGCGAAAGATGTCGTCTGGTGATGAAGGTCATATGACTCTCGTCCGCCTGAAGGCGGACACTACGGTTCCACCTTGGTTCGCATCTGAAACGGCGTGCTCTTGACGATGCCGAGAACGAGTGACGAGAAGCGGTACTTGTCGCGAGCCGCGTCGCGAATGACTGCGCGGACGGCAGGCATATCCTGCGGCTGCACCGCGCGACCGACGGCGTAGGTCAGGAGCTTCTCGGTGGCCACCGTGGCAAACACGTCGGACTTCTCGAGCAGCGCGCGGCGCAGCGTCAGCGGTCCATCGAGCTTTGTGCCGTCCACGAGCTGCGCGGTCGCGTCGATCGGCGTCTTGCCGTCCAGGGTGCGCCACTTGCCGACGTTGTCGAAGTTCTCGAGCGTCAGGCCAATCGGGTCCATGACCTTGTGGCACGACGCGCAGGCGGCGTTGGCCCGATGCATTTCGAGACGCTGACGCAGCGAGGTGACCTTGACCTGCGCGGCGTCCTTCTCGAGATTCGTTTCCACGCCAGGTGGCGGCTGCGGCGGCGGCATACCGAGCAGATTCTCGAGCACCCACTTGCCGCGTACAACCGGCGATGTGCGGTTGGCGGCGGACGTCACCGTCAGCACGCTGCCCTGGCCGAGCAAGCCGCGGCGTGGATCGTTCTCCGCGAGCGTCACACGTCGCACGCGGCTTCCGCGGATCCCCTCCATGCCGTAATGCTTCGCCAGACGCTCGTCCACGAACGTGAAGTCGGCGTCGAGCAGGTCCACGATCGAACGGTCTTCGCGCACGATCGTGCGGAAGAGGAGTTCGGTTTCCTGCTGAAACGAGCGTCGCAGGTTCTCATCGAAGTCCGCCGAATCGGGCCTGACGTTCTTCAGCTCGCGCAGGAACAACCATTGACCTGCGAAGTTGCTCACCAGCGCGTCCGCTCGAGCGTCGGCCAGCAAGCGGCGAACCTGCCGCTCGAGCACCGCCGGATTCTTCAGTTGACCGCGGACCGCGGCCTCTCTCAACTCATCGTCTGGGATGCTGCTCCAGAGAAAGAACGACAGTCGTGAGGCCAGCTCGAGGTCACCGAGACGGAACGGCGTGCCGGGCGCCACGTTCGCCGGCTCGCGCTCGAATCGGAACAGGAAGTTCGGATCGACCAGGACGCGCGCAACGGCGCGTTGAATGCCGGAGTCGAAGGTGCCCGCCGCACGGCCAGTCCGGTAGAACTCGAGCAGCGTGTCCATCTCGGAACCCGACGTCGGCACTGGGCGGCGATACGCGCGCGTCGCCAGCGCGTTCAGAATCTTCGCGGCGCAACCAGCCTCGTCCGCTGCGCCTGACGGAGTGCAGACATAGAGACGCCGGCGGCTCGGCGTATCTCCGGGACCGCGAGCGTTGAACGGGCCGGCGATGGTGATCTGCGAGATGCCAGGCGCGCGAGTGGGCGCGTCGTACACGCCGTCAGCGCCGTCAACATGCGACCGTTTGACGAGCGCGACCGCAAGCGTGTGCGGACCGGCATCGATCGGCAAGCGAATCTGCGCTTTGCCCTGCAAGTCTACCGGTTGACCATCGAGCGTGACGTCGATGTCCTGCGCTCGCGCGGTGACGACCGCACCGATGCCGCCGGAACGTCCCGGACCGATCTGCAGGTCGTAGTCGGCGTTCAGTGGAAACGTGTGGCGAACGATCATCCCGCCGCGCGTGCCGAGCGGAAGACCGTCGAGGTGCTCGTCCTGCGAGAGGCCGCCCGCAGCACGATACGTGACGCGATCGAGCCCGATGCTGGGATCGCCCACCGCCAGTCGGCTGATCTTCGCGGCAGCCGTCGCATAGCCCTCGATCAGCGCCGGCGAGACTCCGAGGACGTCGGCAATGTTGTCGAAGCCGGCGGCGGAGTCATCGGGCGGCAGGAGCGATGCGGCGTCCACGTCGAGTGCCAGCAGGTCGCGGACGGCGTTGCTGTACTCGGCGCGATTGAGCCGATGCAGGGCGGGCGTTCCCGCAAAGGGCTTGGCTGCCGCGGCGCGATCGATGTGCGTTTGCAGCGACGCGACGAACGTGTCGATGGCCGGGCGTGCCGGACGCGGCGCACCAGACGGCGGCATCATGCCCGTCTGCAGCTTCCGGATCACTTTCTCCCACGTCTCGGCATGGCGATCGACCTGACTGAGTTCGGCCGGATCGAGCGTGAGACCACCCGCTTTCGCGCGAGCGTTGTGACACGTGACGCAGTACTGCGTCAGCAGCGCGGCTGATGGCGCACCCGCGGAGGGGTTCGACGCCGGCGTCTGGCTCAGGCCAGTCACTGATGCGGCGGTGACGATCAGTGCAACGAGCGCGGCGAGCAGCGTGTGCTTCATGTCAGCGCGCGAGCTTCTTCAGCAACGCGATGGTGGTCGGCTTGGCGACCGGTGAGTTCGTCGCCAGGAACACGCCTTCGGCCCACGTCATCGGCGTGCGGCCTTCCTTGTCTTTCACGTCCACGCGTGCGCCGCTGCGGACGAGCAGCTCGATGATGTCGTCCGATCCGCGATTGGCCGCGCCATGCACTGCGGCAAGGCCCATCGCGTTGACGGCATTCACGTCGCCGCCAAGCTCGAGGCACAGTTTGACGGCGTCGAGGTACATCGCCGGCGACTCGCTATAGGTCTGACCGATCACCCAGTTCACGCCAGCAGCGGCCATCAGTGCCGTCGTGCCGTTGAACGTTGGGATGTTGGGATCGGCACCTTTCGAGAGCAGCAGCTTCATCAGCGGGACGTCCGCCGAGAGCGAGGCGCGCAGGAACGGTGTCTGGCCGGTGAAGTCCACCCACGCCAGCGAACCGAGCGGCATCATGAACCGCCGCTGCGGGGGAAACTCTTTCACTCGGGCATTGACGTCGGCGCCCTTCGCGATGAGGGCTTCGATGAGATCCAGCACGGGACCGCGCTCGACACCGTTTTCGAGCGTGCGGCTGTCGAGATCGAGGTTGCGCATGTCCACCGCCGACCACAGCGGCGTGCGTCCCCACCAGTCGGCGGCGTTGGGATCCGCGCCACGGGCCAAGAGCAGCGCGGCGACCGGTGTATGCCGGTTCGTGATCGCCATCACCAAAGGACTGATGCCGTTCGCTTCGCGCGCGTTGACATCCGCACCGGCATCGACGAGCAGGCGTGCGGCGTCGAGCCGTCCTTCACGCGCCGCAAACGAGAGCGCTGTCATGCCTCCAGGAGCCGCCGGCTGCTCTCCTTGCGGAGGAACTCCACCCCGAACGATGCCCACGCCGTGGGATCCGCCGCCGGCGCCGGGCGGTCGCACTGCCGGCTTGGCGCCAGTGCGCGTCTTCAATTCGAGCGATGCGCCACGCGCAAGAAGGAGGCGCACGAGCTCGGGCCGATCTTCACGGACGGCCCACATCAATGCGGTATGTCCGACCTGTGGTTCTGCGGTGTTGACCAGCGCGCCGGCATCGAGCAGCGCCCGGACCGCGTCGCCGCTGCCGGAGCGAACAGCGGCCATGAGTACGGTTTCGCCGCTGATGTCCGTGCCGTTCGCGTCGGCACCGGCGGTGATGAGCCGGCGGATCATCGCCGCGTTGCCTTGATCAGCAGCGATGTACAGCGGCGTCACGCCGTGGCGGCTCGCCGTCTTGACCTGCGCACCAGCGCGAATCAGCGTGTCAACGGTCGTGAGGTCGTCGGCTCGGACCGCCCAATGCAGCGCCGTCGTCCCGTCGATCGCGGGCGCGTTCACGTCCGCCTTCTGTTGAAGAAGGGCCGCGACGGCCTTGGCGTCGCCGGTCCGGGCCGCCCGCACCAAGGCGGGATCGTCTGCGGCGCGGGCAGCAGTCGCGGCTGCCATGATGAGCACGAGCGCGCACGTACCCGAGGGAAATGCTTTCACGCCGACAACTCTAACCCACTCAAAGGAATGGGCGATTCAAAACTGTGTCAAAGGTGACGGCGCCGCAGGGACTCGCGCGGAGTCACGACTCCCCTAGCAGTTTCACGAGCGCCGTGGCTTCGACCGGCTTCACCAGGTGCGCATCAAAGCCTGCATTCTTCGTGCGGTCCATGTCTCCGTCGCGGCCCCACCCGGTCAGCGCGACGATGAACGGACGCTGCTTCCAGATATGCGCTCGCAAGCGCTCGCAGACGTGGAACCCGTCCAGGCCCGGCATCCCGAGATCGAGCAGCACGACGCCAGGTTCGAACTGCGTCGCCCGTTGCACCGCGGTGAGGCCGTCATACACAACCTCCACTTCGTGCCCCAGGACTCGCAAGAGACGGGCGATCGCTTCGGCGCCATCGTGATTGTCATCGACGACGAGCACACGTCGCGCCGTCGTCGACTGCGTGAAACCCGCAGGCCTGGATCGAGACGCCGACACCGCAGCCGCTCTGGCCGGCAGGCGTACGACGAACTCGCTGCCCCGATCGACCCCGGCGCTACGCGCCTCGATCGTTCCGCCGTGCAACTCGACGAGCTGTCGGACGAGCGACAAACCGACGCCAAGACCTCCATACGACCGTTCCGGCCGGCGCGAGCCTTGATAGAACTTGTCAAAGGCCCGCACCAGATCCTCCTCGGGCATGCCGATACCGGTGTCGGCAACAGTCACCGTGATTTCGTTCCCCACGGCCTCGGCGGTCAACCGCACGGTGCCCGGACCTTCGGTGAACTTCGCCGCGTTGGAGAGCAGATTCGAGAACACCTGAGCGAGACGCACGAGATCGGCGTCCAGATACAGTTTTCTGGCCGGCATCGCGATGACCAACTGCTGATCGCATCGCTCGAGAATGGCCCGCGTCGATTCGACGGCGGCCTGGATGACGTCGGAGAAATCGATCGGCTGCGGGTGAATCTCGAGCTTGTTGCTCGTAATCCTCGAAATATCCAGCAGGTCCGCCACCAGCTGCGTCATGTGTTTCACTTGCCGTTCAAGAACGCCATGGCACCACTCTGTCTGCTCTGGATCCTGACAGCGGAGTACGTCGATGGCCGTCTGCATCGGAGCGAGCGGATTGCGCAACTCGTGCGCCAGCGTGGCAATGAACTCGTCTTTGATCCGGTCGGCGTCCTGCAGCGCCTGCTCGGCGAGCTTGTGTTCGCTGATGTCCTCGACGATAGCTGCGCTGTGGAATGAATCGGGGTTCTCGTCGCGCAGCAGATTCGCCGCGACACGCACCCAGGTCACACGTCTGTCTTTTCGTATGTAGCGTTTCTCGGCGCGATAGAACGGATCGGCGCCCGACACGAATTTCGTGACGCGGTCCTTGTCGGCCTCTCGATCGTCGGGATGATCGAGATCGAGCGGCCCCATCGTCAGCAGCTCCTCGCGGCTGTAGCCGGTGATCTCGCAATAGCGATCGTTCACCCGCATGAACTTGCCGTTCTTGCCCACTTGCACGGCGCCGACCGCGACGCTGTTGAAAAAGCCCCGGAAATTGGCCTCACTCGCTTGCATCGCGAGTTTGGCGGCTTTCTCTTTGGTCACATCCACCGTGAAGGCCCGCAGATGCTGGAAGGCACCCGCATTGACGACCACGTCGCACGTCATCAAGACGTGCCGGACACTGCCGTCGCTGGCCAGCAGACGCATCTCGTGATTGCGCAGCGTCTCGCCGGCTGTCGCACGGCGCAGCATGTCGTCGAAGGCCTCCGGCGACTCGTGAAATCTGCGCATCGGCTGGCCGATCAACGCGCCTGAGTCGTGGCCCAATAGATCGAGCTGAGCCTGGTTGGCGCGTACGACGACGCCGTCGGCGTCAACCCAGTGCACGCCGATCGCCCCGTTCTCGAAGAAGTCATGGGCGTCGCGCTCTCGTCGCCGCAGCTCGCTCTGCATCTGATCGGTGATGTCGGTCAGGACGCTCGTGGCGCCAACCACTATGCCGGCGTCGTCGTACATCGGGGAGACCGAGGCGAGCACGTGACGTCGGCTGCCGTCCGGTCGAAGGACGACCACGTCGCGCCGCTCGTACGTATTACCGGTCTGCAGCGCCAACGCCGTCCACGACGTCTCGTGCGGGACAGGCACCCCCTCAACGGTGAACAGAGTCAGCGAGCCGCAATACCGTTCGGCGGCGTCGTCAAGATTGGGACGCCGGCCCCACAGCTCAGCCGCACGTTCGTTGAAGAACGTGATGCGTCCTTCGAGATCGCATGTGTATGCCGCAACCGGCAGTGCAGACAGTACCTCTTGAAAACGCGCGCCGGTCGCCGGACGAAGATCGAATGTCGACTGCGTCGTGCTCATACAGTCGGGACCTCATGTATAGGGATACGAAGGGGCGATCAACCTTAACACCGGGACCGGCAGGACGCGACGACTTTGCGCAACAAGGACACATTTTTTCGCCGCCGTTGATCAGTCGAGCTGGTCCCTCACGAGTGGCACAACCTTCGATCCATACAGCTCGATGCTGGTCATCAGCTTGTCGTGCGGCAAGGTGCCGTTGCTGTATTTCATGTCGAAACGCGTCAGGCCCAACACTTTGATCGTTCGCGCGATCTTGGCTGCCACGGTCTCCGGCGACCCCACAAACAGCGCTCCCTCGGGCCCCGCCTCCCGTTCGAAATGCGCGCGGCCAATGGGCGCCCATCCACGCTCGGCGCCGATGCGATTCATCAAGCCTTCGTAGTGAGGCCAGATATCTTCTTTCGCTTGGTCGTCGGTTGCCGCCACATGACCTGGCGAATGCACGCCAATCGGCAGCAGCGGCTTGCCGAACCGTTGCAGCATCTGCTTGTACAGCTCGGTGTACCCGGTGAAGCGCGCGGGACTTCCACCGATGATCGCCAGCATCAGCGGGAACCCGTAATGCGCGGCTCGAACAACCGATTCCGGACTGCCTCCAACGGCGACCCACGTCCGCAGCGTGCCGGTCTCGCTCGGTGGATACACCGTCTGGTTCGACAGCGGCGCGCGCAATCGGCCGGCCCACGTGACCGGCTGCCCCTTGACCAGCTCGGCCCACAGCTGCAGCTTCTCTTCGAAGAGGTCCTCGTAGTGCGCCATGTCGTAGCCGAACAGCGGGAACGATTCAGTGAACGAGCCACGGCCGACGATCACTTCCACGCGATCGCGTGAAATGGCATTCAGCGTCGAGAAGCGCTCGAACACGCGCACAGGATCATCCGTACTCAGGACGGTGACCGACGACCCGAGGTGAATCTGTGTCGTCCGCGACGCGATCGCCGCCAGCACGACCTCCGGCGCCGAGATCGAAAAGTCGTTGCGATGATGTTCACCGACGCCGAAGAACGCGAGTCCCAGCCGATCGGCGAGCACCGCTTCTTCAACCACGTTGCGCAACACGTCCGCCTGCGCGAGCGGACGGCCATCGGCGCCGACCGTCACGTCTCCGAAAGTATCCAGCCCGAGTTCAATTGCCTGCGCCATGTCTCTCCCTGCGTGTGCACCTCCTATTCTCTTACCACGTCGCTCGCTCCTGAATTGCCTCGAGATGCTTGACGATTGCCTCGATGCGGGCGGCCGCAGCTTCCTCCGTCAATCCTTCACGCGTGCGTCGAAATGCGTCGCCCCAGACCGGCATCTCGAAACTGCCGTGCCCCCGCACCTCACGGCCGTCGATGATGCGCCTCACGCGCTCGCCGGGAAACACACCGCCATTGCGCACGGCGAACGACGTCAGGTTCGGCGGCACGCGGCGCAAGTGATCGGCCATCGGCCCGGCGCCCCGCCCGTCGGTTCCATGACACGAGGCGCAATACGTCCGGAACAGTGCGGCGCCTGATTCGGCAGGACGGCCAGGCGCGGCTTGCACCGTTTCGAGATAGCTGACCAGGTTGTCGATCCGCACGCGCACGCGCGCATCCGATTCGAACGCCCGGAACAGCGGACCCCAGATCGGCATCTCCGTCGTCCCGTGAGCGGCGACCGTGTGTCCGGCACCGCTCAGCGTCGCTCTCACGCGGTCGCGCGGAAAGACGTCGTGATTACCCCGGGCCAGCATCGTCAGATCGGCCGGCGTCGTCTTGAACGCGCGGGCGACCGGACCGTTGCCTCGACCCTCCGAGCCGTGGCACGAGGCGCAGTACGCCTCGAACGAGTCTTTTCCGATCAGCGAATTACCGAGGAATGACGGCGCCCGTTGTACCGTCTGCGCGCCGCTGGATGACGCAAACACGCCGGCGAGAACCGTGACAAGCATGCAGGTAAGAGTGTGTGTCCGCATAGCTCCTCTACGAGTGAGTCACTTGCGCGGAGGGCAACCACCGTGCCGAAACGGCACTCGAGATTTCGCGTGGATTACGGCACTCACACCGGAACGCCCGAATGACGCTGGGAGAAATTCCGCAGCGCAAGCAGCTCACTGGGGAATCTTCGGCCGGGCGTATCAGCGGGTTGCCGTAAATCGGGTCGGATCTGGAGCGCGGATCGTGGCACGAGACCTGCTCTTCTGGAGTGCATTCGTTCACGCGTCATTTCAGGAGACGCCGATGCCTCCCAGTCTGAACCGTATTCTCGTGCCGACCGATTTCAGCGAGACCGCTGACGATGCGTTGGCCTACGCCAAGGATCTCGCCACGAGGCTGGGCGCGTCCCTGCACCTCGTGCACGTGTACGCCGATCCTTACGCCGCTGCCGGGTGTGCGCCGGAAGTCCACGCCTGCGTGCCGGACGAGCTTCGGCAACGCTCCCTTGAAGAAGTGCGCGAGCGTCTGCTCGAGCGGCTCGATACGAAAGAGGAGTATGAATTTCGAGGGAGCCGCGGCGTCGTTCGGGGACTCGTCGCTCCACAGATCGTGAGCTACGCGATCAGCCAGGACATCGACTTGATTGTCATGGGCACGCATGGACGGCGCGGTGTGGCGCACCTGCTGCTGGGGAGCGTTGCTGAGCACGTGGTTCGGACGGCGGAGTGTCCCGTGCTCACTGTCAGAGCCGGTCAACGACGCGCAGAGGAGCAGGCCGAAGAGCCGGTCGAGGCCGCGGTCGCGTGACGGGAGCCACCGTAGGGGCGGTGCATCCGCCGCCCTTACGCCTTCAACCCGAACTTCTCGATCCGATAGCGAACCTGGTCGCGATTGATTCCGAGGAGCTGCGCCGCCTGACTCTGGTTCCCGCCGGAACGCTCGAGCGCCTGGGTCAGCAGCTGCCGTTCCACCTCCTCGAGGTTGACGCCCTCGGGCGGCAGTCGAAATTGCGTCGGCTCGACGGCTCGCGTGAGCGTGGTGAAGTCTTCTGGTTCGAGCCGGTCGCGGTCGATGAGCAACATTGCGCGCTCGATGGCATTACGCAGCTCACGCACGTTTCCCGGCCACTGGTATCGCTCGAGCAGCGTGACCGCGTCAGGCGACAGGCCCTTCACGCGCTTCTTGAATTCACGGTTGAAGCGGTCGATGTAGTAACGGGCGAGCAGCGGCACGTCGCCGCGCCGCTCTCGCACGGGCGGCAGCGGAATCGGCATCACCTGCAGGCGGTAGAACAGGTCCTCGCGGAACTTCCCCGCCCTGACCTCCTCTTCGAGGTCGCGATTGGTGGCGGCGACGACGCGGACATCGACGCGGATGTCAGCAAGCCCGCCGACCCGCTTGAACGTCTTCTCCTCGAGGAACCGCAGCAGCTTGGCTTGGAGCGGCGCCGTCATTTCCCCGATCTCGTCGAGGAAGACGGTGCCGCCATCGGCGGTCTCGAACAGCCCGCGCTTCTGCTGGCGGGCGTCGGTAAAAGCCCCTCGCTCGTGGCCGAAGAGCTCGCTTTCGAGCAGCTGCTCGGGCAGCGCCGAGCAGGTGATGTTGACGAACGCGCGCGCGGCGCGGTCACTGTTGTAGTGAATCGCCTTGGCGGCGAGATCTTTGCCCGTCCCGGTCTCCCCAGTGAGCAGCACCGTCGATGCCGGGCTGGCGGCAACGCGCGCCAGCAGCGCCTTGATACGTTCCATGGCCGGCGAGCTGCCAATGATGCTGTCGAAGCTGTATTCGCGGCTCTGCGAGGTGCGCAGCGCGCGGACCTCACGCCGCAGCTGGCTGGTCTCGAGCGCCTTTTCGACGAGCAGGGTCACCTCGTCGATATTGAACGGCTTGTTGACGTAGTGATACGCGCCGAGCTTCATCGCCTCGACCGCATTTTCAACGGTCGAGAAGGCGGTCATCAGGATCACAAGCGTGTCGGGCGTCTGCTCCTTGATCTGCCGGAGGACACTCAAGCCGTCGCCATCGGGCAGCTTGAAGTCGAGCAGGACGAGATCGACGCCGGTCGCTTTGGCGACGCCGTCGGCGGCGGTACCAGCCTCGATAATCTCGAACCCTTCCTGTTCGAGACGTTCACGCAACGACCAGCGCACGAGCGCTTCGTCGTCCACGATCAGCAGCGTCGCAGCGGCCATTGTGTAGAGGCGGGTCTTCCCTGGCCTGAGCGCAGTCGAAGGCAGACCCGCCTTGTCAGTATATCCACTGAGCTCGAATGACATCCCCGAACGAACGGCAGCTCGCTGATTTCAAGCGCGCGCTCGATCACGCCGCCATCGTTGCTATCACGGACGTGCAGGGCCGGATCACCTACGCCAACAGCAAATTCTGTGAGATCTCGGGCTACTCACGCGACGAGCTGCTTGGCCAGGACCACCGGATCATCAACTCGGGCTACCACTCGCCGGAGTTCATGCGTGAACTGTGGCGCACAATCGCGAACGGCCGGGTGTGGCAGGGTGAGATCCGCAATCGCGCCAAGGACGGCCACTTCTACTGGGTGGACACGACGATCGTGCCGTTCCTCGATGATCGCGGGAAGCCGTATCAGTACATCGCCATCCGCTCCGACATCACCGCACGCAAGGCCGCAGAAGAAACGTTGGTGCAGCAGGCGGCGCTGGCGCAAGTCGGTCAGATGGCGGCTGTCGTCGCGCACGAGGTCCGTAATCCGCTGGCCGGCATCAAGGGCGTCATCCAGGTCTTGATCTCACGACGCGATGGCCGCGATCCCGACCTGGCGGTGATGAACGACATCGTGGCGCGCATTGACTCGCTGAGCGACCTGGTTGACGACCTGATGGTGTTCGCCCGCCCGAGAGCGCCACGGCCGGTGGACCTCCGTCTACAGCCGCTCGTCGCGGAAGCAATCGCCATGGTGCGCCGCGATCCGGCCGGTGAGCACGTGCAGATCGACGTGGAGGGCGGAGACGCCTCGATCACGGCCGATGCCGAGCTGGTACGCGCCGCCCTGCTCAATCTGTTGCTCAACGCGGCGCAGGCGGTCGGCGTAGGTGGCCGGATCCAGGTGAGGACGACCGTGTCAGGCGACCGCGCCACCGTGAAGATTCACGACAACGGCCCGGGCATTCCCGCCGGCTTGCGCGAGCGGGTGCTCGAGCCGTTCTTCACCACCAAGGCCCGCGGCGGAGGGCTGGGGCTGCCGATCGCCAAGCGCAGCGCCGAGCTGCACGGCGGATCGCTGACACTGTCTTACCCCGAGACCGGAGGGACAGCGGCGTCGCTTACGCTGCCGCTCCGGCCGGCGTCCCCGTCCGCGTCAGCCCGAACTTCTCGATCCGATACCGCACCTGATCGCGGTTGATGCCGAGCAGCGTGCCGGCGCGCGTCTGATTGCCGTGCGCGCGTTCAAGCGCCTGTATCAGCAACTGCCGCTCAACCTCCTCCAGGTTGACACCGTCAGGCGGCAGCCGGAACGTCGCCGTCTGCGTGGTCCGTGACAGCGTTGTGAAGTCGTCCGGCGCCAGACGATCCTTGTCCGTCAACAGCATGGCCCGTTCAATCGCATTGCGCAGCTCGCGGACGTTGCCTGGCCAGCGATATTGCGAGAGCAGCGCCTCGGCGTCCGGCGTCAGTCCCTTCACGCGTTTGCGGAATTCGGCGTTGTAACGATTGATGTACCAGACCGCGAGCAGCAGCACGTCTCCGCGCCGCTCACGCAGCGCTGGCAGCACAATCGGCATCACCTGCAGGCGGTAGAAGAGGTCCTCGCGGAACTTCCCGGCCTTGACCTCCTCTTCGAGATTGCGGTTGGTGGCGGCGATCACTCGCACGTCCACGCGGATGTCCGACAGGCCGCCCACTCGCTTGAAGGTCCTCTCCTCGAGGAACCGCAGCAACTTGCTCTGCAGGCCCGGCGTCATCTCGCCGATCTCGTCGAGGAAGACGGTGCCACCATCCGCCGTCTCGAAGAGACCGCGCTTTTGTTGGCGGGCATCGGTGAACGCGCCGCGCTCGTGACCAAACAACTCGCTCTCGAGGAGCTGTTCGGGCAGCGCCGAGCACGTGATGTTGACGAACGGCCGCGCCGCGCGATCGCTGTGATAGTGAATCGCCTTGGCGACCAGATCCTTGCCGGTGCCGGTCTCACCGGTCAGGAGCACCGTGGATGCCGGGCTGGCCGCCACACGCTCGAGCAAGGCTTTCACCGCCGTCATCGCCGGCGCCTGACCGATGATCGCGTCGAAGGAGAATTCGCGACTCTGGCTGGTGCGATACGCGCGCACCTCACGCCGGAGGTGGCTCGTCTCGAGCGCCTTTTCCACCGTCACCGCCACCTCGTCGAGATTGAACGGCTTGTTCAGGTAGTGATAGGCGCCGTGCTTCATCGCATCGACGGCGTTCTCGATCGTCGAGTACGCGGTCATCAGAATGACCGGCGTATCGGGCGATGTCTCCTTGATGCGCCGCAGCACGGTCAGGCCATCGCCGTCAGGCAGCCGGTAATCGAGCAGCACGAGATCGACTGCTCCCGCCTGCTCCAGCGCGGCTGCGGCCGTGCCGGCCTCGACCACCGTGTGCCCGTCGCGCGTCAATCGCTCGCGCAGCGACCAGCGCACCAGTTCCTCGTCATCCACGATCAACAGCGTCGCTTTAGCCATGATGTCCTGCTGGGGAAAATTCCCCTTGCCTGTGAAAATTTCCGCGAAATTGGCCCGTTTTGAGGCCCCTGCCCTGGTGGAGAGCAACTTTCGGGCCCGCTTAGGCTGTCAGGACTGGCAAATGAACGGTGACCGTCGTCCCGCCATCGGGCGGGCACTCGATCGCAATGGTCCCCCCTTGCGCCTCGACGAGACGCTTGGCGGTGGGGAGCCCGAGGCCGGTGCCGCGG
>Ga0111538_10000523_pt1 | contig 51082 bp, 35 predicted proteins | sample SoiMethybrSBSTD1_FD_79669 | JGI IMG/M metagenome (GOLD analysis project Ga0111538, IMG submission 79669) | Bulk soil microbial communities from a Populus tree surrounding site in Tennessee, USA - Soil MetaG P. TD hybrid SBSTD1 (version 2)... | ecosystem: Environmental > Terrestrial > Soil >... | reverse complement strand
CCGTCGGCCCCGACAATCAACGGAGCGACGGTGCCAGGCACGTATTGCTGGGGCACGTACACGGCGACGCTCCGCGTGTATGGCGCAGGACCGCTGCTCACGACACGCTTCGCCGGATCCGCCGGATCGACGGTCGCACGGGAGCCTGGCGTCCGGGCGATGCCGGGATAGATCTTGCTGTCGGCCGAATTCATGGTGAACGTGTGAACGACACCGCGGGGGACACCGTCCTGCGCGGTCGTTTCCGGCGCCGGCGGGTGGCTCGGACCCAGGATGTAGTTGCCATATGCATCGACTGGAGGAACCGCACCGTCCGGCAGCTCGGTCGCGTTGGTCGCAGTGACATAACCCGGCGTACGCGGATCGCGAGAGGGCGCTGGCGGCCGATTGCCCCGCGCCGCCGGCTGCGCCGATGTCGCCGGCGCGCTGGGTGTCGTGCTTCCCTGATTCTGCGCGAACGTACTGCTGCCGGTGACGCCGCTCATCAACACCGCGATGCACAATCGTGTGACGCTCATCGTCAGATTCCTGCTTTCTTCAAGGTGGAGCGCCCCGGCCTTGCCGGAGCGCACAGTGGGGACCACTCCTCGTGTCGCCGCTAGCCAGGTCGCTGAGACCCCGAGTTGATCCAGGGCGCCGCACCTGCCTCGGCCTGACGGTCGCTGGTGCCGAGCGTGCGCAGGAGATCTGCCAATGGCTGCCGCATGAAGGCCGGCAGCTCCGAACGCACGTCGGCTTCATTCAACAGTGCGATGGTGTCGTCAAACTGCGCGCGCGCGACGGCGAGCGCGCGGACGAACCGCTCGTTGGTGGCGAGCGGTTTGAAGTCCGGCGACAGTCGCAGGAAATCGTAGGGAATGCGCCCACGCTCGGTGTGCCGTTCGAGCGCGGCGAGGGCCCCGGCGGTGCGGCCGTGCCTCGCGAGCCAGGCCAGGACCAGGGGGTACTCGATGAACGGGTTGGCGAGCGTCAGGGCCTGCTTCTCGAGCCGGTCGAGCGCCGCGCGTTTTGCCGCGGGGTCGCGGCCAATCATCGCGGCACCGTCGAGCAGCATCTCCACACGCTGCGCGTCGTTGCGGCCCTCGGCGACTTGCCGCTGCAGCGTCGGGATGAGCGTGGCGAGTTCGGCCGAGCGGCCGAGCTCGACCAGGGCCAGCCCTTTCTTGATCAGGGCGATCGGCATGTCCGGCTCGATGCGTAGCACGTTCTCTGCGTGAGCCAGGGATTCCTCCGGGCGAGAGAGCTGGAGCAGGGTCTCTGACACGTTGAGGCGGGGATAGAGATAGAGGGGATCCAGCCGCGCCGCCTCCTCCAAGCTCGCCAGACACAGGAACAACGCCGTGCCCTGGAGCGAGACGCCGACCACGTTGACCGCAAACGCGTCGCGCGGCCCATAGCTGGCCGCACGCAAGCCCGCGACCAGCGCGTCGCGCTGCCGGCTCGGCGTGGCCAGGAACTCGACGATCGACTGGACCGACCACGCGCGGCTGTTGCGCTCGTCCATCTTCAACGCGGCCTGCGCCCATTGGCGCATGAGGGGCAGCCCTTTCTCGATCGGTGTGCTTCCCTCGATCGTGAACAGGTTCAGCCAGGCGATGCCGGCAGCCGCGTCCGCCATTCGCGGTTCCTGTTTCAGCGCCTCCTGGAAGGCCGCGAGACCCTCGTCGAAGTCCTTCTGCAGGTGCTGGTTGTTATAACGGTTGAAGTAGTGCATGCCGCGCTGGTAGGCCAGCTCCGCGACCGAGTTCGAGGTCGTGCTCTGCGGGACGACCGACGCGGCCTGCGGCCGCAAGGCTCCCCGCAGCTCCTCCGCGGCGCTGCGCGCCAGCACGAGATAGCTGTCGCGCCGTCCTTCGAATTCACGGCTCCACCGCAATCGCCGTGACCGCGCTTCGACCAGTTGCACGTTGAGCACGAGACGGTCCGTGTCCGCGGTCACCGACGTCAGGACGAACGCGCTGACACCGTACAGCTCCGCCAGCCTGCCAAGATCGCCCCGGACTCGATCCACGTCCACGCTCGACGGCGGCATCTTCGTCTCGAGTCCGGCCACCTGCGTCAGGTGCGCGGAAATCGTGTTGGGGATGGCATCGGTGAGGAACTGGTCGGAAGCCGCCTGGGCGACGACCTTGCTGGGCAACGCAACGATCGACTGGATCCCCTCGGCGGTCGGGGCGGCCGGCCGATCGCGCAGGCCTTGCAGTCCCAGCCAGGCGATGACAGCCAGGAGCGCGACGGCAGCCAGGCCCAGCCCCACCTTCAGGGGCGTCCGCGACTTCCTCGGTCGAGCGTACGCCGTCTGGTGCGGCGGCGGCGGCGATCCGAGCCGCCGCAGATCGATACCCACCTCTTTCGCCGACTGGTAGCGGCTCTCGGGGTCGCGTTCGAGACATTTCAAGGTGATGCGCTCGAGCTCCGGAGTGACGCGTGGCTGCAATTGCGCCGGCGGTGTCACCGGGGTGTGCAGGATCGCGTCCGTGAGCCGGCCGGTCTGCGTCTCGTCGAACGGCCGCTTGCCGGTCGCCATCTCGTAGAGCACGACCCCGAGCGCGTAGATGTCGGTGCGCGCGTCAATCGCTTCCCCACGCACCTGCTCGGGTGCCATGTACGGGAGCGTTCCCTCGAACCCGCTCTCCGACCGCGTCGTCGTTCGCTCGAGGTCGGCGGCGGTACCCGACAACTGCGCCAGGCCGAAGTCCAGCACTTTCACCCGGCCCTTGGGCGTGACGATGATGTTTGCCGGCTTGAGATCGCGGTGCACGACGCCGTGCTCGTGCGCCTCCTCGAGTGCCGCTGCCACCTCAGCGCCAAGCGTCGCGACGTCCTTCTCAGAGAGCGGATGGCCGCCAATGCGCTGCGACAGCGTCTGGCCCGGCACGTACTCCATGACCAGGAAATCGATCCCGTCGCTGCTGTCGAAATCGTGAACGGTGGCGATGTGCGCGTGGTTCAGTCGCGACAGCGCCTCCGCTTCCCGCCGGAACCGACGTCGTGCCGCGTCCTCGCCGAGCGTGCCGGGCGGCAGCACCTTGAGGGCGACGTCGCGATCGAGGTGTTCGTCGCGGGCGCGGTAGACCTCGCCCATCCCGCCCGCGCCAAGCTTGGCGGTGACCTGATAGTGACCCAGAACCTTGCCGATCATGTCAGTGTGCTCAGCCTGCCTCGCCGTCAGCCCCCGCGCGTCCGTAGGCGGGCGAAGGCGGGGCCGATCATTTTTTCGGCGGACGCGGGTCCGAGGCGAGGTGGAACCGCGCGTCGATGCCCGTGGGCTTCCCCTGGACGGAGACCTCGTACACCTCACAGCGCGCGTTGGGAATGAGGCGGGCCGGCGGAAGGTCGCTCTTGTTGTCGGCGGGCCAGATCAAGAAGTGGCACTCGCCCAGCGCATCACCTCTTCCGTCGACCGGGGCGATGTCGCCGAAGTAATTGCCCTGCGCCATCATGGCGCCGGGACCCTGCAGCGCGATCTCTCCTTGCGGCGTGTGCGTCTTGCTCGTGCGTGAATTGCCGAAGATCCGGTTCTGCCCGATGCTGGTGTAGCCGGCGCGCCGGCAGGCGGCGGGATCGGGCGCAGTGCCGGCGGGATCAGGGTTGACGCAGCCGAAGTCCATCAGGTCCTTGGCCGGTCGGCCCGTGATGTAGAAGGTAAACACGCCGGCCGCGGCAGCGTCGGTGAGGTCGCTGCGCTGGACGTGGATCTCGATCGTCGAACGGCCCTGATCCAAGGCCGCCGGTTCGATGCCCCCGGCGTCGTTCGGCAGCCCATGCTTCAGCGTGTCGCTGAACCGCAGCCGGTCGATATTGAGCACGATGCGGGCGTCGCTCACCGGCGCCGGCGCGAGCTTCGCGCAGTTCAGGCCGAATGTATTGAACGTGGCGTCCAGCCCCGAGCACGCGAAGCCGGTCCCCGGCGCGATGCCATCGCTGCGCAGGCTCTCGAGCCGGAGGTTCGTGAGCTGGCCGGTCAGGGTGCTTCGGTCGGCGGCCCGGACCGCAACGCCTCGGACCGAGTTGACCACCGATGAATCCTCCATCTCGAGGAGCGCCGAGACCCGGCCGGTCGTAGAGATGTACACGCCTGCCGGCCACAGGAATTGCGGTTGTTCGTGAACCGGATTGTCCTCGACGGCAACCCGCTGGATGGAGTACTTGACGTTCGCCACTCCCACGCCGTCGTCCACCAGCAGGACGACCGCGGACTTCACGGAGATCGGGACCTGCCGGCTGTTGCAGCCCCGCAGAACCGACTGGCTCATGTCCACCGCATCGGCGGTCTTGACGACCCGGCAGAGCGACGGATCGACCGCGCCGGGCGGCGCGGTCCCCCGCCGCGTCAGCAACAGATCGTGAAGGTGCGCGCCGTTGACGTTGTCGCCGAAGATCGCCGCGCCGGCGGGATTGTCGATGTGGAGATTGGCGATCTCGTTGCCGTGCGCGAGCGTGATGGCGTCGCCGGTGCCGCCGGTCAGTCGCGCCGCCGGCTTGCCACCGCCCGAGGGCGTGGCGCCGAGCAGCTTCTGCCGATCCTTCAGCCGGATACCGCCGTCGAGCGATGGCGCGCCATCGGCTGGCGTGAGCACCATGATCGTCGCGCCCGCTGGTGCACAGCGCTCCACATCGGCCAGCGTGGCGAACGGACGGTCGGCGGAGCCGTCACCGTCCATCGGCGCCCCGGCGCGGACGAACCATTGGGCCTGATTCGGGTTGCGGGAGCACTCGGGAGTCTGGCCGAAGGCCGGCGGGGCTATCGCCAAGGCACCCCCGAGCAGAATCAGGAGCGATGGCTTGGGCATTCGCGCCGGATCATACCCCCCTCTGCGGTCCCTTGATGCTTTTCCTTGGCTGGCGGCCAATCCCTTCACCGTGCCAGACCATGACCGCCGAGGGGGATCGTCTCGACCCGGTTGCTAAACCCCGCGATCAGCGGCTTCGCCCTGGCGATCGCAGCCTGGACCGCGGCCAGGCCGAGTGAAGCTTTGTGGCTCGCCGCGCTGTCCCAGACCTCGGTGATCCAGAGCGCATCCGGATCCGCGGGATCCGCGGCGATGACATAGCTCAGACAACCTGCCATGGCCCCCGTTGCGTCGAGCAGAATCGCGGCTAGTGCGTCCCGCTGCCCCGTCGCCGCCGTCATTTTTCCGATCAGTCCATACATGTCGATACGATAGCAGTCGCGGTGCGGCGTATAGTGCGGTGTCCGCGAACCTGCGGCACTCGAGTGGAGGGTTCACGATGGCCGATGACGATCCGGTTGCCGGCCCCTTCGGGCCAATCTCACGCCGCTCCGTTATCGGGTCAACGTTGCTGGCCGGCGCAGCCTTCCTGACGTCTCCTCCGATGGCCGCACAGGAGCCGCGAGGCGCCGCCGCATCGGTACCGCGCAAGCGGTACGACATGAAGAAGTCCATCAACCTGTGGGCGTTCCCGTACCCGCAGAAGATGACCCTGGTGCACTGTCTTCAGCTTGCGAAAGACGCCGGCTTCGACGGCATCGAGCTGAACTACGACCTCGAATCCGATCTGTCGCCGAAGGCGGACACGCGCGATTTCCAGCAGATCCGCAGCGCGGCCGACCGCATCGGCATCGCGATCAGCGGCCTGTGCTCGTTCCTGTTCTGGCCGTTCCCGCTGACCAGCAACGATCCTGCGAAGCGCGCACGCGGCCTCGAGCTCGCGGATCGGATGGCCCATGCCGCCCACGACCTGGGAGTGGAGAACCTGCTGGTCGTGCCGGGCGCGGTGCATATTCCGTGGCGCGACGATCACGAACCCGTGCCGAACGACGTGTGCGACCGCCGGGCCCGCGAGGCGATCGCCGCGCTCGTGAAGACCGCGGAGAAGCTGAAGGTTTCGCTCAACATCGAGAACATCTTCTTCAACGGCTACCTGATGACGCCGATGGAGATGAACGCCTTCGTCGACAGCTTCTCCAGCCCCGCAGTCCGAGTGCACTTCGATACCGGCAACATCATGCTGTTCCAGCATCCCGAGCACTGGATCCCGATCCTCGGCAGGCGTGTCGCCAATACCCACTTCAAGGAATTCACGAAGAAGGGCACCGACCACTCGCTTGAATCATTCAGGCCGCTGCTCGACGGCACCACCAACTGGCCGGCAGTCATGGACGCCCTCGACGGGATCGGCTATCGCGGCTACTGCACGTTCGAATACTTTCACCCCTATGCGCACTATCCGGAAGCGCTGATCTACCAGACCTCCGACTCGCTGGATCGGATGCTGGGCAGGAAATGAACGCTCGTCACTATTCAGCGGGCGAAGGCGGAATGAACAGCGCGTGGAGCAACCTCACCGCGCTGTCCAGCTGACCGCGCTCGATCAGCCAGGTTGCGCGAAATGACGACGTGGCGAGGCCGAACGACTGGATGCCGTTTTCCTGGAGGCAGGTCACGCCACGCCGGACGTTCTGATACGTCGCGTTGATCCCCGTGCCGACGATGCTCAGCGCGCCGAGACCGTCGATGAGCCGGGCATCGGCGCCGAAGGCTCCGGTGAGCGCTCGGCGCAGCCGATCCTCGTTGTGCAGGTTTTCGCGGGAGATGACCAGGGTCGTGCCGTCGGCGCTCCCCCCGAAGCCGGCCACATGGAGCTGCTTCCCGCTGACGCCGCACTCGTCCAGCACTGAGGCGACGCGGGTCCAATCGCCATTCACCTGGAGGACGAGGAGGTCGCGCTCGCTGGCAACGCCGGCGACAGTGCCTGGCATCCGTGGCGCATGGCGGCGCACGACGGTGCCATCAGACGTGGGATCGCTCCCCGGCAGCGCCGATGCGGTCGCCCGCGCGTAGATCGCGATCCCCTTTTCCTTTGCGAACTCGACTGCCTGCGCGTTGAGCACCTTCGCGCCGGCTTCGGCCAGCTCCTGCGTTTCCTCGTAGGTCAGCGTATCGATTCGTCTTGCGGCCGGCACGACCCGCGGATCGGCGGTGTAGACGCCGTCAACGTCGGAGCAGATCTCGCACCATTCCGCGCCAAGTGCTGCCGCCATGGCAACGGCGGTGGTATCGCTGCCACCGCGTCCGAGCGTCGTCACTTCGCGGCGATACGAAACACCCTGATACCCGGCAATCACCACGACGCGTCCCCGCGCGAGCTCGTCCTGCACCCGGAACGGCCGTACCTCCACGATCCTGGCGTCGACGTGCCGATCGTTCGTGATGATGCCGGACTGGCTTCCGGTGAAGCTGATGGCATCGCCGCCGCGCTCGCGGATCGCCATCGACAGCAACGCCATCGAAATCCGTTCTCCTGCCGAGAGCAGCATGTCGAGCTCGCGGCGGTCCGGATTGGCAGACACCTTTCGAGCCAGCGCAAGAAGCTCGTCGGTCGTGTCGCCCATGGCCGACACGACCACCGCGACATCGTATCCGGCGGCCTTCGTGCGCATGATGCGCTCCGCCACCTGCTGAATACGCGTCACGTCAGCGACGCTGCTGCCGCCATACTTCTGGACAACGATCGGCATGCGAGCCCGATGATAGCCCTACAATGTGTCGGATCGCGACCCCAGGAGACACCCGATGACCGAGATTTCGCGACGCGACTTCGTCGCGCTGGCCGCAGTCGCCGCAGTTGGCGGGCCCATGGCGCCGAACAATGAGCGCGCGGGTGCCGGCGTCACAGCACAAGACATCGTCGATCGCATCAGAAAGAGCATCGGCGTCGAATGGAGCAACGAGACCGTCGATTCGTTCAAGGCCGGCGATCCGTCGACAGTCGTCACCGGCGTAGTCACGACGTCGATGGCGACGCTGGACGTGCTGCAGAAAGCCGTGAAGGCGGGCGCGAACCTGGTCGTCACTGCGGCCCCCACCTTTTATTCGCGGGCAGACCTGAGCGCTCCGCCGGCGGGCCGGGGCTTCGGCGGGGGCGGCGCCGCCGGCCGCGGTCAGGTCCCGGGTCGCGGCGCCGGTCCAGCGGCCACTGCCGGCCCGCCGGCCGCGAGCGCGAGCGGGCCAGGCACAGGCGCCTCGGCGCCCATGCCTCCGGCGCCCGCACTCCCGCAGTCGGTCGTGCCACCGGCGCAACCTCCCGGGGCCGCGGTTCCTACGGCAACTCCGCCGCCCGATCCCGTCTACGCCGGCAAGAACGAATTCATTGCGAAACACCAGCTCGTAGTGTTCCGCCTGACTCACCACTGGAATCAGCGTAAGCCCGATCCTCGCGCTCGGGGTCTCGCAGCGGCGATGAACTGGATGAAGTACGACGCCGGCGACGATGGCCTGCGTTACGAAATCCCGGCGATCACGCTCGAGGCGCTCGCCGGCCAGTTGAAGAAGAATCTCGGCACGCGCGGCGGCATTCGCGCGATCGGCAAGCGGACCATGACGGTGCGGCGTGTCGGCCTGCTGCCGGGATACACCATGATTCAGGCGTCGATTGCGATGTTGCCTGACGTCGACGTGATCGTCGCCGGCGAAGTCCAGGAGTGGGAGTCGGCGACCTACGCCCAGGACGTCGCGTTCGCCGGTCTCGAGAAGGGTTTCATCTCGATCGGCCGCGTGGTCAACGAAGCACCGGGCATGCAGGTCTGCGCCGATTGGCTGAAGACGGTCATCCCCGAAGTGCCGGTCAGTTTCATATCGGCCGGCGATCCGTACTGGAGACCGGCGTAATGGCGCTGACCGCCGGCGAAGTCGTCAACCGCATCAAGGCCGTGATGGCCGTCCAGGGCGTCCAGTGGAATGACGGGACGACGCGCGATCGCTTCAAGTTCGGCGGGCCCGACACCTCCGTGACTGGCATCGCGACGACCTTCATGGGCACGTTCGAGGCGATCACGAAGGCGAGCGAGCTTGGCCTCAACATGATCATCCCGCACGAGGACACGTACTGGAACGATGCGGACAACACGCTGATCGCGGAAGCCGATCCGCTGGTCTACCAGAAGAAGATCGACTTCATGACGAAACACAACGTCGTGATCTTCCGGATCCACGATCACATGCACCGGCAGCGGCCGGACTTCATGTTCTCCGGCACCGCGCGCGAGGTCGGCCTCGATCCCGCGACCGAAACGGCACCAAATTCGCACCGCTTCGTCATCCCTGAGACAACGCTCGGCGAGCTGGCCGCGCGCGTCAAGAAGGCCAGGGGCGACGAGGCCATCCGCGTGGTTGGCGACCCGGGCGCGAAGGTGCGCCGGATCGCGACCGGCGCGGGCATGGCGACGCCGGCCGTGAACGCGCCGAATGTCGACGTGGTGATTGGCGGGGAGCAGCGCGAGATCGAGGGAACGTTCGACAGCCCTGAGTACGTGATGGATGCGGCCACGCTGGGGATCCCCAAGGGCTGGATCATGATCGGCCACAACATGTCCGAGGAATCGGGCATGCAGGAAATGGCGGACTGGCTGCGGCCGATCGTGCCGGAGGTGAAGGTCCTCCACGTGCGAGCGGGCAAGGTGTACTGGGTGCCGAAGTAGCGCCGGACGGCCGCTCGCCCGATCAGCGGCGCGCGTAGACGGTGACCCGCGCGGTGGCGGAGTTTCCGCTGGAATCGTACGCGACCGTCTCGATGACGTTGCCGCCTGGATTCGCGCGCTGCGTGTTCCAGGTCGCCGAATACGGGGAGGACGTATCCACCGACAGCAACGAGCCGTTCGCGTAGAACTCGACCCTGGACACGCGAACGTCGTCGGTGGCCTGTGCCTCTATCCGCTGTTTCTTGACGAGCCACGCACCTTCGGCCGGGGCGGTGATTGATACGCTCGGGGGTCTGGTGTCCGACGGCGGGGGCGCCCCCCCGAACTGCGCCCGCACCGTCGACCAGTTCGCCGGGTCCTCGCCGCCAAGCCGCCACAGCGCAATCCCGCCGACGTCGTGGACGCGGGTGACATCGAGTTTGGCGGCGACACTCGATGCGTTTTCGAACCAGACGGTGTGCCGCGCCCGCCCGGCAACGTACTCGAACCATGGAGATTCGCTCGCGCTGTCCCACCTCAGTGGCACGCCGAACTGACTCGCGAGGTCCATCGCACGGGTCCAGACGAGATCCGTCCCTCGCTGGCCGACCCAGTCGTATCCGTAGAACGGGATCCCCTGCAGGATCTTCGCTGCCGGAATCTGCGAAACGGCGTACGCGATCACGTCATTCACCCAGTTCACTGGCGCGACCGGCCCTGGTGGCGACGTCGACCACGAGTATTCGTAGGTCATGATCCGCACCTGGTCGGCCGCCTGACCAATCGCCCACCAATCCTGTGCCTGCGGCCCGTCCCAGGTACCGGGTTCACTGGTCTTCGCGTAGACATTCACCGAGAGCAGCTTGCCGTGAGCATGCAGCGCTCCCGCGAGTTGCTGAACGAACGAGGTGAAGGCAGCGCGATCCGAGGCACGAAGGTTCTCGTAGTCCAGATCGATGCCGTCGTAGCCTCCCGCCACGGCAAGGTTCACGAGCGCGGTCAGGTTGACGGCGCGGAGCTGCGGATCCGCGAGGATCCTGCTGACCAGCGCTCCATCCCAGACGCCGTCGATGATGTTGGCGACCGTGGGAATGACCAGGATCCCGCGCGATCGGAGAAACCCGAGGATTGCCGGATCTTCGTAGCTCGTGCCCGCCGCCGTCAGGTACGGAACGATCCGCCCGTCTGTAAGGACCCTGTACCAGAACGGGCTGATCTCGGAGAACACGTCCGCGTTGGCGACGATCGAGTCGAAGCCTCGCGCCTGATCCCAGAACACGAGATTGCCGCTGACTCGTTTCGCCAGCACCGCACGCGCCGGCGAACCCGCGAGCAGCGCACACACAGCGAACAAGCCAACCCAGGCGGCAACGGCGGGAATGCGAATCATCGGTCCTCGTGGTGAATGCGCGGCACATTGTTCTTCGGACCGCCGGCTCTTCGCAACCAGTTTGGAAAGAGGCGGTCTCGCAGCGCCGATCGATCACGGCCGATCTTCGCCAGGATCCGCGGTCGGCCGAGCGTGTATCATCACCGTCGTTCTCCGGGACGGTGCTCGTCGGCTGCTCCTCTGAAGGAGGCTCGTGTGCGGATTTCCTCTCGTGTGACAGTGAATGCGGGGCTCCTGGCCGTTCTGGGGGTTGCGGTGTTCATCGCGCCGGCCGTCGCGCGGCAGCGCGCGGCGGCGGAGATGGCAAGGGCCGCGAACGAGTTCGTGTCGAGCCTCACGGCCGACCAACGCACCAAGGCCGTCTATCCCATGTCGTCAGAGGAATGGACCCGGTGGAATTTCATTCCCGCGAGCATGTTTCCGCGCAACGGGATCTCCTTCAAGGAGCTGAATCAAACGCAGCGTCAGCGCGCCCACGATTTGATGAAGGCCAGCTTGAGCCAGACCGGCTATCACACTGCCGCGTCGGTCATGCAGCTCGAGAACGTCCTTCGCGAGATCGAAGGCCCAAGTGCGACCGCAGGGGCCCCGCCGCCCACGGCACAGGCTGCGCCACCCGCGCCGTCGGCGGCGCCAGCCGCCGATCCTGCGGCGGGCGAACGCGGCGGGGCACGCAGCGGCGGTGGTCAGCGTGGCGGGCGCGGCGGGCGCGGCGGTGGCGATGGCGCGGGCGCGCCGATCATCCGCGACCCGGAGCTCTATTACCTGACCGTGTTTGGCGATCCTTCCGCGAAGACTGCCTGGGGATGGCGATTGGAAGGGCACCACGTATCGTTGCGGTTCGCGGTTGACAATGGAAAGCTGCTCGTCTCGAGCACACCGCAGTTCCTGGGCTCGAATCCGGCCGAGGTGCCGTACGGATATGGGCCGTTCACCGGCCTTCGAGTGCTCGCGGCGCAGGAGGACGCGGCGCGCACTCTCGTGCTCGCGCTCGATGCGAAGCGCCAGGCGATCGCGATCGTCGCACCAAGCCCACGGGGGTTCGCCTCCGGCACGACGGTGAAGTTCGACCCCCAGACTCCTGTCGGCCTGCCGATGTCGCAGATGACCGCAGGGCAGCGGGACATGCTGATGAAGCTGATCGACAGCTACGCGAGCATCATGCCGGCCGATATTGCGGCGGCGCGACTCGCGAAGATCAAGTCGGCGGGCACCGACACGATCGCGTTCGCCTGGTCAGGCTCGACGGAGAAAGGGCGACAGTATCAGTACCAGGTGCAGGGCCCGACGTTCCTGATCGAACACAACAACACGCAGAACAACGGCAACCACATTCATGCGGTCTGGCGCGACTTCAACGGAGATTTTGGCCGCGACGTCCTCGCCGAGCACCTGGCAGCCTTGCCGCATTAGACGGGATCCTCGATTTATTCGGTCCGAAGCGCTCTGATCGGAGAGATCGCCGTCGCCCGTGTCGCCGGGATGATGGCGGCGAAGAAGGCGCAGGTGGCGAGCGACAGGGCACCGACCGTGAGCGCCATCGGATCCCAGAACCTCACACCGTACAGCTGCGCGGAGAGCAAATAGCCGGCGCCGACCGCCAGCGGCAGACCGAGCAGCAAGCCGATCGCCACGCGACGGAAGGCTCCCTGCAGCACCATGCCAACAACGTTGCCCCGGTTCGCGCCGAGCGCCATCCGGATGCCGATTTCGTTGGTCCGCTGCGCGACGGTGTACGCGGTCACCCCATACAGCCCGACCGCCGCGAGCACGAGCGCGACGACGCCGAACAGCCCGGCCAGGCTGGCCACGGCACGCTGCTGATCGAAGGATCGATCCACCTGCTCCTGCAGCGTTCTGACGCTCGTGATGGTGAGGTTGGGATCGACCTCGCTGAGCGCGCGTTTCAGCTGCGGCTCGAGAACGCCCGGACCGATGTCAGAGACGAGCAGCAGGCCGCGCGCGAAGTGCGACTGGAACTCGAGGCGCTTCATCAGCGGGTGCTCGTAGTCGGCGGTCTGCGCGAGCGCCACGTAGAACATCGGCCGCGCCGGCCGATCGAGCGCGAAACCGGCGAACTTGGCGTCACGAACGATGCCGACGATCCGATAGGTATTGACGTTCTCGGGCAGGTCCAGGCCGAAGTGCTGATCGATGGGATCCTCGTCGCTCTTGAAGAAGCGCTTGACGAAGGCTTCGTTGACGACCGCGACATTCTCGCTTTGATCGTGATCGGAGGCCTTGAAGTACCGGCCTCGCACCAACCCGACGCCCAGGTGCTGGAGATAGTCCGCGCTGACACGATCCCACGACGCGCCGGCCTGTTCTCCGGGCTTCGGCGCCGGGTGCCCGGCCACGAGCACGAGCTCGCCCCAGTTGTCCGTCAACGGGTTGTAGAGCGCGAGGCCGGCGCCTCGCACGCCGGGGATGCGTGTGAGGCGCTCCTCGACCACGCGATAGAGAGCATCGAGTTTTTGCGCGGAGTAGGTGGCGGGCGGCCGGTTCAATTGCACCAGAACTCGTCCCTGAACCTTGAAGCCGAAGTCCTGCCTCTCGAGATTACTCAGGCTGCGCCCGAGCATCATCGAACCGGCGACGAGGACCACGGAGATCGTCGCCTGCATGATCAACAGGGTCTTGCGCGCGATCGACGAATGATCGCCGGTGCTGCGTCCGGCGCCGCGGAGCGCATCCATGGGGCGCGTACGGGTCGCAAACCACGCCGGCGCCGCGCCGAACAGGGCGCCGGTGACGAACGCGAGTGCCAGGGCGAATCCGAGCACCATCGGCGCCGGCCGTGTGTCGATCGGCAGGAACGTCGATCCGGCGAACGCCAGCGATAGCAGCAGCCGCGCCGTGCCGAATGCGACCGCCAGGCCGGCGATCCCGCCGGCCAGCGCGAGCAGGATGCTCTCGACGAGCGCCTGGACGACGATGTGGCGGCGCGACGCGCCGACCGCGAGACGGACCGCGGTCTCGCCGCGCCGGGCGACCGCGCGCGCGAGCAGCAGGTTGGCGACGTTGGCGCACGCGATGAGGAGCACGAGGCCGCACACACCGAGCAGAATCTGCAGGCTGCGACCGTACTGCTCCTTCATGATGCCGACGCCGGCGCCGGCGGGCACCACGTTGATCACCTGGCGCGGCAATCCCTGGATCACGTCCGGCATCCAGTTGGCCGGATAGCCGAATCGTGCTGCATCCACTGACGCAGGATGCCGGTGAGCCGCGGGCTGACGCCCTCGGTCGAGGCATCCGGCCGAAGCCGGCCGATCACGCGCAGCCAGGCGGAGGTGGGTTGCTCGAGGATGGAGGTGTCGCCATTGATGAGCGGCTCCTGGTGGAGCGGAATCCACAGATCGGGCGGATCGCCCCTCAGCGTATCGCCAAAGAACCCGGGCGGTGTCACGCCGACGACCGTGAAGGCGTGCCCTTCGACGATCAGGATGGCGCCAATGAGCGAGGGATCGCCGCCGTAAGTACGCTGCCACGTGTGATGGCTCATCACGACGGCAGGCGCCGACGCCGGTGTGTCGTCGGCTGCCGTGAACACACGGCCACCGAACGCATTCACCCCGAGCGTCGAGAAGTAATTCCCGGTGACGTACTCCGAGCGCAACGGGGTCGAGCTGGTTTCCACGCCCTGGCGCCTGACACTGAGCCGTGCGCCGCCGGCCTGAAATGCCGTCAGCTCCTCGAACTCCGGCAGATCCGCCTTCAACCGCTCGAACAGTGGATACGAGAACATGCCCCAGCGATCCTGCGGACCACCCTGCACGCAGCAATTGTCGCCGTCGCCGATGCGGTAGAGTCGCGCGGGATCGCTGACCGGCAGCGATCGCAGCATGACCGCATGGATGAGTGTGAAGATCGCGGTCGTGCCGCCAATGCCGAGCGCGAGCGTCAGAATCGCGGTAATGGTGAAAATCCGAGCGACGCGAAACTGGCGTAGTGCGTAGCGAACTTCCCCGATGAGGCTGCCCAAGGTGTACTCCTGCCGTCCGGCGCTTGACTGCGACGACAGGCTTAGACGCGTGGCGTCAGCCAATCGTTGCCGGTCAGCCTCGAGATCCCTTTCGCAGCCCGCTTTCGGAGCGGGCACCCTCAACTGTATGCCGGCGTAGATGGGGTGCCCGCTGTCAGGTTCGCCTACGGTTTCACGTAAGTCATCGACATTCCCGTCGCGTTACCGGCCGGGTCGTGATTCGCCGGCGGCTGATAAACGCTGGAGGCTGCCGAAACACCCAGGACCGTCAGCGTGACGGACGACTGCTTGGCGCTCAGGGCCCCGCTGTTGAACGTGCAGCGGCCGTCGCTGCTGGTTATACAGGATGACGTTCTGACGCCATCCCATGTAACGCTGAGCGTCGCCCCGGGGATCACCCGCTCGTCGGCGCCATGCGCTTCGACGGTCGCGCTCACGGCCCAGTGAGGCGTGCCCTTGCCATTCTTTCCTGACGTGATCACCGCGTCGACGAATGACACGTGCAGGATACCGGTGATCTGCACGGCCGCAGTCTTGGTCGCGGTGGCACCGTCGGAATCCGTGACGGTCAGAGACACGTCATACGAGCCTGGTCCAGGAAACCTGAACGTAGGCGCCGCGTCGGTAGAGGTACCGGAGCTGCCGAACGTCCATGCCCACGCGACGATCGGCCCGTCCGGATCGACGCTCGAGTCGGTGAACGTGCAGACGAGATCGACGCACGACGCCCGGAACGAAGCTGTGGGCGGCACATTCGGCGGCCGGACCTTCACCGTCGTGGTCTGGGTATCCGATAGATCATTGGCATCCCAAACGATCAGCCGGATCGTATACGTCCCCGCCGCAGCGTAAGTGTGGGTACCGGCCGCGTCTGTACTCTCGGTGCCGTCCCCGAACCTCCACGAGCGTCTCGCGAGGCCGGCGCTCCCTTCCGCGGACTGGTCGCTGAATACGCAATCGAGATACGTGCAGGTCACCGACACGGCGGCAGTCGGCGGCGTCGGCACATTCGCTGGTGCGGCCGCACGCACGCTGGCGACGCGCGCGGTCAGCGTGCCATGATCCGCGCCGATGTCCGGATGCGGCACGCTGTCCGCATCGCCTCCGCACAAGCCCGCCGTCGTCGGGCCAGCGCCTTGGAGAAGACTTCCCGCCCGCACCGTGTAATCGCCGGCGGCGGTGTCGACAAACTGATTCTCGAACGGGGAAATAACCAGCGTTCCCGCCGGGTACTTGGAAGCCGAGGCGCCGGCGAGGTAATTCGCCTCCCACTTGTAGCCGGGATACCACGCGTTGAGGATCGCGTTGCCAAACGTGAAGAATCCGCCGTTCATGCCGTAGTTGTTATGTCGGGCGGCATTGCCGGCGTATTCGAATCCCAGGACTTCGCGAGGATCGGTCGCTGTGCCGCCATACACGTAGACGACCGTGGTGCCGTTGGAATCAATCGTGTTGTGGCAGAGTTTCACGTCGCGCGGCTCGTCGCCCATTTGCACGAACCAGCCCTGGCCGCCGAGCGTGGTCGACAACACCATCACGTTGTGAGCGATCCTGATGTTGTTGGTCTGCTTGGTGACTCCGCTATTGTCGTAGCCCAGGAGGTTGAAGCCGGAAGCAGTATTCCTGACGAGGTTGTAGCGGAAGGAGACGTCTTCGACGACGCACCATGGGCAGCCCCCGGAGTTGCGCGGCGTGAGCACCACGGCGTAGCCGCTCTGACCGTTCACCCAGTTGTTTTCGAAAATGTTGGACTCGACGACCACATTGCGTCCGGCCTTGAGCTCGAAGAGATTCTTGACAAGCCATCTCGTGCCGGCGGTTGTCGGAACCGCACCGGGTGAGCCCGCTTCGCCTGTATCAACGAATTCGGTCGTGGTCACTTTCCAGAAGGTCGTCTCGGCCCCAGCTGTACGACCGTACACGAGATACTCCGTCGCACCCGGAACTGGATCCCAGTGGATCCGCACCGAATTGTCCGGTCTGGTCGCATCTGCAGTTACTTCGGCAGAGGCTGTCGAACGGGCGATGGTGCCATTCCCGACAACGTGCCGGGCCACGATGCGGTACGCGTAGATCCCCGGGGGCAGCAATCCATCCGCCTCGACCGCTGCGCTGACGCCCTCCGGCGTGGGGACAATCGGGTCCCGCCACGACATCGGCCGCGACACGTGATTTCCCCGGAACGTGATGGTGCTCGGCACGAGATCGGCAATCGAGGGATCCGATCCGCCGAACATCACGTTTTCTCCCGCTGCCTCGAGGTAGTTGTTCTCAATCGTGAACGGCCCGGGACCATTCCAGCCGCAGATGGCCTGCGAGTCCTGGGTGGCGCTCTTGCAGTCCGACACATACGAGTCGGAGATCGTGACGTCAGCCGCGTTCAGCGCAATGCATCGCTTCTGGCCGATGAAGCGATCGCCGTGCACGTAGACGTGATTCAGCACGATGTGATGGGGGACCTGCTCGGGCGCGAACTGTGCGCTCGATCCGTCGCCGAGTTGAATCACGTCGCCGGTGCCGGAGGGATTCGCCGCGAACTCCAGGTACCGGATGTCCCAATGATGCGCGCCCGGCGCGGTGCGAAGTGCCGGGGTGTCCAGCATCGACGACCGGAGGCGTGCCAGAAGGGGTGCGTGCGCGGGATGGATGCGGACACCGGGCCCGGGCAGCATGGCGTCGGGCGCCGACGAGCGCACGGTGATCCAGTCCGCGCCCGGTTTGAAGGGCAGCACGAACGTGCCGACGAATTCGACGCCCTGCGCGAGCACGACCGTATCGCCTGGTTGCGCCGCATTCAGCGCGGCCTGCAGGCTGTCACCTTCGCCAACGTAAAGAGTCGCCGCCTCGATCGGGATCGCACCCAACCAGAGGACCGCAGCCAGCAAACGGACAGATCGAGACACGACACTGGACATAGGTCCTCCCAGCTTTGCGGACTCGTCAGTTTTTGTACGGAAACGGAAGAGGTGCGCGCATTCTGCACGAAGTCCCGCTGGAAAATCGAGCTGAGCGGTATCCGCGATCAGGGAGGACGCGGCGAGCGAGGCTTGCTATCGGGGAAGAATCGGCGTTACCGCGTCCAGGTGGTCTTGAGCGCTTCCCATTCCGAGAGCATCGTTGCGCTCGCCTGCTTCGGATCGCGCGGCTGCAGGCGTAACGCCCGGTCCGGAATGATGCCCTGCACCATCAGGCGATCGAGATCGGCGCGCAGTGCGGCACCATGATCCGTTGCGAGCGGTGCGTTGACCCAGCCGGCCATCGCTGCATTCCAGGCCCGGTCGAGATTGCCTGCGCCTCTCGCCGCTGCGGCCAGCCAGTAGGCAGCGGGCGCCGAGCCGGGATCGGCCGAGAATTCCTGCTCCATCCGCGTCACGATGCGCGCGTAGACCGGCTCGCGAGCGTCGCGGCCCGTGCTCAGGGCCAGGCGATCCAGGGCGGTCGCCCACCAGTCGAGGAGCCGCTCGCGCTGACCGGGACCCAGCGATTCCTTGCTGTCGAGGGCACGCTCGAACAGTTCGACGGCCGGCCCGAAGCGATCGTCGAGGTACATCGCTTCGCCCTGGCCGATGGTCCACTCGGCGCGCTCGCGGCGATCGAGCCCCTGCGGGTTGACCGTCCGCAGGGCTTGAACGGCCTGCGCCCGGTCCTCGGGCTCGGCGGACTGGCGATAGCGCTCCAGGTAAATCCGGCCGAGTACCAGGCGTGCAGACTCGGCGCTCGAGCTCACCTTGATGGCTTCGCGCGCCAGCTTGGCCGCGTTCTCGTACTGGCCAAGGTTATAGAGCCGGCGGGCCTCGGCCAGCGGATCCGCCGCTGCCACGAGCGTTCCGGACAGCCCCACGATCACCAGCGCGGCGAGAAGTCGCATGGCCACTGATCGTAGCATCTCGGATCGCGGCATGCGCGCCCGGACGCCGCAATCGTTTCGCGTCATTAACTTGATTACCGTCAATAGCTTAGTGATGATATGCGGTTCCGTGATGCTATAATCGCCGCTTGATGGTGGAACCGACCATCGTTCCGCGGTCCGCGCACCCGATATCACGGCGACAGATCGATCCCGACGCCCTCAAAGTCCTTTACAGGCTCCACGAGCACAACTACGTCGCGTATCTGGTCGGCGGGAGCGTTCGGGACCTGCTGCTGGATCGCCGGCCCAAGGACTACGACGTCGGGACGTCCGCGCACCCGCACCAGGTCAAGAAGCTGTTCCGCAACTGCTGGATCATCGGCCGGCGGTTCCGGCTGGCTCACGTCAAGTTCGGCGCCAAGACCATTGAAGTCGCGACCTTCCGGCGTCAGGTCGATGCCGCCATCACTCCCGAAGCGGAAATCGCGGAAGCCGAGCAGGCCGAGCTGAACGGCACGGCGCTGCCGGCCTCGGCCGATGACGAGGCGATGGAGGCCGACGCCCGGCGCGCGCAGGATCGCCTCATCCACCGGGACAACACCTACGGCACGCCCGAGGAAGACGCCTTCCGCCGCGATTTCACCGTCAACGCCCTGTTCTACGATATCGGCACGTTTTCCATCATCGACTACGTCGGCGGCCTCGAAGATCTGAACTCGCGGCTGATTCGCTGCATCGGCGAGCCGGACGTGCGCTTCCTGGAGGACCCGGTCCGCATGCTTCGCGCGGTGGTCCTCGCGGCGCGGCTGGAATTCACCATCGACGTGCCGATCCTGGAGTCGATCCAGATCCACAAACACGAAATCGCGCGCAGCGCGCCGGCGCGGCTGCTGGAGGAGTACTTCAAAATCTTGCGCTCCGGACACGCCGCCGAGGCGTTCGCCCAGCTCCAAAGGACCGGGCTGCTCAGGGCCATCACACCCGAGCTCGATGGGGCCGACGATGGCGTGTGGCGCGCGATCTCCGCCCTCGATCGCTATCGCGCCCGTTTCGAAGGGGCCCCCGACACGCTGACGAACGCCATCCTGGCTGGCACGCTCCTGCAGCCTCTCGGCCTCGTGGGCCGGCGCCAGCGGTTCTCGGCAGATCCGCTCGAGCGTCGCGTGGAGCTGGGGCTGCTGCCGATCCCGCGGCGCGACATCGAACGGCTCCAGCAGATCCTCAGCACGCAGCATCGCCTGCTGGACATCCACGCACCGCACCGTGCCCAGCGCAGCCTGGTGCACCGCTCGACGCTCCCCGAGGCTGTGACCTGGCTGGAGATTCACGGAGAACGACCGGACGTGGTCGATCACTGGCGCCAGCTGCAGGCCCAGGCCGCGCCAAGTGGTCCGCACCACCACACTGCCGGAGAATTGACCACGGCAGTGTCCTATCAGCGCCGCCGCCGCCGACGGCGTCGGGCACGCAGCCCTTACCGGGCGCAGGAATAAGATCGGCGGGTCAATCAGCCGCGAGGCTCGGCAATGAACCTGTAGCCGACTCCTCGAACCGTGAGCAGGTGCTGTGGACTGCCGGGTTCCTTCTCGATATACCGACGCAACCGGACAATGAAGTTGTCGATGGCCCGCGTGTCGGTATCCTCGCGCACACCCCAGACCTCCTCGAGCATCGCTTTCCTCGAGACGGCCTTCCCCTCGCGCTCGGTCAGGTAGCGGAGCAGGTTCGCTTCCATCAGGGTCAATGGCAGGGTCCGGTCCCCGACGCGGAGCTCCAGCGTGTCGAAATCGATCGTCTTGCCGGCAAAGGCATAGCTGTCGCGGGCACGCCGCATCCAGCTGCTTCGCCGCACCAGTCCCTTGATCCGCGCCAGCAGGATCGCGAGCTCGCTCGGCTTCGGCAGGTAGTCGTCAGCCCCGGCGCCGAATCCCTTGAGGACATCCTCGGGGCGGCCACGCGCGGTCAGCATCAGCACCGGCACGAACTGCTTTGCCGCCCGCAGCTCCGAGACGACCGCGAAGCCGTCCTTGCCCGGGAGCATGACGTCCAGCACCACGACGTCGTACGGCCGGCGTTCGGGCCCGGCCAGCCGTGCGAGAGCGGCCTCGCCGGTGTCCACGACCTCCGCCTCGAATCCTTCTGCCTCGAGGTTGAACCTCAACCCCTCCGCGAGATGATGCTCGTCTTCGACGATCAGTACTCGATGGGTGGAGGTCGTCATGCTTGGCTGGCCCGGGGCAGGAGGAGCGTGAACGTGCTGCCCCGGCCGGTGCCCTCGCTGTGCGCGAACGCCTTGCCGCCATGGCGACGCGCGACCGAGCGGACGATGAACAGGCCGAGGCCGCTGCTGCCGCGGGTGCGCACGGCCACCGCCGTGGGAATTCGGTAAAAGCGGCGAAACACCCGTTTCAGCTCCGCCGGCGAAATGCCGACGCCGTTGTCGAGCACGCGGACCGCGAGCCGCTGTTCCGGCGTCTCCTCGATCTGCACCCGGACCTGCGGCGGTGTCGGTGAGTACTTGATGGCGTTGTCGATCAGGTTCCAGATCGCCGTCTTGAGCTCCTCGGGATCGCCGGTCACGTACGATCGCTCCGGCTCGAGGCGCGGTTCATAGCTGAGGGCGTCGCCGTCCAGCCGGAAGCGCGTGCGCGCCAGCTCCACGCATTCGGCAACCAGCTCGGCCAGGTTGATCCTGGTCCGCGGGCTCCGGCCCAGCCGGGGCCACGAGGCCACGCTGCCCGCCCGCAGCACCTGCTCGATGGTATGCAGCAGTCGATCGCTGTCCTCCAGCATGATCCGATAGAACTCGCGCCGCTTGGCCTCGTCGAGCTCCCGGGTCTGGAGCGTCTGGAGATACAAGCGGATTGACGCGACCGGGGTCTTGAGCTCGTGGGTGACCGCGTTGATGAACGAGTCGTGCTGCTCGTTCCGCCGGATTTCGCGGACCAGGAAGATGGTGTTCAGCACCATGCCCGCGATGATCAGCAGGAAGAAGATGACGCCGAGAACGGCGAGCAGTCCCTCACGCCAGTTGAGGAGGATCCAGCTGACGTTGAGCGTGACCGCCAGGGCAACCAGGCTGATGCCCAGGACGGTGAAGAAGATGACCGACCTGCGCCGGCCGCTGATCATGGAGACAGGATAGCGATCTTCAGCCTAAAGACGGATGGAAATGCTCGTAGCGTCAAGGCAGAAGGGAAAAGGCACAAGGCAGAACCCCTGGAGCAGGCAGGTTGGTTTCCCTTTTGCCTTTTGCCTTGTCTCCTTCAGCGGAGGGCCCTGGCCCTATGCGGCCTCTGCGAGCTGCTCTTCGCGGACCTTGGCGACCTTCAGGTCGCGCACGAGACCGACCGCCGCGAGCGCCTTGAGGGTGATCCAGCTGATGTCGAACTCGTACCAGGCCAGGCCATGCCGCGCCGATACCGGGTGCGCATGGTGATTGTTGTGCCAGCCTTCGCCAAACGTCAGCAGGGCCACCCACCAGCTGTTGCGGGAATCGTCTCGCGTGTTGAACCGGCGGCTGCCCCACATGTGCGTGGCGGAGTTCACGAGCCAGGTTGCGTGCAGGCCGAACACGACGCGCAGGCCGACTCCCCAGAGCACCATTCCCCAGCCGCCGACGGCCAGCAGGATCAGGCCGGACACGGTGAGCGGGACGTAGTGGTAGGTGTTCAGCCAGCGGTAGAACGGATCCTTCGCCAGATCGGGAGCGTACTTCGACATCAGGGCGGTGTTGTTGTGATGGGTGTCGCCGAACAGGATCCACCCCATGTGCGCCCAGAACCCGCCGTCGTGCGGTGTGTGCGGGTCACCCTCCTGATCCGAGTGCTGATGGTGCACCCGGTGAGTGGCGACCCAGAAAATCGGTCCGCCCTCGAGCGTCAGCGCGCCGCAGATCGCCAGAAAGTATTCGAACGCCCTGGAGGTCTTGTAGCCGCGATGGGTGTGCAGCCGGTGATACCCGAGGCTGATCCCGAATCCGACGGCGAACCAGTGAAGCACGATCGCCGTGATCACGTTGGTCCACGAGAAGAACCAGAACGCGGCCACTGCGGCGACATGGAACAACACCATGAAAACCGCCGTGATCCAGTTGATGGTGGAATAGGAATACTGAGGACGAACGTCCGCGCGCGCTGTCATGTCACTCCAAGGTAGCAGGTCGCGCGACGCCCGTTTGTAAGACTTCTGTACAAAGCCGGCGGCCTCCGGGCCGCCGGCTGACTGCCACTGACAGGATCGGTTCAGCCGGTTGAAAATCGTAACTTCAGCTTGTCGACGCCTTTCACTCCGCTGTTCGAGCCGGCTCCGGCTGCTTATCCGTTCTTGCGCTCGAAGTCCTGCATGAATTGCACAAGCGCGTCGACGCCCGGCTCGGGGAAGGCGTTGTAAATCGACGCCCGCATCCCGCCGACCGACCGGTGCCCTTTCAGGCCGTCCAGGCCCGCGGCAGTGGCTTCCTTTGCGAACTTCTTTTCGAGCTCCTCGTCCGGCAGCCGGAAGGTGATGTTCATCCGCGAACGGCTGTCTGGCGCCGCGTGCCCCCGGTAGAAGCCGGTGCGGTCGATTTCCGCATAGATCTTTCGCGCCTTGCGCTCGTTGACCCTTTCGATCCCTTCGAGGCCGCCCTGCTCCATGAGCCACCCGAGCACCAGGCGCATCACATAGATCGCGAACACCGGCGGCGTGTTGTACAGCGACTTGTTCTCGACGTGAACCGGATACTGCAGCATCGTCGGCAGCGTCGAGGGCGTGCGCGCGAGCAGGTCCTCGCGGACGATGACCAGTGTCAGGCCGGCGGGCGCGAGGTTCTTCTGGGCGCCCGCGTAAATCAGGCCGTACTTCGACACGTCAATCGGACGGCTGTACATGTCGGACGACGTATCGGCAACGAGCGGCACGTTTCCGGTGTCCGGAATCTCGCGCCACTGGGTGCCGTAGATCGTGTTGTTGGTCGTGACGTGGACATAAGCGGCGTTCGGATCGAGCGTCAGCTCGTCGGGCCGGGGCACCCGGGTGAACTTCTCGGCGGCGGTCGACCCGGCGATTTTCACGGTGCCGACGCGCTTGGCTTCTTTGACCGCCTTTTCGGCCCAGACGCCGGTCACGATGTAGTCGGCCGAGCCGCCCGCAGGCAGCAGATTCATCGGCACCATCGAGAACTGCAGGCTGGCGCCGCCCTGGAGGAACAGGATCTTGTAGTTCTCGGGGATCTTCGCCAGCTTGCGAAGATCGGTCTCACAGCCCTCGATGATCTCGTCGAACGCCGCGGATCGATGGCTGATCTCGAGCACCGACATGCCGACACCCGGCAGCGAGAGCAGATCCCGTTGCGCCTGTTCGAGCACCTTCAGCGGAAGCACCGCCGGACCAGCGGAGAAGTTATGAATGCGGGTCGCCGTTGTCGTAGCCATGTCTGCCCTTTCCTTCCTGAAACCTTGATCCTCTCCCGCCTTCGCGCTTCGGCGAGGCAGGCTCTTCCCAGTCTAGTAGCTGCTCTGAGTCTAGTAGCTTCCGGCTTGAGCCCGAAGACTCACCACCTGTAGATCGAGCACGTTCTCGTTGCCGCTCTTGATCTGGGCGCAGAGCGCGCTCGACGGCTCGCCGTCGAGATTGATGCGCGCGACGGCCGCCTCGGCGCCCTCGAAGACGATGTTCTCTGATTCCTGGACGTTCAGGTTCGCGTTCCGCAGATGATCGAACACGTGCGCCAGGACGCCGGGCCGATCGCGGTGCCGCACCACGAGCATGTGCGTCGCCGGCGTCCGCTTCGCCAGGTTGACGACGTTCGGCACGCGACCGGTCTCCTTGAAGGTGCGAATAATCCGCACCGTCTCTGCGGCGATCGCCTCCTGGGCCTGCTCGGTTGATGCACCGATGTGATGCGTCCCGTACACGCCGGGCAGGGATGCGAGCTCGCTCGCAAACACACCCGTCGCCGCGGCCGGCTCCTGGGCGAACACGTCCAGGCCGACTCGCAGACCGCGGCTGCGCACTGCCGCGGCGATGGCGGCCTCGTCCACCACCTCGCCGCGCGCGGTGTTGATGAGGATGGCACCAGGCTTCAGCTTCGCGAGCACCTCGGCATTCACGAGGCCCTTCGTCTCGGGACCGAGCGCCAGGTGCAGGCTCAGGATGTCGGCGCGGGCGGCCACGGCCGCCGGTGTTGGCTCGATCTCTATCGAAACCTGACGGAGCGCGCCCTCGACGCCGAGCTCGCGCGCCTCCTGATCGGTCAGCGGCCGGTGCTGCCCGGCAAAGCGACGGCTCCAGATCACCACGTTCAGGCCGAAGCCGGCGGCGCGGCGAATCATCTCCTGTCCGATGTTGCCGACGCCGAGCAACCCAAGCGTCTGACCGAACAACCCCTGGGCCTTCGAGTAGTCCTTCTTGTTCCACCTGCCGGCGCGCAGGTCAGCGACGTTGTCCGGGACGCGCCGATCCAGCGCGAGTATCAGCGCAAACGCGAGCTCCGCGACGGCGATGGCGTTCTTGCCCGGACAATTCGACACATAGATGCCGCGCTTCGACGCCGCCGCCACGTCGATCGTGTTGTAGCCCGCCCCGGCCCGCACGACGAGCGACAGCCGTCCGGCATCGAGCATCGGCGCGGTCACCCTGGTGCTGCGAACCACCAGCACCTCGGCGCCCGTCGCGGCAATGGCATCCCGCAGCGCGTCGTCCTTGAGGTCGGGATCGCTCACGACCTCGCAGCCGGCCGCCTTCAATCCTTCGATGCCGGACTGCTCGAACTTGTCGGCGATGAGGATCTTCATTGCTTCGATGTCAGTTGCCAGTTGCCAGTTCCCAGCTCCCGATTACCAGTTCCCAGTAGAGCTCCGGTAATTGCGAACTGGGAACTGGCACCTGGAAACTCAGATCTCATGAATCAGCAACCCGTCTCTCAGCTTCGGTTCGAACCATGTCGACTTCGGCGGCATGATGCCGCCGTCGTCGCTGATCGCCATCAGGTCGGCGACCGTGACCGGGAACATCGAGAAAGCGACCGCGGCCCGGCCCGAATTCACCGCCTGTTCGAGTGCGCCCGTACCGCGGGCGCCGCCGACGAAGTCGATGCGCTTGTCGCTGCGGATGTCGCCGATCTTCAGGAGCTTCTCGAGCACGTGGTGCTGCAGAAGTGCCACGTCGAGGCTGCTCGCACGCGATCCGTCCTCCGGGGTTGCACCAGTGAGATCCAGGCTGTACCACCGGCCGTCGAGGTACATGCTGACCTCGCCCTTGTGTCGCGGACGCGCCGGACCGTCGGTCACGCGAGACTGGTGGCGCAGCTCCGCGAGGAGCTGCGGCGGCGTCCGTCCTGCGAGATCGCGCACGGTGCGGTTGTAAGGAAGGATCTGCACCTGATTATCGGGGAAGGCCACTGCGATGAATTTTCCAGGTTCCTCCCCGCTGCCCTGCGCCTGCAGCTCCGCCCGGGTGCGCGCCGCGCTGGCGGCACGATGGTGACCGTCGGCGATATACAACGCGGACACCCGCGCGAACTCGTCGACCAGCTGGCGGGTCTCGCCGGCGTCCGCTGCCCAGATCGTGTGGTGAACATCGTCGGCCGCGGTGAAGTCGAACAGCGGCGGGCGCGCGGTCACCGTGCGGGCGATCGCGTCGAGGCCGGCCGTCGACTTGTAGGTGAGGAACACGATGCCGGTCTGCGCGCGCAGCTCGATCATGTGCCGGGTCCGATCGTCCTCCTTGTCGCGGCGCGTCCGCTCGTGCTTGCGGATGATGTCCTGTTCGTATTCGTCGATGGAGAAGCACCCGGCGACGCCGGTCTGCTCATGACTCCCCATCCGGAGCCGGTAGAAATACAGCGTGGGCTGATCCTCGACCACGAGCGGCGCCGCCTGGCGCAGCGCATCGAAGTTCCTGCGCGCTCTGGCGTACACCGCGGTCGAGTAGGGATCGACGTGCGGCGGCAGATCGATCTCCGAGCGGCTTACGTGAAGAAAACTGAGCGGATTCCCGTCGGCGAGCTCACGCGCTTCTTCGGTGCTGACGACATCGTAGGGAACGGAGGAAACTGCGGCGGCATTCTCGGGCGTAGGACGCAATGCCCGGAACGGATGGATGAGAGCCATCCGCGTATTTTAAGCCGTTGACGGATTCTTACAGGAGGGCCAGGAGAACAGGAGACATTGTTGAAGCTTTTGTGGGCGTGTGCCGTCTTACTGGTCCGCGCTGACCGCCTCAGAGCCTGCCTCGCCCGAGCGCGAAGCGCGAAGGCCGGTGATTTCAATCCGCCTCAGCATCTCATCACGCGCCGCGAGAAATGCGGAACGGTGAACCGGTTGAATCGGATCGCCGGGCGGCTGGCGGCGCCGCTCTGACACGGGGTCGACGAACACGCCGTTCTTCAGCAGCCGGAAATCGAGATGCGGTCCCGTTGCGGCGCCGGTCGCTCCGACGCGGCCGATGATCTGATTCTGATCGACGGATGCCCCGGCGCGGATACCCGGCGCGAACGAGGAGAGGTGCAGGTAGTAGGTCTCGACGCCGCGATCGTGGCGAATGCGCACCTGCCTGCCGCCCGCTCCCGCCCACCCCGCGGAAACGACGGTGCCGGCAGCCACCGCGACCACCGCCGAGCCATACGGCGCGGCATAGTCGACGCCGAGGTGCGCACGCATCGTGTGATAGACGGGGTGCAGCCGATGCCGCGAGAACCTCGACGTGATTCGCGGTTCGAACTTCAGCGGAGAGACCAGGAAGAAGCGCTTCAGCGATCGGCCTTCCTCGTCGTAGTACGCCCCCTTGCCGGTGTCGGGGTTCACCCATCGGATCGCCTGGTGGGTTTTGCCGTCAGCCACGAACGTCGCGGCCAGGATGTTGCCGTACCCGGCAAACTGACCTTCGCGCGTCGACTTCTCGAACAGCAGCTCGAACCGATCGCCCTGCTTCAGGTCGCTGTTGAAATCGATCTGGCCGCCGAAGATGTCGGCGAGCGCCATCGCGAGCTGGATGTTTTCGCCGGTCTCCCCCATCGCGGCGATCAGCGAGGAATGCTCAGCGTCGATGTCGCCACGAATCGCAAGGACGTTCGACTCTTTCTCGAACGGCAGGACCTCGGCGTCGAGCACTTCGGGACGTTCGCGGTCGCGATTGATAATCCGCAGGAACTTGTCGGTGTCGATCTCGTACTCGAATTCGCGGAGGAACCCGTCGAACGACATCACCAGCCGATAGGGACGGTCGGCGCGCAGCTGGCGCGGATTGAAGACCGACCTCGCCGACTGCACTGCAGCGTTCACCAGATCGGTCGACAGCTGATGCTGCCGCAGGAGACTGTCGAGCGTCGCATGGCGCGGCACGCGCGATTCGATGACGGCCGATTCCGCCTTCATCAGCACGTCGACCATCGCGCGATGCGGCTCGGGTTGCTGCCGCGGAGCGGCACATCCCGCCACCGCGCTTGCCGCCAGGGCCGTCCAGAGGACTCTGCTGAGCATCAGGTCTCAGCAGTGTAACAGCAGACCACGGGATGGTAAGCGCGGCCGTAGGGGCCGGCCGCGTCATTTCATGGATTTTTCTCTCGCGAGAGGGGCGAAGAATTGGGGAAAGAGTGTTACCTGGGCGCCATCACCCACACGCCCCACGCTCCGGACCCGGATCGTCGGCTGTGATACGCGAGGCGCCGGCCGTCGGGAGACCACGTGTATTCCTCCGCCGTCGAGTCCTCGAGAATGCGGCGCATCGAGCCGCCGGGGAGTTCCAGCAGCCAGGTCCCATCCTTGCGCACCTGGAACGCAACGCGGCGGCCGTCCGGTGAAACGGCGGGCGTTCTCACGAGGCGTCCCTTCAGAGGGCTGTTGAACACGCGTTCGGTGTGGGTCTCCAGATCGTGAATGACCAGGCGAGTCTCGTGGCTGTAGACGATGCGGCGGCCATCAGGGAACCACGAGCCCCCCCAAGCCTGACCGTATGCGTGACGGGTGATCTGCTGGGTCTCACCGGTCGAGAGATTCAGCGTCCAGAGATTCCAGACCTCAGAGTCTTTGCCCTCGCCGCGCACGAAAGCCAGAGTGCTCCCATCCGGCGACCAGCTCGGCACCGCGGCGAACCCCTCGCCACTCACGCGCCGTACGTGTCTGCCATCGCCGTCGGCAACGTAGACGCCACGAACCCCGTCGCGATCCGAGTCGAACGCGATGCGGTTGCCATCCGGCGACGGCCGAACGTGCCAGTTGTTCGCCGTGTCGTCGACGATGCGGGTAATCTTCAGGACGGTGCCGTCGCCTTCGGTGTCAGCGCGCATCAGCGCGGATCGGTCGGCTTCCTTGGTGTGATAGAACATCGCGGTCCCCACCGACGCGAACGTGGGTGAAAAAGCGCGATCAGACGCGAGCTGGTATTGCGCCCTGTCGGCGGGCGCCGGTGCGTGGCGCTCCTCGCGCGCGCCCTTCGCGGGCTGCGGCGTCCCGTGTGCCGGCTGTGTCGCGGCAGCCGCCGGCTCTGCGGGCTGCGATGGCGCCGCGGCGGTGCCGACCGGTGGTTCATGGCGGGCCGCGGGACTCGACGCGGGTTCCTTCACGGGCGCCGGCGACTGGCTGGACGCAATCGGGACGCGTGGCGCGATCGGGCCAATCGACAACCGGTCCCGCCAGACCGGCAGCAAGCCGATGGCCAACAGGGCCGGGATCGCGAGCGCGGCGAGCGCGGCGACCCGCCAGCGGCGACCTGAGTGCGGGTGGACGACGGTTCGCTGCAGCAGCATCGCGCCGGCCGGCTCGAGATCGGTGACGGGCTGGGTGACGGGCTGCATGACAGGCCGGGGAACGAGTGCTGCGGCTGCCGGCACAGCCTCCTCCGCGTCGGCCGGCTCGTCAACCGGGGCAACGGCGACAGCCGCAGGCGGAGCGGCCGCCGGCGCCGGCCGCTCTGCCTGATCGATCAACGGCAGCAGCGTGGTTACGACGAGCTGTTCATCGAGTCCCGCCGCGCGCGCATACCGGACCAGCTGGGTGCGCCCGTAGTTTCCGGCCGGCCAGTTGAAGAAGTAGCCCCACTCCAGCTGCCGTAACATGCCGACGGGGATATGGCTGCGCTCGGAAACCGATGCGAGCGGCAAGCCGGTTGCACGCCGCGCGCGCCGGATATCCGATACGGTCAATGGGTCATGGGACAGATGAGCGTGAACGTCCTGCGTACGCGAAGAAACGAAAGGCTGCACCTGTGCCGCGGGAAGCGGCTCGACCTCCACCGCCTGCGGCGCACGGGCCGCGACAATGTCGGCCCAGGCGTTGACGAGATCGCTGATGACGGCGGCCGGATTGGTCGCCGCGAACCGGCCAAGGGCCGCCTCGAACGATTCGAGTGATGGAAACGGCGGCAGATCCAGCGTTCGGAGTGCTCGCGCCACGACGAGCTTCAAGCCACCGGGGACTCTGAATTCCTTGGATGTATCAGAAACAGGTAACAGCGAATCCAGCAGCTGGGCGGCCCGCAGCACCGGCCGGCCACCGGCGGCTACCGGGCCCTCTACGGACACGTTGCCTGTGCTCGACAGCCTGATGACATGGCCGGAGGGCACGCCCGCGACATCCCCACGCGCCACCTGCACCAGCAGCTCGCGGACGATGGTGACGGCCTCGTATGGCCGAAGCTGAACCCCTGCCGCTGAGAGGTCGGACAGCGAGATCGGGGCATTTGGTCTGTGCATCGGCGTGCAGCAGTGCCACATCCCTGCCAGTTGGACAGCGGGCGTGAAGCGCGCCGAAAGTTAAATGGAACGAAGAAGATACGTCTCAGCCGCAGCAACGGTTGAGCGTGCGGGAGGCCAACCGTTCCACGAAATTACACAGCAGGAGCATACGAGGTGCGAATTCCCGCACCTCGGCTGATGCGCTAGCGCTGCACGTTGATGGAGATGAGGCGGCGAAACTTGACCGGCTTGCCATTGAACGTTGCCGGCTTGTATTTCCAGTCGCGCGCAGCCACCAGGACCTGCGCATCGTAGGTGGGATGAATCGAGCCGCGCATGGACATACCGATGACGCGGCCGAGCTCGTCGATGACAACCTCCAGGAGACCGCGCGAACGGGCGAGCGCCATCAGGCTCGGTGGGATGCCTGGAATGTTCTGGGTCACGACGATCGGCGCCGTGACGGTCGTGTCTTCTGCGGTGTAGATCTTCCCCGGCTCTGGTCTAGCCGGCGCGGCAGGGGGTGGTGCCGCCACGGTCGGCGCTGCCGGCTTGGGCTCGACCGGTGGGGGCGGCGGAGCCGCGGAGCGCACGCTGAGCTCGAGGAATCCCGCGGCCAGCACGCGCAGATCGCCGAGCCGTCCGACGTTGTTGTCAGGATCGTCGATCAGCGCGAGCACGGTCCTGAACTGCGATTCAGCCGAGGCCCAGTCGCGCCGGTCGTATGCCAGCTTGGCGATCTGGTAACGGGTGGTGGTGATCTCAGGCAGCAGCCGCTTCCGTACTTCCGCGAATGTGGCGCGGACCCGGGGGGATTCGGACTCGCCCGGGCGATACGTCGGATCCTCCTTCACCACTGCGGCAATCGCGCTTTCGGCCTCAGAGGCGCGGCCGAGCGCCAGCAGACAGAGCGATCGGTATTGCTCGACAGCTCGACGATCCGCAGAGTCGCCAATCCGGAGACCGTTGAGCACGCTGAGGGCTTCGTCGTATCGCGCCGACGCGTAGAGATCTTTTGCGGTATTGAGCGGACCGCCTTGAGACGTCGGCCCGTCGAGTTGTGCGGCGGCCGGCAGTGCGAGGCCCATCGCGATCACGAACGCTGCAACTCCCACCTTGCTCATGGCGTGGCCCTGTCGGAGGAGTGGAGTTTCCTGACGGTCATTTCATCGAGACGCTGAGCCGGACCGGAGCGCCCGTCGTTACGGAGACCGCCTGCTTCTTCTCGCCGAACTCGGGATGGCGAAAGACGATCTCGTGCGGGCCAATCGGCACTGCGAGGTTGCCGATCGGCGTCTCGCCAACCCGACGGCCGTCGATCCAGACCTCTGCCCATGGCGCCGCATTGAGGTTCACACTGCCCTGCGGCAGGTCGACCGAGACCGACGCGACCTTCCCCGGCACGACCTGCACGGCCTGGGTCTGGCGGTAGCCGAGCGACGAGTTCACGAACTCGAGCGAGTGCCGGCCCGACGCGAGCATCAGGCGATCGGTTTCGGTCGTGCCGATCAGGCGGCCGTCTTCATGAATCTCGATCACGAACGGCGCCTTGACGCTGATCCAGCCGGACACCGGTCCCTCGGCCACCGGCGGCGTCGCGATCATGGGCGCGACCAGCGAAGCGGTCGTACCGGCCAGCACCTTCACCGTGTGCCGCGAAGTGCCGCCGGCGCTCTGGAGCACTACCTCATGATCGCCGCTCGACAGCCCTTCGATCGTGATCGGCGCAACACCGCGCGGCGTGCCGTCAACGGTGACGTTCGCGCCCTGAGGCTGCGAGTGCACCACCAGCATGCCGGTCGTCGGCGTATCGGCGAACTCCAGGTACTGAGAGACCTGACCGCCAGCCGGAACCTGGAGCGGAATCACGCGAGGGACGCCGCGGCCGCGAAGTTCGAGGATGTGCGATCCCGCGGCGACCGACACTCGTGCCGGGGTCATCCCGCGGCTGACGCCGTCGACGAACACCTCGACGCCTGCGGGGCTGGACTGAACGTTGAGCGTCCCCATTTCCGGAACCGCACCGCCAGTGAAAGCGCGCGATGCGTACACGCCACCGGCGATCAGTGCCGCGCCCGCGGCAACCGCGGCGATTAACTTGACGCGCACGCGGCCGCGCGCGCCCGCCATCACGGGCAGCGGCGCGGGTGGAGGAAGTGGCGCCGGCTCGGGCTCGAAACTTCCTGCCGGCGGAGTGCCCGCCAGCGAATCATCAAGCGACGAAAAAGGAGAGAGCGAATCGAAATCGATGGTGTCGTGATCGAAGGATGCGGGCAAGTCCCCTGCCCTTTGCCGTACGGCTTCCGAGACCGGCTGCTCGAGCGAGACCGGCGGCGCGAGGAAGGCCTTGCCTGCCGGCGTTTGCGGCGCGAGATCGTCGAGCGAGATCAGCTCCCCGAGTGTCGGAACGGACCCTGAGGACGGCGCCGAAGGTGGCTCTCCGGACGGCGGTGGTGCAAACGAAAGCGGTGTGTCGAAGCCGCGAGCCGCGCCGGCAGGAACCGGCGCGAAGGAGATCGGCGGCGGCGCGGTTGGAGCAACTGGCACAGCTGGCGGTACCGGCGTCACCGGCGCGGAGGCAACCGGAGCCGGTGCCATCGGTGCGGACACGGTCGGCGCTGACGTAACGGGTGGCGCAGCAAACGGTGCCGGCATCGGGGCCGGTGTCATCGAGAATGCGGCTGGTTCGACGACAGCGGGCGTCGCGACGGTTCGGACTGCCGGCGGGGATACCGGAGGCGGCACGATCGACAGCGGGAGCGGCGCCGACGCCGGCGCGCTCAGGATCGCGTGGTATTGCGCCAGGAAGTTTTCGAGCGCGACGGGGGCGGCGATATAGGAGGCGTCGGTCGCGAGGGTCTCCTCGAGGGCGGCGAGCGCTTCCGGCGCAGACGCGAACGCACGCCGGACGTCGAGTTGCAGAGTGCGTCCGAGCCAGTTGCGGAAGGCATTCGAGAGCGGCCGTTCCTCGCCCATCGCGGTGCGCTCACGCGCCTGCATCAGCAGCTGCGGGACCGCATGCGGTACTTCTTCGGCGCCGAGCGGACGCCCGAGCACGAGCGACAGCGCGGTAATGCCGATGCCGTTGACGTCCGCCCGGTGGTCGAAGCGGGCCATGCCGGCCGACGACGGGATCGCGACGCGGAACTCCTGCCAGAGACGGTCACGCGAGAACTGGAGCTGTTCGACTCCCGATCCGAGCACGTGCTCGACGATCACGAGTCGCGCATGCGGCGTCACCACGAGACGCTCCGGCGCGATCAGTCCGTGTGAGGCATCGCGGGCATTTTCATGCAACAGCGAGACCGCGGGCACCAGCTGGCGAATCAGGCAGAGTGCCGCGTTGGTGTCCAGCTGCAGTCCACGCTGGTGCGTGACCCGCAGCACATCGGAGAGCCGGGTGCCCTCGACGTGATCGGAGACGATCGCCAGTCCCCCGCCACCGGTGAGACGGTCCACGCGCCGGACGCGGGCGTAGTAAGCGTGCCGGAAGTTCATCAGCCGCGCCGTGCGTTCGCGCAGCGCGAACTCGAACGACGGAACGGCGGTCAGCTCCGGTCGCAGCCGCAGCACCTGCAGCAGTTCGCCGGTGGTGGCATCGGCGGCCAGCACCCGTTCGCCGAGACCGTCGGCGAAGAGAGGCGTGTCCGCGCGATCAAGAGGAAAGGTAGCCGGCGTCATCGTGGAGAACCTTGACTGGCGCTGTGCAACCCTCAGACCAACGTGAGGGCCCGTCGCGATCGCGAATTCCGCACGCGATGACAAGGCTGTTATCGCTATTTCGGCCGTGCACTCGGAGCGGGCCCGTTTACAGAGCTGGGAGGGGAAGTGCGGATTTGTAACGCAACAGCCGCGGCCCGCAGCCCGCAGCCCGCCGTCCAGCAATACTTCGGCCCGACCGCGGACTGCGGACCGCGGACCGCGGCCGCGGTATCCTTAGATCTTTTGCAATCTTTCAGGAGAGAGCACGATGGGATTCCGATCGAGCCACCGGGTGTGGCTGGGAGGGGCGGCGCTTGCCGCCGGACTCGCGCTGGTGCCGGTGTCGGCGCAACAGGCGCCCGCCGAGCGTGTCGACTATGACGCCATCTACAAGATCAAGGATGAAGGGTTTCAGCGATCGAAGGTGATGGAGATCCTGAGCTGGCTGACCGACGTCTACGGTCCGCGGCTGACGAACTCGCCGGGCTTCCGGAAGGCTGGCGACTGGGCCGTCAAGGAGATGACGTCATGGGGCCTGGGCAACGTCAAGCTCGAGCCGTTTCCGTTCGGGCGTGGCTGGTCCAACGACAGGTTCTCGATGACCGCCACCACGCCGGGCGGCAGCTTTCCGGTGATCGGGATGGCAACGGCGTGGACCCCCGGGACGAATGCTCCGGTGTCGGCCGACGCGGTCTTCGCGCCGGCCACCAGCGAAGAGGAGCTCGCGCAGTTCAAAGGCAAGCTCCAGGGGAAGGTCGTCTTCACGCAGCCACTGCGTGAGGTGCCGGCGCTGTGGACGGCGCCGTCGTCGCGCTACAACGACGCACAGCTGGCCGAACTGGAGCGGGACACGGATGCGGCGCCGCGAAGCGGCCGATTCGGCGGACGCGCCGGCGGACGTGGCGGTGCCGCGTTGTTCACGCAGCGGCTGGCCCAGTTCCTCAAGGAGGAAGGGGCCATCGCGACCGTCACCACAGGGACCCGTGGCGATGGCGGCACCCTGTTCGTGCAGGGAGCGGCGGCCGCCAACCGGCAGCCGAACGCAGACACCGGCCTCCCGGCGATCGTCATCGCCGTCGAGCACTACGGCCGCATCGTCCGGACGCTGCAGAAGAACATGCCGGTCAAGATCGATCTCGACATCAGGAACACGTTCCACGACGGCGACACCGCATCGTTCAACGTCGTCGCGGAGATTCCCGGAACCGACAAGGCCGACGAGCTCGTGATGCTGGGCGCCCACTTCGATTCGTGGCACGGCGCGACCGGCGCGACCGACAACGCGTCAGGGTCGGCGGTGATGATGGAAGCGATGCGGATCCTGAAACAGTCAGGACTGAAGATGCGGCGGACGGTCCGGATCGGTCTGTGGGGAGGCGAGGAACAGGGGCTGATCGGATCGCGCGAGTACGTGACCGCGCACTTCGCGAACGTGGCCGACATGATCCTGAAGCCGGCTCACGCGAAATTTGCCGGCTACTTCAACGTGGACAATGGCACCGGCGCGATTCGTGGCGTGTACCTGCAAGGCAACGAGGCGGTCGGCGCGATCTTCAGCGCCTGGATGAGACCGTTCGACAACCTCGGGATGACGACCCTGACGATCCGCGACACCGGCGGAACCGATCACCAGTCGTTCGATCGCGTCGGCCTGCCCGGCTTCCAGTTCATCCAGGATGACGTCGAGTACGACACGCGTACGCACCACTCGAACATGGACAGCTACGAGCGGATCCAGGAAGAGGACATGCGCAAGAACGCGGTCATCGTGGCCGCGTTTGCCTACCATGCCGCCAACCGCGACGAGAGGCTGCCCCGGAAGCCGCTGCCGGCGCCGACCGGCGGACGGGGGCGCGGAACGCAGTAAGACCACAGGAGTTGAATAAGATCGAGGCGTGCGCAAACGCCTCGATCCAACCTCAGCCACCGTCGGCGCGTTCCTCTGCCTCTTCACGGCCCTGACCGACTGCGTGGTCCGGGCCCAAACGCCGCGCGCGACGATTCGCGGCGTGGTCGTCGATCAGACCGGTGCGCGACTGCCCGGCGTCGAGATCAAGCTCCTGCGCGAAGAGACCAACGAGACCCGCCAGGCCGTCTCCGATCGCGAGGGGCACTTCGCGTTTCCCGAGCTGCCCCCGGGGCCATACTCGATCGAGGCCCGCCACGCGGGCTTCGCGATTTTCCGGCATCGCGCTGAGGTGGCGGTCGGCCAGGAGCTGTGGCTCGAGACCCGGCTGGTCGTGAGCACGACGGCGACGGTCACGACCGGCGGCTTCGACACGACCGTCCCGCTGCTGGAAAAGAACTCGCCGGCTCTTGCCACCCTCATCGATCAGGAACTGATTGAAAACATCCCGCTCGACGGGCGCAACTTCCTCGAACTGGCGCTGCTGACGCCGGGCGTCGCGCCGGCGCCGCAGGGATCGGCCAGCTCGGTACGGGGCGACTTCGCGTTCAGCACCAACGGTGCCCGGGAGGACTTCAACAACTTCGTGCTCGATGGCGTTTACAACATCGACCCGAAGCTGAACACGCCGTCGGTCCGGCCGCCCGTGGACGGCATCCGCGAGTTCGAGGTGGTCAGCTCGACCTACGATGCGTCCTTCGGCCGCAACGCGGCGGGCCAGGTCAACGTCCTCACCCGGTCCGGCTCCAACACGATTACTGGGTCGGCCTATGAGTTCTTCAGGAACCAGGGACTCGCCGCCCGCAATCACTTCGTTCCCGAAGGAGAGCCGGAACCGGACTACCAGCGGCATCAGTTCGGCGGCGCGCTGGGCGGGCCGGTCGTGAAGAACCGCACGTTCTTCTTCGCCGACTACGAGCGCACCTGGCTGCGCGAAGGAATCACCAGGGTCACCAACGTGCCGACCGCGCAGGAGCGCGCCGGAAACTTTTCGCAGTCCCTGTTCTCCCGTCCGATCGATCCGATCAGCGGGCAGCCGCTGCCGGGCGGTCAGCTGCCCCCGTTCTTCATCAATCCCACCGGGGCGGCAATCGCAAACCTCTATCCATTCCCGAATCGCAGCACGGCGTTCGCGAACTACGTGTCTTCGCCGGTGCAACGCGACGACATCCATCAGTTCGACGGCAAGGTCGAGCACAAGCTGACCGACGCCATCCGGCTGACCGCGCGCTACAGCCTGTCGGATCGCGGTCTGATCGAGCCGTTCGCAGGCACCGGCTTCGCGACGATTCCGGGGTTCGGCAACGACGTCGCACGACGCGGTCAGAATCTCGCACTGAGCTCCACGCAGGCACGTCCGCGGTACGTGAACGACATCAGGTTCGGCTACAACCGCGTCGACATCAGCGTGTTCCCCGAAGACACGACCGTTACGAATGCCTCCGTCGGCCTTCCGACGCTCTCGACGAAGTCGCGTGACGCCGGTCTGAGCCTGATTTCAATTGCCGGGTATTCACCGATCGGTCACGAGTACAACAACCCGCAGGAAAGCACCTCCGACACGTTCCAGATCAGCGATACGGTTTCCACCGCTCTCGGTGCGCATCTATTCAAGGCGGGGGTCGAGTGGTACGGGATTCGTCAGTCAGCGTTCCGTGACGTTCAGGCGCGCGGATTCCTGACCTTCATCCAGCAGGCCTACACCGGCAACGCGCTGGCCGATCTGCTCCTAGGCCTGCCGGCGTTGACCGGCGGCGCTCAGCTGGACAATCCGCAGAATCTTCGAACGGGCAGCTTCAGCCTTTTCGCACACGACGACTGGCGCGCCACGCGACGCCTCACGCTCTCGCTGGGACTGCGCTACGACTATATGACGCCGCCCCACGACGCAGATGACCGGGCCAACCTCTACGATCCGTCCACGGGGGCTGTCGTGCCGGTCGGCAGCGGCAACGTGCCCCGAGGCGGATACGAAGCGGACGGCAACAACTTCGGACCTCGAGCCGGTTTCGCATGGACGCTCGACGAGCTCGGGCGCTGGGTGGTGCGCGGCGGCTACGGCGTGTATTACAACCAGGGCGCACTCGCGACATCCGAAGGGCTGTACTTCAATCCGCCCTACTTCAACCTGAATGTCTACTTCCCGGTGCCCGGTCTGCCGCCGCTCACGCTGCAGAACCCGTTTCCGCCGAACTTCCCCGTCTACATTCCACAATCGGCGACGGCGTATCAGACGGACCTTCAGACGCCCTGGCTCGAACACTGGAACGTCAATGTCCAGCATCAGATCGGCCGGGGGCGTGCCATCGAAGTGGCCTACGTTGGGTCGCGCGGTCACGACCTGATCTCCGCGCGTGACCTGAACCAGCCGGCGCCCAGCCCTCGGGTACCCAACCTGCGGCCCAATCCGTTGTACGCCGACATCACTCTGATCGAGTCACGGGCGCGATCGAAATACAACGCGCTGCAGGTCAAGTTCCGGCAGCAGATGGCGGAGTCCCTGTCGGCGCTCGTGAGCTACACGTTCGGCAAGTCCACTGATGATGCATCCGGCTTTTTCACGAGCGCCGGAGATCCGAACTTTCCGCAGGACAGCCGGCATCCGGAAGCGGAAGAGGGACGATCGAGCTTCGACGTGCGCCACCGGCTGGCCGCCAGCCTCTCCTACACGCTGCCGTTCACGGCCAACAAATGGGTGAGGGACTGGCAGCTCCAGGCCGTCGCGACGATCGAAAGCGGCCGGCCGTTCACCGTTTCCATTCATCCCGACATCGATGCCAGCAACACCGGGCGATCGAATCTCGGCTTCGGCTACAACGACCGGCCGAACGTGACCGGCGATCCATCGCTGACGGAGTCCGATCGTTCCGAAACGCGCTGGTTCGACACTGCTGCGTTCTCGATGCCGGCGTTCGGCACGTTCGGCAACTCCGGCAGGAACACGCTGACCGGCCCCGGCTACAAAAGCCTGAATCTCGCGGTAATCAAACTGATCCCGCTCGGCGGGGTGCGCCTGCAGGGCAGGTTCGAGGTCTTCAACCTCTTCAACACGACCAACCGCGATCTGCCCGACGCGTTCCTCGGCTCACCGACATTCGGCCAGATCCTGTCCGCACAGGCGCCGCGGCGAATTCAATTGGGGGTCAGGGCGATCTTCTGATTCTTGTCGGGGGTTCGGCGGTTCGGCGGTTCGGGGCTCGGGAAGCCGGCGGCACTCAGAGGCAACTGACTGCATCCGAGCAGCTAGTTGCCTCTGAGTACCACCGGCTCCGAACCGCCGAGCCCCCGAACCGCCGAACCGCCGGCAGACTCACCCCCCAATCGCAAACAGGTGCCTCTGCCCCCGGATGTAAATCCGCCCGTTCGAGATGGCCGGTGAGGAGGACACGGGCTCCCCGACCGAGTTCGTGCGGACGATGTCGTGCTTGGGGCCGGCTTTGAGCATGAACGTGTCGCCGTCCTGGCTGGTGAGCGCGATGTAGCCGGCAAACGCGACCGGCGATCCCATGAAGCGCGAAGGCACCGGCACCCGGCCGCCTTCGTACCGGACTTGCCCCGTCCCGGGATCCAGACACGTCACGATGCCGTTGTCGGTAAGGAGATAGAGATATTCGCCGTAGAGAATGTTTGACAGCACGTAGCCCGTGCCTTTGGCGTACTCCCAGGCGACGCGCCTGTCGTCAGGCACCGCACCAGGCCTGAGAGCGATGACCTTCTTGGCCGGATAGCCCGCGGTGACGATGACCAGGCCGTGGCCGACCAGCGGCGTGTGGATCGCGTTGCTCTCGACACCTTTCGTTCGCCACAGCTCGCGACCGGTGGCCGGATCGTACGCAATCACGAACTCCGTCGCGCTCGTCACCAGCTCGGTGCGGCCGCCGGCCTCGACGAGGACCGGAGTGGACCATGAGATTTGCACAGTGCGTTTTGATCGCCAGACCTCGGTTCCCGTCCGCTTGTCGTAGGCCATGATGGCCGACCGCTCGCCGTTGTCCTCGTCGCGCTGGATGATCACGAGGTTTTGATAAAGCACGGGCGACGTCCCGGTGCCGAGCCCGAGTGTTGGAAACTTTTCCACGATCGTCCAGAGCGGCTTCCCGTCGACGTCGTACGCGTAGAGCCCCTCGGGGCCGAAGTACGCGAACACCGTGCGTCCGTCAGTTGCCGCGGTGGGACCTGCGAAGCTGCTTTCACGATGACGCGCGTCATGAACGGGTCCGTCGTACGCGACGCGCTCCCACAGGGTCCGCCCGGTCTTCGCATCGAGCGCCAGCACCTTGAACGTGTGCTTCCGATCCGCCGCCACACTGTCGGGATGAATCCACGGCTTTCCATCCATGGTGTGCTCGACTGCTTTTGCGCCCGGGACGACGTCACCCTCGATGGCAGCGGTCAGGAAGATGCGATCACCCCAGACCACCGGCGACGAGTGACCAACGGGAAGCGCAACCTTCCAGGCGATGTTGCGCTCGGGCTGCCAGTCCGTCGGCAGCTGTTGTTCCGCGGACACGCCCTGTCCGCCAGGTCCGCGCCACTGCGGCCAGTTCTCCGCGGCGACGGGACTGAGGATCGTGGTGACGATGAGGATCGAGAGGGGCACTACTGCGTGAACACGAACCATCGACGCTCCGGAGGAATGAAGTCGTTCGATTATAGGAGCTGGCCCGGCCAGTTCCTCGGCGTCCGGGACCATCAGCGATCCAGCTGACGCCAGCAGGGCGTCGAGAGGGGCGGGGCGCAGAGGGGAAACACTCCCGCGCCGGCGGGCGTCCTACCACTGAATACCCGAGTCGGGGATACGGCCGATTCGCAATATCCTTTATTACAGCTATGAAAAGTGATGTTCGCGTTCCTGTCGTCCTTGCGCTGGCTCTACTGCTGCCCGCCGCCGCGGCCCTGAGAGGATCGGACTGGCCGGAATGGCGAGGGCCCGCCCGGACCGGCACATCGACGGAAACCGGTCTGCCGAGCTCGTGGTCCCCCTCCGGGGAGAACCTGGCGTGGAAAGCGCCGTACGGCGGCCGCTCGTCGCCGGTCGTGTTCGGCGACCGCCTGTATCTCCAGAACACCGTGGGAACGGGAGCAGCCGAACAGGAGCGCCTGCTCTGCCTCAACGCCGACAGCGGCAAGCTGCTCTGGGAACACCGCTACAACATCTTCACGAGTGACGTGCCGGCGCACCGGATCGCCTGGTCGTCCCCGGCCGTCGACCCGGCGTCCGGCAACGTGTTCGCGATCAGCGGCAACGGCCTGGTGATGTCGCTGTCGCGCGAGGGCAAGCTGCTCTGGGAACGCTCGCTCGCCGAAGAGTTCGGCATGTGGACCACGCACGGCGGGCGGATGTCGTCGCCGATCGTCGATGGCAACCAGGTGATCGTCAGCGGCCTGACGTTCTCGTGGGGCCAGTACGCCGGCGGTGCCCACCGCTTCATCAGCTTCGACAAGTCGTCCGGCCAGATCCTGTGGGTGAGCGCCCCCGAAGGACGTCCGACCGACACGATCTACGCCAACCCGTTCGTCGCGACCGTGAACGGCGTACGCATGTTCTTCTCCGGCGGCAGCGACGGCGCCATGCACGCGTTGAAGGCGAACACGGGTGAGCCGGTCTGGAACTGGCTCGTGAGCAAGCGGGGCCTCAACACCGCCGCGCTCGTCGTCGGCGACGACGTGATCGTGACGCACAGCGAAGAGAACATCATCAGCAACGAGATGGGGATGCTGGCCGCGGTGCCGACCTCATCGACCGGCGTGCTGGCGGACAAAGGCGCGCGCTGGCTGGTGCGCGGCGTGCAGGCGGGCTACGCGTCGCCCGTCAGCGACGGCGAGCGCATCTACCTCCTCGACAACGGCGGCGTGCTGCTCGCGTTCGACCTGAAGAGCGGGAAGGAGCTCTGGAAACAAACGATCGGGACGATTGCCAAGGCGTCGCCCGTGCTGGCGGACGGCAAGCCGTATCTGGGTACCGAGAACACCGGCGACGCCGGCGGCAAGTTCTACATCATCAAGCCGGGTCCCGACAAAGCGGAGATTCTCGATCAGGACTGGCTGGGCACACCGCAGCAGTCCGAGCAGATCATTGCCTCGCCGATTGTCGCGCGCGGCCGGGTCTACGTCACCTCGATGGATGCGCTGTATGCGATCGGGCCGAAGACGGCGCCGGCGTCGGCGGCAAAGCCCGCTCCGGCGTCAGAGGCGGCGCCCGCCGCCGCAGGACCCGCAACCCTGGTGCAGGTCACACCCACCGAGCTGATTCTCAAGCCGGGCGAAACCATCGCGCTGACCGTGCGAGCCTTCGACGCGAAGGGCAATCCGGTTGCGAGCCCGGGAGCCGCCACCTGGGCGCTCGAGAACCTCCAGGGCACGATCGCGGACGGCAAGTTCACCGCCGACAAATCAACCGCGGGACAGGCGGGACTGGTCAAGGCCACGGTCGGTTCGCTCTCGGCCACGGCACGCATCCGCGTGATTCCGGATCTGCCATGGACCTTCGACTTCGAAGACGGCCGCGACGTCCCGCCGCCGCAGTGGGTGAACGCGACCGGCAAGTTCGCGGTCCGCGACCTGGACGGCAGCAAGGTGCTGGTCAAGCTGGCGGAGAACCCCTTCGCGTTCGCCAAGCGCTGCCGGCCGTTCATGGGCTCGACCGAGTTCAGCAATTACACGATCCAGGCCGACGTCCGCGGGATGGACAAGCGGCGTCAAATGGGAGACATCGGGATCGTGGCGCAGCGCTACGAGCTCGTCCTGTTCGGCAACCACCAGCGCCTCGAGCTGCAACCCTGGCAGCCGGAAATCCAGCGCACGGTGAAGGTCGACTACAAGTGGAACCCGAATGCCTGGTACACGATGAAGCTCGAGGTCCAGTCGCTCGGCGGCGGCAGGATCCGGGCACGGGGCAAAGTCTGGCCGAAGGGTGAAGCCGAGCCCGCCGCGTGGACCATCGAACGGGTCGATCCGATCGGCAGCGTCAAGGGAGCGCCGGGACTTTACGCCGATGCCCCATCACAGGCCGGCGGAGGCTCGGAGCTGTACTACGACAATATCAAGGTGTATCGGAACGCGATGAAATAGCCGCCGCGGTTCGCGGGTTCGCGGGCTCGCGGGTTCGCGTACCGACAGAATGCTGATCCAAGCGGCTAAGGGCCGCTGACCAGCGGCGCCGAGCGTAGCGAGGCGCTGGCAGCCAGGGGGGTGGGGCCCCCTGGCAACAAACAATGCAGACAAAGTCCATGAAAACATTCGCGTATCTGACTGCCTGTATAGGTCTGACATCTCTCACGCTGCTCGCTCGCGGCGGCGATCCGACCGGCACCGACTGGCCGATGTGGGGCGGGACGCCCGATCGCAACATGCTGTCGAGCATGAAGGGGTTGCCCACGACCTGGGACGTGAAGACCAAGAAGAACATCAAGTGGGTCGCCGAGCTCGGCTCGCAGGCCTATGGCAACCCGACGGTCGCCGGCGGGTATGTCTACGTCGGCACCAACAACGAGAGCGGCAAAGATCCCGAGGTCAAGGGCGACAAGGGCGTCCTCATGGCGTTCCGCGAGTCCGATGGCCAGTTCATGTGGCAGGCGGTGCACGACAAGCTGGCGGCCGGGCGCGCCAACGACTGGCCGTTCCAGGGCATCTGCTCTTCCCCGCTGGTCGAGAACGGCACCGTGTACTACGTGTCGAACCGCGGGGAGCTGATGGCGGTCGACGCGGACGGCTTCCGCGACAAGACGAACGATGGCCTCGTGAAAGACGAGAAGCTGACCCGGGAGACCGATGTCGACGTGATCTGGCGCTACGACATGATGGAGGAGCTCGGCGTCCTGCAGCACAACATGGCCAACTCCTCACCCGTGTCGTTCGAGAACCTGATCTTCGTCAGCACCTCGAACGGCCAGGACGAGAGCCACGTGAATGTCCCCTCGCCGCGCTCCCCCGCGATCATCGCCGTGGACAAGACCACGGGAAAGCTCGCATGGGAAGACAACCCGGTCGGCGAAAAGATCCTGCACGGCCAGTGGTCGTCGCCGGCGGTGGGCAGGATCGGCGACACGGTGCAGGTCGTGATCGGTCAGGGCGACGGCTGGGTGCGCGGCTACGAGGCGAAGTCCGGTAAGCGACTCTGGGAGTTCGATCTCAATCCGAAGGACTCGGTGTGGCCGAAGACCCGCAACGAAGTCATCAGCACCCCCGTCATCCACGAGAACGTCGTCTACATCGCCAATGGCCAGGACCCTGAACACGGCGAGGGCGTCGGCCACCTGTATGCGATCGACCCGACGAAGCGCGGCGACATCACCAAGACCGGGATGATCTGGCACTACGGCGACATCCGCCGCTCGATCTCGACCGGCGCGATCTACAACGGCATCCTCTTCTATTCGGACTTCAGCGGCTTCCTCCACGCGGTCGACATCAAGACCGGCAAGCCGTACTGGAAGCACGACATGTTCGCCGCGATCTGGGGATCCCCGATGGTGATCGACGGCAGGGTGTATCTCGGCGACGAAGACGGCGACGTCACGGTGATGGCGGCGGACAAGGCGATGAAGGTGATCGCCGAGAACAACATGGGCAGCTCCGTGTATTCGACCGCGGTGCCGGCCAACGGTGCAATCTTCCTCGTCAATCGCAACCAGCTCTTCTCGATCGCCGAAGCCAAATAGCAGCGACTCCAGTTCCGGTGTTTAGCAAGAGGTCAGGAGTTCAGGAGAACATCGGCGTGAAAAAGAGGAATCTGTTTTCTTCTGAACTCTTAACCTCCTGTTTGATGTTGGCCGTGGCTCTCGCCAGCGCGAGCGCTCAGACGCCGACCACCAACTGGCCTGGATTCCGTGGCGCCAATACGGCAGGAGTCTCGTCAACGGCGGTCCCGACCTCCTGGGACCTCGCGTCGTCGCGCAACGTGGCCTGGAAGACGCCGATTCCCGGGCTCGCGCATTCGAGCCCGATCGTGTGGGGCGATCGCGTCTACGTGACCACCGCGGTCGCCGCGACCGGGCGGCCCGCGGTCAAGACCGGCGACGTCGACAAGTCTGGAATCGATTCGGCGACCGACACCGGACCACATACATGGCGGCTGATCGCCGTCGACAGGCAGACCGGGAAGATCGTCTGGGATCGGGCGGTCCACCAGGGCGTGCCGCGTATGAAGCGGCACGTGAAAGCCAGCCACGCCTCGGCCACACCGGCCACCAACGGACAGGTCATCGTTGCGTTGATGGGCAGCGAAGGCCTGTTCTGTTTCGACATGAACGGGAATCTCAAGTGGCGGACGGATCTCGGCGTCATGGACGTCGGCCTCGTCGACGACCCGGGCTACCAGTGGGGACCCGCCAGCTCGCCCGTGATCCTTGGCGACAGGGTCATCGTCCAGAACGACCGGCACAAGGACTCGTTCCTTGCAGCCTACGATCTCGCCACCGGCAAAGAAGCGTGGCGCACCAGGCACGACGAATACCCGTCGTGGGCCACGCCGCTCATCGTCCGGATGACAGCACGGACGGAGCTCGTGACCAACGCCGGCCAGTACATTCGCGGCTTCGATCCGGACACCGGCCGCGAGTTGTGGCGGCTCTCTGACGAGAACACACAGGTCAAGGTGCCCTCACCCGTCGTCGCCGGCGATCTGGTCATCGTGACGGGAGGCTACCCACCGGGCCGGCGGCCCATCTATGCCATCCGGCCGGGCGGCAGCGGAACGCTGTCGAAGCAGACTCTTGCATGGCAGACCGATCGTGGCGCTCCGTACACAGGCACACCGCTGGTCCACGATGGGATCGTCTACGCGTGCACCGACAACGGCATCCTGAGCGCGTACGACGCGCGAAGCGGCGAACGGCTGTACCAGCAACGCGTCAGCGCCGAGGCGGGCGGATTCAGCGCCTCACCGATTGCCGCCGGCGATCGAATTTATCTGGCCAGCGAGGAAGGGGATGTCTTCGTCATGCAGGCCGGCCGTCAGTTCAAGCTGCTCGCAACCAACCGGATGGGTGAAATCACCATGGCCACGCCCGCAGCGGCGGGTAATACCCTCATCGTGCGAACCCAGACGCGGCTGGTCGGGATCCGGGCCCAGGGCTGACCGTCGATGCGCCGCCTCGTCCTGTTCCTCCTGTTCGCGTTCGCGTCGACCCTCTCGGCCCAAGCGCCCGTCGCCCGGTGGACGCAGTTCCGCGGTTCCCCCGCGCTCCTCGGTACCACTGCCGCGACCATGCCGGACAAGCTGCGCGTGCTCTGGACGTACGAGGCCGGCGAGGCCGTAGAATCCTCCGCCGCGATCGTTGACGGTGTGGTTTACGTGGGGGCGCAGCCCGGCGAGCTGCACGCGGTGGGTCTGGCCGACGGCAAGCCGCGGTGGAAATACAAAGCATCTGAAGAAGGGATCGGAGAGTCATCGCCAGCGGTCGCGAATGGCATCGTCTACATCGGCGATCTCGGCGGCGTCGTCCACGCGGTCGATGCGGCCACCGGCAAGGCGGTATGGACGTTCAAGACGTCGAGCGAGATCAAGTCGTCGCCGGTCGTCGCGGGCGATCGCGTGCTGATCGGGTCCTACGATTCCCACCTCTACGCGCTCGGGTCAAAGGACGGCAAGCTGCTGTGGAAGGTCCAGACCCAGGGTTACGTTCATGCCACGCCCGCCGTAGTGGATGGTGTCGCCTACATCGCGGGCTGCGACGAGATCCTGCGCGCCATCCGCATCAGCGACGGGAAAGAAGTCTTTGCGATCTCCTCGGGCGCCTACACCGGCGCGTCGCCGGCAATCGTCGGCGGCCGTGCGTACTACGGCACCTATGAGAACGAGGTGCTCGCGGTCGACCTGAAGGCCCACAAGATCGTCTGGCGCTACAAGCACCCGGATCGAAGTTTCCCGTTCTATTCGTCGGCGGCGGTGTCGACTGACCGGATCTTCGTGGGCGGACGCGACAAGTTCGTGCACGCGATCGACATGAAAACCGGCAAGGCTGCCTGGACGTTCGCCACCCGCGCGCGGGTCGACTCATCGCCCGTCATCGCCGGCACGCGCGTCTACATCGGCGGCAACGATGGGAAGCTGTACGTGCTCGATGCCGCTACCGGCAAGAGCGTGTTCGAGTTCGAAGCAGGTGGACCGCTGTCCGCGTCTCCTGCCATCGCTGACGGCCGCCTCGTCATCGGCTCCCAGGACGGCAAGCTGTTCTGCCTGGGGGGGTAACGGTCTTCCTTCGACAGCAGCCCGACAAAACCTAAAGGAGGGCAGGAGATCAGGAGTGATCCCCGAAGGCACCTGTACGCGGCAGAAGGTGTAAGGTAGACCGAATGCAGACCCGGCGCACCTTTCTCCGGCAGGCGGCTGCACTGAGCGCGGGCGGAATCCTCGCCAACAGGGCCTTCGACGCGCTCGCCGGCGGTCAGGGCCGCGTCACTCTGCCATTCGAAAACGGAACGCGCGAGCTCGTTGCATTCCCGCAGAAGCGGCCGCTGATCGTGCTCACCAGTCGCCCGCCGCAGCTCGAAACTCCCTTCGCGGTCTTCAATGAAGGGCTGCTGACGCCAAACGACGCGTTCTTCGTCCGCTATCACTGGAGCGGCCTGCCGCTGTCGATAGACCCGGCGACGTATCGACTGCGAGTCACCGGCAAGGTCGACACCACGCTCGAACTATCGCTCGACGCGCTCCGCCAAATCGCGCCGCCGGTCGAGATCGTGGCGGTCAACCAATGCTCAGGCAACAGCCGCGGCCACTTTACGCCCCGTGTCAACGGCGGGCAGCTCTCGAACGGCGCGATGGGAAACGCCCGCTGGACCGGAGTGCCGCTGAAGGCCGTCCTCGACAAGGCCGGCGTGCAGCGGGGCGCCGTGCAGGTGTCGTTCAACGGCCTCGATCAGCCGCCACTCGGCGATGGCCCCGACTTCGTCAAGGCGCTGGACATCGATCACGCGCGCGATGGGGAGGTCATGCTGGCGTGGCAGATGAACGGCGCGGAGCTGCCGTTCCTCAACGGCTATCCGCTCCGGCTCGTGGTGCCCGGCTATTTCGGGACGTACTGGATCAAGCACGTGTCCGAGATCCAGGTGCTCGACTCGTCGTTCCAGGGTTTCTGGATGGCCAGCGCATACCGCATTCCGGATAACGAATGCGCGTGCGTGGAGCCGGGAACGAGTCCGGCCACCACCAGGCCAATCGGGCGATTCACGGTGCGCTCGTTCATCACGAGCCTGGCCGACGACGCGCGCATCCAGGTGAATCGCGAAACGGTCGTGCGCGGCATCGCCTTCGATGGCGGGCAGGGGATCGCCGAGGTGGCGTTCTCGCACAACGGCGGCGGCACGTGGCTAGCGGCAAGGCTCGGCGCCAGCCACGGTCGTTACTCGTTCCACGAGTGGACGGCGCGCTTCACACCGACGCAGAAGGGTGCGCTCCAATTGAAGGTGCGCGCAACCAGCCGCAGCGGCGAGACCCAGCCGCTCACGCCGCATTGGAATCCTCCCGGCTACATGCGCAATGTCGTCGAAACGGTGAAGGTGGTCGCGGTATGAGGTCCGTGATCCCGGCAGTGATGGCGACGGCGATCATGGCGACGGCGACCCTGCCGGCCGGTCAGCAGCGCACGGTCACTCTGCCGCCCGAGACGGCAGTCTATGTGGCCAGCGATCTGCCTGGCTATCAGCTCGTGCAGAAGAACTGCGTGGGCTGCCACTCCGCGCACTATGTGGCGATGCAGCCACCGGGCTCGGGGCGCACCTGGTGGGATGCGACGGTGAAGAAGATGAAGAAGCCGTTCGGCGCACCGTTCCCGGACGAAGACATCGCCTTCATGGTGGACTACCTGGTGAAGACCTACGGGGCAGAGCGCGTGACGACGCCAGGCGGCCGGAACGTGGCACCTCCGCGTGGGCCGTCGACGCGCTGACCCGATCACGTGACTCCTCGACCCGCCTGCTACAGTGCGCGGCATGCGGGCGGGGCTCATGACGCTCCTGGTCGCGATTGCGGTGGGCGGACTGCCCGCCGCGAGTGCCCAGGACACGTCGCTCGACATCTACAGCGCGATCATCGACCAATACCGAAACGACCCTGAACGCGCGATTGAGCAAGCGACGGCTCTCTCGCCTGCCACGTTCACGGCGCCGCCCGGCCGCGGGATCGCCGATGCCTCGGGCTCGGTTTCAGAGCATCTCCAGGCGGCAATGCTGATGCACCTCGAAGCGGCCCGTCGCGGCTACGACCGCGGCGGGCCCTGAACCTAGCGCACCGCTCGGTAGTTGTTCTGAACGACCCACGCCATGCCGGAATTGGCGGCGATCATGAAGAACACCGCCGCCGTCCTGTTCTTCTTCCACATCTTTTCGCTGGCGAAGATGACGCCGGCCGTGCCGGCGGCCTTCACCGCGAGCAGCGCCGTCGTATTGCCGGCGAGTCCCTTCATCATTGGATTGGCCTCGACGGCCCCGCGATTGAGGGCCCGCGACGTTGAGTGCGTGTCCAGGACCTGCAGCGTCGCGAATGAGACGTAAAGCGGAACGAGCGCACCGGGACGCGTCGGCCGCGCGAGTCCCCAGCCGGCGGCGTTGATCCCGGCGGGCGCCTGGGTCGGTACGACCTGCGACTGAGCGGCCTCTCGAAGACTCGTCGCCGGAAGCTCCTGGGCCGACGCGACGTTGCAGACGAGGACACTGGCGAACAATGCCGCGGCAATCCGCGGGGAAGCGAAGCGCACCATGACGAACCTCCGGCGCGGCGGGTATGCGCACGCCTGGATGCACCCGGTGAATTCCGGGGCAACAGTTCGTCGTCACGCTGGGCAAGAGATATCGGTGCGCGCCTCGAGAAGGAACGGGCACCCGCGGCCGGCGTTGCGGCAGGGACGACTTTCAGGGGAGAAGTATCATCGGCGGTGCCACGGCTCGTCTGCTCCCGTCAAATCGCCGCAAGTAGTAGATATGCGGGGATTAGAGGCCGGCGTTCGCGACTTGCCCGTCGCGTACGCCGCCCGCCTGTGGCGCGGTTTTTCCAAACTGGCCAAACATTTGCCACTCGGGTGAGCGATTAGTTCCCCGCTGGAGCAGGGTATAGTCATCCGGCTCGAGCACGCCGGTTAGGGGGTTGGATGCGGGCGACCGAGGCCATCGGCGCGAATCCGGTTCTGGATTTCGGGATCGATAGGAACGCCCTGGGGTACGTCGGCCACGAGCTCCAACGACCGGAGTGCATCCTCGCGGAGCCGGATGGCACGCTGTGGGTCGCGGACGCCCGGGGAGGCGTGGTGCGGATCCAGGACGGCCAGCAGCGCATCATCACCCAGCGCCGCTCGGAGCACTTCGATCGCGCCGGCAGCGAGGCAACCCGCTATCTCGAGGGCACACTGCCGAACGGCCTGGCGTTTGCCCGGAACGGCGACATCCTGATCTCCAACTTCGGCACCGACTGTCTGGAAGTGATGTCGCGCGACGGCGTGTCACGCGTGCTGGCCGACAGCATCGACGGGGAGCCCATCGGCAAGGTGAACTTCGTCCTTCGGGACTCGCGCGACCGGATCTGGATCACGGTCTCGACGCGGACCAGGAACTGGATGCATGCGCTCCGCACCGATCTCGCTGACGGCTACATCGCCCGCTATGAGAACGGCGCCTTCCAGATCGTCGCCGACGGGTTCCACTTCACGAACGAGATCCGGTTCGACGCCAACGAGGAATTCCTGTACGTGGTCGAGACCACCGGCGGCCGGATCACACGCCTGCGCGTCGACGAGAACGGAGGGGTGCGCGAGCGCGAGGTGTTCGGTCCTTCCACGCTCGGCAAGGGAGCGTGGCCCGACGGCATCGCTTTCGACAGCTATGGGAACCTGTGGGGCACGCTGGTCTATTCCGACAAGCTCTTCGTCTTGACGCCGGAAGGCGACATGCGCATCCTGCTCGACGAGGGCGATCCGGCCAGAGTCGACGCGCTCGAGCAGGCCTTCTTCCGCAATCACGTAACGGAGGACGTGCTGTTCGCCACGGGGCAAGGGGTTGCGCCCTGGATGGCGAGCGTGACCTTCGGCGGTCCCGACCTGCGAACCGTCTACATCGGATCACTCAAGGGAAATCGCATCCCATACTTCCGGGCTCCGGTCGCAGGGCTGCCGATGGTGCACTGGCACGACCGGGTCTAGGCGCTATCGGTGTCAAGGCAGAAGCCTTCTGCCTTCTGCCTTCT
>Ga0111538_10000521_pt1 | contig 51172 bp, 29 predicted proteins | sample SoiMethybrSBSTD1_FD_79669 | JGI IMG/M metagenome (GOLD analysis project Ga0111538, IMG submission 79669) | Bulk soil microbial communities from a Populus tree surrounding site in Tennessee, USA - Soil MetaG P. TD hybrid SBSTD1 (version 2)... | ecosystem: Environmental > Terrestrial > Soil >... | reverse complement strand
GCTCATGTGGTCCGCTCCTCGATCGCGACGGCGTAGATGTCCCGCCCTCTGATGGCGAGCACGATCCGTCTCAGCGGCCGGCGGGGCGGTCCCGCCGTCGGCTCGCCCGTTCTCAAGTCGAACCGTCCCTCGTGGCAGGGACAGTAAAAGCTGTTCTCGGCCGGCCGGGGAATCACTGCGCAGGAGAGGTGTGTGCACTTCTGGCCGAAGGCGACGAACTCGCTCGGCGTCAGCCGCACCAGGAGACAGGGCTCATGTTCGTCGGGGTACATGAAGACCATCGCCCCGCCCACGGCAAGGTCATCGACGGCGGCAATCCGCTGCATCGCCGGTTGGCCGCTGCGCTTCCGGTACCAGTTCTCGACGCCGATCCACAGCTGTCCCAAAGCGAACGCGGCGCTGGTCAGCACCAGGAACTTCATGAAGTCCCTGCGCTCGACGTAGAGATCCTGAGGCCAATCGATCGGGAAATCCTGCCGCCAGGCGGGCTGGGCGTCGGCCGGGACGAAATCGGGTGCGATCGTGATCTGATCGCGCTCGAACCCAGGCGCGTAGAGGCTCGCGGGCGCCGTCCCGGTGAGACCCTCGCGTCCCGGCGAGTTGATCGCGGGATCGATCGGGCGACGTGGATCGAGACGGGTGTCGTTCATCGCTACACCTCGACCTCGGCGAACGGGTCGTGCTCCACGGCTTCGGGCGCAGCGGCGGCCGGCTCGCTCAGCACTTTCAGCGTCACCGCGCGACTGCGGGGGCGCTCGTCCATCGCCGCAGTGACATCGACGAGCGGCGCCACGGTGGCCAGCTTTCGCGGCACCATCACGTACACCTGCGTGGTGATCGTCTGCCGGCCGAACTGGAAGGTGTTGATCGGCGTGGAGAGCGGCCGCAGCTGTTCGATCTGTTCGCGCGTGCCGAAGAAGAGCGCCTGGCTCGGGCACACCGTCGCGCACATCGGCTTCTTGCCGACGCTCGACCGGTCGTAGCACATGTCGCACTTCATCATGATCTTCCGGTCTTCGTAGAGCTCGGGCACGCCGAACGGGCAGGCGACGACGCAGTTTCCGCAGGCAATGCAGCGTGGCTTCCGCGCCGATTGCACCACTCCATCGCCGGTGCGCTTGATCGCGTCGGCCGGGCACACCTCGGCGCAGGTGGGCTGATCGCAGTGCATGCAGACCACGGGCACCGTCTGCACGCTCTCCGACCGGTTCACGTATTCAAGGTGAATCATCGACTCGCCTCGATGCGTGTCGCACTCGGAGCACGCCTGCATGCAGGCCTGGCATCCGATGCAGCGGTTCGGATCGATGAAGAAGTGGAGGTAGTCCGGCTTGGCCATGCGATGGTCCTCTCCGTTTATTGCTGCGGCTCGAGTACGGCCGCGTAGTCCGGCGCCCTCTCCGCCTTGCGCACTCGGCACCCGCACACCTTGTACTGCGGGATCTTGCTGATCGGGTCGAATGCGGCCACGGTCAGCTGGTTCGCACTCTTGCGGCCCGCCCAGTGATAGGGAATGAAGATTGTGTCCGGACGGATCGTGGTCACGACCTGCGCTTTCAACGTGATGGTCCCGCGCCGGGTCTCCGCCGTCGCCCACTCACCGTCCGCGATGCCGAGCTTCGCGGCCAGCCGCGGGTGCATCTCGATCCGCGGCTCCGGGTACTGTTTCACCAGCGGTCCGATCCGGCGCGTCTGCGTGCCGGACAGGAACTGACTGACGACCCGACCGGTCGTCAAGTAAATCGGGTACTCCTCGCTGGCATCGTCGACCGGCGGACGATAGTCGGCGACATTGAAGCGCGCGCGCCCGTCGGGAAAATAAAACGGCCCGCTTCCCCTGGCGACCGGGTTGTAGCTGTCGCGCTCGAAGAGCCGGGGCGTGCCGGAGTGATCGTCGATCGCGGCGCCAGTGCGCGGATCCTCGCTGTAGCACGGCCAGAAGACGCCGAGTTGCTGCGTGATCTTCTCGTAGGTCACGCCGGAATAGTCCGCGACGCCGCCCTTGCTGGCGACGCGGAGCTCCTCGAAGATGTCGCGAGGCTGCGCGAACGTGAAGCCGTGCGGCCGGCCGAGCGCGTGCGCGATGTCCTGGATGATGCGCCAGTCCTCGCGCGCCTCGCCCGGGCAGTCCACGGCCTTGTTGATCTTGATGATGCGGCCCTCGACCTGCGTGACCGTGCCTTCGTCTTCCTCGTGCAGGCTGCCCGGCAGCACGACGTCGGCGTGCCACGCGGTGTCGTTGAGGAAGAAGTCGATGGCGGCGTAGAACTCCAGCTTCTCGAGACAGCGGGTCACGAACGCGTTGTCCGGCAGTGACACTTTCGGATTGAAGCAGATCGACAGCAGGCCCTTGATCTCGCCGCGATCGATCTTGCGGAACAACTCGTAGGCGTCCACGCCGGGACCCGGCAACTCCTGCTCGTCGATCCCCCAGACGCCGGCGATGTATCGCCGGTGTTCGGGGTTGCTGATGTCGCGCAACCCTGGAAGCTGGTCGCACTTCTGCCCGTGCTCTCGACCGCCCTGCCCGTTGGCCTGTCCGACGATGGTGCCGTAGCCGCACTTCGCTCTGCCGATCCGTCCCGACGCGAGCACGAGGTTGATCGTCCCGAGCGAATTCTGAACGCCGTTCGAATGATGCTCGATGCCGCGCGCGTGGAAAAGAAAGCTCGTCTTCGCGGTTCCCCACCACTCGGCGGCCTGCATCAGCGCACGCTGCGGCACGCCGGTCACCTCCGCGGTCCGCGGCAGCGTCCACTGCCGGCAGTACTCCGCGACCTGCTCGAAACCGACGGTGTGCTCGGTAATGAAGGCGTGATCGAGCCAGTCGCGCTCGATCATGATCTGCAGCACCCCGGCGAAGAGGGCGGCGTCGCGCCCCGGTTTCACGGGCAGGTACAGGTCGCATGTCCGGGCCGCGGGCGTGATGCGAGGATCCTGGATGATGATCTTCGCGCCCTGCTCGCGCGCCTGCCAGATGTAGTTCGTGGTGATGGGCGAGCACTCGGCCACGTTCGATCCGGCGATCCAGATCACGTCGGTGCCGACCATGTCGGACCACGGACTCGTCGTGCGATCGATGCCGAACGCTTTCTTGTTCGCGGCGCCGGCGCTCACCATGCACAGCCGGCCGTTGTAGTCGATGAACGGCGTCTTCAGACAAACGCGCGCGAACTTGCCCAGCAGATACGTCTTTTCGGTGGTGAGGCTCGCGCCGCCGAGGACGCCGATGGCGCCGGCCCCGTGCGCCTGCTGGATGCGTGCGATCTCGCCGGCGACACGGCTGATCGCCTCTGCGTACGGCAGCGGGCTGAATCCCGCTCTCGCGGACGTGTCCCGGCGCAACGCCGTCGTCAGCCGATCGGGATGCGATCCCTGCAGGTAGCGCTTCACACCTTTGGGGCACAACATGCCGCGATTGAAGGGAAAATCCTCCCACGGCTCGAAGCCAATGACCTCGTTCGCACGCACCTTGAGCTGAATCCCGCATTGCTGCCCGCAGAAGCAACAGTGCGTCTTCACGAGCCGATCCGGCTCGACGCTGGTCGACAGCCGCACGCCCGTCATCTCGGACAGATGCGGCCCGAACCGCTCGATGATGCGAAGCGGATCGACTGGAACGTCAGCCACGCCGGCTCCCTGTCTCTCGTTCGTAGCCTGCCTCGCCCACGCCGGCAGGCGAAGGCGGCCCTGCCGCGCCGAAGCCGCTGGGCGAAGGCGGGTGCCACAAAGCGCCCTGCGCCAGGCCGAAGAGCGCGCGGCGGCACTTGGGGCAGACATCCTGGTAGTGCCCGCCGGCCGGCAACTCGTACTGAAATCCGAGCTCCTGCTCCACCGTGGTGAGGTCGCGAATCATCGGCCGTGAGGCATACACCTGGCCGCACCGTCGACACGCGGCTTGCTCGGCACAGGCGCCCGCGTCCTTGTAGAAGCCAACGGCGAGCTGAGCCGGCCGCTGAAAGATGTGGAACAGCTTGCCAAACGGCAGCCAGAGCAGCGTCACGATCACGGTCGCGGCATGGAAAATCGCGAGGAACTCGTACGCGTAGCCACGCATCCACGTGTAGCTGGCCGTCAGCATCAACCCCGTCGTGCTGATCGCGAACAGCAGCAGCAGCGGCAGGATGTCCTGACCGAACTGCTGCACGGCGACGGCGCCATGGTCGATCATGCGGCGCCGGAAGGCGAGCATCACGCCGGCGATGACCAGAAACGACGACCAGACCAGCCCGTGGAAAATGACGAAGGCGATGGCGGAGTCCACGGGAAAATCCTGCATCGCGATGCCGAACACGAAGGTCCGGTACATATGCAGGTCGCCCGGGACCGTTTCGAAATGAATCCAGCCCCAGACCAGCGGAAACGTGATCGCGGCAGCAAGCACGCAGCCCCACATGATCAGCCAGTGCGCGAGTCCGCGCAGCCGGCCACGGCGGAAGATGTACGCGTTGGCGGCAAACTCCAGCAGCGCGCGCCGTCCGAGGCTGACGGTGTTGCCGGCAAAAGCGCGCCGTGAGAAGAAGGCCTGCCATCCTCGACGCCAGTACATCCGCGTCGGCGGACGCTGCAGCCACATCGCATACCGATAGCTGATCCCGAACGCGGCGAAGAGGGTCGCGAAGGTGTAGCCGACGAGCGCCGCGTCGAAGTGATGCAGGTTCCGCGACCCGACAACGATCGACGCCGCCAGCGTGGCCATGACGAGCGTCGCCCACGCGCCGGCTCTGGCGCGCTCGAGCGCCTGACGCGCGGCCACCGGGAGCGACCGCGTCCACTCGACGTCGGCTGGCCGGAACACGCGCTGATTGGCCGCACGCAGGAAGAGAGCGGTCGCAGACAGCAGGAGGAACCCCGGCCAGATGACGCCGAGGCGATCGTGGAAGACGCCGAGCAGGAGCGGCGGGAAGAACCCGCCCAGACCGCCGAGGGCGCCGACGAGGCCAGTCACCGTGCCGGTGTCTTTCGGGAAGTGTTCGGGCACTAGCTTGAAGACGGCGCCGTTCCCCAGTCCCATCAGCATCGCGCACCCGAGCGCGCCGACGGTGAACGGCACCATTGACGGCCACATGAGAAGCAGCGAGAACAGCGCGACGCCGCCGAAGACCCACGACAGGACCTGGGCGCCGCCGATCCGATCCGCCAGCCATCCGCCGACGGGACGCATGAGAGTGGCGAGCACGACGAATCCAGCCGCCCGGAATCCCGCGTCCGCCGGGGCCAGGCCGAACTGCGCTCGCAGCAGCGTCGGCAGGTAGATCGAGAACGCGACGAAGCCGCCGAATGTCAGGAAGTAGAAGACGCCGAGCAGCCAGGCGGCGGGCGCGCGGCGCAAGACCGCCGTCATCGCGGCGACCGTGGCGGGACGTCCCGCATGCGGGGGATTCCGGGCGAACAGGAAGTAAGCGATCGCCCAACCGAGGAGAAGCGCGCTCGTGCCTCTGAATACCGCCTCCCAGCCCAGGCGGGCGGCCACCACCGGGCCGACGAAAACGGCCAGAGACTGCCCCATCGTCCCCAGACCGTAGAAGCCGAGGGCCGTGCCCTGGCGAACCGCCGGGGTCCATCGGGACACGAAGGCGGCCCCCACCGCGAAGGACGACCCGGCCATGCCAATGAGAAAAGCCGCAACGAGCAACGAACCGTAGCTGCCCGTCAGCGGCACGACGAACGCGGCAAGCGAGGAGAACGCGAGGAGCGCCGTGAAAACGATCCGTCCGCCGAACCGATCCGTCAGCATGCCCATCGGCAGCCGCGCCAGCGAGCCGAGCAGCACCGGCACGGCGACCAGCAGCGCCGTCTGCGACGCCGTCAGCTTGTAGAGACCCGAGAAAACAGTCGCCAGTCCGCCAATGAGGCCCCACGCCGCGAATGACACCGTGAAGGAGATTGTCGCCAGGACGAGGGCGCGAGTTGGTAACGCGGTTGCAGCGGTCGCGTGGTCTACGGAGGGCATGCGCTCGAAAGACCGGTGGCGCATAGATCGTGGTCTAGTCTGACGCCATTCGCGGACCTGTCAAGCTGTGCGTTGCGCCAGGTTTATTTCGCCGCGCCGAGCTCGTCGAACCAATTCAGCACGACATTCAAGTGCGCGCCGGACTGTTCTTTGACGACGATGAAGTGATTGCCGTCGTTGGCCACCGCGTAGTTGGGAATCGTCAGGCCGCCGCCGAACGCGTAGCGGCCCGAAAACAGCATCGCCGGCGGCGACAACGACGGCCCGCCGGGCGTCATCGTCATGCGCACGGACATCATCCTGGTTCCGCTTCGGTAGAAGATCTCGCCGCCGTTTGGATTCCAGACGGGGTGCAGACCGCCGGACGACGAGACCTGGAGCCGTCGATGCATTTCGGGATACGGCTGCAGAAATACTTCACTGCCGCCGAGCTCGTTCGACACGTACACCAGCCACTTCCCGTCGGGCGACAGCTGCGCGCCGCCCTCGTACGCCGGCGTCGACAGCACCGTGCGTGGCGTGCCGCCCGAGAGTGCGATGGCCCGGATGTCGCCGGCCGTCGTTGCCGCGATCTTCGTATAGAACAGCTCACTCCCATCCGTCGAAAACCCGGTCGGAAACTCACTGGCCTCGGTGCCCCCGATCTGCGCCGGCTTGAGAGAGCCATCGACCGGTTGGGAGAACAGGCCCCCGGGCGATCGGAATACGACGGTGCGGCCGTCGCGGGTAAACAGCGGAAACGCGGCCAGGGTGCTGCCATCGGTGAGCCGCGACAGCGTGCGGCGCTCGATGTCGTACAGCCACAGGCCGCCCCCCATCTCTTCGAACATGAGTTTCCGGCCATCGGGGGACAGTCGTGGGTTGGCGGCGACCCGATCGACTCGAAGGACGAGCTGTTCCTGGCCGCTCCTCGAAACCGACACCAGCTCGCTTTCCGCAGCGGCCGTCCCGGCATAGACGAGCGTCCCGTTGTTCGAAACGGTGAGGATCGCGGAGACGCCACGATTGCGGACGACGCTCACCTCACGAAGTACTGGTGTGGCATCGCCGGCGATTCTGAGGCTCCGGGCGTCGAACGGCACCGACAGCAGCGCGCTGTCGCGCACGAACAGGAGATGTCCCGAGGCGGTGAGCACAGGACCCGACGCCCGCTCCGCCACGATCGTCCGTGCCATCGTGCCGAGCGAGAGCGCGTCGATGCGCGCGCTTTCAGGCGCTTCCGGTTTCGCCGACACGAAGAGGATCGCGTCAGTCCCCGGTACGGGCACGGGCTGCGACTCGACGGCGCTGGATCCCGCCACCGGCTGCGTCAACTGCGTCGGCGCCGCGCCCGGCGTCTCGCCCGACATCCAGAGCCGGCCTTCCCTGGTGAAGACAACGCGGCCGTTGGCCAGCCAGCCGCCGTAGTACTCGCTCGTGGTGGGCGTGACCAGCTCGACGAGACCGTCGCCCAGCCGAACCCGTCGAAGCGACGTGTCCGACGTGCCCACCAGCAGTTCTTTGCCGTCGAGGGAGTACACGCACGAGACGGCGGACTCCGTGCCTTTGACCGGAACCACGTCGAAGGAATCGAAGTGCCGCAGGAAGACCTGGCGCACGCCGTCGCGCACGCCGACAAGCGCCAGCGACGAGCCGTCCGGCGCCAGACTGACCGCCGCGCCCACGGCCGTGTAGAGCTCGACGCCTTGAGGGAGGGCGATCTGCATGCGGTGCACGGTCCGCGCGGCGGCCGCCGCGGGTCGACCGCGCGTCACCACGAACACGAGCGCGACGAGCAGCGCGGCGGCGGTCGCCCAGGGCAGCGCGCGCCGCCATGCCGGCGCGGCCACGTCCGGCACCGCCGGCGGTCCGGTCACCGCGCCTGACGACGCTGGTCCGTGCGCGAGCTCGCGCTGCGCTTCGTCGATCGCAATGCGCGCCTCGCCGATGTCGCGCAGCCGCTGCTTCGGATCTTTGGCCAGACAGCGGGCCAGCAGCTTGCGCAGGCTTGCCGGCATCGCCGGCGGCAGTCTGGACAAGTCGGGATCGCGCTCGATGACCTTTGCGAGCACCTCGGTCACGTCATCGCCCTTGAAGGCCCGCTCGCCGGTCAAGAGCTCAACGAGCACGACGCCGAACGACCAGACGTCGGCGCGGCGATCGACGGCCTTGCCGCGCGCCTGCTCCGGCGGCATGTAGGCCGCCGTGCCGAGGATCAGTCCCATCTGTGTGGCGCGCGCGGTCAGCGTCGGCGAATTCATGGCGCTCGCCGGCCCGCCGCCGTCCGGCGCCACGGCTTTGGCGAGGCCGAAGTCCAGCACTTTCACCGTGCCGTCGTCTTTCACCTTGATGTTCGCCGGCTTGAGATCGCGGTGGATAATTCCCGCCTCGTGCGCGGCTTCGAGCGCGTCGGCGATCTGGCGCGCGATGGGCAACGCCTCGGCAAGCGGCACGGCACCGCGCGCGAGCCGCTCGGCCAGGTCCTCGCCCTCGACGAGCTCCATGACGAGGCCGTGCAGCGTGTCCTGCTGTTCCAACCCGTGAATGTGCGCGATGTTCGGGTGATTCAGCGCGGCGAGCGTGCGCGCCTCGCGCTCGAATCGCGCGAGCCGGTCGGGATCGCGCGCGAACAGCTCCGGCAGAATCTTGATCGCCACGGCACGCCCGAGCCTGGTGTCGGTGGCGCGATACACCTCGCCCATGCCGCCGCTGCCGATCAGACTGACGATTTCATGGACTCCGAGACGTGTACCTATGGCGAGCGGCATGGGGGCGAGGAAGTCTACTCCATGACGAGTTGTACAAAGAGCGCCCTGGGGCTCAAATCGGCCCAGACGCAGGTGAGGGCGTAAGTTAAGCTCTACCCCCGAGCCCATGCCGCTCTCCACCGGAACGCGCATCGGTCCCTACGAAATCGTCGGCTGGCTCGGTGCCGGCGGCATGGGTGAGGTCTACCGCGCGCGCGATGGGCGGCTCGGGCGCGAGGTCGCCCTCAAGCTGATCCCCGAGCGATTCGCGACCGATCGCCATCGGTTGCATCGCTTCGAGCAGGAAGCGCGCGCCGCGGGCCAGCTGAACCATCCCAACATCCTGGCCGTCCACGACATCGGCACGCACGACGGCGGGCCCTACATCGTGTCGGAACTGCTCGAAGGCGAGACGCTTCGTCAAAAGCTCATCACCTCGTCATTGCCGTCACGCAAGGCGATCGACTACGCGCGCCAGACCGCAGAGGGACTCGCTGCCGCACACGACCGCGGGATCGTCCACCGCGATCTGAAGCCGGACAACCTGTTCATCACGAGCGACGGCCGGGTGAAGATTCTCGACTTCGGCATCGCCAAGCTCACACGGTCCAGCGACGAAGGCACGCGCGAGACCGGGTTGCCCACCGAAACCGAGCCGGGAACCGTGGTGGGCACGGCCAGCTACATGTCGCCGGAGCAGGTGCGCGGCGCGACGGTGGATGCCCGGTCCGACCTCTTCAGCCTCGGCTCGGTGCTGTACGAGATGCTCGCCGGTCGTCCGGCGTTCAAACGTGAGACGGCGGCCGAGACGATGGCCGCGATTCTGAAGGAGCACCCGCCGCAGCTTGGGACGGACGTGTCGCCGGCGCTCGAACGCATCGTCTCCCGGTGCCTGGAACAGGTGCGCGAGGCGCGGTTTCAGTCGGCGCGCGACCTGGCGTTCGGCCTGGAGGTCTTGTCGGGCGCGACCGGGACGCGGACCGGGGCGGTCGTTGCGAATCGCCCGCGCTGGCGCCGCGACCTGCTTCCGTGGGCGGTCGCGGCGATCGCGCTGCTGACATCGGCCTGGCTTTGGACGACCCGGCGAGGTGCGATCCCGGATCTGTCATCACAGATTCTCGCCGACGTCCTGCCGCCGGGCGTATCGCTGGCGACCGAAGAAGCGCCGATGATTTCGCCGGATGGCCGACAGTTGACGTACGTCGGCTACGAGGCCAGCGGAAAGCGGCTGCTCTATCGGCGTGCCGTCGGCGAGTTCGCGCCCGCACAGCCGGTGCCAAACACCGAGGGCGCGTCGCTGCCCTTCTGGTCGCCGGAAAGTCAGAAGATCGGTTTCTTCGCGCAAGGCTGGCTGAAGACCGTGGACATCAACACGGGAAACTTGTTGCCACTCACGGCGGCGGGGAGCCCGCGCGGAGGCACGTGGAGCGGCGATGTGATCGTGTTCGTGCCGCATCCTCTCGAAGGTCCTCAACGCATTCGAGCCACGGGCGGCGAGAAGCCAGTGCCGGTGGCGCCTGACGCCGACAAGGGCTGGTTCCCGTCGTTCCTCCCCGACGGCCGGCATTTCCTGGTGTTCGTTCCGGCGCCGACGCCGGAAAAGACACACGTCGCGCTGGCGTCGCTGGATTCGCCCACACGGACCCTACTCGTCACATCGCGATCGAATGCGATCTATGTCGAGCCGGGCTACTTACTCTTCTGGCGGGACGCGATGCTGTTCGCACAACCGTTCGATGCCCGCACGCTCCAGAAGACCGGAAACGAAGAACAGGTCACCGCCGTCGGCCTCAACCCGGTCACGAACCAGTTGCTGCTGTCGGCCTCCAGGACCGGCACGCTCGCGTTCTTCGCCGGCGCCGTCGGCCAGTCGGAGCTCGCGTGGTTCGATCGGGCAGGTGGACAGATTGGCCCGCCCGCGGTCAAGGAGAGGACGATCACCACCGTGTCCCTGGCGCACGATGGCGCGAGCGTCGTCTATGACGAAGCGGATCACCTGACCGCGAGCTTCGACATCATGCGACTCGTCTTCAAAGAGACTTCACCGTCGAAACGAACGACTCATCCCGGACATGACGTGTTTCCTGCGTTGTCCTTCGACGGGACGCGCATCGCCTATATGTCGGTTCGAGACGGAGCGCCGCAATTGTGGGTGGCCGAGGCGAACCACCTCGGAAATGAGCAGGTGCTCCTGAAAACGGGCCCGCCAAAAGTCCCAACGTCCTGGGCCAAGAATGATCTGCTCATTTATAACGTCACGCATCCGAATAACTTCGGCGACATCTGGGTGCGGCCACAGTCCGGCGAGCCGCGCCCTGTCGTCGACAGCAGTGCGGACGAGCGTTACGGTACGCTTTCTCCCGACGGCCGCTGGCTGGCGTACATTTCGAACGAGGACAAGGGGAATTACCAGGTCTGGGTGCGGGATATCGCGGACGCCACCACGCGCCGCCAGGTCACGGCCACGGGCGGGTTTCAGCCGCAGTGGTCAGCCGACGGCAAGGAGCTCTTCTATCTGGCGCCCGACAAGACGCTCATGGTCATGGAGTTCAAAAGCGCAGCGGCTCGAGCGTCTGATGGCGACCCGCCGTTTACCGTCACGCCGCCGACAGCGCTGTTTCGAACGCGGACGAAGTGGCTCGAGATCCAGCCGACGGCGCGCAACTACGCCGTTGCCCCCGACGCCAAGCGCTTCCTCATCGTCAGCGCGACCGAGGCAGCGCAGTCGGCTTCGATCACCGTCGCGGTCAACTGGACGGCGGCGCTTCGAAAATAGTTCGCATCGCGGAAGCGTCCGGATGTTTCCTGATCGAACTTGACAACGTCGTCGTCGAGGCGTATTTGTTGAGGTGAGCCACGCGATCGAGACGTGGAGGTTTTTACGATGAGGAAGCCACCGGGCAATTGACGCGCATTCACGAGCACGTTCTCTCGAGGATGCGCCTGCCAACAGATTTCCAGATCGAATCGTGACGTGCTGGCTCCTGCCAGCAAGCGTGTCAGAACACGCGTAAACGCCCGCATCCCAGCCTCTGGCCATGGAGCGGGCGTTTCTTTTTGGGCGCGGAATCCCCAACCACCTTTTCGCTCCACGCTCCGTCTAACCAGTCTGGCCGTTGGACCGGGAGGCGCTGATGATGCTCCAAGATACCTGGCAGGACGCTCGACTTGGCTGGCGCGGGCTTTGGCGACAGCCCGGCTTTGCAGTTGCGGCCCTGGTCACGCTCGCGCTGGGCATCGGCGCCACGACATCGGTCTTCAGCGTCGTGCGGCACGTGCTCCTCGCCCCGCTGCCCTATCGCGACGCCGACCGGGTCGTCGTGCTCTGGAGCAAGTGGCGCGGCTTCGACAAGACGTGGCTCTCGGACGCCGAAGCCGCGGATTACCGGACGCACGTCGCCGCGTTCGAGGACGCCGCGGCGTGGAGCGTGCAGCAAGTCAACCTCACCGGCGACGGGGAGCCGGTGCGGATCGGCGCCGCTTCCGTGACGCCGAATCTGTTCGCCGTGCTCGGGAGCGATCTGCTCATGGGCCGGACCTTCACCGACGCGGAGGCGGCCGCGACGCCGGCCACGGCCGTCATTCTCGGGTACGGACTCTGGCAGGGCCGCTACGGCGGCGACGCTTCGATGCTCGGCCGCACGATTCAGATCAACGGCCGTGCGGCCGAAGTCGTCGGGGTCATGGCGCGCGAGTTCCAGTTGCCCACTGACTACGTCGTCGATGCCGAGGAGCCGACACGATTGTGGCTGCCGCTGCGGTTGGACACGCAGAATCGCTTCAGCCACGGCCTCCACGGAGCGGCCCGGCTCCGGCGCGGCGCGAGTGTCGCCCAGGCGAACGCGCAGCTCGCCGCGCTCGCCACGAAATGGGCGGCCGATGGAGTGTATCCAACCACCATGCAGTTCACCGCGTTTGCCGTGTCGGCGAGCGACGAGGCCTTCGGCGGCGTCCGCAAGGCGCTGCTGCTCGTCTTCGGCGCCGTGCTCTGCCTGCTGCTCATTGCCTGCGCGAACGTCGCGAATCTGCTGCTCGTCAGGTCCGACGCGCGCACGCGCGAGCTGGCCTTACGTGCGGCGCTGGGCGCGGACCGCGCACGGCTCGTGCGTCAACTGCTGACCGAGAGCGGCGTGCTCGCCACCGCCTCGGCGATTCTCGGCATCGCCATCGCGCTCGGGGTGACGACGATTGTCCGCTCCGCCCGCCTCGGCGTGCCTCGCGCCGGCGACGTCGCCGTGGATCTGCCCGTGCTGGCGTTCTCGGTGGCGCTCGCGGTGGCAACCCTCGCTGGCTTCAGCCTCATTCCGGCCATTCGGGCGGCGCGGCCGCGTCTTGCCGACGCTCTGCGCGACGGCTCGCAGCAGATGACGGCCGGAGCGCGCAAGCAGCGCCTCCGCTCCGTCCTCGTCGTCGCCCAGACCGCGGTCGCCGTCGTCCTCCTCGCCGGCGCGGTGCTCATGGCGCGCAGCCTCTGGAAACTGCAGCAGATCGATCTCGGCTTCGACGCTCGCGGCGTGCTCACGATGAGGCTCGCGCTCCCGGCGGCGCAATACGACACGCCAGAAAAAGTCACCGCGTTCTACGATCGGCTCCTTGCAGACGTACGGAGTCAGCCCGGGGTGTCGCGCGCCGGTTTCATCCGGCTGCTCCCGCTCTCGGCCCCGATTGGCGATTGGGGGCTGACGATCGAAAACTATCAGCCACCGCCCGGCACGGGCACTCCGGGTGACTGGCAGATCGCCTCGGAGGACGGGCTCGAAGCGCTCGGCGAGCGCATCCTGCGAGGACGGGGCCTCGCCGCCGACGACACGGCGGGCCGCGAGAACGTGGCGCTCATCAACGAGGCCATGGCCGCGAAGTACTGGGCCGGCCAGGACGCCCTCGGCCGGCGCTTCAGAATGGGCGGCCCCGATCGCCCGTGGATCACCGTCGTCGGTATCGTCGGCAACGTGCGACACAACGGCGTGACGGCGGAGATCAAGCCGAAGTTCTACCGCGCCCTCGATCAGTGGCATCTCTCGTCGGGCAATCCTGCCCGCAACATGACCCTGGTCGTCCGTACCCCTGGCGATCCGCTCGCGCTCGTCGCGCCGATCCGCGCGCGCATTCGCGCACTCGACGGGAACCTTCCGATCGCCGCGATCCGGACGATGGACGATGTGATCGGCACGTCGATCGCGACGCCGCGGTTGACCGGGCGCGTGCTGTCGGTCTTCGGCCTGTTGGCCCTGACGCTCGCCGCGATTGGGATGTACGGTGTGTTGTCTTACGTGGTGAGTCAGCGCCGGCAGGAGCTCGGCATCCGCCTGGCCATTGGCGCGGGGCGGAGCCGCGTGCTCCGCATGGTGCTCTCGAGCGGCCTGTTGCTGGCCATCGAGGGGCTGGCGGCTGGCCTGGCGGTCGCCGCGCTGGTTCTGCCGTCTTTGTCCGGGCTGCTGTACGGTGTCGAACCGTTCGATCCAACCACGTTCCTCGTGACGCCAGCAGTGCTGCTCGTGGTCGCGACGGCGGCGGCGGCGATTCCAGCATGGCGAGCGGCGCGAGTGGATCCGATCCGCGCGATACGCGAAGTGTCGTAGCGCTCAGCGCTTCACGACGCACCACCACGCGACCCGCACGCCGCGATCGTAGCGGGTCCTCACGCAATCACGACACCCGCGTAGGACACGACCGACGAGTGCTCGCCGGTCACCTCGCCCGAGTGCCGATAGTCCACGAGCTCGGCCTTCGACGCCCCGAGCCGTCGCGCGGCGTCCAGCGCGGCGGCGGCCGGCACGCGCCCGCACATCGTGATCCGTCGGCGCGCGCATGTCTCGAGCAGCGCCTGTCCATCGAGGGCCGCGATCGCCTCGAGCGCGGCCCGATCCTTGATCTCAGCCTCCGCGGCGGAGTCGTAGTGCGTCATATCCGACGAAGCCAGCAGCAGAACGTCCGTGGGCCAGCTTGAGACGACGGAGACCAGCGCGTCCGCGAACGCGACCGTTCGCGCCCAATCGTTCCACGCGATGACGATCGGCACGATCGCGCTCGCGGCAGCTCGCGTCACGATGAAGGGCAGCTCGACCTCGATGGCATGCTCGAACTGGTGGGCCGCCGGGTCGTGCGCGACGAGATCGGACGCGCGCAGAAGAGCGTCGGAGAAGGCCGTCTCCACCGGGACGAGGCCGAGCGGCGTTTCGAACGCCCCCTGTTGGTACAACGACGCGCCGGGCGAACGACAGATGCCCGTGTGGTTGGGTGCGAGGGTCACGACAGTCGGCGGCAGGCGCAGGCGGCCAAACACCGCACCGGCGCATCGACCCGAGTACAGGAGTCCTGCGTGAGGCGCGATCGCAGCGCGGCAGTGGCGCGCTTCGTCAGGCACGCCAGCGAGACACGCGGCCACGACTTTCAGAAGCTCGTCTGGATCGGCCGGGTAGAACTGGCCGGCCACCGCCGAGCGTCGCAGCGCGCGGCCGGCTCGAGTCACGAGCTCGTGTCGATCACCGAAACGCGGCGGCGGCGGGCACCCCACGCGCCCGGCTGCGCGTCAAAGACACCGGCGCACGGCGTGCCGCACGTCGGGCACCGGCTGTCGCCAGTGAGACGCCAGTCGCGCATCTCGTACCAGTCGCGCGCGATCAGGATCGCCCCGCAAACGTGGCAGCTCGTCGTGCCGCCCTCGACGTCGTGGACGTTGCCGGTATAGGCGTAACGGACGCCATTGGCGATCGCGATCTGGCGCGCGCGACGGAGCACGTCGGGCGGCGTCGGCGACCGGTCGCGCATCTTCCAGTCCGGATGAAACGCGGTGAAGTGCACTGGCACGTCAGGTCCGAGACGCTCGACGATCCATCGCGTCATTGCGTCGGTTTCCTCTTCGCTGTCATTCAGACCGGGAATCATGAGGTTCGTGATCTCGAACCAGACGCGCGAGCGATGCTTCAGGTATTCGAGCGTCTCGAGGACCGGCGCCAGGTGCCCCGCGCAGGTCTCGTGATAGAAGCGCTCGGTAAACGCCTTGAGATCGACGTTCGCGGCGTCCATGTGCTCGTAGAACTCGGTCCTCGGATCCGCATCGATGTACCCCGCCGTCACCGCCACGGTTTGCACGCCGCGCGCGCGGCACGCCCTGGCGACATCGATCGCATACTCCAGGAAGATGACCGGATCGTTATACGTGAAGGCGACGCTCGGACACCCGAGCGCCACCGCCGCGTCGGCGACCGCCTCCGGTGAGGCCGATTCGGCGAGCGTCTCCATTTCTCGCGACTTGCTGATGTCCCAGTTCTGGCAGAAGCGGCACGCGAGGTTGCAGCCGGCCGTCCCGAAAGACAAGACCGGAGTGCCCGGCAGAAAGTGGTTGAGCGGCTTCTTTTCGATCGGATCGACGACGAAGCCGCTCGATCGACCGTACGTCGTGAGCACGATTTCGCCGCCGCGGCAGGCACGCACGAAACACAGGCCGCGCTGCCCCTCGTGCAGCCGGCAGTGCCTGGGACAGACGTCGCACTGCGTCCGCCCGTCATCGGTGTGATGCCAATAACGGGTGCGGACGACCGCGTCGCCGTCGGGAAGATGAGGTGCCGTATTGAGGCCGACCATGGCTTTCGGTCGCGCTGAAAGCCAGTCTACTCCAACGACGCGCTCGCGCGGCGACCGCCCTAGAACGCCACGCGCACACCCAGCTGCACGCGCCGCATGTCGCGGGCCGACCGGATCTTGCCGAACGTGGTGGGCGCGTTGAACGCCGTCCCCGGATTCGTCAGGTTGACGAAGTTCAGCACGTTGGTCGCCTCGAGGCGAAACTGCAGCGTCGCGCGGCGCGGCAGCCGGAACGTCCGGAAGACCCCGAGATCGATATTGCGATACCCGGGACCGTCCACGAGGTTCCGCGCAGAATTGCCGTCGGCGCCCACGGTCGGCAGGGCGAACGCCGTGGTGTTGAACCACTGCTCGATCACCTCGTCGCGGGGGCGATCGGGATCCAGCTGGTAATCGCCGACCAGGTCGGCGCGATCGTTCGTCAGCCCGTCGAAATTGCGGTCCACGCCCGTGCCGATGGTGACGGGCGTGCCGCTCCCGAGCATGAGGATGCCGGAGAGCGTCCAGTCGTTCAGGAGGGCCTTGACCAACGGGCTCGAGTCCGTGAAGTAATCCGGATTCCACACGCCCGAGAACACGAAGCTGTGACGCCGATCGGCGGACGTGCGGCCGCGCTCCAGTTCCGGCCGGTCCGAGTTCTGGACGGCCGGCAGCCCGCCGCCCTGGTAGTCCACATCCTCGAGCGCCTTGGAATAGGAGTAATAGCCGTTGAAGGAGTAACGGGCGCCCCGCTTCTCGGCTCGCAACTGCAGGCCGTGATAATCGCTCGTGAAGATCGATTCGAGCACGCGCGCCGCTCCGATGATGCCGGGCTGGTAGGGCCGTCGCGCGTTGACGTTGCCCGTCGTCGCTCCCGGGCCGAACTTCGGATAGTTCCGGTCGAGACTCGCGGGCAGACGCCGGCCGAGCGAGTTGACGTAGGACGCGCTCAGGCTGAACTCCCCGAACAACTGCTTCTCGACGGTGACATTCGACTGGTACGAGTACGGCCAGACGAAATCGAGCGACGGCCCGAAGACCTGCGCCGGGAGCGTGAATCGAGGACTGGCGGGATCGTAGAGGAAGGGAAACGGCCCGACGCCGCCCGGCAGGTTGCCGTACGGATCGGACAGCGTCTTGACCGTCGGGAACGACTGCCGGACCGTGAACGGCTGGTTGTCCGCCGTCGTGTTCCATTCGTTGCCCGTGATGCTGCCGTAGAAGACGCCGGTCGCTGCGCGCAGGGACAGGCGCCCGTTGCCCGTCGGATCCCACGCCATCCCCACGCGAGGCGCGATGTTGTTCTTGTCGGTCGGGGCGATGCCGCGGGGAATGCCGGGGTCGCCCGGGAAGAGCAGGCCCTCCGGCGCCGTGGGCGACACCTGCGACTTCTGCCCGGGCACGTACGCGAGCTTTCGGTTCAGCGGATCGGTGAACGGCGGTTGGAGGTCGTAGCGGACGCCGAGATTCAACGTCAGCCGCGGATGGATGCGGTAGTCGTCCTGCGCGAACAGGCTCAGGTAGCTGCCGTTGTCCGTCTTCCGGACCGGCGCGTCCTGCGTCATGGTGCTCGGCAGGCCGAGCAGGAAGTCCGCGTACGCGTTGCCCGTCTTGGTGCCGTTGAAGGTAAACACGCCGTAGTTGTCGAGCAGCGTGTCGTGCACGATCTTTTCGTACGACATCTCGCCGCCCACCTTGAAGGAGTGATTGCCCTTGATGAGCGTGAGGTTGTCCTTCACCGCGAAGTAGTCGCTGCCGGCATCGGGACCCGCGATCGAGGTCTGACCCGTGAAGAATCCTGAGACGGTCAGGCGAGGCAGCGTCGGATCACCCTGGATCGTGAACTTGGAGCTCAGATCGCCGAGCGAGGTCGTCGGGTTGTTGATGCGGCCGCCAAACTGGCGCGTGTAGGTGAAGCGCAGCTGATTGATCATCGACGGGCTGAGCGTCCAGGTGTCGGCGACGTTCAGGTTGTGCTGATCCCATTTGAAGTCGCGGTCCACCCACGGAATGTTCCCGGTCAGGGAGAGCGGCTGCGTGTCGGTGCCGGTCAGGAAGAAATAGCTCACCGCGAGCGTGCGGCGCGTCGACCACAGATGATCGAGCTTGAACGTCACCTCGTCGGTGTTCAACGGATCCGGCCGGCTCACCTCGTAAAAGCTGTTGAGCAGATTGGACGCGGGGACGAAACGCTCCTGAATGGTCTTCGCCGCCGGATCGAACCGCTCGACCGGGATGATCCCGCCTGAAAAGGCCGCGCCGGTCTGCGGATCGGTCGGCCGGCGGGCCGACTGCGAGAAGTCACCGGCCCGCTCGAGCGCTGTGGGAACGACGGCTGAGTTGCGATAGTACGTTTCGGTCTGGCGCAGCCCGGAGTAGCTGCCGAAGAAGAACGTGCGGTCCCGCGCAATCGGCCCGCCGAGCGCCGCGCCATACTGGTTACGGTCCAGCGGATCCTTGGCGGCCGTGCCCCCGGGCGGCGCCCAGCGCTTCGCATTGAGCGCCTCGTCGCGAAAGAACTCGAACGCGGCGCCGCGATAGTGGTTCGTCCCCGATTTCGTAATGACGTCGACGACGCCCGCGGGGTAGCGGCCGTACTCGGCCGCGTAGTTGCTGGTGATGACACGAAATTCCTGAATCGCTTCGGGATTGGGCGCCGGATTGCCCGTACCGCGAAGGCCCGCCGTGTTGTTGCCGCCGTCGAGCTGGAAACCCACGGTCCCGATCTGCGCCTTCTGCGATCCGTTGACCGTCGTGAGCTGTTCGGGACCGCCGAGCGAGTTTGAATTCTCGTTGCTCGTGACGCCGCCGGTCAGGCTGAGCAGCGAATAGAGATCGCGATTGACGAGCGGCAGGTTCAGCACTTCTTTTTGACCGACGGTCCGCGACAAGGCGGTCGTGCTGGTTTCGACGAGCGTGGCGTCGGCGACGACCGACACCGATTCGGTGACGCTTCCGGGGCGGATCGTCGCGTCGACGCGCGCGTTCCGGCCAAGCTCCAGGGCGATGCCGGTCTGCGAGAACGTGCTGAAGCCGCTCAACTTCACTTCGATCTTGTACTCACCGACCGGCATGAGCGGCAGCGAGTACTGACCGGCGACGTCGGTCGTGGTCGTGCGAGTGAACGCGGTGCCACTGTTGGTGGCGGTCACCTGCGCGCCAGGCACGGCGGCGCCAGTTGAATCGGTGACGTTCCCGAGGATGGTGCCGGTGGCGACCTGGGCGTGCGCAACGGACGGGAGGACCAGCAGGCACAAGAGCGTGGCGGCGAGGAACGTGAGAGGGAGCTGTTTCATAAAATGGCCCGTCAGGGTTCAATTCGGCCGGGGCTTCGTTCGATCCGTGCGACAGCCCTGGACTATAGACAACCGTCGCTCAACAGACAAATTGGTCTGACCACGCCGCCGCGGGCAGGCCGCCGCGGCGGGAGGCAGAACGCAGAAGGGTTTCAAAACTCTGGGTGCGGAGGGGCCGGCTTCAGCCGGCCAGGCAAGGGCGGGCTGAAGCCCGCCCCTCCATCTGCGTTCTGCCTTCAGCGTGTCGTGACGCCGGTCGTCCGGCGCCGCGACACGCTGAGGCGGATCGAGCTTTCGCGAACTTACTGGCGCCGACGCAGCCGGCGCGCGGCCATCGCGAGGCCGGAGCCGAGCAGGAGCATCGTGCCGGGCTCAGGGACGGCGGCAGGGGTGGTGGCGTCCTGAAGGGACAGCGTAAACGGCACGGCGAACTGACCGTCTGCAAGGTCCTCCTGAAAAAACGCCTGGAAGCCGATTCGGGCCGTCTGCCAGAGTGCGAGGTGTGCGTTGAGAAAGTTCCGTGCCGACAACTGGAACTCGAACAGGCTGCCATTGCCGACCGAACCACCGCCGACCAACGCCATCGGCAGGATGGCCACCGAATGTGTACCGGGATCGGGAGCGCAGTTTGCGAGCGCACCCTGGTCGAGACATTCGAAGCCGTTGTAGCCGTTCAGGAATGAGAACGCCGTTTGACAGGGGATCTGATACGTCACGCAGTCAGCCACCGGGAAGCCGGCAGTCGGAAGGCTCAGGACGAGGTTCAGATTGAAGCTCGAGAACGAGACTGGCGACCCCAAGGTCACCAGCACCCGTAAGGCTTCCGGCGTGATCGCACCCAGCGCGGTCGTAATGCAAAGCTGCTGCGGACACTGGTTCTGCATGGTGGCGACATCGAGGGCGCCGTCCCAGATGATGATGCCGCCCGGGCCGTCATCGAGAAACGAGAACTCGGATGCGCTGGCCGTGACAGGTGATGCGGTAATGAATGCCGTGACGAAAAGAGCGAGAAGTGAACGGACTGCGAGTCTCATTAACCCTCCTGGGGAGAAGAGGCGCTTCGCTCCGTGCAAGAACGCCACCATACGCTTGGGCGCCTCTCGCTGAACCTTGTCCGAGTCGTCTCGGACAGATTCATGCGACGAGCGACCTTTCGTCGCGCTGACGAAAGACTTCTGCCCCCGACGGCAGCGAAGCGGCGAGAGAGTATCATGTGCGCTCGCAATTCGTCTCTGGAGGATCGACGCCATGCTCCCCCTCGCTGCGATTCGCCGATCTCTGTTCGCTGTGCTCCTCCTCGGTTCGACCATCACGGTCCCGGCCAGCTCGCAGACCCAGGCTGGCCCGCCCTCTTCCGACCCGGCCACCCTGCGCCAGCAGGCTCAGGCGGCCGAGAAAGCCCAGCGATACGCCGAAGGCATCGCCCTCGCTGAGCGCGCGATCGCGTTGTACGAATCCGCCAACGGGCGGGATGATCCCGGCCTCGCCGACTACGTCATGACCCTGGGCCGGCTGCGATTGCAGATGAGAGACGCAGCTGGCGCGATCGCGGCATTCGAACGCGAGCTCCAGCTTCGCGGGCGGGCGGCGAAGCCCGACGAGGCCGCAGTCGCCGTCGCACATGCACAACTGGCCAGCGCGCTTCGTGGACGCGGCGACATCGCGCGGGCAGACGAAGAATTCAAGCGAGCCATCGCCATTCAGGAACGCCTCTATGGCGTGGACGATCCCCGGAATGTCCCGGTCATGACCGCCTTCGCCAATTTGCAGGTCTTTCGAGGCGAGTACGCCGCGGCCGAAGCCACCCTGCGTCGCCTTGTCCAGATTTACGAAACCGCCAAACAGACAGAGACCGGAACGTTTGCGCAGTTGCTCTTTGGACTTGGCGACGTCTACTTTCGGACGGGCGCGTTCGAGAAGGCGATCGGCGCATTCGAGCGCTGCCTCGCCATTCGCGAGAAGCTTCCAAATCAGCAAGCCACACAGGCGGTCACCATCGCCAGCCTCGCTTCCGTGTACCAGGAACTCGGGCAGTTCGACCGCGCCGAACCGCTGCACCGTCGAGTGCTCGAGGTGTACGAGTCGGCACCCACTCCTCCCCGATTGGATATCGCCACGGTCTCGAAGAACCTGGCTATGATTCGATCGCTCCGAGGTGATCCCGCAAGCGCCGAACCGCTGCTCCGCCGTGCGCTTCAGATACGCGAAGAAGTCCTCGGCCCCAGCCACACCGACGTCGCGGGCACCCTCGAGACGATGGCCGTTTTCTATCAATCGACTGGTCGTCCGACCGAGGCGTTGCAGGCGATGGAGCGCTCGTCGGAGATCGTCGAGAGCAACCTCCGGTCGGTGCTGACGAGCGGCTCCGAGCAGCAGCGGCTCGCCTACATGACGACCGTTCAGGAGAACACGGATATTGCGCTGTCGCTGCGGCAGGCGGTCCTGTCCGCCAACACGCAGGCGACGTCATTTGCCGCGTCGATCGTCTTGCGCCGCAAGGGCCGGGTGCTCGACGCGATGGCGACGACGATGGCGCGGTTTGGCGCGCGCGCGACACCCGAGGAGCGCCAGCTCCTCGACAAGCTCACGGCCGCTCGCGGTCAATTGGCGAACCTCGTGCTGCAGCCGGGCGAAAGCAAACCCGGCGAGCGCGAGCAACGGGTCAAGGCGCTCACCGCCGAGATCGACGCGGTCGAGTCGTCGCTCGCGGCGATCAATCGCGACCTGGCCTCCGAGCTCCAGGCCGTGAATCTCGCTGACATTCAGAAGCAGATTCCGGCCGATACCGTGCTCATCGAGTACACGCGGTATCTGCCCTTCAATCCCAAAGTCATCGGCCGGGCGAATCGCTTCGGGGCGCCGCGGTTCGCGGTCTTCGCGCTGCGCAGCACCGGCGCGCCGCTCTGGGTGGAGCTGGGATCGGCCGAGACGATCGACACGCGGGTCACGGCGCTGCGTACAGCACTGCGCTCGCCCACCGGTGATGTGCGGCTGGCCGCACGCGAGCTGGCGCGGCTCATCCTCGATCCTGTCGAATCGCAGCTCCGCGGCGTCCGTCGCGTGCTCGTGGCGTCGGATGGCGAGCTGAGTGTCGTGCCCTTCGCAGTGCTCCGCGATGCGGGAAATCACTATCTCGTCGAGCGCTTCGAAGTCGCCAACCTCGCGAGCGGCCGGGATCTGCTGAGCCTCACGCGCCACCAGGCGCCACGCGATCCGGCCGTCATCGTCGCCAACCCGAACTTCGATGCCGGGACCGGTCCGGCGGCCGCCTTGACGTTCCGCGCGCTCCCGGGCACCGCGGAAGAAGCGGCGGCGTTGCGCGCCCTGCTTCCCGACGCCCGCCTCATCGTCCAGGACGACGCGACCGAGCCGGCGTTGAAGCAGGTGAAAGGCCCGCGGCTGCTGCACGTGGCGACGCACGGGTTCTTCCTCGACGCAAGCACGGTCGCGAAGTCAGGCACGACCGCCGATACGCGCGGCGTCACCGTCGCCTCCGCCCCACGCGCGGACACCGGGAGGCTCGCGCTCGTTCGCTCGGGCCTCGCGCTGCGCGGCGCCAATCACCAGGCGGCGCCCGGTGCAGACGACGGCTTGCTCACGGCACTCGAAGCGGCGAGCCTCGACCTTCGCGGCACGCAGCTCGTCGTGCTGTCAGCGTGCGAAACCGGTCTGGGCGAAGTACGGAGCGGCGATGGCGTCTACGGGCTGCGTCGCGCACTGGCAATGGCCGGCGCTGAGACGCAGATGATGAGCCTCTGGCCCGTCAGCGACCAGGGCACACGCGACTTGATGATTGCCTTTTACAAGCGCCTCGCCGCGCGCGACGGCCGCGCTGCCGCCTTGCGCACGGTACAGCTTCAACTGTTGAAGGCGCCGAAGTCGTCGCATCCGTATTTCTGGGCGGCGTTCGTCGTCGCCGGCGACTGGACGCCGCTCAGGGTCAACTGAGGGTGGCGGGCCCGGGCCCGGCCCCAAAATGCAGAAGGAGGGGCGGGCTTTAGCCCGCCCCCTCGCTGGGCCGGCTGAAGCCGGCCCCTCCGACCGCTTCACCTCGAGGGAAGTTCGACGCGAAAAGACGCCATGTTGATTGCGAAGCGGCCGAGCGCGTCGTCGGCGCCCCGGCGCGCGCCGGCCGTGCCATAAAGCGCCGTCTCGAGAAGCTTGCGCAGCGGTGACGGCGGCGGATCGAGCGGACCGCGCGTCAGCGACGGCTGTGCAAGTGTCGTGAAGTTCTCATGGCGCAGCGTCGATTCGACGCCGATCGCCACCACAGATTCCCAGCCGATTGGATTCGCGTTGATCTCTACCGGTCCGACAGGCCGCTCCGCACCCGGGTCGATCCGGTTGTCGAGGGCGCGGTCGGCCTCGGGAAAAAGGGGTGTAATGCCGAAGTGCGCGTCGATGTAGAGCAGCGTGACGTCGAGCGGCACCGTCCCGGAATTCTTCAGTACGAACTCGAGCCGCTCGCCCGCCCTCACGCTGCCGTCGCTGGAGTCGGCGAGCAACGGCCGCCCTGCTGACGATCCGATCGCGTATCGGATCACGCGCACCTGCAATCCCGCGTCGCGATCGATGTAGGACGACAGCCGCGCGATGTTCGCCGCACGCCCGATGCGCCGCAGCCGGTCGGCCAGCAGATGCGGCAGGTCGCCATCGGAGAGCGCGCCGACGTCAAAGCTCTTCGGCGTATCGCTCGCGGCCGCCCGGCCGCTTCCTTCGGCGCCGAGGCGCCAGTCGCTCGATGGCACCAGGATCAGGCGGGTGCCGCTGACGCGGACGAACCAGTCCGCGTCGGTCGAGACACGCTCGGCCAGGCCCTGCGAGAGGTCGGACTGCGCGTCGAGCACCTGTTCTACGCGACGAGGACCACGCCCGCGCGGAACGATCGCGTAAGAGGCTGCCACCTGGCCGGCCTGGCGCACCACCTCTTGCAACGCGACGCGAAGACGCAGGTCGCCGAATTCGTGGTACTTGACCTGCGCGCGGCTTCCTGGCGCCAGCCGATCGGCCGAGGGCGCGGACCTTCCGGCGAACGCGACGGGCACGACGAGCGCGGTGGTCGGTGTGACCGTCGCGATGCGGACGTGCCCGGTCGATGTCGCCGCGTTCGCCGCGTCGGCCGGTGGGAACACTTCGAGCACCGAGCCGCGCGTCAACCCGTAGATGCTGCCGGCGTCGAGCGTCCACCCGCCCTCGGCGCGCGCGGCAATTCTGAACGGTGGACGATTGTGCGAGGCCCGGTCGCCGAGCACGTCGCGATCGACACCGGCGCCCTCGAAGGCCGGCGTCGGCGCGAAGCCTTCGGCGCGGTAGCGATCGATCACACGCTGCACGAGCTCGCGATACGTCAGCGGCGCGGTCCGCTGCGCGAGCACGCTCGCCAATGTGTAAGTGAAGAGGCCGTGCACGGGGCCGTTCCGATCGGGCATCGCCAGTTCCGGCGTCCCTTCGATCGCGTTGGCGGCATAGAGCGCCGCGATATCGGCGGCCGAATCCGAGAGCTCGAACACATGGCGCGCGTCGGACGCCGCGACGGGTGCCGCCTTCCTGCGCGCCGCCTCGATCGCGGCGACGGGCACCAGTTCGCCGGCAGGAATTCCCCGCTCCCGCTCCCGGGACGACCGGCCGGCGCGGCTCATCGTGCCGGCATGACAGGCGTCGATGATCAGCCAGACCGCCGCGCCCTTGTTGCGAAGCTCGACCGTCCACTGCCGAAGCTCGTCGTCCACGATCGCGTTGCGGACGCGGCCAGTGGTCCCGTCCCAGCCGCTTGCGTCCGCCGGCAGAAAAATCTCGTCGAGCCCGTCGGGCTCTTCGTCGGCCGGATCGTCGTTCGCCGGCTGCTGACTGCCATGGCCCGCAAGCAGGACGACGACCTGATCTCCGGCGCGGGCGAGATCGATCAGCCGGCGGAACTCGCGTTCGATGTTCGCGCGGGTCGGCCGCTTCGATTCGTCGTCAGGAAGGCCCGCAAGCGACACGATCGCGTTGGCGGGCACCCCGAACGCGTCGCTTTCGAGCACGCCCCGAAAGAGCCGGGCGTCGTTTGCCGGTCCATCCAGGTTGTGCTTCTTCATCGCCGGCGCGATGAACTCCGTGACGCCCACGAGCAGCGCAAGCCGCCGGCCGGCGGCGCCCGGCGGGGGCGCCTGAGACGAGATCGACGCGATCGGCACGACGAGTGCCGTCACGGCCGCGCCAACCAGAAGCCGAAATCCCATTGCGCTCACGAACGGTTGCCCGGCGCGCTACCAGATGCCGGCGCCGAACTCGAAGATGATCCGCTGATTCTCGAGACGATCTGTGCCGTTGGCGCGAACTCCGATGCGTCCGCCGAGGAACGTGCCCCAGTCGGGAAGCGGGAATCGAAACTTCACGCCGATCTCGACGGCGAAGCGCTCGCCGTCCTCGATGCCTGATGACGACTCGTAATGCCCGTAGTCGAGACCGCCGGCGACGTACCAATCAGCGAAGCGCGACGCCGACGGCATGTACGCGACGTCGAGGCTCTTTCGTGTGGTGGTGCCGGGAAACGGCAGGCTGAACCGGCCGACGACCCACCCGCCGAGTCCCGGGACCTGCAATCCGATCGGCACCGTCGTGACAAACCCCGTACCGCCGTCGAAGCGGGCCGAACCGCTGATGCGCTCCCACCAGTGCGTGAATCCGTTGTACGTCCCGCCAAAGCTCAGACGGCTCATCACATCGGCGGGGTTCATGCGGCTGTGCACAGCGGCGTCGTTGCAGAACGCTTTGCCGGCCAGCAACCGGTCCGGATGTCCCTGTCCGAGCCGCGACGTCAGCTCGGTCGCATACGCCTTCATCGACTGCTCGCGCTCTCGAACGTCTCTGAGCGGATCGCCGCAGACCTCGCGATCCTCGGTGGGCCGTCGCAGCCGGTAGTCGTAGCTCACGTAGCGGCTGAAGGTCTGGATCGCCCACGCGTCCTGCGTCTGGGCCTGGCGGAACGTGCCCGTGTCGTCCACGGTCACTTCCGGAATGCGCTTCTTGAACGTGTCGGATCGAAACGCCGGCGAGAGCTGACGCGATCGCATCGTGTCTCTGACGCCCCACGCATCGGCCGACGAGCGGTTGACGTCGTAGTTGGGCGTGAACACCCCGTCGCCGTTGCGGTCGGGCGCGCTCGCGTGCTTTCCTTCCTCGACGAGCACGATGAGCGGCCAGAACGGATCGGTCCGGCTGATCTTCTCGACGACTGACGGCGCCGGCGCGACGACGGTCGGCACCGTGGGGACGCCGGTCCGGCCGGGCTGCACCGGCGTTCGGCGGCTCGTGGCTTCCACCACCGTCTCCGTCTCGTCGAGCCGGTCGTTCAGCACGACGTCGAGATCGAGGACGTTCGTGTACAGACCCAGTCCGTGGGCCGCGCCGTAAAAGGTCGCGACGCGGATCTGCCGGCACGACGGCTGCGCGGCGCGCGGATTGCCGCGCTCGTCGGCGTCTTCGAAGACAATCCGCAGCTCAACGCTCTCGAGGTCGTGGACGTGACTGTGCGCCCCAAGCTCGTTTGGATAGTAGAAGAGATAGCGGATGATCACTTCTTTCATCTGCCGGAGCAGCGGGAGATCGAGCGGAACGCGGGCGATCGCTTCCGGGTTGGCCCGCTCGGCCGTGATGAGCGCCCGGGCGTCGGCCGGCACGCGTTCGTGGAGCGCGCGGACCAGATCGCGATCGCCCGACGACGATTTGATCCGGGTGATGCGGTAATAGACGAGATCCTCCGGCGTCGCGTCGCCAGCCTCCCGCCTCGGCCATTCCCTCGGCAGCGGCCCGTCGAGATCGATCAACGGCTCATCGCGCGAAAACCAGAGCGCCGGCCTGGCGCGGACGGCGACATCGTGGAGGGTGATCGGCGGGCCGGCGGGGGCGGGCGCACCGTCACATGCCGACCAGAGCACTGTGGGAAATCGTGGCATCGGCGACTGCGCGCCGGCACGGAGACTGGTGCCGACAAGGATGAACGCCGCGCTCACGACGATTGCCCGGACAGACCACGAGATTGAATCGACACGAGTTTTCATGTACTTGTAGGCGCGCATTCTGGCACAAGAGGTCAATCGACCGGGAGGTCTGTGTATGCAGGAAGTCGGTTCGCGTCGCTTCGTCGTCCCAAAACGGGACCTGGCGGGCGCGCTGATGGTCATCGGGTTGATTGCCGGCGCCGTGACGGTCGGCATCGGTCAGACGTCGAACACGCCCGACCAGACCTCGCGCAAAGTGCGCCTGCGTGGTGGAGACGATCCGAACGTCAAGTCGTCGTCGGCGGTCAATGTCCGGCCAAAACCGTCTGACATCCCCAGCCCCAAAACTCCGCCAAAGCCCACCCCTTGCACCGTGAACTTCGACAACCAGACCGATCTGTTCACGAAGACTTACATCGACGGTGTGTACGCCGGCACGATTCGCCCATTCGGCGGGCTCTCGGCCCCGGCGGCGGCCGGCTCCACCCAGCTCTACGCGCGCGCCGAGTACGACGACGGCTCGGCCGACGCGTGGGGACCCATCCGGATCAGTTGCCAGACGAAGTACACGTGGCGGCTCGCCGATTGAGCCGCGCCGCCTCCGTACAGGCGGTCGCGACAAAGCTCACCGCCCCGGCCTTCCTCCCGAAGACCGCCGTGATATTGGTGCTCGCGCTCCTCGTGCTCGGCGCGTCATCTGCCGCCCGCGCGCAGACGCGCGAGATTGTGGGCGCGCCGCGGGTGCAGTCACGTGTGCGCATCCAGTGGGATCCGGCGCTCGGGCGGATTCTCGTCGCGGTCGACGATCAGGAGCCGTTCTCGCCGCTCGGCATGTCGCAGTCGTTCCTGACGGACGCCGCGCTGACGGTGACCTATCCGCGTCTGAACCCGCTGCGGATCGATGCGACGAGCGCGTTGAGCGGCGCCGGCACGGCGCCCACCGGCGCGGTCGCGGCACGACTGCGCGCGCTCCTCGCGCTCGCCGCCGTCGCCGCCCCGCTGCGCAATGCGTCATCCGATCGGGTGAGCCCCTCGCCCGGCGCCTCCGTCGAGCCCTGTGCGGCACTCGTCACCGCCCGGAGCGATGCCGAGGCGTTGATTTCCCGGTTGTCGGTGACCCGCAATACGCCCACGGTCGCGACGCTCATTGCGTCGTGGCGCCGGGCGATCGACGACGCGTTCGCGACGGCGAACGATGGCGCCGCGGCCGTCTCGGCGGCGGTGACGCTCATTGATGAGTTCGTCACGGAGGTCGATGCCCGCATCCGTGAAGGCGACGCGATCGTGACGCGGGTGGAGGCGGAAACTGTCAGCGGCGCGCCCGGTCCGTGCGAGGCCTCGGCCCGGGCCGTCTACGAGACGCTCCGCCTCGTGAACCCGCGCGTCCGGTTGACGCAGTTGGCCGCGGTGCGATCCGCGGTCGTCCTGCTGCGCGAGACGCTGGTCCGCGACTACGTCACGCCCGGCGCCGCCAGATGGCGCGGCATCGAATATCGACTCGGCGCGGACGTCCGGCCGGCCAATGGCTCGCCGCTGACCGTCGTCGTTCGCGTCACGCACGTGAACTTCGAGGTCGATGGAATTTCTGGAACGATCATCGCCTCGGAGGAAACCGGGAGCTCCGCGGCCTTTGTCGCCTGGCGCTTCTCACGCTTCGCAAACGAGTTCGCGGTCGCCACGGTGATCAGCACAATTACGCCGCCCGCCTACGGAACGACGTCGAACGCGGCCGGAACGACGGTGGTCGCCCGGCTTCCCCACGAGCGCACCTCGGTCAGTCCAGGCATGCTGGCGAGCTTCGTCTGCCGGTGCCAGACCGGCCCGTTCGTCGCGCCAATGCTGCAGCTTGGCATCACGACGTCGAAGGATGTGCCGGCGTTTCTCGCCGGCGGCGGCATCCGGCTCTTCGGGCTGCCGAAAGGCGACGTCGCCCTGGGCGCCGGCTGGACGATCGGGTGGGTGAAAGAATTGCGCTCGCTCGAGGTCGGCGATCCCGTCGGCGGGACGAGCGACATCGAAGCCGATCTGCGCCGCGTGGGCCGGCAGGGCGCGTACTTCGCGTTGCAGTACAAGTTCTGACCCGATCCCAGGCTGTGTCGATTCGTCCTCAATAGGAGGCAGACACCCGCCTCCTGGCCGATTGGCGCCGTGCACGACCCGGTAACTCCATCAACACACACAGGTTAGGTGAGATGCCGAAAACCGCCTGAGCGGGGCACGGTGCTTGCAAATACAGGCACTGAACGCGATCAGGCACATCGCGCTCGTGCCGGACGCGAAACAGAGGAGGCCATGATGGCGACGAGACCCCTCACGATGGCGGCGGCACTCCTGATGAGCGTCGCGCTCGTCGGCACGCGACCGATCGAACTCGGTGCGTCGAGCCCGGCCACGCGTGAAAACGCTCCGGCATCGGCTGGCGCGGCAGTCTATCGCGAGGTCACGATTCCCGCAGGCACGATGCTGCCGCTCGCGCTCGACAGCTACGTCGCGTCGGATCAGAGCCGCCTCGAGGACACCGTGCGCGCCCACGTACGACGCAACGTCGTCGTCAACGATCGCGTGGTGATTCCGGCGGGCAGTTCGCTGACCGGGTATGTCACCAGCGTCGAGCGATCGGGACGCGTCAAGGGACGCGCGCGTCTCGCGTTCCGGTTCACGCGGCTGTTCGTTCCCGGCGCGGAGCCGCTGCGCATCAACACCAGCGTGGTCGCGCGGCAGGCGCCGGCGACCAAAGGTAAGGACGCGACGACCATCGGGCTGCCAGCGGCCGGCGGCGCGATCATCGGCGCCGTCACTGGTGGAAAGAAGGGTGCGGCGATCGGCGCGGCAGCCGGCGGCGGCGCCGGCACGGCCGTGGTGCTGTCAACGCGCGGTCGCGAAGTGCGCCTGGGTCGCGGCGCGCTGGTCGGCGTGACACTGCTCGCCCCGATCACGGTGCGGCGACCGGTCAGCGGCGAGTAATCGACGGCGCATGGCGTGTGCTATCCGCCGGCGTCCGCGCGATCGCGTCCGATCAGGCTCTCCAGCAAGTTGATCTCCCCCGGCTTGACGAGATGCTCGTCGAATCCTGCCTTGAGGCAGGCCTCGCGAACCTCCGCGCCGGCGTACCCGGTCAGGGCGATCATGAACAGTTGTTCGTGTGAAAACCTCTCACGCAGGCGACGAGCGAGGTCGATCCCGTGGATCCCCGGCATGGAAATGTCGATGATCGCGCATTCGGGCCGGAAGGTTTCCGCGACCGCGAGAGCGCTCGGGGCGTCGGCGGCGAGGGCGACCTCGTGCCCCCAGACGCGGACGAGACGGGTGAGCGACTTCCGGATCTCCTCGTGGTCATCGACGATCAACACCCTCCGCGGGCGCGACGTCGCGAGCGCCGTCGGCGTGTTCCCGGAGCGGTCGGGAGGAGCGTCTCTTGTCTTGCGCGCACCCAGCAGCGGGAGCGAAACCACGAACTCGCTTCCCTTGTCGAGGCCGCCGCTCGTGACCGTGACGTGACCCCGATGCAGTTCCAGTATCCGGCGCACGACGCTGAGCCCCAGCCCCAATCCTGTGCTGGGGACCGCGAGCGCTTCGTGGGATCGCATGAACGGCTCGAAAATCCGCTCGAGATCCTCGGTCTCGATGCCGATGCCGCTGTCGCGCACCCGCAGCACGGCGTCGCCGTTCCGCACTTCGAGCGTGACGCCGATACGGCCGCCCGAAGGCGTGTACTTCGCGGCGTTCTCGATCAGGTTCGTCACGACCTGACCCAAGCGGTCCGCGTCCCCTTCGACGTCGATCGGGGCGGCTGGAAACGCGAGCGAGAGCTCCTGCTGCCGCCCCTCGATGAATGGCCGGACCGATTGCACGGCCTCGCGCGCAACGGCGACGAAATCGACACGTTCGCGCCGGAGGACAATCATGCCCTGACTGATCCGCGCGACATCGAGCAGCTCGTCCACGAAGCGCAGCATGCGCTGTGTCTGGATGTCGATGGCTTCGAGCAGTTCAGCAGTGACTGGATCCGGGTTGCCTCGGCGCAGCAGATAGACGGCGTGGGCAATGGGCGTCAACGGGTGTCGCAGCTCATGTCCCAGCGTGGCGATGAACTGATCTATCCGCACGATGCGTGACAGGAGGCCCGCCTCCGCTTCCGTGCGAGCGGTGACGTCTTCGAGCGCGAGCAAGACGAGATCGGTGCGTTCGGCGTCGCCGGGGATTTTTCGCGCGCTGAACGACATCACGCGACGGCCCTGACGGGCCAGGTCGACCGGGACTTGCCAGTCTTCCAGCGGCTGGGCGTCGGTCAACAGTGCGCCCACTTTGACGCGCAATTCCCGGGTGTCCCACCGCCCATTACCCACTTCGTCGAGGAGGCGGCCTTCAACCTGCTCACGGCTGATCTCCAGATTCATCAGGAACGCCGAATTGACCCTCAGGATCCGCTGGGCGGCGTCAAGCACGGCCAGCGGCTCGCGGACGGTCTCGATGATGATGTCCGCCTGAACACGCGCTCGATCGGACGCGAGGCGCGTCGTGTCGAGCTCGACGTTCAAGGCCGCGAGCTCCTGGTTGCGGCTCCTCAGCTCGTCGACGGTCGTCGTCAGCTCTTCGTTGGTCGACTGCAACTCCTCCTTCGAGGTCTCGAGCTCCTCGTTCGCGCTCTGAAACTCCTCGTTGGCGGACAACATCTCCTCGTGCGCCGAGCGGAGCTCTTCCTGAACGGCCCCGTGCTCTTCGACCGCGGCGCGCATGTACTCACGCAGTCCGTCGACTTCGCGTTGCAGTTGCGCGAGGCGACGGTCCTTTTCGGACTCGGGTAGCGCGCTCGCCGGCGACGCAGCCGCGGCCACCTGCGGCGACCCATCCTTGAACAGAATGAGGAAGGACCGCGTGCCGCTCACACCCGCCAACAGGATGATCTCGATGCCGATCTCGCGCCCGTCGCTCAGCCGGACGTCACGCCGGGACGACACGCCGGTGTCACTGGTCTCCTGGATCGCCGGCAGGATCTCGACGAGCAGCTCCGGACGAACGACGCGCCGCAGGTCCTGGCTGGGCGGGCCGCCGGCGGGCTCGAGATACGGGCCGGTCTGACCGCGAAACTGCTGGATCGTCAGGGCCTCGTTGACCAGGACGCACGGCGGGGCAAAGCGCGCGAGCAGGAGCCGGTCCGCGTCACGCGGCAGCGAGTCCGTCTCGATGAGCAGCGACACGTCGTCCCCGTCGGGTTCGGCGACGCGCGCGTCCGATTCGCGCGCGCGCCCGGCGATCGATCCGGCGCCAGTGTTCGGCATGCGACGGAAGACGCGAAAGCGCTTGTCGGCCTGCTCGAAGAGCTCGGACGACTGGGCGACGCTCTCGGCGGGACCGAAAAACAGCATGCCCTGCGGACGCAGCGCGTAATGGAAGGTGCGCAGGACCCGGCGCTGGGCCACCTCGTCCAGGTAAATCAGAAGATTGCGACAACTGATGAGGTCGAGCCGCGAGAACGGCGGATCGCGCGTCACGTCCTGCCGCGCGAAGAGACAGAGATCGCGAATCTCCTTCGCGATGCAGTAGTCGCTGTTCTGTTTGACGAAGAATCGCTCCAGGCGCTCGGGCGACATGTCGTGCAGGCTATTGACGTGATAGACGCCCGCGCGCGCCTGCTTCAGCGCCGCTTCACTGACATCGGTCCCGAAAATCTGAATCCTGAACGCCGGTAGCCCGTCGCCGAGGTATTCGAGCAGGGCGATGGCGACCGAGTACACCTCCTCGCCGGTCGCGCAGCCCGGCACCCAGATCCGGATGGGCGGTTTGGCCGGCCGTCCCTCACACAGCATGGGAAACACGTATCGGCGCAGCGCGTCGAACGAATCGGGATCGCGAAAGAATTCTGTCACGCGGATGAGGAAGTCCTGGTACAGCGCGGCCAGTTCGCCGGCGTCGCTGTCGAGCAGCGTGCAGTAGTCGTCGAGGCTCTCGATCCGGCGCAGCGACATCCGTCGCTCGATGCGTCGCTTGATCGTGGTGCGCTTGTAGTGCGTGAAGTCGACGCCATGCGCGACGCGAAGAAGCTGGAAGATCTGCCGCAGGCGCGCGCTCTCGCTGTCGATCGCGACGTCGAATGTCCCCTTCGATCCGGATTCGGGCGTCGAACCGTCGCCAGGGAGCGAGCGGCCGAGACGCGCGATCTCGGCAGCGATCTCGCCGGGGCGAAGAACCACATCGACACACCCCGTGTCGATCGCATGCCGAGGCATATTCGGGAACCGCGCCGTGTCGGGCCGCTGCGCGAACGTGAAGCCGCCGGCGTGTTTGATCTCGCGGATCCCGGCGGCTCCGTCCGCATCGCCGCCCGAGAGCACCACGCCAATCGCGTAGTCCGCATACGTGGCCGCGAGCGACGTGAAGAGCACATCCACCGGAGAAGGCCGTTCCGCCATGCTCGTCCGCCGTTTCAGGTCGATCTGGCCGCTACGGACGGTGAGGATCGCATCCGCAGGAATGACGTACACATGATCGGGCTGCAGCACCTCGCCCGCGACGGACAGCAACACGGGCATCGCGGTCTTCTTCGCAAGAATCTCGGCCAGCAGGCTCTCGTGGGTCGGGTCGAGGTGCTGGACCACGATGAAGGCCATGCCGGTCGGCGGCAGCGCGCCGAGGAGCTCTGCCACCGCCTCGAGACCGCCGGCAGAGGCGCCGATCCCGACAACGAAGCGCGGCCTCGGACGATCGGGTGGCAGCACGGGCGCGAGTATATGATGCAGCGGCGTTTCGCCTCGGCCCAGATCGGGACGAAGCGAGGGTCCAGCATGGAGCCAGCGTCGCGCGTGCGCCGGATGGCCGGCGTACTGCTGGCCACGTGCATCGTCCTGGCCGTCGCCCACACGTGGCCGATGGTCACGGCGCCGCACCGGTTGTCGCGTGTCGACAACGGCGATTACCAGCTGAACGCGTGGGCCATTTCCTGGGTGGCGCACCAGCTGATCACCGACCCGCTGCACCTGTTCGACGCGAACATCTTCTGGCCCGCTGGCGGCACGCTCGCCTTCTCGGAGGCGATGATCGTCCAGGGAGTCATCGCCGCCCCTGTGCGCTGGCTCGGGGGCAACCCGATCCTGGCGTTCAACTTCGCGATGTTCGCCGGCTACGTCCTCACGGCGTTTGCCTTCGGCCTGCTCGCGCGACGGTGGACGGGCAGCTGGGCGGCGGCGTTCGTCGCCGCGTCGGCCGCCGGCTTCAACGCACACCTCTTCACGCGGATGGCGCACCTGCAGGCCATGCACGTCGAGTTCGTGGCGCTCGTGCTGTACGGGCTGGACCAGGTCTTCACGCGGAGCCGGATCCGCGACGCCGTCACGCTCGGCGTCGCCTTCGCGCTGCAAGCGCTCACGTCGATTTACCTGATGGTCTTTACGACGTGGGCGTTGATCTTCGGCGGCCTGACGCGGCTCATCCTGGCGGGCCGCGAGAAGCGGGGCCGGGCCGTCCTACTGGCAGCGCTCGCCGGCGGGACGGCGTTGTTGCTACTCGCGTTCTACCTGAAGGCCTACTACCAGGTTCACGTTCAGCAAGGCTTCGCGCGCATCCCTGCGGAAAACCAGCAGTTTGCCGGCTCCTACGCCGACTTCCTGAACACCGTGTCCTGGCTGCACTACCCGCTCTGGAGCCATCGCTTCTTTCCGAAGAGCGTCTCGACGAACTTCCCCGGCGTCGTGGTCCTGGCGTTGGCGGGTGTCGCCGTGGTGTCGCGGGCGAGCCGCCGGGATCCGCGGGTGCTGATGTGCGCGGCCATCGTCGTCGGGTGCGCGCTCGTGCCGATGGCGCCGCGCCTGCCGGGCTATGAACACATCCACCCCTTCATGCCGCTGTTCTGGATCGTGCGAGCGCAGGCGCACATGGGGCAGGTGGTGCTGCTGGCGCTCGCGGTGCTCGCCGGCTTCGGGATCGCTCAGCTCGAGCGGCGCTGGGCTGGATGGCGCGGCTGGCCGGCACTGGCAGCGGCGGCGGTTGTGCTGATCAACGCCGAGGCATTTCGTGCGCCGTTGCCGTACCAGCCATTCAACGGGGTCCCGAGGGTCTACAACCGGCTGATTTTCGAGGACCGCGCCATCGTCGCGGAATTCCCGCTCTGGGGGCGGCAGCAGCTCTTTTTCAACGCGACGTACATGCTCAACTCGACGGTCCACTGGAAGGCGCTTGTGAACGGCTACAGTGGATTTCTTCCGGAGAGTTACGTCGAACTGTATGAGGATCTGAAGAGCTTTCCCGCTCCAACCGCGCTGGACGCCTTGCGCCGCCGCGGCATCACACACGTCATCGTGCACGACCAGACGCTCTACGATGCCACTGTGGCGACCGGCGCGTTCGAGCAGCTCGCCAACGACGCGGGAATCGCGATCTTCAGATGGAGATAGGAATCAGCCCGTAGGTATCCGAACATGACCTCCACACCCATTCCCGATCGCAGCGAGGCGGCCGAGTACTACTTCACCCACATCGACAAGGTCCCGCCGGGCGACGCTGGCGTTTTTCAACCACTTACCCGCGGACGCGTGGCCGCGCCGCGGCGTCGCGAGCGGCACTCCGTTCACCGTTCGCGCCCTCGCGTACATCGCGGCGGGACACCTGATCCACCACGTGGAGATCGTGAAGACGCGCTATCTGGGATGAAATGATGCGGCCGGAGGCGACCACGGACAGGGTTTGCTCAACCTGATGAGGAAGACCTCCGTGCCGTCCGCTTACTCCGAGAACTCAGTGTTTTGGATCGAGCGTCCTACGGCGACTTCAGCCACGACTGCAGCTTCGCGCGCAGGTCCGCCGGCAGCACGGCGTCGGTGGCCTCGCGAAGGATCTGCGGCGTGGCCTGATACGAGGCGACAAAGGCGCGGCAGCGCTCGCACCCGGCGACGTGCTCCTCGAGCGCGGCGCTGACGTCGGCCGGCAGCACGCCGTCTAGGTAGTCCGCCAGCAGCTCCACGCCCGACACGCACCTGACGTCGCTCATTGTGATCCTCCCGCCGGTCTGGCGCAGGCGGCGGCATCCTGCAGGAAACCGCGCAGCATCAGCCGCGCGCGATGGACGCGCTGCCGGACGGCCGCCGGCTCGATACCCAGGATCGCCGCGACCTCCGCCGTCGGCATCTCCTCGAGATCGCGAAGAACGAACGCGTCGCGGTACATGTCTGGCAGCCGCGCGAGGCCGTCACGAGCCTTCGAAGCGAGCGCGGCGCGATCCAGCAGCTCGTCGGTGCGTGACGCGACCGTCAACTCTTCGGGGGTCGCTGTGTGCCGGCCGTCGCGATCGAAGCGCGGCAGAAACGGATCGAGCGGCTCGGTCGGCCGCCGCGCCTGCGATCGCCGGTGCATCAGGCTGGCGTTGGTCGCGATCCGGTACAGCCAGGTGCCGAAGCGCGCGTCGCCCCGGAGCGTCGCGAGATGCCGGAAGACCTGAAGAAAGGTCTCCTGCAGGACGTCTGCGGCGTCGGTCTCGCTGGTCAGCCGGCACGCCAGCCGGTACACGCGATCCTGGTACCGCTCGACGAGCGTCGCGAACGACGACGTGTCCCCGGCCGCCGCGCGGATCGCGAGCGCCTCGTCGGATGGATCGGGCCCTCCGTGGTCGATTGGCGCGCGGACGATCATCGTCGCGAGTGTACGACGTTCCTTGAGATGCCGGGGCCTCCGTCAGTGTGACAGCGCGTGACTCGCTGTCACACTCGCGGGCGGCCGGTATCTCAAGCACATGGATGTCTGGCGCTTTGGCGCTACCCGGTCAAGTCGCTGGCCGGCGAGCCACTCGAGGCGACCGGCGTCGGCCCGCAGGGCATACCCGGCGATCGGCTGGTCTGGGTCGCTCGAGATCGGCGACGTCCGCATCCGCCTCGACTCTCGACGCCTCGCGCTGAATGCCGAAGTCCGACGCGGCGGCAGCCTCGCGGTTGGTGACCGGGTCGCACTCTCGTCGCGCACTTCGAAAGACATCCCCGGCCGGCGCCCTATCTGAGAGGAGCGACGGTCCGCAGTTCGGTCGCGTCGTTCGTCATTGCGCCTGGCGTGTGTTTCAGCGCCGGGTTGGAGGCACTTCATGATGATGCAAATAGCACGGGTCTCTCGTTGGGTACGGTTTCTGATGATCGCGCTGGCGGTCGCGATCTGCGGCGGGGCGTCGCGCACCCTGATACGTGCGAACACTCCTCACGCCGGCCACGAGCACGCGATGACACCGCAGCCGCCGCTGACCGCCGAGCAGGTGGCCGCCGCCAACGCGCTCGTTCAGATCGTGCGCGAAGCCACGGGACCCTTTCAGAGTCCCGAGAGGCTCCCGCGGGGATTCAATCTGATGTTCGGCTGCGTGAGCGGCGGAGAGTTCGGCGCGATGGGGCTGCACTACGTGAACCTGGCACTGGTGGGCGACGGTCTCATCGAGCCGTCCACCCCGGAAATCGTGCTCTACGAGCCGACGCCGGACGGCGGGAAAGTACTGACCGGCGCCGACTACCTCGTGTTGGCGGCCGACTGGGATGCCAAGCACCCCAACGATCCGCCGCAGCTCGGCGGACAACTCTTCCACTTCTTCGAGAGCCCCAACCGGTTCGGGCTGCCGGCGTTCTACACGCTGCACGTCTGGGCCTGGAAGGACAACCCGAACGGGACGTTCACGAACTGGAATCCCACCGTCTCGTGCGACGGGTTCAACGGGCGCCAGCCGTAAGCCGGGTGCGCCGCGCCATCGTGCACGACCAAACGATCGAGGACGTCACGTGCGCGGCGCCAGCACCCGGCCGGCCGGTCGCGAGAAGATCGGCTCGTCGGCGCGCGCCCACCACAAACCCACCGCGGCGATCGCGAACACGAGGCCCAGCATCAGCCAGGCCGAGCCGGCGTACAGGCTTTCGCTGCGCAGCGTCAGCGGCGCACGCAGCGTGAGCGAGCTGACGGTGTACGCGATCACGGTGGCCAGCAGGCCGTAGCGCAGCAGCACGAACAGAAACAGGCCGGACCCGGCGATCTGGTAGAGCGCGGCCAGCCAGAGCTGCGCCGGCTCGATCGACGAGTCGGCCAGGCGGAAGAGCGTCATCAACAGGAGCGCGATCGCCGCGGCGATGTAATCGACCGACAACCGCTTCGGCGTCACCCGCGCCAGCAGCCGTTTGATCAGCTCGCGCGCGATCGTGAACATCATGACGCCCAGGAGCGCGTTCTGAAGCCCGTAGTTCACGCCGTTCGTGATCGTGAGGACGAAGTAGCGCGCGTGCTCGAGCACGCCCGTGCTCGTGATCATCGGCGGCGGTTCCGGCCAGCCGAGCCGCACCGGCACGATCGCGTTGACGTACTCGAGGGCGGTCATCGCGAGTCCGCACGCCGTGCCGGCGAGCAGATCCCGGCCGATCACCGGATCGTGGAGCCGCCCGGCAAGCGCGCGCGACCAGCCGACCAGCATCGTCGGCCAGCTGCGCCGAACGAACGGCTCGAGCGCGAGATACACGAGATACATCACGCCGCCGATGAACAGGCCGATCCCGATGAAGTTGAACAGACGGTCGGTTTCGTCGTTGAGCGAGCTCATGTGCGGTAGAAGCACCCATGTCGCGGAAAGAATGAAGAACAGGAGCGCGCCGATGCGGAACGCGCCCGTGCGATCGGCACGGCCCGAGCGGAGATTGCGACGGGCCAGGATCACGGCCGCGACAAGGAGCGCCAGAATCACCGCCTGCGCCCCAGGCCCGCGCCCGTCGTCGTCCGACTCGCCGGGCTCGCGCGACGCGGCAGTCCACGGGCCGACGATCTCGAACGAGATCGGCCGGCCGTGATAGGCGGCGGCCTCGATCGTCACCGGCGTCTGCTGCTCGGGCAGCGCGCCGCGCCAGGCCCGCCGATCGTCGGCGTACGCCGGCGGCGTCCGCGCGGGCGTCATCTCGGCGAAGGCCGCGCGATCGAGAGCGGCGGCCGCGAAGAGCGGGCCCCAGTCGGTCGTCGTGGCGGCCGCCGGCGTCTTCTCGACCTGCGGCGGCACGGCCTCGAATCTGAGGAGGCGGCCTTTGGTGTCGACCTCGACGAGCGTCATCCCGGCGACGAGCGGCGGCGGATCGCCGCGATCGACAATCGACAGCTTGTTCAGGGGCACGAGCGACGCGGGACTCGTGCGATGCCAGTACAGCAGCGCCGCCGGGCGGCCTTCGGAGAGCTCGCTCCACCGCGCGGCACCGCGACCGTTGCGGCGTCCCCATCCGAGATACTCCGTGTACTCGAAGCCCGACGCCTGATCGACCGGTACGTTCGTGTATCCGAGCGTGCGACGGATTTCGTCCGCGCGATCGAGCAGGACCGCCGCCGGCCTGAGCGGAACGCGCGCCAGGAGCAGCGTGCGATCGGCGAGCGCGGCCACGATCAACAACAAGGCGGCGACGATGACGAGCCAGGTGATGCCGGCCGCCGGCGACATGGTCGCGCTTTCGCCGCCCGCCGCCGCGACCATCTCCGGTGACGGCGTCTCGCCCGCGGCCAGCGCCGCCGCGAGCGGATCGCCGCCCGGCAGCGCGGCCGCCACCGCCAGCGGCGTCGCGGGACGGCGAGCGGGATCGGCGTCGAGACAACGCATGATGACGCGCTCGACCGCTTCGTCCAGCGTCTTCACGATCTCGGTCGGCGACGTGATCGATCCCGACGCGTGCTGCGCGACCAGATCGGGAATCGTCCTCGCGTCGAAGGCGCGCCGCCCCGTGAAAAGCTCGTAGAGCACGAGACCGAGCGCGTAGATGTCGCTCCTCGCCGTGACCTCGCGCCCCTGGAGCTGCTCGGGCGCCATGTAGCCCGGCGTGCCGGCGACGATCTCGGTGACGGCGCCCACCGCGGCGAGGCTGAAGTCCATCACGCGCGCGCGCCCCGCGCCGTCGAGCATGATGTTCGCCGGCTTCAGGTCGCGGTGGATGACGCCGCGATCGTGCGCCGCGGCCAGGCCGGCGCAGATTTGCCGCGCAATCTCCACCGCCTTGTCCTCAGGCAACCGGCCGATGCGGCGGAGCAGCGACGACAAATCCTCGCCGTCCACGTACTCCATCGTCAGGAACAGGTGTCCCGACGCGTCGCCGATGTCGTAGACGCGGCACACGTTGGGATGCGAGACCTGACGGGCGGTGCGAACCTCGTTGTGGAATTGCGCGAGCCGGATGGCGTCGCGGCCGAGCGCTTCGGGCAGGAACTTCAGCGCGACCGGCTGACCGAGCCGGAGATCGTCGGCCCGGTAGACCTCGCCCATGCCGCCGCGTCCGAGGAGACCGATGACGCGGTACCGGCCCTCGAGCACCGTGCCGGGGGCGAAGCGACCGTGATCGATGGAGCCCGAACTGGAGAGCCAGCCGCCCGACGTCGCACCGGACGAGCCGGGCGCGCCCGGCGAAGGCGATGCGCCCGTGGCGTCGGGCGCGAGCCGGGTCTCGTCACTCGCGTTCGGTCCGCCGGCGCGCGTCGGACGATCGCCCTCCATGGGCCGGCAGATATATCACGGGCTGCTCGCCGCGTTAATGGTGGCATCACTCTTTTGGATTTGCTTCGTTCGTCCCTTACCCGCAGCATCGTGACGTTCGTGTGACGACCTGAGGAGGCGACCATGAAGCGACTCATTTGCGCGCTGCTGTTGCTGGGATTGTCGGTGCCGGCCCTCGCGCAGGAGCAGCGCGCGTCGATCGAGGGCATCGTCCGCGACGGGACGGGCGCGGTCCTGCCGGGCGTGGTGCTCGAGGCGCGCAGCCCGTCGCTCGCCGGGGTCGAGACCACGGTCTCCGACGCGCAGGGCGGCTACCGGTTCCCGGCGCTGCGGCCCGGCCGGTACGACATCACCGCGGCGCTCCAGGGATTCCAGTCCGCCAAATCCTCCGACATCCGGCTCGAGCTGGGGCAGATTCTGAAGATCGACCTCACGCTGCGCGTCGGCGGCGTCACCGAGGCGATCAAAGTCACCGGCGACTCGCCGCTGATCGACGTCAAGCAGAACTCGGCCGGGGCGAACGTGCAGGCCGAGACCATCGAACGGATCCCGAAGGGTCGCGACTTCGCCGCGCTCGTCACCTCGGCGCCCGGCATCACGAGCGAGTCGCGCAATCGCGGCATCCAGATCGACGGCGCCAGCGGCGCCGACAACCGGTTCATGATCGACGGCGTGGACACGACGAATCTCTTGAACGGCACGTCGGGCAAGGCGCTGCCGCCAGACTTCGTGGACACCGTGCAGGCCAAGGCGAGCGGCTACGCCGCTGAATACCGCGCCTCGCTCGGCGGCGTGATCAGCGCCATCACCAAGTCGGGCGGCAACGCGTACCACGGCGGCGCCGGGATCTACTGGACCAGCGACTCGCTGCAGGGCGACGTGCGCCAGACGCTGCGATTGAGCCCGACGAACCAGAACATCGCGGAGTACGTCACGACGCCGCTCGACCAGTACTCGAGCCCGGAACCGATCGGCGACATCGGCGGCCCGATCCGCCGCGATCGCGTGTGGTTCTACGCCGGCTACGATCCGAGCTGGACGAAGCGGACGCGGACCGTGACGTTCAGCAGCACGCAGCAGCCAGGTACGTTCAGTCAGAAACCGATCACACAGCTCTTCAATTACAACGTCACCGGGCAGATCGCGCGCAACCTGCGCGGCCGCTTCGCCGCGTCGAATCAGCGCGACAAGGGCGGTTACGGGCTGCCGGCCTCGGGTCCAAACGGCGTGAGCACGGCGAATCCCGCTCTCTTTCCGTCGGTCATCAGACGCGACTCGTCGAACGATTCGTACTCGGGCGTGGTCGACTGGGTGGTGGACAACAAGACCTACGTCAACGTGACGGTGACCCGATTCAAGGTCAACCAGCACGACGTCGGGACGTTCAGCACGGCGCTGCGCCACACGTTCCAGGCGTCGAACTTCCAGTTCACCGACATTCCCGCGTCGCTCCAGCACCCCAACGGATACGCGGACAACCCCTCGAGCTCGCAGTTCGTCCGCGGCGGGTTGAGCCGCTTCAACTTCAACGTCGATGCCTCGCGTTACGGCAACTGGCACGGCCAGCACACGATCAAGGGCGGACTGCAGGTCGAGCGCATCGTGGACGACACGCTCTCGGGCGAGCAGGCCGCGACCGTGCAGCTCTTCTGGGATCAGTCCTACGCGCTCAACGACGGCCGGCGCATTCGCGGCACGTACGGGTACTACAACGTCGTGCGATTCGTGACGATTGGCGACATCGAGTCGAACAACGTCGGCCTCTTCGTCCAGGATGCCTGGACCCTCAACCGCAAGCTCACGCTGAACCTCGGCATCCGCACCGAGAGCGAGGACGTGCCGTCGTACCGCGTGGACAATCCCGGCGTGCACTTCGGCTTCGGCGACAAGCTCGCGCCGCGCGCCGGCTTCGCCTACGACCTGCGCGGCGACAGCCAGTGGAAGATCTACGGCAGCTGGGGCGTCTTCTACGACCTGATGAAGCTCACCATCGGCCGCGTCATGTTCGGCGGCGACAACTGGGTCAACTACTACTACACGCTCGACAACTCGAATTGGCCGGCCATCTCGTGCGGCGACGGCGTCCCGGGGAGCGGCTGCCCGGGCACGTTCATCACCCAGTTCGACTTCCGCCCCGTCGCCAACAACCCGTCGCACGACCTCGTCGATCCTGACCTCAAGGCGGCCCGCTCGCAGGAGTTCACGCTCGGCCTGGATCACGAGCTGACCCGGACGATGTCGCTCGGCGTGCGGTATGCGCACAAATGGATCGACTACGCGATCGAAGCCGTGTGCAATTTCACGCCGAGCGGCGAGGAAGACTGCGGCGTCAACAACCCCGGCTTCGGCAGCGAGCTCGGCACCTACCCGCTCGGCCGCAGCAATCCGGCGCAGCCGGCCGCGGTGCGCGACTACGACGGGATCGAAATCCGGCTCCGCAAGCGGCTCGCGAACCGGTGGTCGGCCGACGTCAGCTATCTCTACAGCAACCTGCGCGGCAACTGGTCGGGCATCGCCAGCTCCGACGAAGCCGTCGGCAGTCTCCAGCCCAACTCCGGACGCTCGTTCAATCTTCTCTACTACTCGTACGATGCGAGCCGGAACGTCACCGTCGGTCAGCTCGGTACGAACCGGCCGCACCAGTTCAAGGTCCAGGGCACCTACGACTTCCCCTGGGGCACCACCCTGGGCGTGAACGCGCTCGTCGAGAGCGGCGTGCCGAAGTCCACGATCATGAGCCAGAAGAACATCAACTTCTTCCCGTACGGACGAGGCAATCTCGGCCGTGTGCCGACGTTCTCGCAGGTGGATCTGCTGCTGCAGCAGGAATTCCGGCTGCCGCACGGCATGCGCGCCACGATCGGGCTCAACGCCATCAACGTCTTCGATCAGAAGACCGTCACCGGTTATCAAACGACGCCGTACCGCGATCAGTTCAACGTCAGCGACGCGACGTTCTTCAACGGGTTCGATCCGGTCGCGGTGGCAACCAGCCTCAACTTCCGGAAGGACGCGCGTTTCAACATGGCCAACGGATTCCAGGACGTGCGGGTCATCCGGGTACAGGCGCGGCTGAGTTTCTAGCGAGCGTGATCAGTGGGAGGAGGGGCGGGCTTAAGCCCGCCTTTGCCGGGCCGGCTGAAGCCGGCCCCTCCTATTGCATCCTTACCTGACCGTCTGCACCCGCCAGCCGGTATCCGCCCGCCAGACGTGGATCTCACGCGGGCCCTTCGCGTCCGGGCACTGCTCGACCGGATGCTGCAGGACACCCTTCGCTTCGAGCTGCCGGTGCGCCGTGCGGTAGCTCTCGCTGAAGGACGCGTTCAACAACATAAGTGAGGTGTCGAACTCGAAGATCGCCTCCGCGGGCGGATCGGTGTCAGGGACCTCGATCGTCCGGGCGATCACTCGATCAGCGGTCACCTGCACGATCGCGCGATTGAATCGCGAGCCGGACGCGCGGTTGACCTCTGATCTCGGCATCGCGACCAGGATCTCGGGGGCGATCGGACCGCAGCCGCAATCCTTGAAGTACGACGGCCCGCCTGGCGGCACGCCGCGCGCCAGGTCAGCCGTGTCGATCAGCGCGACCATGCCGCCGTCGCGCGGGTGAGAGAAGCCGCCGATCAGCAGCCGCGTGGGCGTCGTCCATGCCAGCGTTTCGATCCAACCCTCGTGGACGAACGTCCCGTGGCGCTGGAAGGCGTCGTCGAGCACCGTCACGAGGCTCGGATCCCAGACGTAATGATGTGCCGCGACGGCGACGCGCGCCTCACCGTCCGGGCCGCCGGCCGCAAAGGTCGTGATCGCCCACGGCGGGCCGTACATGCGGTCGCGGACACCGACCATGTCGTCGAACGTGAACCGGCGCTCCAGGCGCCCGTCGCCGCTGAAGCGCATAAGTTCGCCGCTCTCGATCCCGTCGTCGGCACGGCGCAAGCGATACGACGTCGCCGCGTAGACCGCCGGCACGGGTTGCAGGATCACGCGCGCCTGCCCGCCGACGTTCGATGGCGTCGCGACGTGGGTGTCCGGAAACTCGTGGCGCCAGGCCGTGTGTCCGGCGGCGTCTCGCGCGACGACGGCGCCCGGCAACACGTCGATACGCAGATCTCCGGGCACTGTCTGAGGCGCCCGTGACGACCAGAGGATTGCGCCGGCGACGATGACCGCGGCGGCGGCCAGACCGGCCGCAATCGCGGTGGGCGCTGGTCGCCGCCGCAACGGTGGCACCTCGGGCGCCGTCTCGGGCGGGTCGGAGGGTTTCGACGTCAGCCAGTCGTCGATTTCAGAGGTGTAAGCGAACACCGATCGGCCGCGGCCGCCGGGAACCCTGCGGACGGGCAGTCCCAGTTTTTCCCAACGACGAGCGGTACCGACGTCGCGGTGGAGGTAGTCGGCGATCGCCTTCCAGGAATCGAGACGACGGCCGGACAGGGTGGGATCGGCCACGTTGTCTGCTCATTTTCCTCGAAAACCGCTAATGCGCGCATTTGCCGATTCAGGCGGCGCGGCGCCGCGCCGATTGTGACCGCTGAAGGACCCGCCGCGAACCGACCGCGACGCGGGCAAGGAGCACGAATGGGCAGAAGCCAGGGATGGGTGGTCGCCACGGCACTGTTTTCGACGGCGCTTTACGGTTGCGGCAGCAAGTCACCGAGCGGTCCGTCGAGTCCGACCGAGACGCAGCGGACGGCGATCGCCGAGAACGTTGGCAGCGCCACAATGGCGGCGCTGTTCAGCGGCGGGTCGCAGGCGGGAGTCGGCGCGGCCGGGTTGTCAGAGGGTCGATTCCCCCAGGGCTCCGCGGGTCAGGCGTTCGGGACCGCGCCATGTCCCTCCGGCGGGCGCGTCGATCTGATTTACGTCCGCACGTACGTACCGGCCGATGGCGTGGTGGACACGTCGGCGCTCAAAGCGGTGTACGTGCAGTGCCGCGGGGCGGGGACGTCCGTTCAAGTGAGCGGCGATCTGGCGATGTCCGGAATGTATCAGGGCACGTCGCAGCCCGCGACCCTGCGGGTGTCCGGGACACTGACCACGTCGGCGGGCGATTGCCCCATCGACGGCAGCCTGGAACTCACGGGCGTGTTCAACGGCACTGCCTGCGGAGCCCAGATGCGGGTCACGCCGCCGCCGCGATCGGCGGCTGCCGTAGCGGCCGTCGGGACCTACTCGCTGTCGGTGCTCGGCGGATCCTCGCTCCCTCGCGTCGTCGTGACCAGACCGTGCATCGGTTCAATGAACACCGGCGGTCTCGCCTTGAGAGGCGACGGCACGTACGAGATCACGATGTTTGGATCGTTCGCCTGCGCGAACGGACCGGGGCCGAACGTCTCGTACGCGGAGCCGGGCACGTGGGCTCTGCTTGGCAACAACACCATCGTCTTCTCGACGCTGAACCAGCGGCTGTTTGCGGCGTCGGCCGCGACGGTCAGCGGTTCGTCGGTGTCAGTCGATCTCGACGTCCCGAGCAGCGCGCCGGACATTCCGCCGACGCGCATGTCCGCGATCTTCACGAAGTGAAGGCCATAGCCGCTCCCTATCTCGCGGCCGCCTTTCGGGCGGCCGCGAGCTCCGGTCGTCCCGGCTGATCGGCGCGCGCGCAGATTTTCAGGAGCTGCGCGTAGTACGAGCGCGCCGAGGCCTGGTCACCGCTGAGCTCTGCCGATCGTGCGGCGCCGTAGACACTGCGGAAGCGGTTCGGCTCCTTCTTGAGCGTGGCCTGGAATTCCTTCAGGGCGGCCGCCGGCTGTTTCAGCTCGAGCAGCATCTCGCCGAGGAGCTCGCGCGCCGGCGCGACCGGGCCGGGCGTGATGGCGTTCTTGTCGGTCGCGTCCTCACGCAGGGCCACCGCGCGCATGGCGGTCACCGCCTCGTCCGCCTTGCCCTCCGCCAGCAGCAGGAATGCGGCAGCGCCGTCGCGCTGGATCGCGACCTGTTCCGTCCAGTAGGCGTCCTTTGCCTGCGCGAGGCGGTCGCCGATCTCCTGCAGTGCCGCGATCGACGCACGCGCGTCGTCGAGTCGGTTGGTGTGCGTCGAGCCGAGCGCGCGGGCGAAGTGCGTGATCGCGTCCGCGTAGGGCACCGAGGTGCGGGCGGGCGTCGCGAGCGCCGCGGCCGCCGCCCAGTCACGGCGTTCCAGCGTCCACCGCGCGGGCATCGTGGCCAGCGCGAAGATGCCGGACGATCCGGGCGCGGCGCCGGTAATCGCATTCGGATCGAACACGGCGGCGATTTCGGGCAGTCCCTTGATCAACGCCGCCACTGCACGGTCCTGCCCCGTCTGCAGGTAGGCATAGGTCATGTAGTCCATCGCGTGCAGTTGCTCTGCCCTCGCGCCGGCTTTTCGCGCAGCCTCCGCGGACGCGATGTTGGAGTCGATCGATTCCTGCCAGGCGCCGACACGGGTGAACGTGTGCGACGGCATGTGCAGCGCGTGCGGCGCGGCCGGGGCGATCCCGGCGTACCGATGCGCCGCGACGACCGCGCGATCGGCCAGGGCCGGCACGTCGTAGCTGTGAATGATGTAGTGCGTGATGCCGGGATGGTTCGGCTGCTCCGGGTAGAGCTTCTCCAGCAGCGCGCCCGCCTTGAGCTGATTCGCGTACGTCTTGTCGGTCGGCAGCGCCGAAATGGCGAGCGACAGCGCCCAGAAGATCGTGGCTTCGCGATCGTCCGCGTACTTTGCGGCCAGATCGGCCATCGCGCGCTCGTACGCCAGCACGCGCGTGCGCTGATCGATCGTCGCCGCATCGACGTAGAGCTTCGCGACAGCGGCGAGATACGCACGCTCGCGCTCGGTCTTCCCGCCGATGCGCTCACCCTCACGCACGGCGTCGAGGCCGGGCTGCAGCTGCGCCGGCGGGCGGATCGTCGCCGCGAACGGGTTGGTCCAGCGCGCGATCGCCAGGCCCCAGTAGGCCATCGCACAGCCGGGATCCGCCTTGGCCGTGGCGTTGAAACCTTCGATCGCGGACCCGAACTCGAACGAGTGCAGGTATGCCATCGCCTGGTCGAACTGCGTCTGGGCGGCGGCGTTGCAGGACGTCTGAAAGTGCACGGTCCCGATCTTGCCGGCTGGAGCGTGCTGGTGGTCTTGGGCGACCAGCCCTGCGCCCGTGACCGTGGCAATGGACAGGATGACAGAGAGAGATCGAAGCGATCCCGACATGACGACCTCCTGAAGCGACGGCTGATTATACGAGCGGCGGGTGCCCGGTTCGAGCGGCAAGTGACGCTTCAGCGAACTGCACTGCGCTGTCGATCCCCAACACGGAGGGCCCTGAGGCACGGAGATCACGGGCACACCTGGTTTGGGCTTTCCCAAACATTCTGGGTGCTCTCTGTGTCTCCGAGTTCTCCGTGTTGAGGATTTCCGCCTGTGCTCAAGCGAACTGCACTGCGCTACCGATCCTGAACACGGAGCGCCTGCGACGCGTCGAAGACCGCCTGGTCGTACCGCCAGAGCTGCTCGAACAGGACTCTGGCGTGCGACCACGCATCGGGACCGCCGGCGAGGGCGACGATTTCGGCGATGCTGCGGGAGCCGTCGATGGCATCGAGCATCCGCTTCGCCTGTGCCCCGATGGCGAGCACCAGATCCGGGTACGTGTGGCTCCTGTTCAACAGCACACCCGCGGCGCCGGCGGGCAATCGCTCTCGAACGCAGACGGTCCAGGGAAGACGAACCGGCACATACCGGCGCCACTGGTCGTCGTCGAAGCGCACGCTCGGGCGTCCGTCACCATCGCTGCGGCGGGCGACGACGCTGTGCGTGGCCATCGTGCCGCGCCAGAGCTCCAGCGCCGCGTACTGCTCGCGATCGGGGAGCGCGTACAGCCGCATCGCGTGAGGCGTCGTCGAGATCGCGCCGCACTGCGGCAGGTACGGCGCCTGTGCCACCCAGCGCGAGAACTCCAATCCGTTGCGCTCGATGAAGTCGAACAACTCCGGCACGGAGTACGCCTGGTCGCGCGGGTTCAAGAGGGCGTCCGCCAGGGCGTCCCGATTTTGGGCGTCCCGCGATCCGCGCAGGACCGTCGTCAGCGGGTGATGCTGCGGTAAGACCTCCATCGCCGCGGTCAGATCGTCGATCTCCTGCGCCGACGTCCCGATGCCGAGCCGGCGGCAGTATTCCTGGAGCATGTAGACGCCGGTCCGTCCGTACCGCGCGTACACCATCAAGGACATCGCGCCGTCCCGTTTCAACACTGATCGGAGCGCGCGAAGACCCGCGTCGGGATCGGCGAGGTGGTGAAGCACGCCGGTGCAGACGATCAGATCGAATGGCCGATCCGACGCCGCGATGCGCTCGATCGGCAATTGCCGCGTCTCGAGATTCGTCAGGTTGTACTGGCGCTTCAGCCGATCGGTGTGCTCGAGACTCGTCTCGCTGACGTCGATGCCGACGATGCGCGCCTCCGGCCGGCAGAGCGCGTACTTGGCGGCCTGCCACGTGCCACAGCCGGCGACGAGGATGTCCAGATCGGCGCGGTACGGTCGATCCGGCCACAGCAGGTGATACTCGGCGCGATGGCGATTTGGATCCTGCCACTCGTCGCGCGCGCGATCCAGATTCGCGACCGGAGGCGGATAGGGATGACTGGTGTAGAACTCGGACACCGGGTCAACACCCATCTCCGCCTCCGTCGCGCGCGTACTCATCCTACTTCGCGCCGGCCCCGCCGCTCGTCGCCATGGCGTCCTGGCTCCGGCGCGCCTTCTCGAGCGCCTGGTCGATGCTGAAGCTGGCTGGGCGCTGCCGCGGCGGGAACTCTTTGAACGTCTTGAGGAACTCGCCGACGATCGCCTGCGCGGGCACGAGCAGGAACGCCCGGTCGGCCATCCACTTGCCGTAGAACAACGTCCCGTCTTCCTTGCCGCGTTCGAACGGGTCGCTGCGCAGGTTATAGAGATCGGGCGCGCGCAGTGGAGAGAGCGCTTCCTTCCACACGTCGAACCCCTTGGCGCGCTGTTCCATGAATGTGCATTTCCAGTAGCCGACGCGCAGCGCCATCAGATCCCCGTCGTCGCTCCAGTAGAGGAAGCCTTTGCGCGGGTTCTCCTTGACCTCGCCCTTCAGAAACGGAAGGAGGTTGTAGCCGTCGATGTGGACCTTGAAGGTCTTCTTCGCCGACTTGAAGCCCTTCTTGAGTTGATCCACCGCATCCGGCGTCCCGGCCGCCGCCGCGAGCGTCGGCAGCATGTCCGTGTGCGAGAAGACCTCATTCGAGACGGTGCCTGCCTTGATCACACCGGGCCAGCGAATGGCGCAGGGCACCCGCCAGCCGCCTTCCCAGTTGGTGTCCTTCTCCCCGCGGAACGGCGTCGTACCGCCATCGGGCCAGCTCATGACCTCGGCGCCGTTGTCGGTCGAGTACATGACGATCGTGTTGTCGGCAATGCCGAGCTGGTCGAGCTTGTCGAGCAGCTTGCCGACGTGCCCGTCGTGTTCGACCATCCCGTCAGGATAGATGCCGAGCCCCGTCTTGCCCTCGGACTCCTTCTTGAGGTGCGTGAAGATGTGCATCCGCGTCGAGTTCCACCAGCAGAAGAATGGTTTGTTGTCCTTGACCGCCTTGTCGATGAACTTGAGGCTCGCGTCGAGGAACTCCTCGTCGACGGTCTCCATACGCTTGACCGTGAGCGGGCCGGTGTCCTCGATCTTCTGCGTGCCGTCGGCATTCGCAAAGCTGTGCAACACACCGCGCGGTCCGTACTTTTTCTTGAACTCCGGGTCCTTCGGGTAGTCGGGATTCTCCGGTTCCTGCTCGGCGTTCAGGTGGTAGAGGTTGCCGAAGAACTCGTCGAACCCGTGCGCGGTGGGAAGAAACTCGTCGCGGTCGCCGAGATGGTTCTTGCCGAACTGCCCGGTCACGTAGCCCTGCGGTTTCAGCACGTCGGCGATCGTCGGATCATCCGGCTGCAGCCCGAGGTCGGCGCCGGGCAGCCCGACCTTGGTGAGGCCGGTCCGGATCGGGGACTGGCCGGTGATGAACGCCGCGCGGCCGGCGGTGCAGCTCTGCTGCCCGTACCAGTCGGTGAACATGCACCCTTCCTTCGCGATGCGATCGATGTTCGGCGTCCGGTACCCCATGATGCCGTGGTTGTAGGCACTGATGTTGAACCAGCCGATATCGTCGCCCCAGATGATCAGAATGTTGGGCTTGTCGGTCTTTGCCATAGTCACT
>Ga0111538_10000520_pt1 | contig 51220 bp, 40 predicted proteins | sample SoiMethybrSBSTD1_FD_79669 | JGI IMG/M metagenome (GOLD analysis project Ga0111538, IMG submission 79669) | Bulk soil microbial communities from a Populus tree surrounding site in Tennessee, USA - Soil MetaG P. TD hybrid SBSTD1 (version 2)... | ecosystem: Environmental > Terrestrial > Soil >... | reverse complement strand
CTGCTCGATCAGGTGCAGGAAGGTGCGCTTGGCGTCGGCGTTTGAGACCACGATATCGGCCAGGTACTCGTCGCCGTTTTCGAGCGCCACGCCGGCCGCCGCGCCGTTCTTGACAATCACTTGCGCCACGGGCGCGTTGACCAGGATCTCCACGCCGGCCTCGCGCGCGGCGCTGGCGATCGCCTGGCTCAGCGCGCCCGTCCCGCCGCGCGCAAAGCCCCACGCGCGAAACACGCCGTCGATCTCGCCCAGGTAGTGGTGCAGCAGCACGTAGGCGGTGCCCGGCGAGCGGACGCCGAGGAAGGTGCCGATGATGCCGCTCACCGACATGGTCGCCTTGAGCACGTCGCTCTCGAACCACTCGTCGAGGAAGTCGGCCGCGCTCATCGTCATGAGCTTCAGGTTGGTGTAGCGGAGGTCGGGGTCGAGGCCGGTCAGCGCCTTGCCGAGCCGCAGCGTCTTCCTCAGCTCGCGCGGCCGCAGCGATGTCGGATCGGGCGCGGTCGAGTCCACCACCTGCTTGGCGAAGAAGGACAGGCGCGTCATCGCCAGGCCGAAATCCGGGTAGCGCTCGGCGTCGAGCGGGCTGAAGGCGGAGATCTCGCGCCGCGTCCGCTCCTTGTCGCCCCAGCGGGCCAGCGAGCGGCCGTCCGGCAGCGGGGTGAACGAGCAGTCGAGCGGGATGAGCTCGAGGCCGAACCTGGCCAGATCGAGCTCGCGGACGATGTGCGGGCGGAGCAGGCTCACCACGTAGGAGCAGACCGAGAAGGTGAACCCGGGGTGCAGCTCCTCGCTGACCGTCGCGCCGCCGACGATGTGGCGTCGCTCGAGCACCAGCACCTTGCGCCCCGCCCTGGCCAGGTAGGCGGCGCAGGTGAGCCCGTTGTGGCCGCCGCCCACGATCACGGCGTCGTAGGACGAGCGCGCCGGACGCGTCTTCTTGTCGCCGGCTTCGCTCACGGCTTCTTCTTCCTCGGCGGATCGAAGAACGGCGTCTCGCTGACGGTGGCGCCGATGTGCTTGCGCTCGTACTCGACCGTCACCTCGATGCGCAGGCGGGTGCCCGGGGCGGCGCAGCGCGCCTGCACGGTGGCGAGGGCGAGGTACTTCTTCAGGATGGGCGACCAGGCGCGCGTCGAGGCCCGGCCGACCTGACCCGACTCGTCGAGCACCGGCACCGGATCGCGGCAGGCGCCGACCGGCACCGACGGCCCGAGGCCGATGGCCGCGTAGAGCGACTCGTACTCGTCCCAGTCGTAGACCAGCCCGACCAGCGCGCGCGCCCGCCCGCGCTGCTGCTCGGCGCGCAGCGCCGCCTGGCCGATGAACGGCTCGCGGTCGAGCTGCACCGTCCAGCCCAGTCCCAGCTCGAACGGCGTCGACTTGCGCGACTCGAGCGGCACCTGGTGCGCGCTGAAGTAGTCGACGCCGTTCATGATGAAGCCGGCCTCCACCCGGGTCACGTCGAGCGCGTCGAGCCCGGCCGGCTCGATCCGGTGCGGGTGGCCGGCGCGCATGATCTCGTCGTAGACCACCAGCGCGCCGTCGGCCGGCACCCAGACCTCGTAGCCGAGATCGCCGGTGTAGCCGGTGCGTGTGATGGTGACGGCCACCCCGGCTATCGCCGCGCGGGCGGCGCCGAAGAACTTGAGCCCGTCCATGTCGACGCCGGTGGCGGCGGCGCGCAGGATGTCGCGCGAGCGCGGCCCCTGGAGGGCGAGGGTGCCGAGCCGCGTGCTCACGTCCTCGATGGTCACGTCGAAGCCGCGCTGGTGGCGCCGCAGCCAGGTATAGCTGGGCTCCGCCGCCGTCACCCGGTAGTGCTGGTCAGCCAGCCGCGTGACCGTGCCGTCGTCCACCACCTTGCCGTCGTCGTCGCACCAGCAGAGATAGGTGACCCGGCCCACCTTCAGCGAGCGCAGGTCCTTGACCATGACGTGCGAGAGGAAGGCGCCGGCGTCCACCCCGCGCACCTCGTACTTGTAGAGTGCGGTGACGTCGAGCAGTCCGGCCGAGTGGCGGATCGCGAAGTACTCGCGCTCCAGGCTGGTGTCGTACGACTTGACCGCGTAATAGCCCGCCCACTCCTTGTAGAGGAGGCTCGTGCACAGCGCGGACGTGCGCTGGTGGAACGGGGTCGGGACCGGCATCCAGCCGGCCTTTCTACCCGGCCCGCGAAGGGCGAGTCAACGACGCGTTTCGCCCGGCCCGGCTACCACCGCCGCTCGAGGATGACCCCGTCGCCGGCCGCGACCACCGTGGCCCGGCCGTCACCCCAGGCGGCCCGCAGTCCTTTGGCCGCCGCCGCCGCCTCGACCACGCAGCCGTCCCGGTCGCACGCCTCGATGGTGTCTCCGACCGCGAACAGCGCACCGGCCGAGCGGGCATGGATGGCGCGCGCCGCGCCGCCCTCGACGGTGACCAGGTGCGCATCCTCCTCGTCGTCGTCGAGGATCGCCAGGTACGCGCCGCCGGCCCCGGCCCAGAAGCCGTCACCGCCGGTCACCGCCGCCATGCGCGGGAGGTCGCCGCCGATCGGCCAGCGGTACGCCTCCCACATGGGGATGCCGAGCTCGGTCGTGGTCGAGCAGCGCACGAGGTCGCCGGCGCCGCCGACCAGGATCCGACCGTCGCGCGCGAACAGGCTCGGGTCCGGCGGCAGCGGCCAGGACGGCAGATCGCTGCGCCAGAGCGCCGTCCGCCACGCCGAGCCGTCGTTCACCAGCAGCAGCCGCTCGCCCCCGCTCACGACGATCGCGTATTCCTCGCGCCGGTCGCCGCCGAGCGCCATCACCGAGTAGTCCACGACCTCGAGCGAGCCGTCGTAGACCGCCTGGCGCCGCCAGCCTGTCGGTGAGCGGGCGAGCAGGATGCCGTCGCCGCCGATCCAGATCTCCGAGGCCGACCGGCCCCAGATCGCCCGATAGCTCGCGGCCGGCACATCGTCCAGCAGGCGCCAGGCGTTGCCGTCGCCGACCGCGACCCCGCCGTCGCCGACCGCGTACATCTCGCGCTCGTTCACCCCCCACACCGCGCGGTACGCCAGCTCTGGCACGCCCTTCATCGCGATCCACTCGCCGGCGCCCTTGTCGGCGAACGGCGCCTCCTCTGCGGCCGCGCAGCCCGAAACCAGCAGCACCGCACACCAGATGGCACTCGCGATCCGCATCGCCCGCGGAGCAGCGCAACCGCCGTGCCACCCATCCTGCTACTCAACGCGGCGAGTCTCCGCCATCCGTCCCTCCGTCCGCGGCACACTGTCGCGGCGCCGCCACACGCACGTGCGCCGGTCCGTGCCGGACGCTGTCCGGCATGTGCGTCCGGAGGGCCGGACGCTGTCCGGCGCGCGTCCGTCAGGCCGGACGCTGTCCGGCACGTGCGTCCGTCAAGCCGGACACTGTCCGGCACGGGCGTCCGGAGGGCCGGACGCTGTCCGGCACGTGCGTCCGGAGGGCCGGACGCTGTCCGGCACGTGCGTCCGTCAAGCCGGACACTGTCCGGCACGTGCGTCCGGAGGGCCGGACGCTGTCCGGCACGTGCGTCCGGAGGGCCGGACGCTGTCCGGCACGTGCGTCCGTCAGGCCGGACACTGTCCGGCACGTGCGTCCGGAGGGCCGGACGCTGTCCGGCGCGCGTCCGGAGGGCCGGACGCTGTGTCCGGCGCGTCGGCATCGCGATCAGGTGGTCGTCGGCGGGACCGAGGCGACGGCGGCGTTCTCGTCGACGTGGGCCGGCGTCTTCATGCCGACCAGGGCGGTGCCCATGCCGGGGGCGGAGCGGGCGTATTGCAGGGCGCGCTGGGCGGAGGTGCGCAGCGGCTGGTCATCGTTGTCGCCGGGGCCGCGCGGCAGGTGGGCGGCGAGCTTGCCCTGTTCGATGGAGGCGGAGGCCATGACGTAGAGGCCCAGGCGGGATGCGGCGTCGAGCGCCGGCATCTGCGCGCCGCCGACCCGCTGGGTGGCCATCACCCGCGCTTCCGGCATGCTGAGGTTGTAGGGCAGCTGGACGACGCGGAAGTGGTGGCCGGCGCCGCCGGCCTGCTCGGCCACGCGCACCAGTTCCTCCATGGAGAGGTGGCCCGGGTGGTGCGGCGGGACGCGGTAGCCGGCCCAGGTGGCGGTGCCGTAGCAGCCGATGGCGTCGTCGGCGCAGGCGCGCTCGAGCTCGGCGAACGCATCGCGCATCCTGACCAGGAAGCGCTCGCGCGGGACCTCCTCGAGCTGCATCTCCGGGTTGTGCAGGTAGTAGACGTCGATGGTCCGCAGGCCGAGGTTCCGCCGGCTCTGCTCGATCTGCTCGCGCAGGTACTTCGGGGCGAGCGAATGGCAGCCGGCGACGACGTCCGACCACGACATCAGGCCGGCGTCGATGAACGCCTGCTGGATGTACGCGCGCGGATCCGCCGGCCGGGCTCCGTCGAACGGCAGGAAGCCGGCCTTGCTGGCGACCACCACCTCCTCTCGCCGCGCCACGCCTCGCTCCATCGCCTCGACCAGTCCGCGCCCGACGGCGCGCTCGCTGCGCTGGTGGCGGTAGTTCGATGCGGTGTCGATCACGTTCAGGCCGGCCTCGAGCGCCCGGACGACCGCCGCCTGGTAGGAGCGGTCGGTCGCCTCGTCGGCCGGACCGAGGTAAGTGCCGATTCCGATCGACGAAACCGTGAGGTTGCCCAGGCGGCGGAAGTGTCCCGTGGCGGTCCGCGCCGCCTGGCGGGTCGCGTAATCGGCAGTTCCGTCCAGGGTGGCGCGTTCGGGCACCATGAGCGGAGTATACTCGCGGCCCCTCCGGAGGTCAGTCGCATGAGGATCGGACACATCGTGATGGTGGCGGCGTTCGCCGCTTCAGTTTCCGGCGCAGCCGGGTGCAAGAAGGACGAGGGCAGCAAGAACGAGCCGGCCAAGGCAGACGCCAACAAGGCCGCTGCCGCCAAGCTCACCGCCCCCGCGCTGTTCGCCCACATCCCGGCCGACACGCCCTACGCGTTCGCCGCGTTCGATCCGCTCCCGCCTGCCTACTGGGACGCGGTCGGCAGCGCGGTCAAGCCGGAGCTCGAGAAGCTCCTCGATCAACTCCTGCAGATGCCGGGATCCGACCCGGGCCAGAAATTCGCCCTCGGTCTGGCTCGCGAGTTCCGCGCCAACCTGAGCGCCGCCGGCCTGAAGAAGTCCTTCGGCATCAGCGCCGACAAGCGCTTCGCCTTCTACGGGATCGGCATCGTACCGGTCTTCCGGCTCGAGCTGGCCGACGGCAAGGCGCTGTCCGGCACGATCGATCGCATCAGCAAGGAGTCGGGCTTCACCCTGCCGACCGGCAACGCCGGCGGCAAGTCGTACTACCGCTTCGAGGACGGCAACGTCCTCATCGTGGCCGCCGTCCTCGACGATCAGGTGGTGGTGTCGGGCGGGCCCAAGCCGCTGGTCGAGCAGGCGCTGCCCTTCATCGTCGGCGACCAGAAGCCACAGCCGAGCATGGCCGACGGCGGCGCCCTCAAGGAGGTCACTGCCCGACACGGGTTCGCCAGCTACGGGGCCGGCTTCGTCGACTCGGCGAAGCTCTTGAAGGTGCTCATGATGGCCGATCTGATGAAGAGCGCGACCGGCGGCGGCGGGATGCCCGACTCCTGCAAGCCGCAGCTGGAGATGCTGTCGAAGAAGTTCCCCCGGGTCGCCTTCGGCTACGACGAGGTCAGTCCGACCCGCGCCGCCATGCGCCTGGTCCTCGAGATGGACGCCGGCCTGATCGCGCGCATGAAGCAGCTGGAGGTCGACGTTCCCGGCATGGCGGGCGGCAAGCTGGCCGACAAGGCGCTCATCGCCTTCGGCGGCGGCGTCGACGTCGCCAAGGCCAAGGCGCTGGCAATGGACTTCGCCGATGGCATGGCGCAGTTCGGCCAGGCGTGCGGCGCGTCCGACATGGTCGAGTCGGCCGGCGAGATGAAGCAGGGCCTCAGCCAGCCGCTGCCGCCGGTGGCGGAGGGGATCAAGGGCGGGCTGGTCGCGCTGCTCTCGGCGGAGCTCGCCGGCGGGCGGCCGAGCAACGTGGCGGGCTACGCGTTCGTGGTGACCGACAACCCCGGCGCGCTGGTCGACATGGCGACCCAGCAGATGGCGGCGATGGGCAACGCGCCCAAGATCGAGAAGGACGGCAAGTTCCACGACGTGGTGCCGGCCGGCGCGGTGCCGGGGCTCGACGCCATCAAGGCGGCGGTCAAGGACAAGTCGGTGGTGCTCGCCACCGGCGCCAAGGGCACCGAGGCGGCCGAGCGCGCGCTGGCGGCGAAGGGCAAGGCCCCGCTCGTCTTCCTGTCGTACGACTACGGTCGTCTCTTGAAAATGGGCGGGGATGTGATGGCGCAGATGGGCGGCCAGATGCCCGGCATGAACGACCGCATGGCGCAGCTCTTCGGCCTGGCGGCCATCTGGGCCTACGTCTCCGATCAGGGGCTCGCCGTGAGCCTCACCATGGAGATGCAGCCCTAGTCGTTCTCGGCCAGCTCGAGGTCGTCGTCCTGGTCGCCCGGGACCGGGATCGGCGGCGCGTGGATGAACTCGAAGAAGTCGCGCCGCCGCCGGTCGTCGAGGCCGGTGAACTCGACCCCGATGCCGGTCGGCTCGCTGCTCCGCCGCCTGACGATCGCGCTCAGCTGAAAGACCGACGCGCTGTGCGGGTGGCGGATGTCGAGCCTGACCTCGCAGTCGACCTGGATCTCGCGCGAGGTCGCCAGGAACATGCCGCCGCCCGAGAGGTCGCGCGAGTAGAGCCGGTAGAGATCCTCGAGGTCGCGCGGGCGAACCTCGAGCACCACCGGGAAGCGCTCGAAACGGCTGCTGTCCTGCACGCCGCTGCCCTGCCCGAGGCGCACGCTGCCGGTCGCGAACGGCGGGCGGGTGGTCGGGGACGGTCGCGACTCGCGCTGGTCGGGAAGCGCGAGCGTGTGCTGCTGCACGTGCTGCACGAACGCCTCCCAGGCGCGTCGCTCGTCGCCCATGCCGTAGAACTGGACGCCGAAGCCGGGGCCGTGGCCGCCGGGATCTCCCGGTTGCACCACGTGGACGACCATCCCGTGGGTGGCGAAACGAACGCCGCCAGGCGGAAGGATGGTCTCAATCCGGATCAACTGCCGCAGCGGCGGAGGCGTCTGACTGGACAGGAAGAGGCCGCGAAAGCTCACGTCTTCGGAGAAGAGATCGTTCAGGCGTCCTGCAACGCGGGTACGGATAGGGAGTCGCGCCGGATATCGCTTGTCCCGGCGCCTCTGAGGCGACGACGGATTCACAGTCCTTCGAGCATAGCAGACGAAACCTCAGTCGACGCGCCTGTCTGCGCTGAGGGCGGCCACCAGGAGTGCGCGCACGTCTTGCGCGATGCCGGGACAGCCGCTCTCCCGTGGTCCCGCGACGTTCAAGCAGCCGATCCGGCGCGCCGCGATCCACTCCCGGATGATCGGCACGGGTTCGCGCTCGCTCCCGAGGTCGAGGTGCAAGAGCGCGCGATCGTGCTTTCGCGCCAGAGCCGCGGTCAGCGCGCTGCCTCCGGTCGGCGCGCCGCGGGTGATCAGGAGCGTTCCGTCAGCGCTGAGGACGTTTTTCTCGGTGCGCACCGCGTAGTCTGACGATTCGGTCTCGACCAGGCGAAACCGCTCCGGGATCCGGCCGTCCTCGGCGCGCCGCCCGGCCGGGCAGTAGCCGCCGTGCTCGACCCCGAGCTGGATGGCGGCGTCGAGCGCGCCGCGGTCGGCGCCTGTCTGACCGCCAGAGATGATGCGCCGGACCCGGAACGTCTTTCTCACTGGACCTGATAGATGAAGGTGATGACCGTACAGACTGGGACGGCGGCCCCGCTGTCGAGCCTGTAGGGGCGATAACGCCAGCTCCGCATGCCGGCAAGCAGGCGCTGGTCGTATTCGGCGTGTCCGGTCGAGCGCAGGATCGCGAGCGAACGGACCCCACCCTCCCGGTCGAGACACATCTTCACCATCCCCTTCACCTTGTCCTGCCCGGCCCGCACCATCGCCTGCCTGACGCTGTCGGGCGCCTCGATGCGGGGATTCCCCTCGATGCGCGAGCCCTCGATGAGGCGCGCGACCACGATCCGTTCCTCGTCCTTCTTGCAGCCGGCGGTGCAGCCGTCGCCGGCGGCACGGTTGCCGTCGTCGCACTCCTCGCCGGTCTCCACCCGGCCGTTGCCGCAGGCGGGAACGTCGACCTGATCGAGGATGCTCGTGCAGCCGCCGCCCTCGCCGCAGGGGAACAGGCCCTGTCCCACCGGCCCGCCGGATCCCTGGCCCTCGCCATCGCCGACCTCGCCGGAGCTGCCGCTGTCGTCATCGTCAACCTGCGCATCCGGGTCGTGCTGGGTCAATTCGTGCTGGGGCGGGTGATGCACCTTCTTGTTCGGCCGCTTCGGCTTGGCCGCAGGCTCGTCGCCCACGCTCATCGGCGCGCCCGGTAGGGCCGCGACCGTGAGGGCGGCGTCTTCGGTGCGGAGCTTGTCGACCCGCCACAGCGCGGCGGCCGCCAGGAGGAGGATCGCGCCGGCGTGAGCGGCGATCGAGAGCAGGACGATGATGCGGGGGCGCCGGGTCTTGGGAGGCTGGATGGATTCGAACATGTGATCATCCTGACGCCCTGCCTCCTCCCCCGTTCTGGGGTCGGGTCTAACCCCTCGTGGCAACCCCGCGGCGGCCGCGCATCACCCCGGACGCCAGGGACTGGCCATCCGGCTAGCCGGCAGCCGGCCGCTCCGGCGCGCGGCGGACGTGGCTACGCCAGGTTGCCCTTGGCGCCGTTCTTGCTGTTCCTGCCCTCATGGTGCGCGCCGCCCTGTGGACCGCTGTCGCCCTTCTCGCGACGGCCGGCACGGCGCGTGCGGAGACGCTGTGGACCGATGTCACCGCCGACACCATCGGCGCGACCGGGGAGTGGTCGAACAAGGTCGAGCTGGCCGACCTGAATGGCGACGGCCGGGTCGACATCCTGTTCGCCAACGGCGGCAACTACAACGAGCCGGGCGCGCCCGAGCCCAATCGCATCTTCCTCAACCAGGGCGCCGGCAAGCCCTTCCGCGAGGCGACCGAGGAGATCCTCGGGCCGACCGGCGACCTCGCCCGCGTCATCAAGGCGCGCGATCTCGACGGTGACGGAGTCGTCGACATCGTCGTCGGCACCACCTACCAGACCCGCAGCCGGCTCTACCTGGGGAGCGGCAACGGGGCCTTCCGCGAGGTGACCGAGAGCAACCTGCCCGACACGGTGGGAAGCATCGGCGACCTCGAGATCGGCGACGTGGACGGCGACGGCGACCTCGACCTGGTGCTGGCCGACTGGGGCCCGGGCGATCCGTTCGAGAGCGAGGGGGCGCCGGTGCGCCTCTGGCTCAACCAGGGCGGAGGTCGCTTCGCGGAGGCCGCCGACCGCATGCCCACCTCCAAGGTGCGCTGGTCGTGGGACCTCGAGCTGTTCGACGCCGACAACGACTACGACCTGGACATCGCGGTGTCGTGCAAGGTCTGCAGCGGATCGCGCCTCTACCACAACGACGGCTCCGGCCACTTCACCGACGCCAGCGACCAGCTGCCGCAGTTCAGCAACAACTACGAGTTCGAGCCGATCGACCTCGACGGCGACGGCTTCATGGACCTCGTCACCATCAACGACGGCGAGCAGGTGAGCGCGGGCGATCAGTTCGACCGGCGCGAGCACGTCTTCATGGCCGACGGGCAGGGCGGCTTCCGCGACGGCACCACCGAGGTCTGGCCGGCGGCCGCCAACGTGGGCGCGGACGACAACGCGGCGGTGGTGCTCGACGTCGACTCCGACGGCGATCCCGACTTCCTCATCGGCTCGCTCAGCGGCGCCGACCGGCTCCTGGTCAACCAGGACGGCCACCTCGAGGTCGACCAGACGGTGTTCGGCGGCGCCGCGACGCCGGGTACCCTCGGCATCGCGGTGGCCGATCTCGACGGCGACAAGCGCCTCGACGTGGTGCAGGCGCAGGGCGAGGCGGCCGACGACGAGCGGGTCTACTTCGGCTCCGGCAACGCTCCCGACGGCGCCGCGCCGCGCATCGACCTGGTCGAATCGCCCGAGCTCGGCGGCGACGGCTCCGCGGTCACCATCCGGGCCCGCGTGCACGACAACAAGACCCCGGTGGCGGCGTACGACTTCTCCGAGGTGGTGCTGTGCCGCGGGACCTGTATCAAGGCGGCCGCGCGCGCCGCGATGACCTGGTACGGCGGCGCCCTGTGGCGGGCCGAGCTCGAGGTGAGCGCTGGCGACACGGTCCAGGTGTGCGCCACCGACCGGGCGGGGAACGCCGCCTGCTCCGATCCGGTCGTGGTCGGCGACGACAAGACCGATGACCCGGACGCCGGAGTGAAGGACGGCGACGGTGGCTGCGCGGCGGCCGGCGCGGCCGACGGCGGCCCGGGCTCGGCGGCGATTGCCGGGCTCTTCCTCCTCCTGGTTGCTTGCTGCGCCGGTGCGCTTCGTGCGAAGAGAAGCGCATGTCGCTCGTCAAGGAGTTCAAGGCGTTTGCCCTGAAGGGCAACGTCATCGATCTCGCCGTCGCGGTCGTCATCGGCGGCGCCTTCGGGAAGATCGTCAACGCCATCGTCGCCGAGATCATCATGCCGCTGGTCGGCAAGGTGATGCCCCAGGGCGGCTGGCAGAGCTACACGGTCGGCGACATCCGGGTGGGCGTCGTGCTCAACGAGATCCTCCAGTTCCTGATCGTGGCGATGGTGCTGTTCATCGTCATCGTGAAGTTCATGGGCGCGCTCAAGCGCAAGGACGAGCTCCCGCCGCCGGCGACCAAGAAGTGCGGCGAGTGCCTCGAGGACATCCCCAGCGCGGCGCGCCGCTGCCGGGCCTGCACCTCTCCGCAGGCGGCCTGACATGCGGCCGAGCCAGGTACTCATCGCACTCGCTGCGCTGTGCGCGGCCCGCACCGCCGCGGCCCAGTCCAAACCCGACCCGGCGTTCAAGTACGGGACCAAGGAGGAGCGGGCGGAGGTCGAGAAGGCGGAGAAGGTGGAGTGGAAGGCCGCCGCTCTCGCCGGTCTCATCATGACCACCGGCAACTCGCGGGTGACCACCATCTCGGCCGGCGGCAACGCCTCGCGCAAGGAGAAGGGCAACAAGTTCAGCCTCGAGGGCGGCGCCGCCTACGCGCGCTCCAGCCTCTTCCTGGCGGTCGATTCGAACGGCAACGGCCTGGTCGACCCGAACGAGGTGGCGCGCCCGAGCCAGACCACCGCGCGCGCCTACCACCTGACCGGCCGCTACGACCGGTTCCTCACCGACAACAACTCGCTCTACGCGGTGGCCGGGATCGCGGGCGATCGCCCGGCCGGCAAGGATCTGGTCGCCAACGGCCAGGTCGGCTACAGCCGGCAGGTCTACCAGGACGAGGTGCACCTCCTGCTCGCCGAGGTCGGCTACGACTTCACCTACGAGAACCTGGTGGCGGGCGAGTCGAACTCGATCCACTCGCTCAGGACCTTCGCCGGCTACGCCGCCAAGCTGAGCGACGACACCGGGGTGGACGGCTCGGTCGAGGCGCTGTTCAACGTCAACGACTACGACACCCCGGCCGGTCCGATCGATCGCTTCCAGGACAACCGGGTCACCTCGCGGATGTCGATCACCAGCAAGATGTTCGGCGACGTGAGCTTCCGCTTCGCCTTCGAGGCCCGCTACGACAACGCGCCCTCGCCACGTCCGCCCTTCGCAATCCCATATGCGCCCGGTTTCGCGCCGCTCGCCGAGCCGCTCGACACCAAGACCGAGGCGAGCCTCATCTACAACTTCCTGTGACCGGAGCCCCGCAGGGGCACGCTCCTCAGAAGAATCAAGGACCCCGACCGATGCGCACCCGTCTCCTGGTGGTCGCCGCGTTCCTCGCAGCGATCCAGCCCGCCCCCGCCGCCGCCGACGAGGCGTTGCAGATCGGCGGCTTCGGCGGCGTACACCTCTTCAACGACGACAACGAGCTGGGACAGGACGACTACGCCGCCGCCGGCTCGCTGGAGAACGCGCCCGTCTTCGGGGTCCGGGTCTCCCGCGCCTTCGCCGACATGGTCTCGGCCGAGGGAGAGCTCGCCATCGCGGCCAGCAACATGCGGATCGAGGACGTCGACGTGGTCGTGTTCGGCTGGCGATTGCAGGGGCTCTACCACCCGGTCCGGCTCGGTCGCTTCGAGCCGTTCGCGCTTTTCGGGGTGGGCGGCTCGACGGGAGCCTCGAGCGACATCGAGCGGTTCCAGAACGACACCGATCTGGTGGTGCACGCCGGCCTCGGGCTGCGGTTCGCGCTCGGCCCCAACTGGGGGCTGCGCTTCGATGCGCGCCTCGCGCTGCCACCGTCGAGCGACACCGAGTCGGTCACCGCGGACGGCGAGCTCGTGCTCGGCGTCTACAAGTCCTTCGGCCCGCCGGCGCCCCCGGCCCCGCCGGCGTCGCCATGCCAGCCCTGCGCGGGCGCTGGCACGCAGCGCGACCCGGCCGATCCGCGCGACGGCGTCGAGCCGGTCACCGAGAAGCCGCCGCCACCGCCCCCCATGCCGGCCGACGGCGACGGCGACGGCCTGCTCGACGACAAGGACCGCTGCCCGAAGGAGCCGGAGACCGCCAACGGCTTCGACGACGCCGACGGCTGCCCCGACGAGGTGCCGCCCGACGTGCAGAAGCTGACCGGCGTCATCTCCGGCATCCAGTTCGTCCAGGCCACCGCGGATCTCGCCCCCGGCTCGGCCACCGTGCTCGACGCGGCCGCCGCCATGCTCACCAGGTACCCCACCGTGCGCATCGAGATCAGCGGCCACACCGACTCGAACGGCGACGAGCAGGCCAACCGCGCCCTGTCGCAGAAGCGCGCCGACGCGGTCCGCGCCTACCTGGTGAAGCGCGGGATCGCCGAGGCGCGCCTGGAGAGCAAGGGCTACGGCCCCGACTTCCCGATCGGCAACAACGCGACGCCCGAGGGGCGCGCCCAGAACCGCCGCGTCGAGTTCAAGCTCCTCTCCCCGTAGTCGCTGCGGCGACCCGAAGAGTTAACCACCAAAGTCGCCAAACGCGCCAAAGTCAGAACTTGTTGGGTTCGCCCCGATGCACCGGGGCACACCCCCAAAAAATCTCCTTTGGCGGCTTTGGCGGGTTTGGCGGTTCAAGAGGGGGCGGTCGGGCGGCGGGGCGGATCAGGCGCCGGCGTACATGGCTTCGATCTGCTCGGCGAAGTTCTGGTTGACGATCTTGCGCTTGATCTTGAGGGTGGGGGTGAGCTCGCCGTTCTCGATGGTGAAGTTGCGCGAGAGGACGGTGAACTTCTTCACCTGCTCGACCTGCGCCAGCTCCTTGTTGACCTCGTCGACCGCCTTCTGGATCTCGCTCCGCACCGACTCGTTGTGGTGGTAGGGCTGGCCGTCGCTGATGCCCTTCTCGCCGAGGAAGTTCTTGGTGGCTTCGTCGTCGAGCGCGATGAGCGCGGTCAGGAACTTGCGGCGATCCCCGATGACCACCGCCTCGGCGACCAGGCGCGAGTTCTTGAGCGCCGCCTCGATGTTCTTGGGCGCGATGTTCTTGCCGCCTGCGGTGATGATGATCTCCTTCTTGCGACCGGTGATCGAGAGGAAGCCCTCCGGGCTGATCTCGCCCAGGTCGCCGGAGCAGAGCCAGCCGTCGACCAGCGCCTCGCGGGTGGCCTCCGGCTCCTTGTAGTAGCCCTTGAAGACGTTGCGCCCGCGCACCAGGATCTCGCCGTCCGGGGCGATCTTGACCTCGACGCCGGGGATGAGCGCGCCGACGGTGCCGAACCTCGTCTTGCCCGGGATGTTGATGGTGGTCGGCCCGGTGTCCTCCGACTGTCCGTAGACCTCCCGGATGGGGATGTCGAGGGTGGCGAAGAACTCCAGCACCTCCTTGGCGATGGGCGCCGCCCCGCTCACACACATGCGCGCCCGCCCGAGGCCGAGAGCCGGCTTGAGCTTGGACAGGACCAACTTGTTGGCCGCCATGTACTGCAGCGCCAGGAAGGGCCCCATCTTCTCGCCGCGGTTCTCGAGGTCGGACTTCTTCTTCGCGACCCGGCGCACCCACTCGACCAGCGTCTTCTTGAACCCGGTGGCGGCGCCCAGCTTCTCCGACACGCCGGCGTGGAACTTCTCCCAGATGCGCGGCACCCCGAACACCAGGGTCGGCTGCACCTCCTTGAGGTTCTCGGCCACCTTGTCGAGGTTCTCGGCGAAGTAGACCGACGCGCCGCTCACGATCGGACCGTGGATGGTGAGCATCTGCTCGGCAATGTGCGACAGCGGCAGGTAGGACACCACGCAGTCGTCCGAGGCGTTCTTGATGAGCCCGTTGAGCGCCTGCGCCGTCCACATCAGGTTGTCGTGGCTCAGCATCACGCCCTTGGGCGGACCGGTGGTGCCGGAGGTGTAGATGAGGGTGGCGAGCCCGTCTGGCTCGAGGGCGTGCAGTCGCGACAGGAACGTCGCGTCCGAGACGTCCTTGCCCCGGGCCATGAAGTCGTCCCACGTCATCGCGCCCGATCCGACGTCGGCGCCGCGCATGGTGACCACGTGCTTGAGCCGCGGCAGATTGCTCCGCTGCGACTGGATCTTCTTGTACTGGTTCTCGTTCTCGACCAGCGCGACCAGCGACTCGGCGTGGTCGACGATGTACTGCACCTCGGGCGGCGAGCAGGTGGTGTAGACGCCGGCGGCGGCGCCGCCGACCGCCATCGCCGCCACGTCCATGATCACCCACTCGGGCCGGTTGAAGCCGAGGATGGCGACGGTTCCGCCGGGCTGGAGGCCGAGCGCGATGAGCGACTTGCCGGCTGCCTTGATCTGGTCGGCGTAGGTCGTCCAGCTGGTCGCCTGCCACGCGCCGTCGCGCTTGATGTGGTAGGCGGGGCGCGCGCCTTCGCGCTTGGCGGTCTCGAACAGGACGGCGGGGATGGTCTGGGTCGTCATCGGCGTCTCCTGGTCGGGGACTATATATCCTGATCGCTACTCGGCGGAGGCTGCCTTCGCCGCCCGGCCCTTGCGGCCGCGCCGGGTGCGCCGGCCGGCGCCGCCCGCGCCGGGGAAGTAGCGGGTGGCGCGCCGCTGCCCCTCGGTGCGGATCTGCTTCTGTCCGACCAGCTTGCGGATCGGCAGCGCCAGATCCTTCGTCCGCATGCCGATGGCAGCGCCGATCTGCTCGATGCGCTGCCCCGGTTTCGCGCCGATTTCGGACAGCAGCGCCTGGCAGGTGGCGTCGATCTGATCGGCCGAGCGCCGCCCGCCGGCGCTGGCGGTCAGGGCCACTCGCACGCCGCGCCGCCCCGCGCCGTTGCGCCCGCCGCGACGGTGGCCGAGGAGCCCCGCGCCGGCCAGCGCGCTCGACAGGGTCTCGAGCGCCTGCTGCCGGGCGAGCTCGGTGATCTCGGCGACGAAGGACTGGACGCGTTGATTGATCTGCTGCTCGAAATTGGACATCAGGTGGTCATCCTTTTGGGTCAGGGTCACTGCGGGCGTTGCCAGACCTCGGCCATCTCGCTCATGGTGGCGTAGACGACCGGACCGGCGTCGTGCGAGGCGAGGAACTCCTCGGCGTGAGTCAGCGCCTCCGTGATGCGGACGCGGTACTCGGAGATGAAGTTGGGCGGGTGGTACCCGATGGAGTAGACGAGCGGCTGCTCGAGCGCCGACTGCCGGTCCCAGTTGGCGTCGAAGATCTCGATCATCTCCTCGCCGCTCACGTAGTCGACCAGGATCCCGTTGTCCGGCACCTCGAGCACCCCGATGGCGGGATCGCCGGCCACCAGGATGTCGCTGTCCGACGGGTAGTAGGGCTGACTGGTGTCGCCGATGGAGGCCCAGTGCTCCATGTTCCAGGCGTACAGCGTGCCCTGGCCCTGCCACTCTTCCAGCCGCGCCCAGTTGTTGGCGCTTCCGTCGACCACATAGCCGGCGGCGGCCAGCGCGCGCAGCGTGCCGAGCTCGGCGGTCCAGCCGCCCGCCCGGAAGCTGGTCGGCTTGCCGAGCCCGTTCTGCTCGAAGATGGCGTCGGCGGCCAGCAGGATGTCGGTCCACTCCTCGTCTGTATAGGCCGAGCACTGGACGGTGTAGCCGGTCTCGTCTCCCGCGCTGTACACGGTGGACGGCTCCGTCCGGCACTCCACGCCGGTCGTGTCGATGAAGTTGCAGTAGGGATGGATGTGCAGCCCGATCTCGTCGTCGTGCTCGTCGCGCATCCCGAGCACCCAGTCGGTCAGGAACTGGCGGCGCTCCGGGCTCACCGTCGGCGCCGTGTAGACATAGGGGCCGACGAAGTGCGTCATGCGCATCTCCGGGTGGAACATGCGCAGGCGCTCCTGCTGTTCGAGCGTGGCGTCGCTGTTGTCGGGGTCGTCCCAGTCGTTGGTCACCACCACGTAGAGCGGGTGGCTGCGGCGCACCACCAGCCGGGCGAAGGCGGTCTCCTCGCCGTCGGCGGCGAACAGAAGCTCGTGCTCGCCGGCCGCCAGGTCGCTGGCGTCGAGGACCTGGCGGAAGTCGCCCTCGTCGCTCTGCGCCAGCCTGACCCCCGGCTGGTCGTCGAGCCATACATCGACCGTGCTCACGCCCGCGGGGGCGAATACCTGCATCTCGATGTCGTCGTGTCCCGGAGTGACCGCATTGCCGATCAGCAGCCAGTTGCGGACGCGCTCGATGCGGTAGTCCGGATCGTTCTCGGCAGGCGCCGCCGGCTTGTCGCCCGGGCCCGAGGCGTCAGAGCCACAGCCGGCCAGGACGGCGGCCGCGGCGACGGACAGGAGCCAGATCTCGACGCGACAGCGGCCGGACTTCATCGGCCGCAGAACGTAAACAGATCGGAGCCAGACTACAAGTCACTCGATTGACTCCCAGACCGCAATATCGAGTTCTGAGACGATTTCTGACAGCTCAATCGAACGCCATCCCGGCCGCCAGCTGCAGCACCAGGCCGCCGAGGTCGTCGCCGGTGCCGGGCACGATGGCGCCCAGGTACGTGCCGCTGGCCTTGACCAGGCCGCGGTCGCCGAGGCGGCCGAGCACCCCTGCCTGCGCGCTCACTCCGAGCGTGGTCCCACGCTCGGTCTCGCCCTTGTCGTGGTCGCGCGTCGTGATCGACAGGACGTCGATGCCGAGGCAGGCGTAGGGTGCCACCGTCGATGTTCGCTCGGCGGGGGTCATACCGACCTGGAGATGCACGTCGAAGATGTCGCGCGCCAGGGCGCCGGTCGCCGGGCGGCCGAACACCCCGTAGCCGCCGATCTGCACCAGCCAGTTCGAGGTCGGGAGCATCAGGATCTCCCCGCCGGCGCCCGATGACTCCGCCACCCGGTTCTCGCCACTGATCGGCTTCACCAGGGTGCCGTTCACCAGGAGACCGGTGGGATCGGCGATCGCGGTGCCGCGCCCGGCCGCGAGGATGATGATTGCCAGGAGGAGGTTGCGCATGTGATTCACTCGAAGCGGTAGCCGATTCCGACCTCGCCCTTGACCCCGCCGACCGCGGCGCCGAGGTAGCCGATCTGGCCGCGGGCGAACAGGCGCTCGCCGAGGATGGCCTGCAGTCCCAGGTTGCCGTGCACGCCGGGGCCGACCCCACGCGTGAGGTCGCCGTCTCGCTCGGGCAGGCGGACCGACACCAGGTCGAGCCCGACCGACACGAAGGGGGCGACCGGGTTGTCGACCAGCGAGAACGAGCCGGTGATCGACGCCGAGAGATCGTAGAGCCGCGCCTCGCCGTCGCCGCGCAGGAACAGCGCGCTCGACTCGAGCGCGCCGCACAGACGGCCGGCCCCGCAGTCCTCGAGCCAGAGGATCGACAGGGCTCCACCGGTGGCGAAATGGACCAGGTTGGAGTCGGGGCCGGGAGCGGCCAGCCGCGCGGTGGAGACCGTGGCGACGAAGCTGTCGTCGTCGGCCTGGGCCAGGCCGGGCGTGACCGTCAGCACGACGAGGATTCCCCAGGCCACCGCGCGCATGGGTCGGGGGAACGCACCGCGCGCGCCCTCGGTCTAGGGCGGGAAGAGAAAGCGGAGAAAGCGCCACGAGCGAGCTCGCCAGGCCGCCTCGTCGTGGGTGGCGCCGTCGGCGTGGAAGTAGCACACGCGTCCCGGGCCGCTCGCGCAGTCGGGTGAGTCGCCGCGCTGCCAGCCGGCCGCGGTCAGCGCGGCGAGGAGGTCGCGGTTCGATTCGTAGTTGTCGCCGCCGCCCGCCGCGGTGCCGCCGTGATCGAGGTAGAGCGCCAGGTCCATGCGGCCGAGCTCCTCGACCTGGTCCTCGACCGAGGTCCCGTCCTCCTCGCCGACGAAGAACGAGCCGGACAGCGAGGCGGCACCGCGATAGACCTCGGGGTAGGCCAGCGCCAGGCGGAACGCGATGAGGCCGCCGAGCGACGAGCCGGCGGTGAAGGCGCGCGCCGGATCGATGCGCCAGAGCGCGGCCGCGGCCGGCTGCACGGTGCCGACCTGGAACTCCATGAAGTCGGCCGCGCGATCGCCGCCGTACTCGGACAGCCGCTGGGCACCGCCGTGCTCGGTCGCCACCAACACGATCGGCGCCACGGTCCCGGCGGCGATCTCGTCGTCGAGGGTGCGGTTGACCGCCCAGCCGCCGAACCCGAAGCAGCAGGTCGCGTCGTCGAACACGTTCTGCCCGTCGTGCATGAAGAGGACCGGGTAGCGATCGCCTGCTCGATCGGGCGCGGCGTAGCCGGCCGGCAGGTAGGCGGTCACCGCGCGACAGCCGCCGAGCGCGTCCGAGCAGACCGGGTCGCCGGCGACCAGGTGACCGCGGCCGGAATCGAAGGTATCGAGGACCGAGTTGCGGCCGTCCGGGTTGCCGCCGAAGTCGTCGTAAGCGAAGGCCCGGTTCTCGGGGTCGAGGTGCCAGTCGCCGGCCGCATCGACGACCTTGTACTCGTGGAAGCCCGACGGGACGGCGAGCTCGAGCGTGTGGAGCGGGCCGCCGCACAGGGGCTCGGTGGCGCCGGCGGGGGTCCAGTCGTTCCAGTCGCCGGCGGGAGAGGCGGGCGCGCCGTCCGAGGTGAACAGCGCGCGACCGCCGTCCCAGTAGGGCAGCTCTCCCTGGCGCGCCGCGATGAGCGCGGCGAGCTCGGCCAGCCGCTCCGGGTCGCAGCTGGCGCGGACCTCGTCGTGAAGATCGAAGAGATCGACCGCGGAGGTGCCGGCGTCCGAATCGGGTTCTGCGATCGCCGCGTCGGCCGCCTCCGGCTCGCGGCTCTGGCCACAGGCGCACAGAAGCGTTGCGATCTGCAACGCGGCCATCGCGCAAGGACCGGTATTGATTCGGCGCGCCACCCTGGACACGCGGTGGAGGCAACCGGCGTGCCTTGCGCGATCGGCCGCCGCCCGGGAACATCCGCGCCGGAGCTGCGAGTAACGGAGCGTGAACGTGGCGGAGGCGCGGCGAGATCGCGAACCAGGATCGGCATCGCCTGCCGAGCTGGACGAGCTCACTCTGCGGCGCGCCCAGCGCGGCGAGCCGGCCGCCTGCCGCGCGCTGGTCGAGCGCTACCAGCGGCCGGTCTTCGCGCTGCTCCACCGGATGATGGGCCAGGCGCGCCGCGACCGGGTCGAGGATCTGGCGCAGGAGACCTTCCTCTCGGTCTTCCGCGCGCTCGGCCAGTTCGCCCCGCTGGGACCGGCGCGGCTGTCGTCCTGGATCCTGACCATCGCGTCGCGCCGAGCGATCGACGAGCTGCGCCGGAGCGGCGAGAGCGCGGCGCCCGCCGCCCTGGCCGTCGAGTCCGAGCTGGTCTCGCCCGCGCGCGCCGACGATCGGGCCCGGCGGCGCGACCTGGCGCTGCGGGTCGAGTGCGCGGTCGGCGATCTGGCGCCCGAGTTCCGCGCCGCCTTCCTTCTGCGCGAGATGCACGGCCTCGAGTACGCCGAGATCGCCCGTGCCCTCTCGATCGATCTCGGCACCGTCAAGTCGCGGCTGGCCCGCGCGCGCGCCGCCTTGCGCGCCGCCCTGGCCGATCTGGAGGAGGACGGCGATGTCGCCTGATGATCGTGACGACCGCGAGCTCGAGCTCGAGCCCGAGCTGGCCGGCGAGGAGCGCGCCGCGCTCGACAGCTGGAGCGTACCGGAGGTGCCGGCTGGGTTCGCCGATCGCGTGATGACCGCGAGTGCGGTCGGCCGCGCCGACGCTCCGGCGGCCGAGCAGCCGCGCCGCGCGCGCCACTGGCGATGGCTCGCTGTCGTCGCGGCGGCCGCCGCGACGTTCGCGCTGTGGCAGTTGAGGCCGGGCCGCGGGCCCGGCAGCGCCACCGGCAGCGCGGCGCCGGCCGCTCGCCAGAGCCTCGCGCTCGGCGGCCGCGGCGTGGCTGTCGCCGAGCCGGGCTCGAGCCTCAGCTGGGTCGTGGACGGGCGCGGCGCGGCGGTCGCGCAGAGCGCCGGTGACGTCTTCTATCGAGTGGAGCGCGGCGGGCCGTTCCGGGTCGAGACCCCGCACGGCACGGTCCGCGTGACCGGAACCTGCTTTCGCGTGGAGGTGGCCGACATGAAGCGACCCTGGAGAGACGTGGCCGCCGCCGGGATCGGTGCGGCGCTGGTGGTGACGGTGTACGAGGGGAGCGTGCTGTTCGCCGGCAAGGACAAGGGCGGCGGCGAGACCCGGGTGGCAGCCGGTGAGAAGCTGGTGGCGGGACCGGGCGGAGCCGAGGTGGTCGCCGGCGGCCCGGCCGGCGCCGCGCTCGCCGAGGAGATGCCGGCGGCCCCGGAGGCCTCCGCGTCGCGCGAGGAGCTGCTCCAGCGCGACGCCCAGCAGCGGGCCGAGATCGCGTCGCTGCGGGCGAAGCTGCGGCAGCTCGCCGGCGGCGCCGGGCCGGGCGACGGACCGGGCGGCGACGTGCCCGACCCGAGCGGGCGACCCTGGTTCGATCCCAGCAAGGAGGACCTGACCCGCTTCGCCGCCGAGTGCCGCGTCCGCTACGATCTGCCTCCGGTCATGGGGACCGAGCCGATGACCGTCGGGCCGCGCATGGCCGAGCGGATGGGGCTGAGCGGCGAGGAGACCGCCGCGTACAACCGGGTGATCGCCGCGGTCCATGCCTACTACCTGGCCGAGCTGCGCAAGCTCTACATGGAGGTGGTCGGCGACGCCAGCCGGGCCGACGAGCTCTCGCCCGAAGCGCTGTGGAGCGAGCTGCGCGACAAGTCGCCGTCCGGCGAGGAGGAGCGGGCCAACCAGAAGATCGCCCAGGAGCGGGCAGGTCTGGCCCAGCCTCCCAGCAACCTCGCCGCGCTCTCGGCGGTGGAGCGCGGCATGCGGCTCCAGGCCTCGCTGGGCGATCGCACCGAGCGTGAGCTCGGCGCGGTGCTCGGCCCCGAGCGCGCCCGCGCCATGCGCGAGAAGAACGGGGGCTGGGGCGTGCGGAGCCAGATCGCCGGCTGCCCCGGCAAGGGCGGCGAAGACGACCAGGTCGTGCGGTGAACCGCGCTAACATCGCCTGAATGGCGGAGCCTGACGACGGGCTCGAAGAGGAGGACGAGCTCGAGCGCGACGCGGCGGCCCTCATCGGCCGCCCGCTCGGCGAGTTCGTCATCCGCGAGCCGCTGTCGGGCGGCGGCTTCGGCCTGGTGTTCTTCGCCGAGCAGAAGGGGCTGGGGCGCGAGGCGGTCATCAAGGTCCTTCGTCAGGCGCACCTCGAGGACCAGACGGTTGTGCAGCGCTTCCTGCGCGAGGCGCGGCTCGCCACCCTGCTCGACCATCCGTACGCCGCCCACACCTACGGCTTCGGCGCCGAGCCGGACGGCGTCCTGTGGATCGCCATGGAGCTGGTGCGCGGCACGCCGCTCGACACGTTGCTCCAGCTGCAGGGTCCCATCCCGCTCGAGCGCTTCACCCCGCTGCTCGAGCGGATCTGCCAGGTCGTGCAGACCGCGCACGAGCGGGGCATCGTCCACCGCGACCTCAAGCCGGCCAACGTCATGGTGCTGTCGCGCGCGGGCCAGCTCCTGCCCAAGCTGCTCGACTTCGGCATCGCGCGGCTGGTCGGCGAGGCGGAACCGGAGCTGGAGCCGAAGCCCGAGCCGAGCCGGGCCCCGCTGGTGTCGGCCGCGATCAGCGACTCCGCTCATCGCCTGACCAGCGCACACATCGCGATGGGCTCGCCCCACTACATGGCGCCGGAGCAGTGGACCAACGCCGGCGCCGCCGACTCGCGGGCCGACATCTACTCGCTCGGCGTCATCTGCTACCAGGCGCTGACCGGGCGGCTGCCGTTCCGCGCCTCGTCGCGCGAGCAGCTGGCGGCGCTGCACGCCCGCGCGCCGGTGCCGCCGCTCGGCGCCGGCTTCCCGCCCGCGCTCGACGAGGTGCTGGCGCGCGCGCTGGCCAAGCGGGCGCGCGATCGCCACGCCAGCGCACTCGAGCTGGCCGCGGCGTTCCAGGCCGCCGCCGGGATCGCGTCGCAGGGGGCGCCGCTGCCGCGGCTCGATCCCACCCTGCGCGCCACCGCGGTGGCCGGCGCGCCCCAGCCGCTGGCGCGCGCCATCGCCGCCCTCGAGTCGGCGCGCAACGCCCATCAGGCGCGCGACGCGCTGTGGCAGGTGACCCGGATCGCGGTCCGGCTGGTCGCCGGCATCGCCCTGGCCGCCCACCGCCACGTCGTCCTGACCGCGACCGACCCGATGCTGGCCGAGAAGCTGCGCCTGCTGCGGGTCCGCGCCCCGTCCGACGAGACCTGGCTCGAGGTCGCGCGCTCGCTGGTCGGTCCGTTCGCCGAGCTGCGCGACGCCCATCCGGTGCCGGAGCTGGTCGCCCACCTGCTCGGCGAGGGGTCGCGCCCGCTGGACGATCTCCTCGCCCTGCGCGCCTCCGCCGAGGCCGCGGCCGGCGGCGAGCAGCAGGTGCGCGAGCTCCTCGAGCGCGGTCTCGGGCTGGCCGCCGCCGCGATCCGCGCGCTCGACTTCCTGTTCGACTACCCGCTGGTGGTCGCGGGGCGGCGCGAGGATCGCAACGCCGTCACCGTGGTGCTCGGCCGCGGGGCCGCCGCCGGCGCGGCTGCCTCGGGCGATCTCTGGATGGGCGGGCAGGCAGGCGCTCGCCCGCGCCTGGCGGTCTCGGGACCGGTCGGCCCCGGACACGCGGCGCTGGTCAATCGCGACGGCGTCGTGGTGGTCTCCCTCTGGCCGTTCGTCCAGGCGCACGAGCCCTCGCCCGGCGCCGGCGCCGCCATCTTCTTCCTCGACGGCAAGGGCCGGCGCGGCGCTCGCCTGGTCGCGCTGCCCGACGCGTTCGAGCTCGACGACGAGGAGGCGTGGCACCTGCTCGGCGAGATGCTGCACGACTCCACCATCAGCGGCGCCGACGCCGCGGCGGCCGAGACCTGTCCCTATCCCGGACTGTCGGCCTTCACGGCCGCCGACGCGGGCGCCTTCTTCGGGCGCGAGCGCGAGACCGAGGCCTTCGTCAATCGGCTGCGCGTCCAGCCGCTCCTCGTCGTGGTCGGCCCATCGGGCGCCGGCAAGAGCTCCTTCATCCAGGCGGGCGTCGTGCCCGCGCTGCCGGCCGGCTGGACCGCGGTGGTGGTGCGCCCCGGTCCCTCGCCGCTGGCCAGCCTGGCGGCGCGGCTCGCCAGCATCGGCATCGACGCCGGCCCCCTGCGCGCGCGCCTCGCCGCCGATCCCGACGCCCTCGCCGCGCTCCTCGCCGGCCGCCGCGAGACGCTCGTCCTGGTGGTCGATCAGGTCGAGGAGCTGTTCACCGTGTGCGACGACGCCGAGGAGCGCGAGCTCTACGCCACCGCGCTGGCGCGGGCGGCGCGCGCCGCCGAGGACCCGGTCCGCGTCGTCATGACCCTGCGCGACGACTTCCTGGTCCGCGCCGAGGCGCTGCCGGCCTGGCGCTCGCGGCTCGGCCAGGGCATGCAGATCCTCACCACGCCCGACGAGCCGGACCTGCGCCGCATCCTCAGCGAGCCGCTGCGCCGGATCGGCTACGAGCTCGACGCCGATCTGCCAGACGAGATGGTGACCGAGGTGGCGGGCGAGCCGGCCGCGCTCGCGCTCCTCTCCTTCACCGCGAGCCGCCTGTGGGAGCTGCGCGATCGCCGCTTCCGCCAGATCGGTCGCAAGGCCTACCGCTCGCTCGGCGGCGTCGGCGGCGCGCTCGCCCAGCACGCCGAGGAGACCCTCGCCGCCATGCCGTCGGAGGAGCAGCGCCTGGTGCGCGAGGTGTTCCGCCACGCGGTCACCGCCGAGGGCACCCGCGCCATCCTGTCGCCCGACGAGCTCGACGCCGCGCTCGGCGGCGGCCCGCACGCGCAGGCGGTCATCGAGAAGCTGGTCGCCGCCCGGCTGCTGGTCGTGTCCGACGCCGAGCTCGGCGAGCGGATCGAGGTCGCGCACGAGGCGCTGCTGTCCGCCTGGCCGCGCCTGGTCACCTGGCGCCAGGAGGACGCGGCCGGCGCCCGGCTGCGCGACCTCCTCCGCTCCGCCGCCCGCCAGTGGGACGAGCGCGACCGGCCGAGCGGGCTCCTCTGGCGCGGCGACGCGCTGGCCGAGTACCGCCTGTGGCGCGGCCGCCACCCGGGTGCGCTCACGCCGGCCGAGGAGGCGTTCGCCGCCGCCAGCCTGGCCGACGCCGCGCGCACGCGCCGGATCCGCCGCCTCCTGGTCGGCGGCGCCTTCGTCGTGCTGGCCGGCGTCGCGGTGGCGCTGGTCATCTTCGGGGCGCGCGCGGATCGCCAGCGCGTGCGGGCGGTCGCCTCGGAGCGCGCGGCCCAGAAGAGCGCCGACAAGCTCGAGTCACAGCTGCTCAGCCAGTACGAGGGGCAGGGCCGCCGGCTGGTCGTCGCCGACGACCCGCTCAAGGGCCTCGCCTTCCTCGCCGAGGCGGCCAGGATGGGCGCGCGCGGGCCGGCCCACGACCTGGTGGTCGCCGAGGCAATCCGCGCCACCGAGGGAGAGCTCTACACCGTTCGCCACGACAACATGCTCGGCCGGGTCCGCTTCTCGCCCGACGGCACGCGCCTGCTCACCACCGGCTACGACAACCAGGCGCGTCTGTGGAACGCTGTGACCGGCGCCGAGGTGGCGCGCCTGCCGCACGAGGCCCCGGTGGTGCGCGCCGCCTTCAGTCCCGACGGCGCCATCATCGCGACCGGCACCGGTCAGGCCGGGGCGTCCGAGACCGCGGCCCTCACCCTGTGGTCGCGCGATGGGGGCCGCGGCCACCGCCTCACCACGCACGGCGCGGTGCAGGCGATCGAGTTCTCTCCCGACGGCCGCCAGCTCCTGGTCGCCACCGCCTCCGACGAGGTGACTCTGTGGGACCCGGCGAGCGGCGCGCTGGTCGCTCGGCTGGCAGCGGCGGCCGACGTCGCCGAGTCACCGTTCGGCTCTCCTTCGGCCTTCTCGCCCGACGGCGGTCTGGTCGCCTCCGGCGATCGCGCCGGCGCGATACGCATCTGGGACGCCCGCACCGCGCGCCTCTTGACCAGCCTGCGCGGCCACGACAAGCGGGTGCAGACGGTTCGCTTCTCGAGCGACGGCGCGCGGCTGGTCTCGGCCAGCCAGGACGGGACCGCGGTGCTCTGGCGCACCGCCGGCTGGCGCCGCGAGCTCACCTTGCGCCACGGCGACCAGGTCACCGCCGCCTCGTTCAGCCCGGACGGTCGCCGGATCCTCACCGCCTCGGCCGATCGCTCGGCCATCTTGTGGGACGCCGCCAGCGGCCAGCCGATCCACACGCTGTCGGGACATCTCGCCGCCGTGACCCAGGCCGTCTTCAGCCCCGACGGAACGCGGGTCGCCACCGTGTCGGAGGACGCGACCGCCAACCTGTGGGACGCCGCCACCGGCGAGCGTCTGGCGCGTCGCCTCGGCCACTCGGGGCCGGTCAAGGACGTCGCGTTCAGCCCGGACGGCAAGCGCATGGCGACCGCCAGCCTCGACTCGACCGCGACGGTGTGGAGCACGGAGCCGACCCGCCGGGTCGTCCGGCTCGCCGGGCACGAGGGGCCGATCCCGGCGGCCGATGTCTCGCCGGACGGCGCCCACGTGGCGACCGGCGGCACCGACGGCGTGCTGCGCGTCTGGGACGCGGTCACCGGCCGCGAGCTGTTCCACATGCGCGCCCACGACGAGCTCATCCTCGACCTCCGCTTCGACCCGGCGGGGGATCGCATCGCGACCGCCAGCGCCGATCACCAGGTCAAGCTGTGGCGAGCGCGCGACGGCGAGCTCATCGCGACCATGAAGCACGACGACTGGGTCAACAGTCTGTCGTGGCAGCCGGATGGCGAGCGGCTGGCGTCCGCCAGCGAGGACGGCACGGTGCGGATCTGGCCGGTCGGCGGCGCACCAGGCGAGCCGCCGCGCAGCCTGCGCGCCCACGGCGGTGGGCCGATCGCGGCCGTCGCCTTCTCCCCTGACGGCTCGGTCCTGGCGACCACCGGCGACGATGGCACCACCCGGCTGTTCGACCCCGCGACCGGTCGCGAGCGGGCGCGCTTCGACCACGGCGACATCAGGTACTCGCTGGTGTTCGATCCGACCGGCGAGCTGGCACTCAGCGTGACGAGCAAGAACACCGCCTCGATCTGGCGGGTGCGCGACGGCGCGATCGTCTCGGAGCTGGTCGGGCACGTCGGCGCGATCCGCGGGGTCGCCTGGAGCCGGCAGGGACTCATCGCCACGGCGAGCGCCGACCGCACGGCGCGCCTCTGGGATCCGGCGACCGGCGAAGTGCTGGCCGTCATCAATCACCCCGCCGAGCTGATGCGCCCGGTGATGGAGCCGGCGGGCCGGTACCTGGTCACCACCAGCGTCGACGGCACCGCCGCCATCTGGGAGTTTCCGCGCTGGGGCGGAGACCTCCCGGCGCTCGAGCGGCTGCTGCTCTGCCGGGTGCCCTTCCGGATCGAGAACGAGCGGATGGTCGCGCGGCCCAGGGACTCCAGTTCCTGCCCCCCGCGCACGTCTGCACAGTAGCGTGCGGGTGCACAAGCTGGCTGCACTGCCAGTGCATTGTCGCAGTTAGCTGCGGGTGGGACATCACACCTATCACCCCGGATCGGCCTGGAACCGCTGGTCTACAAGCTGCATTGGCTCCAGGTGCCACAAGCGTGGTCTGCACATCCACAAGGCGGCGTCCCCAGGTCCCCGGAGGAAGTTCATGGCAAAGAAGTCCCGCAAGCTCTCCCTCAAGAAGCAAACCCTGCGCTCGCTCGACGGGCATCAGCTGGAGCAGGTCGCCGGCGGAACTTACATCGCCGATTACGTGATGCTGAAGCAGCCGAGCAAGACCTTCAGCGGCGGCTGCACCGGTGACCTGCTCGTCCGCAACTTCTACTACTTCTGGTAGTCGCGCAGGTTTGGCCGGACGGTCTGCGCAACGGAACGCCTCCGTTGCGCAGCCCCGGTCTGCAAGGGCGCGGATACCCGAGCGCGCATCGCTGGCATTCGCATTGCTGTATCGGGATCGCGAATCGAGAGAGGTAGGTCGATGACGCTGGGAAGCGACGCGCTGGGTGCGGTCAGTCAAGGTGCGAGCGGCGACGACTGGGAGGAGACGACGCTCCCCATCGGCGCGCGCGCTTATCCGGTGCGCCGAGTCCCTCTCGCGCGGGGGACCGTCCCACCCCTGGGACAGCAGGAACCGGCGAGTCGCGATGAGATCGATGCGCTGCGCGACGCGCTGATCGACGCCGGCTGCACCGCGCTCGACGCCGTGATGCGCGTCATACGCTGGCAGATCGACGAGCTCGAGGCGTTCGCGCGCGAGTCCGGCGTGTCGCCCGGCGATCTCTTCCAGCCGGGGCTGGTGCGCGGTCTGCTCGACATGCGCGACGGACCCGGCCGTCTCGCCGGGCTGGCGCTCGACGCGGCCGGCGCACGGGTGAGCGAGCGGCTGGCCGCCGCCGGAGCCCGGGTGATGCGGCCCATGTCGCGCGCCTTCGTCGGGATCGATTCGCTCATCGACGACGCGCTGTCGGAGCTCGCGGTGGCGGCGCGGCAGGCGCACGAGGGAGCGACGCGCCACCAGGTGCAGACGCTGCACGTCTGGGCGGTCGCCGAGAAGCGCCACGCCGCGCGCATCAACCCGGTGGCCGGAAGGCTCACCAACGCGCTCCTGACCCTGTGGGTGATCAAGAACTGTGACGGGCCGTCCCGGCCGCGCACCGGGGTCGACGAGGTCAACTGGCGCAACGCCTGCCGGCGGCTCTTCGGAGTCGGCAAGGTGCCGCCGAGCATGATGGCCAGGCTCCAGCTCGAGGCCATGTGGATCGACATGGGCCTGTCGGTCAACGGCTCGGTCGTCTGGCCGGTGGGCGGGGCAGGCGCGGGCAACGCGCTCTTCACCTACGCGTCCAATCCGCGGGCGCTGGCCGCCAGCCTCGAGGGGCACTCGCGCGATGGCGCGCGCTATCGCCACCTGGCGGGCGGCGGCGCTTTCCAGCTGCGCTTCCGCTTCACCGTGCGCGAGCCGGTCGGGGCAGACGGGGTGTGCGGACTGGCCGACGTCGAGTACGACCTCGAGCTCGGCGGCGACCAGCCCGAGGTGAGAGCTACTCGCTGAGCTCGAAGGCGTCCTGCTGGTTGTCGCGCACCTGCTTCTTGCCGATCTTGTCGGCGGCAGGCGGAGGCGCAGTGGGCTGCGCCTCGCCGCCGGCCACGGGGGTCGTGGTCGACGCGGGCGGCCGGGCGAAGCCACCGCCCGCCTCGCTGAGGACGGCGTCCTGCTTGTCGAAGCTGCGCTCGGCCTCGGCGGCGCGCGGTCCGCTCACCGTGCCACGCTTGCTGTGCAGCGCCGCGCGCTTGCGGGCGAGGACCTGCTGCGCCTCCTCGGCGCGGCCGGAGTTGAACAGGGCGTTGGCCTCCTCGAGAGTCTCGGCGGTCTCGCTCGACGAGACGCGGGCCGAGACCAGGCCGTCGAGCTGCGCGATGGCCGACGAGTCGTCCGACAGCTGGGCGACCAGCTCCCCCTCGCAGTCGCCGGCGCTGCCCTCGGCGAGGTCGTTGTAGTGCAGGCGGACTGCGGCCACCGGGCGCTCGCCGGCGGCGCCGCGCGGCACGCGCAGGCGGATGAGCAGGGTCTTGCGGTCGGTGCCGGCGAAGGCGCCGAGCGGCACGACCATCTGGCTGCCGCGCTGGACGGCCGGGCGATCGAAGACGTGCTCGGCGAAGACGCCGGGGGCGAGATCGACGGTCAGCTCGGCGCCGGTCGCGATGGTGTCGGCCAGTGACTGCATCTCCTCGTCGAACACCGGCGGCAGGCCAGAGGGATCGGCGACGAAGAAGTGCCGGCCGTTCGAGTTGCGCGCCAGCTGCGACAGGATGCGCTCGTTGTAGTCGACGTCGACGCCGATGGTGGTGATCGACGCGCCCATCGAGCGGCACTCCTCGGCGATGCGCTGGAAGCCCGCCAGGTCGCGGACGCCGCGGGTGGCCTCGCCATCCGACAGGAGGAGGATGCGGCTGACCATGGATTCACGGCGGCCGAGCATGCGCATGCCGGTCTCGACGCCGCACGAGATGCAGGTGTCGCCGGCGGCGCGGGTCGGCTTGAGGGCGGCCAGGATGCGGCTGCGCGAGGCGGTGTTCACCTGGGTCGGCGCCACCATCACCTCGGCGGTGGTGTTGTAGGTGATGACGCTGACCAGGTCGCCGTCGCGCAGGCGCTGGATGGCCGAGCGGGCGGCGGAGAAGGCGTTGGCCAGCCGCTTGCCCTTCATCGAGCCGGAGCGGTCGATGACGATGGCGAGGTTGAGCGGGGCCGGCACCGCCGCCTTGCGCGACCGGTCGGCCGAGACGTCGACGAACAGGTAGGTGTCGCTGTCGGCGCCGGCCGGCAGGACGCGATGACCGAGGCGTCCCTCCATCGTCAGGGTCTTGCCGGTCTGGAAGTGGGAGCGATCCGGCAGGTCGGGCTGGGTCGTCTCGGCCTGGCGCGGGTCGCCGGCGGCCGGCGCCTTCCAGGCAGCGGCGCGCGGGGCGGCGGGATCCACGGCTGCCCAGACCAGGGCGGCGGTTGCGGCCATGCCGGTCACGCTGGCGACGACGAGGGTGTTGAGTCTCATGATGATGGCGCCTCCGGACGGAGCTCGGGTGTGAGGGCTAGAAACGGCCGGCCCGGCTCGGCGATCTGTCCCGCCCGCCCGATCATCACGAATACGGAATCACACGGGATCTCGTGGCCCCTCCCGGCCGTGGAGGTGAGCACGGCGAGGCCCGGCTCCAGGCGGCTCACCTCGGTGGCGAAGAGGATGCGGAGCGTGCCGGCGGCGGCGCGCCGCTTCATCTCGGCGATGTTGCGCGACTTGCCGCGGTGGAAGTCGTCGCCCCGGTAGGACACGGTCACCTGGGTGCCCGGCTGGCGCGACAGGGCGATGGCGGTCTCCATGGCGACGTCGCCGAGGCCGACCACCAGGACCCGGCGGCCGGCGAAGCTCTCGGCGTCCGCCAGGCTGTAGTGGACGTGATCGGCGAAGGCGGGCGGGATCGAGATGGCGAGCTTGCGCGGCGAGCCGCGCCGCCCGGTCGCCAGGAGGACGCGGCGCGCGCGATGCACCTTGTCGCCGACCGTGGTGACCGTGAAGCCGCCCTGGCCGTCGCGCTCGATCGCGGTGACCCGCGCGCCCTCGCGGATCGGCAGCTGCTCCTGGCGGACGATGCGCAGCCAGCGGCCGAGCAGCTCCTCCTTGTTCGACTCGGCGAGCCAGAGCGGGCCGACCAGCGGCAGGTCGAGCGGCTGATCGAAGACCAGCTTGCCGCGCGGGAAGCTCCTGATGCTGTCGGCGACCGAGCCCTGCTCGAGGACCAGGGTGCGCAGGCCGCGCGACCGGGCGGCGAGCGCGGCGCTCAGGCCGGCCGGCCCGGCGCCGACGATGACGAGGTCGAGGCGGTCGCGCTCGTCGCCCGGCCGGGCGGCTGACAGCGAGTCGGCGATGGCGGCGACCGCGTGGGCGCCCTGGTTGATGGCGTTTCTGATGAGCGGCATGCCGGTGACGTCGCCGGCGAAGTAGAGGCCGGGCACCTCGCGCGACTCGAGCGCGTCGCTCACCGCGACCTGGCCGACCGCCGGGACGCCGTCGCCCATCACGAGCGAGCCGTTCGGGCACTTCTGCTCGCACAGCGTGAGCCCGCAGCAATCGGCCGGGCGCGCCACCACCGCCACGTAGCGGTGCAGCTCGAGGACGTCGTAGGGGCAGGCGTCGACGCAGGCGCGACAGCCGATGCAGGTCGAGGCGTTGATGGTCGGCAGGCGCACGACCTCGGGCGGCCGGATCGGGGCGGCGGCCGGCGGCGCCGGCAGGCCGGTGCGGCGGCGGCGCAGGCGCGCGCCGCCGAGCGCGGCGCCGGAGACCAGCGCGCCGAGGCCGAGCCAGAGCCAGGGTCCCGAGCGGTGGGCGGGGGTGGTCGGCGCCACCGGCGTGAGCGCGGCGACCTCGCGCGCTGCGTCCCACGCCGCGCTGCGGGCGGCGGCCTCGTCGCCGGCGGCGCGGTGCTCGTCGAAGCAGACGGTCGCCCGCGCGCGGCCGAGGCCGGCCTGGCCGGCGATCAGGCAGGCCGCGATGGGATCGCGCGGCGAGGCGAGCTGGTGGCAGCCGGCGCAGGCGGCAGCCGGAACGATCGGGACGGTGACCGACTTGTGCGGCTGGTAGAGGCCGGCGGGGAGGACCTCCTCGCCGCCGCCGCCGTAGCGGATCCGCCGGCCGTCGGCCAGGAAGGTGACCCCCGCGCTGGTCGCGTGGCCGGCGTGGCAGGTGGCGCAGCCGAGTGTGCCGGCGGCGGCCAGCTGTGCGTGGGGCGCGCGGGTCGACGGGTGGGCGCCGTGGCAGCCGGTGCAGGCGGCGACCACCGGGCGATCGTTGTGGCAGGAGGCGCAGGACAGGCGGGCCTGAACGTGCGGGCGCGCCAGCGGGCCGGGCGAGCCGCGGCGCGCGTCGTGGCCGGACAGCGCGAAGGCGATGGCGGCGGTCGCCAGGGCGCCGACCACGGCGGCGAGGGCCACTCCGCGGAAGCGGGTGACGTCGCTCTGCGAGCCGGCGCGCGGTGCGCTGCGCCGGCGCGTCACGGGATGACCGCCATGGCGACGTGGAGGGCGAGGAGGCCGAGGACGACGGCGGCCGCGATGATGTGGACCGGCATCCAGCCGCGCAGCGCGGCGGTGAGAGCGCGGCGGGCGGGCAGGGCGCGCAGCTCGACCGCGGTCCTGATGATCCGGTCGAGCCCCTGCTGGCGATCGCGACCGCGCCCTTCGAGTGCCTGCTCGATGCGGCGGCGGAGGCGCGCCTCCTCCTCGGCCAGCGTGCGGCCGGAGGCGGCCAGCGCGGCGCCGCCGAGGGGCGCGCGGGCGTAGGGGAGCAGGACCCGGTCGGCCAGCGCCTTGACCAGGTCGCTGGTGCCGGCCGCCTCGCGGTGAAGGCGGGCGATGAGCAGCTCGCGCTCGCCGCGCAGGTCCTCGGGCAGCGCGCCGCGCCGCTCGATGCGGGTGAGCCGGCGCGGCAGGAAGCGGTAGGCCAGGGCGCCGAGACCGCCGAGCAGCGTGGCGGCCAGGAGCGCGAGCGAGAGGGCGCCGCCCGGCGAGGCGGGGAGGCGCCCGCCGGCATGCGCCAGCGCGGCGGCGGGGACCAGGAGGCCGAGCGCGATGTGCGCGATGAAGTGCGGCCGCGTGCGCGAGCGGGCGACCGGCGCGGCGCTGCGATCCCGGCGCCCGGCGCGAGGAGCGCGCTTGCCCCGGGCCTGGCGGCGCGCGATCAGCCGCTTGGGCAGCGAGTAGCTGGCGAGCAGGAGGAGGAGGAGCGCGCACGCGACGCCGGCGGCCAGGCCGGGGCCGCGCCCGGGCACCCAGGCGCCGGACCGCTGCACCGCGATCGCGGCGCCGGACAGCGCCAGACCGGCGGCGCCGGCGGCGGGGATGATCCAGCGGCGGAGATCCGGCGGGGCGGCGGCCGGCGCGCCCGCGGCGCTCGCAGCTGGTGCGACGCCGCCCAGGATGCGGGCCACCTCGGCGAAGTCGCGCGACGGATCGACCCGGAGGATCGCCTCGGTCGGGCACGCCTCGACGCAGGCAGGCGCGTCGCGGCCGCGGCAGAGCTCGCACTTGACCGCGACGTCGCGCCCCGCGGCGGCCCTTGCCATCTGGATGTTGTCCCAGGGGCACGCCTTGGCGCAGTTGCCGCAGCCGGTGCACAGCTCGGGGCGGATGAAGACCTCGCCCTCGGGGTCGCGGCCGATCGCGCCGGTCGGGCAGTCGATCATGCAGGCGGCGTTCTTGCACTGCTGGCAGGTGTTGGGCAGGAGCAGGTTGGCGGGGCCGGCGGCGGCGGCGCCCGGCTGCCCGAGCACGTTCAGCCGGGTCACCACCTTGTCGCCGCGGCGGACCAGGCGACTCACGCCGTGCACCTCGGCGCAGCTCCAGGCGCAGTGGCCGCAGCGGACGCACTGGTCCTGGTCGATGACCAGGAGCGATCGCGCCATCTGCATGCGGTAGAGGTCGCGGAAGACGTGCTGGGTCGATCCGGCGTCGGACACCAGGGCGCGCTGGGCTCCCTCCTGCGCGTCGGCCACCCGGCGGAGGCGGGCGAAGAGGCCCGGGTTGCGATCCGACAGCGTTCGCAGGAGGGGGGCCGGGACCACCGCGCACCAGCCATCGCCGGTGGCGACCGCGGCGGCGGCCCGCGGGGCGCCGACCAGCGCCTCCTGATCGCCGAAGAAGTCGCCGCGCGACAGGTAGGCGCGCACCGAGATCTGCTCCCCCTCCTCGCGCTGGATCTGCACCAGTCCCTCGAGGAGGAGGTAGGCGGCGCCGGCGCGATCGCCGGGCTCGTAGAGGCGTGCGCCGCGCTCGAGCTTCTCGAGGCGCAGGCCGTCGAGCAGGATCTCGGCGTCGTCGGCCGACAGATGGCGGGCGAAGGCGCTGGCGGCCAGGAGGTCGCGCGCGGCCGCGCGGGTCAGGTAGCGCAGCTCGCGCTCGGCGGCGCGGCCGCCGGCCCGCCCGGTCACGCGGAGGAACACCGCGATCGGGATCTCGGCCACCCGGCTCGGCTCGATCGCGGTGGCGGTGACGCGGCGCGAGATCCCGGCCAGCATCGCCTCCTCGCCGAACGAGTCGCCCGCCCGCGCGATCCTGACCGTGCTGACCTGCTCGTCGCCGCGCCGGGTGCCGGTGAGCTCGACCGCCCCGGCCACGACCAGGAAGAACGACTCGCCGGGATCGCCGGCGCGGTAGGCGGCGGCGCCGGGCAGCAGGTCGATCACCCGCCAGGCGGCGCCGAGCGCGGCGCGCGCCGCGGCGTCGAGCTCGCGGAGGAGCGGGGCGTCGAACGAGGCGGTGGCGACCGCGTTCATCACGGGATGACCGCCTTCACGGTGGCCAGCTCGACCACGTCAAGGCGCTCGAGCACGGAGGAGTCGAGCAGCGGACCGGACGGACGCAGTCCGAGGCGGTCCTGCTCGGCCTCGTAGTCGGCGAAGGCGCGCAGGAGGTAGGGCGGGAAGGCGCGGAACAGGAGGCGGGCCTCGACCGTGAGAGGGCCGACCGCGCCGGCCGCGTCGAGCTCGTACACGTAGCGGACCGGGCGGCCCGGCGCCAGCGAGCGGGTGTCGATGATGGCGTCCGGCGCGCGCGCGAGCCCGCGCGAAGCGTCGAGCGCGCCGACCGGGAAGTAGGTCTCGAGGAAGGCATTCTGTCCGCGCAGGTTGGAGCGGCACTCGCCGGTGTCCGGGTCGTAGTCGCCGTCGGCATAGCGATCGGCGCGAGCCCTCTCCTGACCTGGCGCCGGCTGGCAGCGCCCGGCGCGGTCGATGGTCCCGATGCAGCGGACGCAGCGCAGGAAGCCGTTCTGGAAGTTGACCAGGCCGCGCCCGCGCAGCTCGCCGGGACCGACCTCGGTCCACTGCGGCAGGTCGGGCCCGTCGGCGACGTCGGCGCCGAACAGCCCCTGCACCCGGCCGAGGAAGTCGTTGGGCTCGGGCGAGGTGTTGACCCGGAGGAAGATCTTGTCGCGCAGGTCCTGGTCGCCGCGGTCGACCCGGCCCGCCTCGTAGACGACGCGGCCGCGCGCGTCGGTGACCCTGAGGTGGACCCAGATCTCCCGCTCCTGCGAGAAGCCGGCCGGCACCCGATGGCCGGCGCCCACGTTCTCGACCAGGATCGGGATCTCGATGCGCTCGCCGCTCCGCCCCGGGCCGGCCAGCTCGAAGCGCATCGCGGCGGCCAGCAGGAGGTCGCGCCGCTGGCGGGCGCCGAGCGGGATGCCGCTGACGTCCACCGTCGGCTCGCCGACGGCGGCGGCGTCGAAGGCGCGCGCGAGCGGCACATCCACGCCGGAGAAGTAGTGGCTGGCGATCCGGCCGGCGGCCGATCCGGCGGCGGCAGCGCCGGTGGCGAAGGCGCCGGGCCGCCGCGCCTCGAACCGCGTCCCCGGCGGGCAACCGCGCGCCGCCGCCACGCTTTCTCCCGCCGGCAGGCAGACGCCGGGGTACAGGCTCATGTGGCAGTCCTGGCAGCTCGCCGGCTGTCGGCCGGCGGAGAGCTCGTCCCGGCGCCAGTCGGCCCATTCGCTGTAGGCGTTGCGCAGGCGCTTGAAGTGCTCGCCGCGTTCGATCACGCCGAGCGAGTCGGTGCCGAACAGGCGGACGTCGTGGCACGAGCCGCAGAACTCGCTCGAGGCCAGGTAGCTCTTGGCCCCGGCGCTCGGCCGCAGGTGGCTGCCGTCGGCAACCGCGCGCTCGTGGCTGGCTCCGCTGGCCAGGAGCTCGCGCGGATCGAGCAGGTAGCCGCTGTTGGCGATGCCGAACTGACCCGCGCGATCCTCGGGGCGCATGCCGAAGCGCGCGCCGGTGTCGGGCGAGATCCAGGACGGGTTGCCCTCGTAGAGGCCGGCCGCCTGGTTGCCGGGACGCACCGGTCCGCCGACCTGGTGGCACATGGCGCAGCCGATGCCCTCCATCGAGGCGCGCGGAAGCAGGTCGCGCAGCGGCCGCTGGGTCGACGGGTCACGCGACAGGCCGTTCCAGGCCGGCAGCGAGGCGCGGAGGTTCTCGGTGGGCGAGTGGCAATTCACGCACCAGAGCTCGCCGCCGGAGCCGGTGACCGGCAGGCCGGTGACCCGGCTGGTGCAGGCGCCCGGTCCGGCGGCCCTGAGGATGCCGGCGCCGCCCGGGCAGTCGCGGTCGCGGCCGACCTGCTCCTGGATCAGCATCTCGAGCGCCTGGAAGAGCGGGCTCTCGACCGACTGGGCCATGACCGAACGGCTCCACTCGGCGGCCTGGCGCGGATGGCACGACGCGCAGTCGGCCAGCTCGCTCGCCTCGCTCAGGCGCGCCCGCTCGCCGACCACAACGCGCTTCTTCGCGGTCGATGCCCCGCTCGACGCCACCGCCCACACGCCAACGCCGAGGCCAACGAGCAGAACCAGAAGTTGAACCGCCAAACCCGCCAAAGGCGCCAAAGGAGATTTTTTTTGGTTTCTGAACCCAGAAGAATCTGGTTTGGCGCGTTTGGCGTCTTTGGCGGTTCCAATGCTGGTGGCCGAAGAGTCACCGCGTCCTTCGTGTCTTCGCGGTTCAATCTGTTTCTGTTCTGCGATTTCGGCGAGGCGGTCCGCGATGGCGCGGGCGGAGGCGGGGCGGCGCGCGGGGTCGGGATCGAGGACGCGCAGGCAATAGCTCTGCAGGCCAGGGGGCAGGGACTGCGCCACCACCTCGGGCATGGGGGGAGCGCCGCGCTGGGCCTGGTCGTCGAGCCCGAGCCTGAGCCCGCGGCCGGCGAACGGATGCTCGCCGGTCAAGAGGCGATAGAGCACCAGCCCGACGACGTAGCGATTCCCCGCGCTGTCGGCCGGCGCGCCGGCCGCCTGCTCGGGCGCCATCCAGCGGGCGCCCGCCGACGGCGCCTCCGCCGACGGCGCACCGACCAGCGCCGCCACCAGGCCGTCGGCCGGGATCACCAGGCGTTCTCCGTTCACCTCGATGCGGTCCGGGTCGAGCGGGCCGGGAAAGAGCGACGCTTCCTCGCAGGCCGCCAGCGCGTCGGCCAGCGAGCGGACCAGCGCCACCGCCTCGCGCCACTCCACCGTCTCGCGGTCGCGCAGCCACTGCCCGAGGCTCGGCCCGGCCGCCTCGCGCGCGAGCCAGGGGCCTTCCTCGTCGCGGCCGCTCGCGGTGAAGCCGCCCACCCCGCGGGCGCCGAGCGCCAGGAGCCGCGCGGCCAGCTTCTCGCGACCGGGCGGCAGGCGGAGGATCTCGCCGCTGCCCGGGATCAACGCGCCGCTCCGCCCTCCACAGCAGCAGCGGCCGCCGGAGTCGGGGTCGGGTCGTTCGAGTGCCGGCGCGCCAGGTAGGTGGTCGCCGCGGTGACGAGACAGAGCGCCAGCGCGATGGCGATCCCGACGCGGGTCGAGATCTCGCGCGGCCGCGCCGCCCGCTCGACCAGCGCGATGGTGTCGAGGCGCGCGGCGCCCACCGGCGGCGCCGCGACCGCGGGCATCGACGCCGACACCGGCGGCGCGGGAGCCGCGGGTATCGACATCGAGGCCGGGGCCGACGGTCGCGCGGGCGCCAGATCGGAGGCGGTGACGAACGGGTCGAGCGCGGCCAGCACCTCCTCGGCCGAGGCCGGCCGGCTGGCCGGCGCCTTCTCGAGCAGGCGCAGGATGAGGCGCTCGATGCCGCGCGGCAGCTCTGCCCTCACATCCTCCGGCAGCGGGGGCGGCGCCGCGGTGCACTGGAGATTGAGCAGCTCGCGCGGCGACTCGGAGGCGAACGGCGGCCGCCCGGCCAGCGCCTCGTAGAGCACCAGCCCCAGGCAGTAGAGGTCGGATCGCTGATCCACCTGCGCGGCGTCGATCTGCTCCGGGCTCATGTACTGCAGCGTGCCGACGCTGTGCGCCGTGCTCTTGCGGATCGCCTGCATCACCTTGGCGATGCCGAAGTCCATCACCTTCACCCGATCGCCGGTGGTGAGCATCAGGTTCTCCGGCTTGAGGTCGCGGTGGACGATCGGCGGCTCCTGGCCGTGCGCGGCGCCGAGCGCCGCCGCCACCTGCGCCGCGATGGCGACCGCCTCCGGCCAGGGCAGCCGCCCGCGCGCGGCCAGCCGGCTGCGCAGCGTCTCCCCCTCGAGGAACTCGAGCGCCATGACCAGCTCGCCATCGACCTCGCTGGAGGACAGGCTCCTGACGATGTTCGGGTGGTCGAGGTGGGCGAGGATGTTCATCTCGCTGATGAACATCTGGCGGCCCTCCTCGGAGCGGCCGAGCTCGGCGCGCAGGACCTTGAGCGCGACCCGCCGGCGGGACAGCCGCTCCTCGGCCTCGTACACCTTCCCCATTCCCCCCTCACCGATGAGCCGCCGGACGAAGTACTCCCCGATGCGTTCCATAGGCTTCTTGAGGACGCACGAGCGGGGCGCAGGGTCTGGTGCCGCGAACCAGGCGATTTCGTTAGCGGAGACCCCGCTCGGGAGCGCCCGGAAACACCATCCCGGCCGCCACCCGGGCGGCCAGGGCCACCAAAGTCATCGTCGGGTTGAACCCGGAGGAGGTCGGGAAGAGCGCGCCGTCCCCGACCCAGAGGTTGCCGATGTCGTGGAAGCGGCCGCCCGGATCGCAGACGCTGGTGGCCGGATCGCTGCCGAACCGGAGCGTCCCCATGACGTGCGCCGAGGCCGGGATCTCGTCGATCGGCAGGACCCCGCCCCAGCGGGCGCCGCTGGCGCGGACCAGCTCGAGGAGCTTCGGGGCGTAGTGCTCGCGCGCGGCCAGCTCCAGCGGATGGTTGCGGTAGGTGATGCGAGCGACCGGCAGGCCGTCGAGGTCCTTGATCGCGGGGTCCAGGTCGACGCGGTTGGTCACCTGCGGGGCGTCCTCCGCCTGCATGGCCAGGGCGACGATGCGGTCGCGGAACGGGCTCTGCCGCATGAGGCGCTTGAAGCGCGGGCCGTCGAAGCTGCGCAGCTGGCTCATCGCCTGCCGGTAGATCGACGCCTCGAAGATGGGACCCTCGCTGCCGCTGATCTCGACGATGCCGCCGAGCGGCCGGTCCGGATCGCCCGGCACGCCGCGGAAGTCGGAAAAGCCGTGCGTCACGGTGCGGCCGCGGTGGCCGTGGGTCCGCTCCTCGTAGATCCCGATCGCGTTGGTCTGGAAATGGAAGGTCAGGTTGCGGCCGACCATGCCGCTCCGGTTGCCGAGCTCGGGATCGCTCAGCAGCATGATGCGGGCGTCCTCGATCGGACTGGCGCACAGGACGTAGCGGTCGGCGCGGAAGCTGAGGCGCTCGCCGGCCGGCCCGATCGCCTCCACGCCGGTGATCTCGCTGCCGCTCGGGTTGCCGACCAGCCGCACCACCCGGGTCTCGCTGCGCAGCTGGCAGTTGCCGCTGACCAGCGCGCGGCGCAGCGCGGTCACCGCCGGTGAGCCCTTGGCATGCGACGGACAGCCGTATCCGCTGCAGAAGCCGCAGTCGACGCAGGCCGGGCGCCCGTCGTAGGGCTGCGAGTTGACCGCGGTCGGGTAGGGGAATGGGTGGTAGCCGAGCGCCTCGGCCGCGTCGCCGATCAGGCGCGACACGTACATCGGCACGCCGGGCGGCATCGGAAGCGGCGCGCTGCGCGGCCCTTCGAACGGATCCGCGCCCGCCCGCCCCTGCACGCCGAGCAGCCGCTCGCAGTGGAGGTAGAACGGCTCCAGCATGTCGTAGTCGACCGGCCAGTCGGCGAAGCTGGCGCCGGCCACGTCGCCGAGCAGGCTGGCGAGGCGGAAGTCGCTCGGCTGGAAGCGCGGCATCTTGAGGTCGGCGTGGACTCCGCCGCCGCCCACCGTCTTGGGCAGCGAGTTGACGCCGCCCACGTGGATGCGATCGCCGTCCGCCTCGCTGGTCCTGAAGGTCCGCGGGTCGACCAGGCTCTCCCACTCGAGGAAGCCGCGCGACAGGAGCTTGAGCTCGTCGCTCGAGAAGCGGGCGACCGGCAGGTTGACCGGATCGTCGAGCCCGTCGAAGCGGTTGGCGCCGCACTCGAGCACCAGCACCTTGAGGCCGTGCTCCGCCAGCATGCAGGCGACCACCGAGCCGCCGGCGCCGCTGCCGATGACGAGCGCATCGAAGCGCTCGAGCGCCGCGTTGCCGACGACGTTCGTCATGACTCGAACTCCTCGCCGCCGAGGAAGGTCACCACCAGCGTGACGAACTCGCGAGTGTCGTCGTCCATCGGTTCGGGATCCGACTCGGCCGGTCCCGACACCGGCGCGCGCTCGCGATAGCGGCCGGCCGACACGTCGTAGAGGCTGTAGCCGAGCGGCTGGACGTCCCCCTCGAAGTGGATCATCGCCCAGCCGGCGCCGTCCGGGTTGCCGCCGTACTCGGGCGGGGCGAACGCCGCTTCAGAGACCAGATCCATCAGGGTGTCGATCGAGCTCTGGTCGAGCGCCGCGATGAGCGCCGCCCGCTGCTCCGCCGTGAGCTCGTCCGGCGCCGCCGGCAGGTAGCGATCCGCCTCCGCCAGGATCTGCTTGACCTGGTCGCGCAGCCCGACCACCGGTCCGTCCGGACCGTCGCCGCCGAACAGGCGCAGCCGCCAGGTCGCCTCGGCCACCCGGTCGAGCGGCGCGAACACGGCGAACTGGTTGTCCGGCGACACGCTGGAGGCGCCGCCCAGCCCGTCGCCGAACGGCTGCCGCCCCGAGTAGGGCCCACCCGCGAACACCGTGGCCACCGGTCCGTCGAGCGCGCCGAGCAGCTGCTCGACGTACTCGACCGCGCCGAGGGCGCGGCCGCCCGGCTGATCGTCGGGCGGCAGGATGCCGTCGGCCAGCGCGCCGAGAAGCGCCCGCTCGTGCTCCGACAGCACGCTCGACGGCGCCGGCGGCCCCTGGCAGCCGACCGGGAGGAGCACCACCACCCCGGCGGCTCCGGTCGCCCGCAGGAAGGCGCGCCGCGACAGCAACATCCTCACAGCGTCTTCAGGTACTCGATGACCGCCGCGCGATCCGGGTCCGACAGCCCGTCGCCGAACGTGTGGCCGCGGTTGTCGTAGCCGAGGTGGGTGGTGTCGTAGATGCGCACCCGCTCCTCGTCGCTGGCCGCCGAATCCTGCCCTTTTTCGAGCGCCGTGAAGTGCCAGCCGACCGCCTGCTGGTCGTAGTCGGAGGTGTTGCCGCTCCAGGTCCAGAAGCGCGGGCGCGTGTTCGAGTCGAGCAGCGCCGCGATGGTCGGCACCGAGCCGTTGTGCAGGTACGGGGCGGTGGCCCAGACGCCGTCGAGCGGCGGTGCCACGTAGCCGGGCGCCGGCGCCAGGTAGGCCAGCTCGCCGAAGAACGACTCGTTGAACCAGGAGACGAACTCGCCGGCGAACTGCGAGGTCCCGCTGGCCAGCGTCTGGTCGGTGCCGACCTCGTCGACCCCGATGACCAGGTTGGGATAGGACTCGCTCTGGCCGTAGGTCCCGTGGCACCGCGAGCAGGTGGACTCGAAGACCTCGCGCCCGCGCTCGGCGAGCGCGCCGTCGACCTCGAAGGGCCAGGCGGGCGGCTCGAGGGTCATGAGGTAGGCCTCGACGTCCGGGAAGTAGGCGTCGATCGCGCGCGCCTGGTCGACCGACTCCACGCACAGGGTGGAGGCCGTCATCATGATCCTCGCGTGGTCGCCGCGGCCGGCCGCCAGGTAGAACATCGCGTTCTTCTTCCGCATGTTCCACCAGGGGGGCACGTCGACCGGCACCACCACCGGCGGCGGCAGCTCGATCATCTCCTGCCACGACCAGGCCAGCGTCTCGCGGTCGCGGTGGGCGAAGAGGACAGCGGCCAGGTTGTCGGCCGGATTGACGCCGACGGTGTCGGTGATGATCCAGGGCGAGATGGCGACCATGCGATCGCTCCACCGTTGCCACTCCTCGCGCTCGGCCGGATCGGTGACCAGCGCGCCCGACAGGATCGCGTAGTCGCCGATGTCCTGGGTGTAGTCGGCCGTGTGGTTGCCGAGCCCGATGACGAGCTCACCGTTCAAGCTCTCGGCGTGGCACTGGAGGCAGTTGGGCGACACCACGTTGATCCCGCTCGCGGTGTCGAAGGCGGTCATGTAGTAGGGCATCTCGGCGTTGACCCCGTCGCGGCCGGGCAGCCGCTCCTCGCTCGGGGCCGGACCGAACACCTGACTGTAGGCGGAGTAGGGGACGCCGCAGCCGACGTAGCCGGCGTTGACCAGCGCGGTGTAGCCCGCCTCGGCGTCACCCTCGCGCTGCGGCTCGGGCGCGACCGGCCCGACCGGCGATTCGGTCGGCCACGGCGTGCGCTCGTCGCCGCCGCTGCACGCGCTCGCAGCAAGAGCGAGACAGAGCAAGGTGCGCATGGCGCGCACCGTAACATGAGCTTCTACTTACTGGGGCGGACGGGTGCCGTTGAACATCTGGACGGTGGAGCAGTCGTTCAGCTGGTCGCAGTCCGGACTCCCGTTGGTTTGTGGCTCGTAGCTGATCGTCCCCTCGAGAGCATCGTCGTTGAGGGTGGCGAGCACGTTGCCGTTGACGGTATAGGTGCAGCCCGCCTGGTTGAACGAGTTGGTCCCGAACAGGGTCAGGTCGAGGCGCGAGCCGGCGACTTCCCCCTGGAACGTGCGCGAGCCGAGGACCAGCGTCACCCAGCCGCCGGCCAGCCCTTCGATGGTCCCGGTGACCTCGTCGTCGTCGTTCTGGACCACCGAGAACGGGACGCCGCTGGTCGACTCGCCCTCGGTCCAGCCCTGGAAGCCGCAGTCGTTGTCGCCGTTGGTGACCGCGAGGGTGTACTCTCCGGAGGCGTCGACCGTGCTGCCGTCGCCGCCGCCGCACCCGAGGGCGCCCAGGAGCGCAATCGCGGCCGGGGCAATCAGTCCAGTTCCGTGCATGGCTTCCACCATACGCCGACCTCCCGCGGCTGCGGAAGGTGGCTGGTATCCCTCCTCGTGGCCCTGGCGGCCGAGGGCCGGGCGGAGGCCGCCCCGCGCGCGGTGCGCGCCGTCCTGCCCGGCGGGGCGCGCATCGTCGTCGTACGGGATCCCACACGAGCGGTCGTGAGTGTGCGCGCCGTCTGGTCAGGTGGCATGCGGCTCGAGCGCGCCGCAACCGCGGGTCTCACCAGGCTCCTCACCGACAGCTGGACCGCGGGGTGTGCGAGGCGGGACGCGGCCGCGGTGGACGGCGTACTCGAGCGCACCGAGGTGGCCATGTGGGGCATCGCCGGGCGCGACACCATCGAGCTGGCCGCCGAGTGGCCGCTGTCCTCCTGGCGGGCGGGGCTCGGGCTCCTGGCCGACTGCGCGACCGCGCCGCGCTTCGCAGCCGCCGCGGTCGACGCCGCGCGCCGGCGCATGATCGCCGAGCGCGCCGCGCGCGAGCGGAGCGCGACCGAGCGCGCCTGGCAGCTCCTGGTCGCCACGCTCCACGGGACGGCTGCCTACGGCGCCGATCCGCTCGGCAGCGACGAGTCGCTCGCGGCGATCGATCGCGAGGTCATCGCCGCTCACTTCCGCGACAGCTATCCGCCCGGCGCGATGGCGATCGCGGTGGTCGGCGACGTCGACGCCGATGCCGTGGTCGCCGCGGCCCGGAGCGCGCTGTCGGCGGCGCCGCAGTCGCATGCTCGGGCGAGCGCACCGGCAGCGGCCGCCGCCGCGGCCCGGCCGCCGGCAGAGCGCCAGGTGTTCGGCTTCCTGCCGGGCGATCTGGCCGCGGTCGCGGTCGGCTTCCCCGGCGTGGCGATCGGCGACCCGGATCGCGCCGGGCTCGACCTCCTCGCCGAGGTGCTGTCGGCTCGCCTCGGTGCGAAACTTCGCCTCGAGCGCCGCCTGGTGCATCGTGTCAGCGCCATGTCGATCGAGGGGCTCGAGGGCGGCTTCGTCGCGGTCGAGGTCGCCTGTCGGGCCGATCGCACCGCGGCAGCGGCCGCCGCCCTGCGCGCGGAGATCGATCGCCTGCGCACGGCCGGACCCACCCCCGGCGAGCTGGTTCGCGCGGTGCGCGCCGTGCGCCTGCGCGATCGCGCTCTCTCGCCCGGGCGGCGCGCCTCGGCGCTCGCCACCGACGAGGCGCTCGGCACCGGCGCGGCCACCGCGCGGCGGCGCGACGCCCTGGGCCGTGCGCGGGTGGCAGACCTGGCCGGCCTGGCCGCCCGCACGCTGGTCTGGGACGCCGCGGTCCTCGCGACCGTCATGCCGCCGCGCGCCAGTCCCGAGGCCGCGCGGCGAGCCCGCGGCAGCGTGCGCCGCCCCGCCCGCCGGAGGCGGCGATGAGCCCGAGCAAGGCCACCACCACCAGCGGCACCTCCGCCGCGGCGGCAGGCCGGCGCCGGCGCCCGGGCCAGGGGGCGCGCGGCCAGGGCGACGGCTCGCCGTTCGGTCACGGCGACATCCCGACCAGCCTGCTCCTCATCTTCCCGCTCTTCCTCGCCTACGAGGTCGGCGTCATGTTCTCGCCGACGGTCAACGGGGTCGACTTCGTGACCCGCTGGGTGTTCGCCGCGGTCGGCTACGATCGCGAGCGCTACCTCTACGTCCACCTCGGCCTGGCGGTCGGCTTCCTCGCGCTGCTCATCTACCTGCGGGCCAAGCGCGGCTTCACGCTGAGGATCCTTCCGCCGGTCCTCATCGAGTCGGTCGTCTACGCGCTGACGCTCGGCACCGTCATCGTGTTCGTCATGGATCGGGTGCTCGGCCTCGGCGCCAACGAGCTGGGCGGCAGCGCCCAGGCCATCGTCATGTCGCTCGGCGCCGGCGTGCACGAGGAGATGGTCTTCCGGCTCGGCCTGATGGGCGGCGCCATCGCGGCGCTGACCCTGGTCCGCTTCGACCGCGGCCCGGCCGTCCTGGTCGCGCTGGCCGCCTCGGCCGCGCTGTTCTCCGCCGCGCACCACGCCGGCCCGCTCGGCGAGCCGTTCGACACGACGGTCTTCGTCTACCGCTTGCTGGCCGGGGTCGCCTTCGGGCTCATCTTCTACTTCCGCTCGCTCGCCCACGCGGTCTACGCCCACTTCCTCTACGACGTCTACGTGATGGTCCTGCGCTCGTGACGGCCCTCCTGGTCGCCATCGCCGGCGCGCTCGGATGCCTCGCCCGCTACGGGGTCGGGCTGGCCGGGCAGCGCCTGCTCGGCGATCGCTTCCCGTGGGGTACCCTGGCGGTCAACCTGCTCGGCAGCTTCGCCATCGGCGCCGTGATGGTGGTGGCCGAGGCGCGGCAGCTCGACCCGCGCGTCCGGGTCGCGCTGGTCGGCGGGTTCCTCGGCGGCTTCACCACCTACTCGGCCTTCGCCTACGAGAGCATCGCCCTGGCCGAGCGGCGCAGCGCCGCCGCCGCCGCCCTCTACCTCTCCCTCACCGTCGCCGGCTGCTTCGCCGCCTGCGGCGCCGGCATCTTCATCGCCCGCCGGCTGGTCAGCGGCTGAGGCGTCCCGGCACTAGCGGAGGTACTTGTCCTCCCACGCGAGCTCCATGGTCTCCATGTAGAGCTCGACCTTGTAGCGCTTGATCGACTCGGCGTTCGCCTCGCTCTTCTCCAGGCTGAGGCGATGGATGCCGAGCTCGTTCAGGTTGATGGTGAAGATGACCGTGTCGTTGTCGGGACCGAGGAACTCGATGTAGCCGGGCCGCTCGGCGGTGGTGTCCTGCTGGCCGGCGACCACCGTCTCGTCGTACCAGGCCTCGAAGTCGGAGGCGTGCTCGGCGGCGATGTAGATGGTGATGTTGCTGAAGTCGACCCCGGTCGGCTCCAGCTCGGGGAAGCGCTGGCAGCCGAGATAGAGCGGCTTGACCTTCTGGGTCACGGTGAACGAGTCGATGCGGTTCACCATGGTGCAGTCGACGCCCTGGATCCACATGCGGAAGTTGCTCGGCAGCCAGAGCTTCTGGTTCTGCCCGTAGTAACCCATCACCTTGTTGCCGTCCCCCGCGACGCGCTCGACCTCCTCCGGGTGGATGGTCACGCTCAGGTAGGCCGGCTCCTTGGCCGCGCCGTCGAGCGTGGGGAACTTCGTCTCGGTGATGAGCGCCCGGTAGAACCACTGCTCGAACTTGCAGTTCAGGTTGAAGTCCGCGTGGATGATGCAGCCGTCCTGCCGGGTGAACTTCTTCTCCCAGGAGTCCTTGATCCAGTCGAGCACCGGCCGCGACAGCGCCATGCCGATCTCGATCTGGATGGGGTCGATCTCGACGGCGCCGAGGTGCTTGAACTGCTGTGACGCCGGGCCCGCCTGCTCCTCGAGGATGGCCCCCTTGACCATGCCGCCGGCCGCCGACTTGAGATATGCCGCCCCCTGATCGTCCCCGTAGTGGTCGAGGCGGAAGAGGAAGTGGCCGGCCGAGTAGCTCTTGCGATCCAGTCGGTTCATGGCTTGGTCTTTGTACTACGCCGGGGTATCGGCCCGGACTTCCCTGGCCGGGTCCCGCGGGTGTCGGGTGGGGTCGCACCGGGTCAGATGACCGGCTACTGGGGTCATGGGCCCCAGCTGTGAGGCCACTCTGACAACCCAATTCCACGTGTTCTCGGTAAGTTGAGCGTTCGGCACGCTGGTTGAAAGTGCAGTCCTGGTACAGCCCTTTTAGCCGGGGGAATCAACCATGCGACGAACCAAGCGCGCGCTCATCGTCCTCGCGCTGGCCAGCTCCGCCACAGGTTTGCTGGCCGCAACCGACACCGCCCTTTTCGGGGGTACCGCCAGCGCCGACACGGAGAGGGTCGAGGCGCGGAACGCGGCCGACATCTTCGCGACTCCCGGCGAGCAGGCCCGGGTGGTGACCCATGTGCGGGCCGGCAAGGAGATGACCGTCCTGCAGACCAAGAACCGCTGGCTCAAGGTCCGGGTCAACGGACGGACCGGCTGGATCACGCGGTCCAACGTGACCGCCCTCGAGCTCAGCGAGCCGGCCCCGCGCGCCAAGCGCCGGCGGCCGTTCGTCGAGGGGCGCTCGACCCGCCGCGGCTCGCGCGGCAAGGGACCGGGCGACCGCATCGGAGGAGACGCCACCGACTCGGACGTCGATGACCAGTCTGCCGACGACGACGACGATGACGACGCCCGCCTGAAGCGCGAGCGCAAGAAGGCCCGCATCAAGCGCAAGAAGGCGCAGGCCAAGGAGATGGACGAGGAGATCCTCGACGAGGACGCCGACGAGCGGTTGTCCTCCGGTGAGGAGGACGACGACTCCAAGGCAAAGGACGACGACGACGACGAGGACGACGACGACGCCGACGACGGCGACGACGGCGACAAGGACGACGACGAGGACGAGGACGAGGCGAAGAAGGAGCCCGAGCGCGAGTACGTGGTGGTCAAGGTGGCCTCGGCCAAGATCTACGAGGAGCAGACCACCAAGTCCGACCCGATCGACACCGCCTCCGAAGGCTCGAAGCTGTTCGTGGTCGAGCGCGACGGCAAGTGGATCAAGGTCGAGGACGAGGAGGGCAACGCGGGCTGGGTCAAGGCCTCCAAGGTCGAGGACGGCGGCGGGCCCGGCTACCAGTGGGAGAAGTTCGCCAAGCGCGCCCACGCCAACCTCGGCTACGCGTCGATGACGCAGAACTTCACCTCGAACGGCGCGACCGATCCCAGCTACAAGCTGTCCTCGGCGGCGGCGGTCCTCGCCCTCGGCGGCGACGGCCTCTACGACTACAGCGCCAAGTACCTCATCGGCGGCGACATCGGCTACCGGCTGCAGATCGCCAGCCCGGGCATCCGCTACGCCGACGAGGCCGGCAACGCGGTGAACATCGGCTACAAGGTCCACCAGCTCGACCTCGGCGTGCGCGGCGGCTACAAGCTGTCGAAGACCTCCGGGATGGCGGCCTACGCCCGGCTCGGCTACCACTACGAGCGGTTCGGCATCAACAACGTCGACGACTTCAGCAAGAACCTGGCCTACCTGCCGTCGGAGATCCTCCAGGGCCCGACCATCGGCGCCAGCTTCGAGATGCCGAAGCTGACCGAGAAGTTCGCCATCCGCGCCGGCATCGACTACCTCAAGTTCCTCGCCTCGCGCAAGCAGACGGTCAACCTCGAGGACGGCTCGACCTCGTCGCCGTCGGCGCTGTGGCTGAACCTCGGAACGGTCTACGACTGGAAGCCGGCCTGGAAGCTCACGGGTGACTACCAGTTCGCCTACGCCAAGACCAGCTGGAGCGGCGCGGTGGACACCTCGATGAGGCCTCAGCAGGCGACCTCGGCCAGCCGCAAGGACTCCACGCACCTATTGATGATCGGCCTCGGTCACTCGTTCTAGCCCCCACCGAACGGTCCCCTCCCGCGACCGAAACCGGATCACCGGGGATGACCCGGTTGGGCCCGCTCGGCTTGCGGAGCTGACGGGTTTGCCCGTACCCTGGGGCTTGCCATGGCGTCCGCCGGCAACAGCAGCAGCAGCGACTTCGTCAAGGAATTCCGGGAGTACCTCACCCGGTTCGAGGCCGAGCACGGCGACACCGAATTCGGTGCGTTCGTGAAGCACCGCGGCCGGCTGGTCAAGAAGCTCCGCTACGAGGAGTTCGAGCCGATGTACCGCGAGTTCCACGACATGTCGAAGAGCTACTTCGAGAGCATGGACCGCGGCGACACCATCAACGACGTCGTGGTCAAGGTGCTGCGCCAGCGCGCCATCGAGCTCTTCGTCGATCCCCCGGCGTAGGCTCGGCGATCGGGCGCGCCGCGGGCTACGGGTTGGGGGGCGGCAGCTTGTCGATGTCGAGCATGCTGAGGGCGTAGCGGATGAGCTGCGACTTGTTGGCCTTGGTGTAGCCGCGCCGCTTCAGCTCCTTCACCGTGGCCTCGAGGTTCTCGATATCCCTGGTGTAGAGCGAGATGCAGACCACCTTGTAGTGGGTCGGCTTGGCCCGCGCCGGCTCGGCGGCGGGCTCGCGCTCGCCCGGCTGGTCCGCGCCGTAAAATCCCTGGCGCAGGATCGACTCGGTCTCGCTGAGCGGGTCGTGCTTGAGGCCCATCGGTCGTCTCCTCTCGGGTGAGATCAGGCAGCCGCGCTCGGCTGGGTGTCGCTGGTGTCGGCGGCGGTGGTGACGGCGGCGTTTCGGTCGGCGAACCACTCGACCACCCGCGCGTAGTCCTCGGCGCCGTGCGACCAGGGCGCGTGCTCGAAGATGGTCTTCTTGTGGCTGGGCGCCTCCGCCAGGCGGGTGTTGGTGCGAACCGGCTCGAGGCACTTGTCGCGGAAATGGGCGCGCAGGGTGTCGAGCACCTCGCAGGCGAGCCGGGTCCGGGCGTCGTAGAACGTGGGCAGCACGCCGGCGATGCGGACGGCGTGGTGCAGGTGGCGCTCGACCTCGCGGATGGTGCGCAGCACCTGTTTGACGCCGACCAGCGCCAGGTAGTCGCAGGTGACCGGGATGATGACCTCGTCGGCGTAGCTGAGCGCGTTCTGGTTGAGCAGGTTCAGCGACGGGCCGCAGTCGAGGATCACGTAGTCGTAGCGGCGAGAGACTTGCATGAGGTTCAGACGGCGCGTCATGACGCGCGAGCGCGCGTCGGGCTCCTGGCGGGCCAGCCAGATCTCGGCGGCCGCCAGGCTGGCGTCGCTGGTGATGACGTCGAGGCTCTTGCGCACCGGCACCGCCGCCGCGATCGGATCGGCGCCGGAGACCAGGATGTGGTACAGACTCTGCTCCCCGGAGATACCCAGCGACACGCCGACATTGCCCTGTGCGTCGGTGTCGACCAGGAGGACGCGGGCTCCCCGTTCCGCCATGCCAGCCGCCAGGTTGACCGCGGTCGTGGTCTTGCCGGTGCCGCCCTTGTGATTGAGGATCGCGATGCGGCGGGCGCGGGCGGCGCGGAAGGCCTCGTCCCCCAGCGACTGCTTGCGGCAATCGAGTGAGCAGAAGTAGAGCCGGCCTCGCTCGGCGGCATCCGATGTTCCGTTTCCTGCCGAGCGGTGCCCCTGCGGGGTGACCGCCAGCTGATACACGTACGCGGGCGCAAAGGCGGCGCCGCACGAAGTGCAGTTCTTGTTCATGCGCTTATGGAACCCGTGGCTCCAGGGGCAGGCAACTTTTCGGCCGGGCGCTTGGTATAGTCACCGCCGAGGCGATGGCGGAGAGGAGGCGATCGGGGCAGGGCGTCGGGCCGAAGAAGGTGCGCGAGCGCCCGGCTGCGCCCCGCGCCAAGGCGGCGGCGCCGCCGGCGGCCAGGACCCGCGACCGCGCCAGCCTCGAGGCGATCCTGGCCGAACGGACCCGCGAGGTGGAGGAGAAGAGCGTCGCGCTCGAGGCGGCGCGCACCGAGCTGCGCCACCTGATGGACAACCTGGACAAGATCGCCCGGCAGCGCGGTCGAGCGCTGGTCGAGTCGGAGGCCGAGCTGCGCCGCAAGAACGCCGAGCTGGCCCGGCTCAACCGGATGAAGGGGGAGTTCGTCTCCATCGCGGCGCACGAGCTGCGCACCCCGCTGACCAGCATCATCGGATACCTCGACCTCCTGGCCGAGGGGCGCTTCGGCTCGCTGTCGGCCGGGCTGCTGCGCCCGCTCGAGTCGGTGCGCCGCAACTCGCAGCGCCTGATGCGCCTGGTCGACGAGATGCTCGACGCCAGCCGGATCGAGGCGGGCCGGGTCTCGCTCCGGCCGCGCGACTGCGATCTGGTCGACATCGTGGCCGCGGTGGTCGAGGACCTGACGCCGCTGGCGGCGACCAAGGACCACGTGCTCACCACCGAGTTCGAGGACCGCCCGCAGATCCGCGCCGACCCCGACAAGATCCTGCAGGTGGTGTGGAACCTCTTGACCAACTCGATCCGCTACACCCCGCCGTCGGGGCGCATCGTGGCGACGGTCGACCGCGCTCCGCACGAGCGCTACGCCGGGGCCTGGGCGCGCCTGCGGGTGCGCGACAACGGCATCGGCATCCCGCCGGATCAGCGCGACCGCATCTTCGAGCCGTTCTCCGACGTCACCAGCGCCAAGCACCACACCTCGTCCAACCCGGACTCGGCCGGCCTCGGGCTCTACATCGCGCGCGGCCTGGTCGACCTGCACGGCGGCATCATCTCGGTCGACTCCGAGGAGCACGTCTACACCGAGTTCACCGTGCTCCTGCCGCTCGCCCGCGCGTAGCCACCGCCAGCGTCCGGTGGCGGGTGGTCAGCGCGAGGTCAGGATGTGGAAGCTGTGGTGGTGGCCGTCGGCGAACCAGTAGCGATAGGCCACCAGGTCGGCCCGGCCGTCGCGGTTGAGATCCGGGGCGAACCAGGCGGTGGTCTCCTCGG
>Ga0111538_10000517_pt1 | contig 51305 bp, 34 predicted proteins | sample SoiMethybrSBSTD1_FD_79669 | JGI IMG/M metagenome (GOLD analysis project Ga0111538, IMG submission 79669) | Bulk soil microbial communities from a Populus tree surrounding site in Tennessee, USA - Soil MetaG P. TD hybrid SBSTD1 (version 2)... | ecosystem: Environmental > Terrestrial > Soil >... | reverse complement strand
GACGGTCGGGTTGTCGTAGATCAGCCGGGGGGTGAACTGGGTGTTTCTCAACCGGCGGCGCAGCCGGTTGATCAGGTCGACGGCCATCAGGGAATCGAGGCCGACCTCGAACAGGGAAGTCTCGTCCTCCAATGACTGCGGGTGCACGCCCAGGACCTGGGATATTTCCGTCCTGATCGTCGTAGCGAGCAATTGTATGCGCTCGACCTCAGGCGCGCTCGACAGACGTTCGAGTTCCGCGGCAAGCGAGGCATTCCGCCGGGACGCGCTGTCGTCTCCCGCAGTTTCAGTAGTCTGCCCCAGGCGCCCCAGCCAGGGGCAGGGACGCTGGGCCTCGGCGTGGACACGGAAAGTCGCCCAGTTCACGTCCGCCACTGCGGCGTGCGCGACGCGCTCCACCATCAGCGATTCCATCGCGTCGAGCGCCAGCGACGGGCCCAACAGGGACAGGCCGCGCCGGCGCAGCCAGGCGACGCCCTGCTCGGTCGAACTCGCCATCAATCCGAGTCCGGCCCAGGGGCCGTAGCTGATCGTCGTGACAGCTTCGCCCAGCGCCTTGCGCGACTCGGCGAGGCTTTCGAGGAAGGCGTTTGCAGCCGAGTAGGCAGCTTGGCTGACTGCCCCCCACGCGGAGGCGATCGAGGCCGTGCACACGAAGAACGACAGTTTGATGCCGCGTTCCCGGGTGATACGGTCGAGCAGCCAGCCGCCGATCACCTTGGGCCCCAGCGTTCGCTCCAGCTCTTCAGCATCGATGTTTTCGAGCGGAACGAGGCTTGCCACGCCCGCAGCGTGGATAATGCCTTTCAGCACAGGCAAGCCAGAGGCCTCGATCTCGCCGAACAGGCGCGAGACATCAGCCTCCCTGGACATGTCGGCGCGGATCACTCGAATCGTGCAATCATGGTTGTTCACGAGGTCCGCGATCGTTTCCTGCGCAGAATCCGAGGCCATGCGGCGGCTGGCCAGCACCAGGTTGCGGGCTCCCCGCGCGACGAGCCTGCGCGCCATTTGCAGACCCAGGTCGCCGAGGCCGCCGGTAATCAGATAGGTACCATCCGCAGCCACCTCCAGGGGCTGGGCCGCGCCGGGCGGCTGCCTCCGTGTCACGCGCGCAACCCAGCGACGACCGTCGCGCAGGGCAATCTGGTCCTCGTCGTCCCCGGACTGGAGTGCTTGAGCCAGGCCGGAGGACACCGCTGCGGCATCGCCGTCGAGCGGCAGATCGATGAGCCCGCCCCACAGTTCCGGCTGCTCCATGGCGATAGCCCTGCCCAAACCCCACATCGGCCCCTGCGCCGGCTCGATCCGGTCCGACCCTGTGACCTGATGTACGCCGCGGGTTACCACCCAGAGCTTCCCTCGCCAGCTAGACCCGATCAAAGCCTGTGCCAGTCGCAGCGTGCTCTCGATACCCAGCTTCTGCGCGAATCGCAATTCGTCGGTGCTTTCGACTCGTGTTCCATCGAGACTTCGCAAATGCACCACGTGCCCGAAGGGAGCCGATTCGTCAGCATTCGCTTCATCGAACAACCTGGCAAGGGTCTGCGGCGACCATGGAACCGGTTCATCGGCCGGCGCGCAAACGCACCGCTGACCGAGCCCCTCGAGCTGTCGGCAGAGCTCATGGGCGATGCCTTCGCGATCGCCCAGGACCAGCCAGGTTGCACGCCGGTGCTCGCGCGCGGCCGGCGGCAGAGCCTTTTGCTCCCAGACACTGTGGTACAAGCAGCTTTGCGGATTCGGCGCGGCGTCGACCCTGGGCTCGGGAGCGTCGATCCAGTAGCGCTGGCGCTGGAACGGATAGAAGGGCAGGGATACTCTACGGCGGGTGTCCCGCCACGGTGCGTCGACGGCCGCGAAGTCGACGTCCCCACCGCCGGCGTATATACGCGCTACCGCCGTCATGATCTGCTCCGCGTCGCTGCGGTTCCGGCGCAGGGTCTCTACCCATACCGGTTCGCGGTCCGAGTCCCAGCAGCGCCGTCCCATGCCGAGAAGCACCGGCTGTGGCCCGAGCTCGATCACGAGATCGCAGGCCAGCTGCTGGAGCGCGCGGATGCTGCGCTCGAACTGGACCGGTTTCCTGATGTGCTCGGTCCAGTACGTCGCATCCAGGACCGTATCGTCGGAGACGACGTCCCCGCTCACGTTGCTGATAAGGCGCTTCCGCGGGAGCTGGCAGGATATCCGGGATGCGAGAGCTTTGAACGGGTCGAGGATCGGGTCCATCCAGGCGCTATGAAACGCGCCCGAAGTCGCCAGCCGCCTGCAGCGCTGGCCGTCGGCCTCGAAGCGCTGCAGCAGTTCGTCCACCGCCTCCGAGGCACCGCTGATGACGGTCTCCGCGCCGTTATAAGCAGCTACACACACATCGGTTCCTGCGCGAAATGCGGCCGTGACCGTCTCAGCATCAACGGAGATCGCCCCCATTGCGCCGCCCGAGGGCAGCCCCTGCATCAATCGGCCGCGCTCCACCATCAGGGTCATGCCCTCTTCGAGGGTGAATACGCCGGCGGTGCATGCAGCTGCATACTCGCCTACGCTGTGACCGAGGACGATGTCCGGCTCTACGCCCCAACTGCGCAGCAGCGCAGCGAGGGAGGTCTCCAGTGCATAGAGCGCCGGCTGTGTGTATCGGGTTTCGTCGAGGCGGCCACTGCCATCATCTTCGAAAACAATCTCGTGCAATCCGGGCGCCCCGCCCTGCAGTCGGCTGAACTCCGCGGCGCAGCGGTCGAAATGATCGCGGAACACCGGCTCCGTCGAGTACAGGTCGCGTCCCATGCCCGCGAACTGCGAGCCTTGGCCCGTGAACAGGAATGCGATATGGCGCGTAGTTCGCAACGCGAGGCGGCCTTGATGAACGCCCGGATCGGTGAGTCCCTGCTGCAGACTGGTCAGCTGCGCCGTCAGCCGTTCGCGATCACCGAACACCAACGCCGCGCGCTGCTCGAAGTGATCGCGTCCGGTGTTGGCGGCATGGCACAAATCGGGCAACGGCACTTCGCTGTCCCGCACCAGTGCCTCCAGGTAGCGCCCAGCGAGTTCTCCCAGCGCGCCGTTCGTACGCGCCGACAGGGCGAGCACGCACGCACCCCGCTCGGGAATGCTTGCGCCGGTGCGAGCGGAAACGCGCCGGACCGGCGCCTCTTCGATCACCACGTGCGCATTTGTGCCCACGAATCCGAAAGAGCTCACGTCGGCGATGCGCCGCCGCTCTCCCGGGGGCCAGGGGACGGGTTCCGTCACGATGCGCAGGTTGAGCTGTTCCCAGGGAATGTGCGGGTTTGGCGTCCGGTAATGCAGGCTCTTGGGTATTCGCTCGTGGCGGAGCGCCAGGATGACCTTGATGACCCCGGCAATGCCGGCCGCGGTCTCCGTATGTCCGATGTTCGACTTCGCCGAGCCGACCAGAAGCGGATTGGACGGATCGCGTCCCCGCGACAGCACCGCATCCGCGGCCTGCACTTCTATCGGGTCGCCCAGCGGTGTGCCGGTTCCGTGCGCCTCGAGGTATTGAACGTCGGCCGGCGCGACACCCGCGTTCGCGAGCGCATCGGCAATCACCCGCTCCTGCGCTACACCATTCGGTACGGTCAAGCCGCTGCTGCGCCCGTCCTGGTTCACCGCGGAACCACGAATCAGCGCCAGAATCGGGTCGCCATCGCGCTCGGCATCGCGCAGCCGCTTCAAGGCGACCACGCCGCATCCTTCGCTGCGCACGTAGCCGTTGGCCGACGTATCGAACGTCTTGCAGCGTCCGTCGGGGCTCAGCATGTGCGCACGGGAAAGAATCATGGATACCGCGGGGTTGAGCACTAAGCTGACGCCGCCAGCCAGCGCGATATCGCATTCGCCTGCGCGCAGGCTCGCGCACGCTTCATGCAGCGATACCAGCGAGGAACTGCATGCGGTATCGATGGCAAGAGCCGGCCCCTCCCAGCCGAGGGTGAATGCCAGCCGTCCGGCGGCCGCGCAGAGCGCGTTGCCCGTGCCGACGTAAGCGTCGAGCTGCCCGATGTCCTGGCGCGATACCCTCTCCGCGTAGTCCGATACGGAGATACCGATGAATACGCCACCGCGAACGCCTCGCAAGCGGCGTGGCGCCAAGCCGGCATTTTCCAGCGCCTCCCAGGCGACTTCGAGCAATATTCGCTGCTGCGGGTCGAGGCTCAGTGCTTCCCGCGGCGAGATACCGAAGAAACCCGCGTCGAACATTTCGACGTCGGACAGAAATCCTCCCCAGCGGGTGTTCATCTTGCCGGGCATGTCCGGGTCGGCGTCGTAATGTGTTGCGGCGTCCCAGCGACTGGCCGGGATCTCGGTGATCTCGTCGCGTCCTTCGTCGAAAATGCGCCAGAAAGCCTCGGGATCGTTGGCGCCGGGATAGCGGCAGCTCAGGCCGATCACGGCTACCGGCTCGACGGTCCTCGATCGCAGCCGATCCACCTCGGACTGCAATGAGAGGATCGCAGCCAGCGCCTTGCGGTTGAACCTGTTCTCCTCGGATTCGTCGAGATCTGCGGACCAGCGCTGAGGATCCAGGACCTCGCTGACGGCGCTGTCGATCGCCTGCGTCAGGCCGGTTGCGTCGCAGCTGAGCGCCTTGGCCTGAGCCTCGCTTGAATCGAGTATCCGGACCGGCACCGGCGCGCGTTCCTCACCAGGGGACAGAGACGTCAAAAGGTAAGCGGCGATTCTGCGAACGGTTGGATGGTTGAAGATAATCGCAGCCTGCAGCTCGACCGTATCGCCGATGTCGGCTTGCAGCGTGCTCCTCAATTCGACGGCCATGATCGAGTTCATGCCCAGGTCGAAGAAGCCGGCTTCCGGATCGACGCTTTCGGGCGTCAGCCCCAGCACGGCGCCGACTCGCCCTCGCATGTGCGTCTCGAGCGCTTCCCGGCGCTCGGCGGGACCCAGCGCGGCCAAGCGGCGAACGAGCTCACCGGGGCCGCGTTTCGCGCCGCGCCGGGCGGAATCCCCCGCGATGTCGCCCTCCACCCCGGCGAGGAGGAACAACTCCTCCAGGAACCTGAGCAGAATCGGGGGTAGCCGCCCGGCGCGCGCCAGAGTGGCCCACCGCGCAACATTCATGGGCTGAACGCAGACTTGAGCAGCGCCGGAGCCGGCCAGGAGGTCGAACGCTCGCAGCGCGAGCTTCGGGCGGATCAGGTGCGTTCCCATCTCCTCCCACCGCTCGGCTTCCATGCGGGTCGCCATGCCGTCCTCGGCCCAGGGGCCCCAGTTGATGGCAACTGCAGGGAGTCCCTTGCCGCGGCGGTAATGGGCGAGGCTGTCCAGGTACGCGTTGGCGGCGCTGTAATTGCCATGCCCGCGCAGTCCCAGCAGTGATGCGGCCGAGCTGAACAGCACGAAAAAATCGAGCTCGAGCTTATGCCTGCATGCCAGGTGGTGCAGGTTCCAGGCGCCCCAGACCTTCGGCGCCATCACGCTCGCAAGCAGATCCCGCGTCTGGCTCGCGATCGGGGCGCCTTCCAGGACGCCTGCGGCGTGGATAATCCCGCGCAGTGGAAGGGCGCCGGGCGCACCCCGAATCTGCTCCATCAACCGCTCGGCTTCCGCGCGCACCGATACGTCGGCGGTATAGACGTCGACCCGGCATCCGGAATCTGCCAGTGCCTTTATTACTGCGCCCGCGGCCTCGTTACCTCCTGATCTGCTCGTCAGGACGATCTGCCTGGCGCCGTGCCCGGCCAGGTGCCGTGCCAGCATCAGGCCCAGCGCGCCGGTGCCACCGGTTATCAGGTAGGCGGCGTCCGCCCTGACGCGCAACGGCGATTCATCGCGCACGGGCTCACGTCGGAAGCGCGCAGTCCAGGACTTGCCATCGCGCACGGCCACCTGATCGCCGCCGTCGTCGCGCAGCAGTGCGCCAGCGAGATCGGCTGCTGTCGCGGTGCTGTCCCGCCCGAGGGCGAGATCGATCAATCCGCCGTAGCGGTCCGGGTGCTCGACTGCGAACGTTCGACCGAAGCCCCACACGGGAGCATGGGTGGGCTCGACTTGCTCGTCGTCCAGCACCGCATGAACGCCGCGGGTCACGAGCCAGAGCCGCGTTGCCTCCCGTGTGGAAATCAGGGCCTGCGCGACGAGGAGGGCACTCATCACTCCCGAGGATTGTGCCTCTCGAACAGCGTCGCCGCCCCCGTCTGAATCGACGAATGACCCTGCGACATGCACGACGTGATCGACCGGTGCCTGCCGTCGTGCAGTCTCCAGCATTGCGCGTATGGCAGCCGGCGAGGTCGCGTTGCCGTCGATGCGCTCGCTTCTCACGGACTCCTGTCCGCGAGCGCGCAGCGCCATTTCGAGCGCAGCGCCGAGATCCGCTTCGCCAGCCAGTATCAGCCAGCGCTGCTGCCGGGCGGCTGACGATGGCGGCAAGCCATCACTTGCCTTCCACCGGACCTGGTAGACGGAGTCTCCCAGCGCAGCGGCGATATCTCCGCCCATCGGGCCGGCCCAGTAGCGCTCGTGCTGGAAAGGGTAGGACGGGAGCGCAAACGTCCGGCGCGCGCGGGCGCCGGGCGCCATGACGGCAAAGTCGAGCGTGATTCCCCGTGCATGGATCTGTGCCGCGGCGGTCAATACCTGTTCGTAAGCGTTGCGGCCTTTTGCGAGTGAGCTCGCCCAGAGCACGGGATGCTCCGGGCGCCAGCTCATCTGCGCCAGCCAGACGAGCTCTGCCTGCGGCCCGAGCTCGAGCGCGATGTCGCATCCAACCTCTTCGAACAGCGCCTGGATCCCCTGCGCAAACCGCACGGGTTGCCGAGCCTGGTTGCGCCAGTACACGGCGTCTGGCGTCTCGTCATTTGCGAGCGGCTTGCCGGTCAGGGTGCTGATCAGCCTGGTGTGGGGCGCGCTGTATTCTGTGCGACGCGCACACGCCTCGTAGTCGTCCAGGATGGGTTCGATGCTGGGACTGTGGAAGGCATTGGACGCCGGCAGCTTGGCGTAGTAGAGCTCTTTCGAGTCGAATTGCTCCGCGAGGGCGTCCAGGCGGCCAATCGGACCGCTGACTACCGTGTTCAATCCGTTGTAGGCCGACACGTGCACGGTGTCGTCGCCGGCTATGGCCGCCTCGACCGTCTCGATGGGTGCGGTGACCGAGAGCATCGTTCCCTCCGGGAGCGTTTGCATCAGACGCGCCCGGTCGACGATCAGTCTCAGGCCGTCCTCGATACGAAATACTCCCGCAACACACGCGGCGGCGTACTCGCCTGCGCTATGGCCGAGAACGGCATCCGGCTTGACGCCCCAACTCTGCCAGAGCGCCGCCAACGACACCTGCAGCGCATAAAGGGCGGGTTGCACGTAGCGGGTCTGCTTGAGAAGCTGCGCGCTGTCCTGGTCGAACATCAGGCTCTTGAGCGGCGGCGAACCGTCCTCGCGGCCGAAGTCGTCGTAAGCCGCGGCACAGCGGTCAAGACACTCGCGAAACGCCGGCGCACGCTCGTAGAGCTCTTGCGCCATACCTGTGTATTGCAGTCCCTGTCCTGGAAAGAGAAATGCGACCCGCGGGCGGCGCTCGCGCAGGGTTGTGCCCGCAATCAAGCCCGGCGCCGGCTTGCCTTGTGCCAGGGCGCCGAGCTTTTGCTGAGCCGCCTCGCGGCTGCCGCAAATCAGCACTGCGCGCTGCTCGAAATGGTTGCGCCCCGTATTGGCGGCATGACAGATGTCGGAGATCGCCGCATCGTCCCGCGCGCGCAGCCACGCCGCGTACCGCACGGCCAACTCCTTCACGCCGGACTGCGTTCGGGCGGACAGGGCCAGCAGCCACGGGCCGGACGCATCCACGATCGGCTCACCGGCATCGTTGGCTTCCCGCCGTGGCGCCTCCTCGAGCACGACGTGAGCATTGGTGCCCGCGAATCCGAAGGAGCTCACCCCGGCGATTCGAGTGCGCGAATCAGCGCGCGCCCACGGCAGCGTCTCCGCTGCGACCTTGACGGGCATGGACGCCCAGGGAATGTGGGGGTTGGGTACTTTGAAATGCAAGCTCCGCGGGATCGCGCCGTGCTGCAGCGCCAGAACCACCTTGATGAGCCCTGCGATTCCCGCCGCCGCCTCGAGATGGCCCACGTTGGACTTGACCGATCCGATGATGAGGGCATCGGCGGGCTCGCGTCCCCGCGCGAGGACCGCGTTGGCGGCTTGAACCTCGATCGGATCGCCGAGCACGGTTGCGGTACCATGACATTCGAGGTAATGCACGCTCGCCGGCTCGATGCCTGCAACGCTCAAGGCGTCGGCGATGACGCGCGTCTGCGAGGGACCGCTCGGGGCGGTGAGTCCGCTGCTGCGTCCGTCCTGGTTGACCGCGCTGCCCCGGATCACCGCCAGGATGCGGTCCCCATCGCGGCGCGCATCGCTCAGGCGTTTGAGGACGACTATCCCGCAGCCTTCGCTGCGCACATAACCATCAGCCGACGCATCGAACGTCCTGCACCGGCCGTCGGGGCTGAGCAGTCGCGCCTTGCAGAACGCCACGGTAAGCTCCGGGCGCAGGATCGCGTTGACCCCGCCGGCCAACGCAATCTCGCACTCTCCCTGGCGCAGGCTTTGCACGGCCTGATGCACGGCCACCAGCGACGAGCTGCACGCCGTGTCCACGGCAACGCAGGGTCCCTGCAGGCCGAGCGCGAAGGATAGCCGCCCGACGGCTGCGCTGTGGGCGTTGCCGGTGGCCATGAATGCGTCGGTCGTTTCGGGGCCCCGGCCGGTCAGGATCCGCTCGTAGTCGCCGGTGGAAAGGCCCATGAAGACCCCGGCGGGTCTGCCGTCGAGCCGGCCGGGTGGGATACCCGCGTGCTCCAGCGCGAGCCATGCGACCTCGAGCAGGTGCCGATGCTGCGGGTCCATGCTCGTTGCTTCCCGCGGCGAGATATCGAAAAACGCCGCATCGAAGCCTTCGATGTCGTCGATGAAACCGCCGAACCGGGTGTTCATCTTGCCCACGGCACCAGCGTCCGGATCGAAGTAGGCTTCGATATTCCAGCGCTCCGACGGCACCTCCCGGATCGCGTCGCGTCCCTCTTCCAGCAGCCGCCAGAACTCGTCCGCATCGGCGGCGCCGGGAAAGCGGCAGGCCAAGCCGACGACAGCTACCGGTTCATCCGGCAGCCGATCCGCTCGCGCTGGCACGGGCGATCGCGCCGGTTCTCCGAACAGAACGTCCTCCAGGTAACGGGCAAGCGCTTCGATATTGGGCTGGTCGAACAGGAGCGTCGCGGGCAGGCTGACGTTGTTTCCGATCGCGTCCTGCAAGCGGTTGACGAGGGCGACGGCTCCAACCGAGTCGAGTCCCAATCGCTCGAAGCCGGTGCGCGGATCGGGCAACGCAGCGAGTTCCAGCGCGCGGGCGATTTCTCCCTGCACATGGGCGACGAGCACGCGGTGGCGGTCCGCCCGGGGCAGGGCACGCAGCAGTTCGATCAGGCCTGCGACTGCCGCCGGGGCCGGACTGTCGCGCTCCTCGCTCGACTTCGCACGCCATTCCGAGAGCAACGCCAGACCGCCGGACAGGTGCTCCAGGCGGCACGCATAGCGCATGATCTTGCCGCTCGAGGTTTTCGGAAGCCGGCCTGGCTGCACGAGCCCGAGCCAATGTACGGCAACGCCGAACTGCTCTCCAATCGCGGCGCGAACAGCCTCGAACACCTCATCCGAACTGATCCGCTGACGGCCCGAGCGCTTCACCTCCAACGCGATGCCCAGTTCCTCGCGGTCCTCGACCTCCAGGGGAAAAGCGGCACAGGCGTCGATCTGCAGTGCCTCATGGCTATGCTGCGCGGCCAGCTCGATATCCTGCGGATACAGATTGCGGCCGCGAATGATGATCATGTCCTTGAGTCGGCCGGTGACGTACAACTCACCATTGAGCAGGAACCCCAGATCGCCGGTTCGCAGGTAGGACTGTTCCCCTTCTCCGGCAATGTGCGCGTTGAAGGTTGCTTCGGTTTCATCCGGCCGTTTCCAGTAACCGCGGGCAACGCTGGGGCCTGAAACCCAGATCTCGCCGACCCTGCTCTCGGGAAGACGCTGCAGGGTTTCGGGATCCGCGATGGCGACTTCCATGCTGCCGCCCATGATTCCGGAACTAACCAGGCGGATCGCCAGCGGCTCCTCGGGCGCGCAGGTTTCGGCTGCACCATGGTCGAGCCTGTCACGCCGGAAGCAGGTTACTACGGGGTCTTGGTCCAACCGGCCTGCAGTCGTGCAAAGCGTCGTTTCCGCCATGCCATAACATGGCAGGTGCGTGCGGCGGCGGAAACCATAAGGCTCGAAGGTCTCGCTGAAGCGGTCGAGCGTGTCCGCTCGAACGGGTTCAGCGCCATTGATGGTCATCTCCCACGAACTGAGATCGAGCCCTTCGCGCTGACTGGGCGTGGTCCCTCTTACGCACAGGTCATACGCGAAATTGGGCGCGCTCGACCCGGTACCCCGGTAGTTGCTGATAGCCCTCAACCATCGGATCGGGCTTTGCAGGAACGCTGCCGGCGACATGACGACCGTCAACGCGCCGCAGAACGTAGGCCCCACGAGGCCCGCGATCAGGCCCATGTCGTGGAAAAATGGCTGCCAGCTGACCTCGGTCGAATGCACGTTGCACCGGGAGACCTCGCGCGCGTACTCGCACTGATGCAACAGATTGCCGTGGGTGATCATTACGCCCTTGGGGCTGCCGGTAGACCCCGAGGTATATTGAAGGTGTGCCACGGACTCCGGTTCGATATACGTTGCCCGCCAGTCCTCCGACCGGTCGGCAAGTGCGTCGGTCGCCAGGACTTGCAGACCGCGGTCTCCGAGGCCGCGCGAGAGCTGTTCGGAGTCGGCAAGCACGCAAAGCGCGGCTCCCGGCGCGCAATCTTCCAGCATGGTCAACAGCCGGGGATCGGTGCGCCGGGGATGAGGCGGATAGGCCGGGACGGCAATCGCGCCCGCGTACAGGCAGCCAAGAAACCCGACGATGAAATCCAGTCCCGCGCGATAGGTCAGTATTACCGGTTTGCCGGCGAGTTCGCGCTCTTGCAGCCAGGCGGCCACCGAGCGGGCCTGGCGATCCAGTTCTCCGTAGGTGAGACGTGCGGATTCACGCTCGCCGTCCGCCAGGAAAATGAATGCCGTGCGTTCACTCTGGTGCTCGCCTCTCCAGTGCAGTACCGAATTGAAGGTACCCCACTCCCCAAGCTCCCGGCCCTCAAACTGGTCCATGTCGCGCAAGTATATAGATATACGGAACTTTGTAGAGCGCCATCGTCGGATCTGGCGTGCGACGAGCTGTGACTATTGTCACACCGCGCGACTCGCCGGTCAGATATGGAGACAGCAAAGCCTGTGCCAGCTCTGCAAGTCTTCGAGAATGGAGGTCGCGCCCCATGTTGGCGCGGACGCGTGCCCTCAAATCGCGCCGAAATTCCACCGCTCGGACAAATTCGGGGTTGGATCCATCCCGACAAGTGCTGTACACAGCTGTGCGACAAAACTGCGCAATTGACCGGTAGCCGGACCGGCGATATAGTTTTTCCCAGCGGGATAGCGGCGTTTTGATTTCTGCTTTGTGACTACGATCTGCCTTGATTTGAACAATTTCTACCGGTTGTCGCATGGTATGTGACCGGGTACTACGGATCCCTGTTCATGAATGCGGTTGAAAGCGGGGGTATTTGCAGTCCTATTGCCGGAGACAATCGATCATGCCATCCCTGAACTACATCCAGAAATTCAAAATCCTTCACATCGCCAATCACATTGTGGCCCTTGCAGCTGTGTACATGGCCTTTTCCGCAGGAGCCTATTGGTGGTTCGCACTGGGCTTCGTCTGTTTCCTGTGGACCGGTATCGTGGGAGTCAACGTTTCCCTGCATAGATACTACGCACACAGGGCATTTACCACGACTCCATTCAGAGAAAAGATCCTGTTGATTTCCAGCGTGGTTACCAGCCTCGGCAGTCCGGCCATGTGGTGCTCGATACACAGACTGCATCATTCGACCAGCGACACCGGCACGGATCCGCACAATCCGAAAAATGGAGCCCTGAAGTGCTGGTTTACCATCTGGCCTGCCATTTGCATGCCAAAAAGATTTGTAGCGCCTTTTCTCGGTACCCGTGCATTAAGGTTTGTTCACGAGAATTATTTCCTGATGAATTTCACGATTCTGACAGTGCTATGTCTGATAGACATCAAGCTGGCAGGGTTCTTGTACGCCTTGCCGGCAATCGGTTGCTTTCATGGTGCCGGTGCCATCGGCGTATTGCCGCACGTAACCGGACGAGCACAGATAGGCTATCGCAGATACGATGTCAGCGACCTGAGCCACAACAACGTGCTGGCTGCGATTCTGAGCCTGGGAGAAGGTTGGCATAACAATCATCACGCAAACCCGGGTCGTTGGTGGCAAGGCGAAACATGGTGGGAAGTGGATCCGCCGGCATTCATGATCAAGCACTTTTTCATGACCGACGCAAATAGAGAAAGGCGAGGCGCCCCGGCCGTGTCTCACGGCATGTCGAACAAATGAGGAGTCGGAAGATGTCAATGACTTCCGGACACCTCGGTCAGAAATCTGCAGGCAATTTCGCGTCTTCGTCAAGTCACGGCTCAAGGGTTGTCGGTAAGTTGATTTCGGTGACCGTCGGCAGCGCCGGGGCTCCCGGCGCTTGCAGCGCGCCGGGTTCGCTGGGTGGAGCGCCCGCAGCACCTGCGTGAGTTGCGCCTACAGCGCGGCGCCGTTCCCGAAGTGCACACGTAGGTGGAAGTACTGCCGGCGGATCACGGCTCTTCAATCGATCCGGTCTCATTTCCGCGACCGCGGGTCGTACAACCTCCGCGACACCGACCGCCGCCTCGTCGGACGAGATCTTCCTTACTTTGACACTGTTCGCCTGCCTTTCGGGCGTACTTACGACGGCAGGTGTGTAAAGTTACATTGACACGAACGGGTTCTCGTGGAGACACTCGGGTAGCGGGCGGATAACATCGTCTTTCTTCCGAAACCTAACTACCGTATCGTTAGCTCCTTTCGCATTCGAGATGTCCGAACGGGCTGACCACGAAAGCCGCCGGATACCGCGGTGAATCGGTGAGGAATCGGAGATAGAGCAAGGGCATATGGAAATAACAACAGTTGCAGTGGTCGGTGCGGGCACCATCGGCCGTGGTCTCGCCCTTGACCTGGCCATGCGCGAGTATCAAGTCATTCTGAACGATGTCGCCGAGGACCTGCTCGAACAAGCGAGAGCAGCGATGCGCTCCGACTTGAAGTCCTATCGCATGCTGGTGCCGGAGTACCGGGAAGTCGATGACGAGGCGCTGCTCGGTCGGATACGCTTCGCGGCCGACCTAGCGGCGGTGGCGGGCGCAGGTTTCGTCATCGAGAACATCATCGAGCAGTACGACGAGAAGGCGCGCCTGTATGCGCGGCTCTCGGCGATTTGCGGAAAGGAAACCGTTTACGGGGTGAACACGTCCTGCATTTCGATCACGAAGCTAGCCCAGCACGTGCCCGATCCGTCGAGGATGATCGGCATGCACTTCATGAATCCGGTGCCGATGAAGAAATTCGTCGAGATGATCCGGGGCGAGCGCACGTCCGAGCAGACCGTCGAGACCGCGACCGCGCTGGTGACGCGGCTCGGAAAGGATCACGTGCTCGTCAAGGACTTTCCCGGTTTCGTGGCGAACCGCGTGATGATGCTGGCGGTCAACGAATGCGCGTTCATCGTTCAGGACGCCGTGGCAACACCAGCGGATGTGGACAAGGTTTTCAGGCTGGCGTTCGGCCACGGCATGGGGCCGCTGGCGACGGCCGATCTGATCGGCCTCGACACCGTACTGAATTCCATTCTGGTCCTTTTCGACGAATACAAGGACTCGAAATATCGTCCGTGTCCGCTCCTGCAGAAGATGGTAGATGCCGGGAAGCTGGGCAGGAAGAGCGGGCAGGGGTTCTTCAAATATTCCAGGTAACTGCGACGCGGCGGAGGGCGGGCATGCAGGGTTCAACTGTGAAGTGCGTAGTGTGGGACCTCGACAATACGATCTGGGACGGCATTCTGATGGAGGATCCCGTCGTGCGCCTTAAGCCGCGCGTGCGCGACGTGCTCGATACGCTGGACCGACGCGGCATCCTGCATTCGATTGCGAGCCGTAACGATCGGGATCTGGCGCTGGCGAAACTGCGCGAGTTCGGAATTGCCGATTATTTTCTCTATCCGGAGATTCGCTGGGATGCCAAGTCCGCGTCCGTGACCAGGATCCAGAAGAACCTCAACGTCGGTTACGACACGATATTGTTCCTCGACGACCAGCCGTTCGAGCGCGACGAGGTCGCGAGTGTTCACGGCGAGATGTGGTGCCTCGACAGCTGCCGTTACCTCGACATCCTGGAGCATCCCCGCCTGCAGCCCAAGTACGTGACCGACGAGTCGGCGATGCGCCGCCGCATGTATATCGAGGACATGGCGCGCCGCGAGGAGGAACAGGCGTACGCGGGACCCAAGGAAAGCTTCCTGCGCCAGCTGAACATGGTGTTCGACATTGCCGAGGCGCAGGAGAGCGACCTGGTGCGGGCGGAAGAGCTGACCTACCGGACCAATCAGCTGAACGCCACCGGCGAGAGATATACCGTGGAGTCGCTGGATGCGATGCGGCGTGACCCACGGTATAAAATCCTCGTGTGCGAGCTAAAGGACAAATATGGCAGCCACGGCAAGATCGGGCTCGCGCTGATCGAGCAGTCGCCGCACACCTGGAACCTCAAGCTGATGCTGTTTTCTTGCCGCGTGCTTTCGACAGGTGTCGGAGCGGTGCTGCTGACGTACCTGAGGAACGCGGCGCGGAATCACGGCATCCGGCTGCTCGCCGATTTCAGGGACACCGGCTACAATCGCATGATGCGGCTGTCCTATATGGTCGCCGGTTTTGCGGAAAAAGAGCAACGCGACGACGGACTCGTCGTGCTGGAAAACGATCTGAAGGACGTTCCGCACTTGCCGGACTTCCTCGAGATCCGGAGCAACGTGAAGTGGAGCGCTTTGTGAGAGAAAAGATCCGCGCGATGGTCGAGAGCAATCTCAACATCTTCCAATCCGACATTGTGTTCAGCGACGACGACAATATTTTCCGCAAGGGCTTCGTCGACTCGCTGTTCGCCGTCCAACTGATCGCTTATCTCGAGCAGGAATTCGGTATCAAGGTCGGCAACAAGGACCTCGACATCAACAATTTCCACTCCGTGAGCAAGATGGTGAGCTTCGTCGAGCGCAAGAGCCAGGAGCGGGCCGGTTGACGGTGGTCCGGTGAAGATCGGGCTGGATGAGCGCCAGGGCCGGATCGTAGACGAGGCGGCGGATTTTGCACGGACGGTGCTGAAACCGCGGGCGGGCAGCAGCGACGCGAGCGGTGTCTTTCCGCGGGACGTACTGGCGCAGATGGCGGAGAGGGGCTACCTCGGTGCGACGCTGCCGCGTGAGCACGGCGGGCTCGGACTCGATCCGGTTGCGTACGGATTGCTGGTGGCAGCGGTGGAGAAGGGCGACTCCAGCGCGAGCCGGCTGTTGACGGCGCACGTCGCGCTGGTGGGCGAGACAATACTCAAGTGCGGCAGCGAGACCCAGATCCGCAGGTGGCTACCGCGCCTGGCGCGTGGACAGACCCTCGGCGCGTTCTGCCTGACGGAACCCGAGCATGGGTCGGACGCGGCGGGCATCCAGACCGCGTACACAGTGCACGGTGACGCGTTCCGGTTGAACGGACGCAAGCGCTGGATCACGTTCTCCGGCATTGCGGACCTGCTGCTGGTGATGGCCCGCAGCGGCGAAGCCGTTTCCGCGTTCCTCGTGGAGCGTGACGCGGGCGGCCTGTCTTTCGAGCCCCAGAGGGGCTTGATGGCTGGCCGGGCATGTCACATCGGCGAAGTCGTGCTGAACGATGTGGTCGTGGGGCAGGAAAGCCTGCTCGGCCAGGCCGGGCAGGGCTTCAGCTACGTGGCCAATACCGCTCTGGATCAGGGGCGCTACTCGATTGCGTGGGGGGGGGTCGGATTGGCCGAAGCCGCGCTGGACGCAATGGTCGCCTATGCCCGGAACCGCAAGCAGTTTGGCGAGAGCATCGCCACCTTCCAGCTGGTTCGCGAAATGATCGCGGAGGCCGTGGCGCGGCTCTACGCCGCGAAGAGCCTGTGCTGCAGGGCGGGGGAAATGCGCCGGTCCGGCAGCCCGGAAGCAATCATCGAGACCACGATCGCGAAGCACTTTTCCGCCGGAGCGGCCTTCAAGACGGCATGCGACGCCGTGCAGGTTCACGGTGGAAATGGTATCAGCGGCGAGTACCCCGTCGAGCGTTACATGCGCGAGGCCAAGGTCCTCGAGATCATCGAGGGCACGTCCCAGATCCAGCAGATCGTAATCTCGATGCATGGGCTCCGACGTTACGGGCGCGCCTGAGGCGTGCGTGCCGTCGCTCCGGCTCACGCGCATGCCGGACGACACATATTGCCGGTTGTCGGGGCTTTTCGACGATCCACGCGTGCACGTCCTGACGTGCGCGATCAACGCTGCGGCGGTCGGTCTGCTTTCGGAAAAGGAGACCGCTGCGATGGCGGGTTTCGTTGAAAAACGGCGCCGCGAGTACGCTACGGCGCGCGCGCTTGCGCGGGCAGGCCTGGAGCGTTTCTTCGGTGTGCGCGATTTCGACCTGCTGAATGCCGACGATCGGTCCCCGATCTGGCCGGAAGGAATCTGCGGAAGTATTGCTCACAGCGACACCCGTGCATGGGTCGCGCTCGTCGAAGCGGGCTATGGCACCATAGGTATCGACGGAGAAGCGCGCACGGAGCTCGGGCGGGACCTGTGGCGCCTCACCTTGCGGGACGAGGAAAGGGCTGACGTCGAAGCACTTCCTGCGTCGAGCCGGGGCAGGCGCGCGCTCGCCCTGTTCTCGGCCAAGGAGGCGCTCTACAAGGCGCAGTACCCGCGGTCTGGTTTGTTCATGCAATATATGGCGTTGCGAGTTGAATCCGATGATGTAGGCGCACTACGCTGCATATTTCAGCAGGATGTCGGTCCGTTCCCCAGGGGTTTCGTCGCGCGCGGACGGAGTCTGGACGGCAACGAACTGGTTACCGCGGTCTGGATACCTGCGACATGACTTTGTCCGTCCCTGACGTCTTCTTCCAGACAATCGCAAGCTGCGAGAGCCCGCGAAGCGAGGGACCGGGCCGGCGCCATACCAGTGGCCGACTGAGCCTCAAGTGAGCGCCACCGGCAGGCGAGATCGTTGGATTTATTGCCGCGTGGCGCGACCGGAGTGCCGGCTTCGCCTGTTCTGCTTACCGTTCGCCGGCGGTGGGGCGTCTGCCTTCAACGCGTGGCCCGGCGCTTTCCCGGATACGGTCGAACTGCATGCGGTGCAATTGCCGGGACGTGAGTCGCGGTATGGCGAAGCGTCTCTGAGCGACGTGCACGAGGCGGCCGGACTGATCGCCGACGCCATGCAGCCCTACCTAGACCGCCCGTACGTGGTGTATGGGTACAGTATGGGCGCCCTGATCTCGTTCGAGGTGATTCGCGAGCTTCGCGGGCGGGGCGCGCCGCTGCCCGGCGGGCTGTTCGTGGGGGCGCGGCGTGCCCCGCACCTTGCTGCGAATTCGCGGCCGCTCGCCGAACTGCCGCGCGAGGAGTTTCTCGAGCAGGTGCGCCGCTATTACGATCCGCCGGTGGCGCTGTGGCAGGACCCGGACCTGCTCGGTCTCATTCTGCCGGTGCTGCGCGCGGACCTGTCCCTGTGCGAGCGTTACGTTTACCGGCCGGGGCCGCCCTTCGATTTCTGGATTCAAGCTTTTGGCGGATCGCAGGACCGTAGCGCCCCGCTACCGGTGGTGCAGGCGTGGCACGAGCAGACCACGGGAGAGTTCGCGCTGGAAGCGTTCGAAGGCGCGCACTTTTTCGTCAATACTCATCTGCGGAAAATGCAGCAGATCATGTTCTCCCGGCTCGAACCCTTAATGTCCGGAGCCGCATCGTCGTTATTCCGCCGTTGACGTTCCGGAATAGCATCGCTGCGCGCATGCCGTGCGTAAGAAACGCGGCAGGCCCGGTTGCCGGGCCCTTGTACGGCGCGCGCTCATAAGCAATGTTCCAGGTCATCGCAAGAAATTTTTCGATCGTTACCGCGGCCCAGTTCATCGGTGCCGGGATCGCGTTTCTGTGGGTCGCGTTCGCAGCACGGCAACTCGGCCCGGCGCAGTTCGGTACCTTCCTGCTGGTCGTGGCCTACGTGCGCGTCGTCTCCGTGACCATCAACGCGGGGGTCGGGCCAATTACCTTTCGCGAGCTGGCGCGCCGGAGGGATGACGCGCTGTCGCTGTTCGAGGACATCGTCTGCATGCGCCTGGTGCTGGGGCTTGCCGGGTACGTCGGCCTGATGGCCACGCTCTTCCTGTTTCAGCAGGACCCGGATCTGCTGGCGCTGGTGGCCATCTCGGCAATTACGCTTCTGCTCGATCCCCTCAGCGAAACCTACGCCGCGTACTACCTGGCGCACGAGCGCGCGGAGGTCCCGAGCATATATACGGTCACTTCCATAGTTCTCTCATCCACGGCGAGCGCCGCGCTCCTGCTTGCCGGATACGGGCTCATGGCGGTCGTCGTGCTGGAAACCGTGTCTGCCTTCGTGATGACCCTTATCTGGACCAGCCTGTTTCGTGCCCGGAACTTCCGTTTTTCGATCCGGGCGCGGCCGGCGGAGTGGTGGCGTCTGTTTCTCCTGATTGTCCCGTTTGCTCCGATACACCTCAGCAACCAGCTGAACCGCGCGCTCAACGTGATTCTGCTTGGCCGCCTGAGCGGGCCGATTCCAATGCAGGAGGCGGTGGGATATTACGGACCCCCGCAGTCTGTCACCAACACCGTTGTGATGCTGGTCATGACCCTGCGCCGGGTCATGATACCGTCCGTAACCGTGCGGCTGAGCCAGGGACTTACCGTGACGCGCGAGCTGGATCTCGGCGTGAAACTGGTCATGGCCGTTTTTGCCCTGCCGCTGCTCCTGGGCAGTTCATTCATGGCGCCGGAGGTGATCTCGCTCCTGTTCGGGGAGCACTATGCACCCTCGGCGATGGCTCTGGTAATACTCGGATGGGCTGGCGCGTTGCAGATCGCCGCGCTGGTTCCGGAGACGTTCCTCTTCGCTCATCCGAACCACAGATTGCAGGAATACGTTGCCGGTGCGTTCGCGTCCGTGCTGCTCAACGCGGCTGTTTGCGTACTCCTTATCGGCGACTACGGTTTTCTCGGCGCTGCAGTCGGAGCGGTAGCTGGCCGGATCCTGTATCTGGTGTACGTGGTCCACTACTGCCGGCGCCAGTTGGGCGGGCAGGTTCTGCGTGTGCAGACGTTCGGGGACTCGACGCTGCTGCTGCTCGCCGCGTTCGGTCTGTGGCTCGTGACGTTCCAGGTGATCGGCAACGCCTGGATCGCCGGCGCGGCTGCGATTCTTCTCACGCTGCCGCTCATCGCGGGATTTGTCCTGTATCTCCGCCCGCAATTCATCGCCCGCCAGCAGGCTTGAGGTGCGGCGCGCCCTCGGGTCTGTCCCGCAGTAGAGGTTCCCTAGGGTTGCCGTCAGGACGTCGTCGCGGCCGAGGGCGCCGCATCGCGCGTCTGGTAGCCCCGAACGTCCTGCAGACCGCGGATTTCGGGAAAGAACTTGCGCATCAGATCGGCGCACCTCGCCTCGACGCGATCCTGCAGATATCGCTCGTCCAGCTTGGAGAGCAGGCCGAATTTCGCTTCGGCCTTGAATTCGTGCGAGCGCCCCGCATCGAGCGTGTCCGCCGGGACCCCCATGAATTGAGCCAGTCGCGGAATATCGCTACGGATATCCTGCGTGCGCACAACCAGCAGCCGGTCGCTCGGAACCATGGAAATAATTCGCGAATTGTGCTCGGTCCAGGCACGGAGCCATGAATCCAGCGGCCACAGGCCGCGCTCGGCGAGGACGCGATCTCCGGCCTGGTGCGATCCGGGCGAAAGTGAGCTCGCGTACCAGCGGTGAAAAGAAACCATGTAATCGGCGTGGGTCCGGCCAAGCATTTCGTTGAAGATGGAGTCGAGCCACGAGTAACAATCTCGAATCGTAAGAACGATCTTCACCCGCGGGAATTCTTCGAGCATCATGTCCGTCAGCAGATAATTGGTCCACGACGAGTTGAGCTCGAGCCAGAGGTGGCGATCCAGCCGTTGAAGCTGGGCGCGCGCCGCCGTTTCCGAGATCTCCCCTTTCGTGCGCGCCATGATGAGTTCCATGAAGTGTATGCGCTCCGGCTCGTGCCATACCCGATACCGCTCGAACACGGCTGCAAGGGAGTGCGTACCGGTCTTGGGCATTCCGACGCCATAGGCGTGGAAGCGTCTGGGTTGGAGATATGGGCGCAGCCAGCTTTTGACGCGGGCCGTGAGATCTTGCTTGAATGTAAGCATAGTTGAACAGAAGGGCGGTTTTCTCGGTGGTTGAAATGTGTCAGTGGGACCGCAGCGTCTCGGCTCACGTGCCAGCCGCATACCGTGTTTCACGCTTCCGGTGCGCTTAGAGCTTGCGGCGAGCTGCGAAATGTCGCGAAGTGATTTTCGTTCCTCGCATTTTTACACTATACCTTCCCGTTCGGCTAGAGCCGAAGACGCACACACTGGCCGACTGAGCAATAATTCACATGGTCAACTTTCGCGAATGGTCCCTCAAGGCGAGGGACGCTGCGCTACATTCGAAATTTTCCATGAATCGTGGTAGACCGCGAGAATGGTCGAGATGCGCATCGAGCGTTCGCAGGTGCTTGACGCTCGATACCTCACGCCCAGTTCTCTCCCGAAGGGCGAGGGGAGAAGATCGCGAAATGCTTCGTCAAGCATTTTCACGAATGCTTAATAAAACGCTCCCTACCAGCGATGAGGTGAGCCGCCAGGAATGTCGCGCGAGGCGGGGCCGCTGGCAGTCGTTGCGGCAGAAAGGCTGAGAGGCGCTACCGCGACTCGATGTGCGCAACAGGACGTGCGGGAGCATAGTGCCACGCGGCAAGTTGACGCGTATGCGATCCATCGGTTTCTACTTCCCGTCCCGCGCCACCGTGGCGGAGGCCGAGGGTTGTCAGGAAATTTAACGAATCCGCGTGGTCGTTAAATATATGATTTTCTGATTAAATATCCATGACAGCTGGGCTTATGCAACGGAATGAGTGCCTCCGACTCGAATTATTGTCGAGAAAATTTACACTATTCCAGTAGACGAGCTGGCATACTCACCCAATTGATTGATTTATAATCAATGTTCTTGAAGGCTCGATTCTTGCTTGTGTCTGCGGCGAATGCTAGAAACAATCAGTCGAAGAGCTGAGAAAACTGATATCGGCAGGGCGCGGACAGGCGGATTGAATCCAGGGAGCGCTTGATTATGAAGGGCAATCGTCGGTATTTTGGTTGGGTGGGGGCACTGCTGGCGTTCTTGGTGAGTAGCGCTGTCGGTGCTGTCCCGTTCAGTGTTACGTTCGACGGATTTACACCGGGCGCAGGTTATGGGACAGAGCCCACTGGGCTCCCCAGCCCCCCAGGTGAAGTGGTACCGGTTGGTTTCGGGCTTCCAGGAGAAGGGGTAAGTGGTCTGCTCGGCGGACAGGGCGGCACCCTGATCGATATACTTTTCTCTGCTGGAGGAGGGTCAGCGAGTTTTACCCTGTCCGGCGCAGGATCGTCCCTGGCCATTGGCATTGGCTTCATGACGCTTCGCGAACGTTTTATCGACGCTGCGGAACTCGATGGCCTGGGAGTCACGGCAAGTTTCACGTTTGCGCTGCCCGGGGGAGTGGGAACAATCGCGGTCACTGGCAGTGGAACTGCAATAGCCGGTCCCGTGCCGAACTACCCCGAACCACCCGGCCCGCCTACTGCAACTGAACCCCTTGGCACTGTCGATCTGACTATCGTGTGGGCACCGGTGGACGTGCCATTCGGCGATGGCGGCCTATTCCGGATCGAAATGAATACGCTCAACTTCGCAGGGCCGGACGGGTTTGCCAATTTGCTTGAATTTCAGACGCTCGTGCAGAACGCGACAATCACGCTCTTGGCCGAGCCCCGCGTGGTGCCCTTGCCCGGCACGCTCGCGCTCCTCGGCCTCGGCCTCGCCGGACTCGGATTCAGCCGCCGCAGCAAACGCGCGAACTGAAGGTCATTCCGGGCAGGCAGGGCAGCCGACCCCGCTTCGGCGGGTTTTTTTTTGGCGCACGCGTGATCGTTTACGCCTTCACCAGCATTACCAGAACACCCGCTCGACCTCCCACAACACGTTCGGCAGCCGCGGCGGCGCGAGGGCCCACCCGGCGGCCACACCAGCGGCATTAGCCACCATGTCGGCGACCTCGAAACTGCGGTCACCGGTCCAGCCCTGGACGAATTCGAGCGCTATGCCCATGACCACGAAGCCGGCGGCGAACATTCCGCGCGGGGAGCGTTCGTTGTAGAGGTTCGCGAACCAGGCCATCAACGCGGAGTAAGCGAGTACATGCGAAATCTTGTCGCTTTCATCCGCTACAGGATCGATGGGCGCAGGCGCGACCGACAGGTAGATCACTACGAGAACCAGCACCCAGCCGGCGACGATCCAAAAACGCCGCAATCGAAGATCCATCTTCCGCCGTTCACTCGCGTTCGATCAACCCGATCCGGACCAGCGCGTCGTACACCTGTTGCGTCGCCTGTTCGACCGAATTGGCCACGGTATCGATCCGGATCTCGGGGTTTTCGGGGGCCTCGTAAGGCGAGTCGATTCCCGTGAAGTTCTTCAGCTCCCCGCGCCGCGCCTTGTGGTAAAGGCCCTTGGGGTCGCGGTCCTCCGCCACCTCCAGCGGTGTGTCCACGAAAACCTCGATGAACTCGCCCGGCTTCATCAGTTCACGCGCCATCCTGCGCTCCGCACGAAACGGCGAAATGAACGCGGTAATAACGATAACGCCCGCATCGACCATCAGTCTGGCAACCTCGGCGATGCGGCGGATGTTCTCGACGCGGTCAGCCGCAGTAAATCCCAGGTCCTTGTTCAAGCCGTGCCGTACGTTATCGCCGTCCAGCAGATAGGTCCGCAAGCCGCGCGCATATAGGCGCTTCTCAAGCATGTTGGCGAGCGTCGACTTGCCGGCTCCCGACAAACCGGTCATCCAGACGACGCCGCTGCGATGCCCGGCAAGCGCCTGGCGTGCGCTCTTGTCTACCTCGAGCGCCTGCCAGTGAACGTTGTCGGCTCGGCGCAGCGCGAAATGGAGCATACCCGCGCCGACCGTATCGTTCGTGATCCGGTCGATCAGGATGAAACCGCCCGTTTCGCGGTTTTCCCGGTACGGATCGAACGCGATTGCTCGATCGAGCTCCAGATTCACCACGCCGATTTCATTCAACTCGAGCTTGCTGGCCGCGACCTTCTCGAGCGTGGTCACGTTTATCTTGTGCTTGAGCGGTGCCACCGTGGCCATTGCCGTTCTCGCGCCGACCTTCAACAGATAGTTCCGCCCGCGCAGCAGCGGCTGTTCGCTCATCCACACGACCGTGGCTTCGAACTGGTCGGCAATCGCCGCCGGGGCATCGGCCGCGGAAATCACGTCTCCACGGGAGACGTCGATTTCGTCGGCAAGTGTCAGCGTGATCGCCTGATTGGGGAACGCGGCCTCCAGATCGCCGTCGGCAGTCACGATACGCGAGATGCTGCTCTCGTGGCCTGACGGCTGAACGCGTATGCGCTGTCCCCGGCGAACGGAGCCGCTCGCGATAGTTCCTGCGAAACCACGGAAATTCTGGTCCGGCCGGCTGACCCATTGCACGGGCATGCGGAACGGCGCCTTCTGCAGGCGTTGTTCGTCGATTTCCACCGATTCCAGCACGTCCATGATCGTCGGTCCGTGGTACCACGGGGTGCGCGGGCCGGGCGCCATGATGTTGTCGCCATTCACGGCCGATACCGGAACGCATGCAATCTCGGTCAGCCCGATCTGCTCCGCGAACGCCCGGTAGTCGCGCTCGATGGTTTCGAATACCTCCCGCGAGTAGCCGACGAGATCCATCTTGTTGACCGCAACCACGACGCTGCGGATTCCCAGCAGGGAGACGAGGTAAGTATGGCGCCTCGTCTGGACCAGCACGCCTTTACGGGCGTCGATCAGGATGATCGCCAGGTCGGCCGTCGAGGCGCCGGTGGCCATGTTGCGCGTGTACTGCTCACGTCCCGGGGTATCGGCGACGATATAGGTGCGCCGATCGGTGGAAAAGTATCGGTACGCCACGTCGATGGTAATGCCCTGTTCGCGCTCTGCGGAGAGCCCGTCGAGGAGCAGCGCATAGTCGAGCAATTCACCGCGAGTGCCGACTTTTTTCGAGTCCGCCTCGAGCGCGGCGAGCTGGTCCTCGAAAAGGGACTTTGATTCGTACAACAGGCGCCCGAGCAGAGTGCTCTTGCCGTCATCGACGCTGCCGCAGGCGATGAAGCGCAGCAGGTTCTTGCGCTGATGCGCCTGCAAATAACGCCCGATGTCGGTCGCAAGCAGCGTGTTGCCGGTATCCATCAGAAGTACCCCTCTTGCTTCTTCTTTTCCATCGAGGCGGCGCCGTCGTGGTCGATCGCGCGTCCCTGCCGCTCGGAGGTCCTCGCCAGGATCAGCTCGCGTATGATTTCCAACAGCGTGGCCGCGCTCGACTCCACTGCGCCGGTCAGCGGGTAACATCCCAGGGTGCGAAAGCGCACGGACTTCGACATCGGCCGTTCACCGGGACGCAGGCGCATGCGGTCATCGTCTACCATCACCAGCATGCCGTCCCGGTCCACGACCGGCCGCTCTTTGGCGAAGTAGAGCGGCACTATCGGTATGTTCTCGGCGTAGATGTACAGCCACACGTCGAGCTCGGTCCAGTTCGAGATCGGAAAGACGCGCATGCTCTCGCCCTTCCTCTTCCGGGCGTTGTACAGGCGCCAGAGCTCGGGCCGCTGGTTCTTGGGGTCCCACCGGTGCTGGGCGCTGCGGAAGGAGAAGATCCGCTCCTTGGCGCGCGACTTCTCCTCGTCGCGGCGCGCACCGCCGAACGCGGCGTCGAAAGCGTGCTGATCGAGCGCCTGGCGCAGCCCCTGCGTCTTCCACATGTCCGTGTGCACCTGGGACCCGTGATCGAAGGGATTGATGTTCAGCGCTTTGGCTTCGGGATTCTGGTGTACGAGAAGCTCGATTCCCGCCTGGCGCGCGGCCCGCTCACGCATGGCGTACATGTCGCGGAACTTCCAGGTGGTATCCACGTGGAGCAGCGGAAACGGAGGCAGCGCGGGAAAGAATGCCTTGCGCGCAAGGTGCAACATTACAGAGCTGTCCTTGCCGATCGAGTACAGCATGACCGGGTTGTCGGTCTCGGCGACCACTTCCCGCATGATGTGGATACTTTCCGCTTCCAGGCGCTGAAGATGCGTAAGGGCGGGGCCGAGGTCTGTTACGTCGAGTGGCATCAATGCATTCCGGAGGTCACTCGATTGCATCGCCGATCGTGGTGCTCCCGGTCATTTCGCAAGCAGGTGATCTCGAACCGGCGCTCGCACGCGCACAGAATGTCCGACCGGTCAGGAAGATCGGACTCCCGAAAACTCTCCTGCTCGATAACAGGTTGCCGCGTCGAGCCGTCACCGATACGATGTACTGTTCTGGGAGATATCCGCGGGATAGCGGTCGCTCGCCATCAGCGTCGAATGGTCGTGATGCTGCGCGAACTCCAGCATCTCGGTCAGGAAATTCTCATACAGCGTGAAAGTGCCGTCGATCAGGCGGATGCCTTTCTCGAGCTCGTCCGCCGTCAACTCGATGACCTCGAGTTTCCTTTCGATGTCGGCCGTGCCCATGTGATGTCCGGTTTCGCAATCCAGGTGGTGCTGCCCGAAATACAGGTAATCCGGTTGATTGCTCAACTGACGGCTCACTTCCGCTGTTTGCGCGAGAAACACGCTACCGGTCTTCTCGATCACCTCCACCAGAATCACTTTGCAGATAGGCGAGGCCTGTTTGGCGAGACCTACCATATCGTAGGTCAGCATGCGTGAACGGATGCCGTGGTCGCTCCAGATGAAATATAGCAATTCGGAGAGAGTCCCAGACTTGTCCATCTGCAGTTTCTTCAAGTCGTTCAGGTACCAGGGCCAGTGATGGCTGTCCTCGTCGGTGTGGATGTTGACCAAATGCTGATACTGGTCGTTGGAACTCAAATCGCGCAAGACGAACCGGTTGATGTCCATGAACGAAAAAACGAAATGCGCCATGTACGGTGCAAACACCAGTCGTTGTTTTGCCGGTATGGATTCGTTTTTCAGATAGTCCAACATCGGGTGCCGCGCGAACGCGGCGCTTTTCCGTTCGATGTAGGCGAGTGCTCTTTTCATGTCAGCTGCACGTAAAGGTTATCGGCTTGAGTTGAGGGGTGAGCGACAGCAGCGCTCTGGCCAGGGATTCGCCGTTGCCGGTGTCCAGGTTGTTCTTGCTTTTGATTGCTATCTTCTGCCATCGTCCGGTCGCGGTCGTAGTGTAGTAGGACAAATGGCATTGAACGCCCTTGTGTCCTTCAGGCGAATAGATCGAATCGACGAACCCCCTGAATTTGTCCAGCAACGCAGCGCTCCCGACTGTTCGCGACTTGATCGCGTTCAGATCGCTGGCACGGAACGTGAACTGCTGACCGTACATCGGGAAATAGTCCGTGTCGAACGCCATCAGGTATTCGTACAGATTTTCGTAGCGGCGCAGCGTTTCTTCCGTTTGCCTTCGCGGATCCTCGCCGTTTAGTATCCAGACCGCGCTGGTGGCGAACATGGTGCTGTCGAACCAGGCGCCGTGGTTGTAACCGATTGCATGAATCAGTTCATCGTAGTAGTCCAGCGGCTGGACCGCAAGGTATCTGGGCGCACTGTCGAACTCGGCTTTATAGAATCCGAAGTTCGCATACATGGCTCTCCTGAGCTTGGCGACCATCCCCTCCTGCTTGACCAACGCGTTGGCCTTGCGGTAGTCGCCGCGGAAGAAACCCGCCCGGTCGTAGAGAAATCTCAGGTGGGGAATCTTGGCGTCCTGCAGGGTGAGCGCCGGTGCCGAGTACATCATTTTCGAGGTGCCGAACCGGTCCGCATCTCGGTCGGTCGTGTGACACTCGGCGCAGGTGAAGATCAGCGGTCCCTTGTTCAGAACCTTGGCGAAGTCTGTCACGTCGACCGCGATTTTCTGCGCGGTGAATATTTTCTCCCCTGCGCTGTTGACCCGGTTATTCAGCGGACGGATCGGGTTTGGTGGATAGGAAAGCGCGAACACGTAACGGGTCAAAGCATCCATGTCCTGTTCGGACAATCGTTGGCCGCCCATCAGACCTTCGAAAGTGCCCGGGGAACCGTCGCACGGCGTATTGAACTCCTTCAGCGCGCGCTCTTCGACGGACCGTCCTTTGGGACAATGATTGGCGCCCCCAGGAGCGCTTCCCTGCATGTCGCCTCTGAAATGCAACGCGCCCGAGTTCGTGAGCCCGTGCAAGGGAAGCGTCAGCATGGGTCCTTTCAGCGGATGAAAAAACGGTGTATCGATCAGCAGCCAGGCCGGTTGGGTGGTGAAGGTCCCCCTGTATTTGAACAGGCGCGGGTCGGCGTCGCCTTTCTCCAGGTAGGCCAGTCCCGGCGATTTCAGGTCGATGGTGTTCTTCTGCAGCGCTTCGGCAAAGGCTTTCTTGCTACCCATGAACACCACCGGCACTCGCGTATTGCCCAGCGGCAGTCTGTCCCCGGTTTTGACCGCCGCGGGATCCTGTTTGAAGGTAATCGCACGGATCTCGGTCTTCAGGTCCGGGATCTCGCGGCCAGGGTGGGCGACGTAACCCAGCTCGACGATCTCCAGGGGTTTGTCTTTCTGGCTGAGATCCCACTGCAGCTTGTCGGAGCCACCGAAGACATGACAGGAGGCGCAGGCGACCGCGCCGTTGGAGGAAGTCAGCGTTGCGTCGTATAGCCATTGCCTGCCCTGACGGACGTCCAGCGCCTCCGGGCTGAACATCGTGTACTCGGAGATCTTGTCGAGCGCTGTCGAGGTGATTCGATAGGTCAGGATCTTGTTGTCGAAAAGGGTGTAGACGAACAGCAGTCGGTCCATCGGATCCGTGGCGAATCCGACGGGTCCGCCCGCCGGGGCAGCGCCGTAGTCGCGTGCCTTGCCCAGAAACTGCTGTTTCAAACCGCTAGCCTGAAGCGGTTTCCCCGCATCCGTCGACAACTTGAACTGCGACAGCTTGTTGCCGCCCATCGACGCAACCAGGATCTGATCGCCGTCGCGATCGAGATGCAGCGCACCGGGCAGGGCCATGCCTGGAGTGACGCGAGCCGATTGGAACTCCCTGCCGTCCAGGTTGATCCGGTGCACGCCGGGCGCGGGCTTCCGGTTCAGGTCGACGACGGTCAGCTGGTTGCTGACGAACCGCTCTTTGAGCTTGTCCTGCATCGGCTGGGTATTGTGCGATTCCAGCCCCGAGACAATCAGTCGATTGTGCCTGGCGTCATAAACGGTGTTGAAAAGAATCGTGCCGAGATTCTTGACCGTCGTTGCCACTGCATGGCGATTGAACTTGGGCGCCGAAAGGTTGCCCAGTTGCAGCGCGCTGCCCGCATTGATGATGAACAGATCGTTGTCGGCGATCGAAAAATTCAGTTTCTCGGACCAGTCCCTGCCCAACAGGTCGCGCCATTCGCCCTTGTCGTTCTGCTGCACCATCAACATGGGCTCCGGGTGGCCGACACCGTCGGCGCTCCACTTTTCGCCGATCAGGGCATCGAACGGCACCGCCACGGCCGCAGTGCGGTTGCCGGACTTGAAGGCGGTCGCGAAAACCTGGCTGCCGTCCCGGTTCACGGCCAGTGACCGCACCGAGTCGGTAAACAGGTTGATGACCCCGGCGACCTCTGTGTCTCCGGTATTGGCGCCGATATCGATCGCCCACAGATCGGCTCTGCCGATCTGTTCACCGCGTTCGCTGTTTTTGGCGTCGAGACGGTTCTGAAGCAGGAAAGAGGTTTTGAACTGAGGGTGATGCTGGCCACGAAACGCGGCGCTGACGAACGCGCGATTGCGTCGATTGTGCGTGGCGCCGCGCCTGTCGCGACCGTGGTCTGCGAACACCACGTCCCAGGGTGCATCGCCGACCTGCAGTGTTGCTGCGACCCGCGGCGCACCGTCTATTCTCACGATGCTGATCGAATCCGATACGTGATTGACCACCCACAACTCGGTGGCAGTGCGCTGCGCCACTGCCACCGGGTCGATACCTACGCTCACGGTGCTGCGCAACGTCAGGACCCGCTCTCCTATCTCGAAAATCTCCAGGCAGTTGGCGGGCGTATTGATCACGAACAACAGTCTGCCGTCGTCGGATACCGCCAGTGGTCTGGTCGGCACGCTTTCAAAGATGCGTTGTTTGTCGTGCCGCTGCCCGGCCACTCCCGAACCACACATGAACACCGGCTCGGCAATCGGTTGCTGCGTCACCTGCTGGGCCGACGCGGTCGTTGTCAACGTACCCCGGCAGAGACAGACGAGCGCCAACGTACAAAGAAACCTGAGCAGGTGCTTCATGTTATTACCCGACTGGTTCATTTCCCTCCATCCGAGGGGTAGCTTCCAATGCCCGGCGCGCTCCAGTTGCAATGGAATCCGGCTTGCGGAAGCCACCGCATGTACTGTCGCACAACCGGGGATCGACGGTTCGGGCCGTTGGGCTGTCTTGGCGAGTGAGATCTTCGTGCCTGAGAATTACAGACATCCTTCCTCGCTCCCGATTACACTTTATCTCCCGCCCCGCGCATCGTCAATTGCCTGACCGTGCAGACCAACTCGATGGTTGCAGCGTCCGGCTTCTCGTCCAGCGGAACCGCAAGATATTTGCCAGCGATTGCTGGATGCCGCCCTGCCGTGGTGCGCAATCTTGCCTTGAATTTTGTTCTTGAACGGTGTATCGGCAAGCGATGGCGCGCGAACAGGTTAACCGCCGATGTCGATCCGTCGGGGCGATCATGTCTGGAGAATCCTGCCCGGTCGGGTGCATGCGCGCAAGTGAAAAACGACCGGAAACGGAACTATGGAGCTTCGTTTTCAATCCCGGGGAGGGATGGCACAGATCCGATCAGCACCCGACGGCGAACCGGCAGCACGAACAGCATCAGCGCACCGGTCAGCACGAACGCGGCCACCGCATACGAGCCGCCCCACTGGTACGCCGGCGACTCGCTGATCATTCCGTCGGCGAGAACCAGGCTCGCAACGGTGCATTCCGGTCACATGGGTAACGGTTCATACCGGAGCCTAAGGCAGTGCCGATTGGCGCGCCAATTGGTTCTCTGAAATGCCGAGCTGTCACCGCTGTCGCGGTGCGCGAAAGAACGCCGGCGCCGCCATCCGGGACGCCTCTTTCCAGGGGACACGCCTCAGGCGGCTCCTGGGGATCCGGTTCGCGACGGCCAGCCCCAGCCTGTCCATGAGGCGCTGCGCGTCGAAGGGCGCTCTCACCTTGACGTCGTTATCAAAGTAACAATAGACATCCCGCGATCGCCGCTTAGCCGGTGCTATCGTCGAGATCCGCTGCGCGTCCCGCGGTTCCTTCCCGCCGCTCCAGGCGCGGATGCGCTCGGCCCAACGGTCGAGCGCCCGGTCCGTATAGCCGCTCGCGTACAGCTTTCTGTCGCCGTGCAGACGGAGATAGACGAAATCGGCCGTTACGTCCTCCAGGTATGGCCATTTGCCCGCCGTGTCGGCCACAACGAGCGCGACCTGGTGCCGCCGCAGGAGCGCGATGAACGACTCGTCGACGAAGCTTGCATGGCGGATTTCCACCGCATGGCGCAGTACGCGCACGCGCTCGATGGCTAACCGGGAACGTCCCTTCATGCGCGCATCGCGCTTGCGCGCGAGCACGAGAGCTTCTCCCGTATCGCGCGGCAGCATTGCAAGGAATCGCTCCAGGCGCTCCGCGTCGTACCGGAAGTTGGGAGGAAACTGCCACAGGAGAGGGCCCAGCTTGTCTCCGAGGTTAAACAGCCCCGAAGCGAGAAAGTTTGCGAGCGGCGTCTCAACGTCCTGCAATCGCCGGACGTGCGTGATGTAGCGCCCGCCCTTGGCGGCGAACACGAAGTCCGCCGGCGTGGCATCGCGCCAGCGCGCGTAGCTCGCCGGGCTCTGAAGTGAATAGAAAGAGCCATTGATCTCTATGGTCGGCAGCGCCCGCGACGCGAACTCAAGTTCACGATCCTGAGCGAGTCCATCGGGATAGAACACCCCGCGCCACGGCGGATAGCGCCAGCCGGATATTCCAATGCGGATCTTGCCCACGTCATGCAAATAGACCGAGGGGTTCCTCGACAGGTTCAGTCGAATTCAAGCGTGAGGTGCGGGCTTTCAGCATACCGCCAGCTTTGCCACGTAGCCGCTCGGGCAACGTTGTAGGCGTGGATGGTTTACCGAGAAACCGGCTGATGTGTCTGACAAGGGGAGGCCGGGCTTGACGCCAACCCGCTGTCAGTTGAAGCGGTTCAGTGCGCACCGGATCCAGTCGAGCTGCGCTGGACTGTTTACGGCTATGGCGGAGGCCGTTTCGTTATTGCGTTAGACCGAAGCGTGCGAAACGTAATCGAGTAGCGCAGTTCCGTAGTAGGTGGGATATGGTGCTGCCAGCGCCAGCGAACATCGCCCTGCATCACGTAGGCCGAACGGGGCTCAAGCTCGATCGCAATCGCTGCCGTCTTGTCGTTCTTGGCGGCATATGGTCGGAACCGCATTCGCGCTTTCCCAGCGAGTGAAATGCCGACGATCGTCTCGAAATGGGGAGCGTCACTGTGCCAGCCTATCGGCGTCCCTGGCTGGTACTCGGTGCAGAGCGCATGTACGAACGAACTCTCGTCCATACCAAGCCATTGCGAGATCTTGCGGCGAAACGGCAGGAGGAACTCTGGGAATGGCCTGCGCGGATTCGCATTCTCCGCCTGGTTGCCGTAGCTCGCCGGGTACTCGCCTTCTCCATATCGAACAACCCGCCGCCGCGCCGTGTACTGCTGAAATAGCGCCTGCTTGAACGGTAAGCGGACGAACTCCGCCAACAGCTGCTCTTCCTCGTCGCTTGTAAGAAAATTCGCCCGGTAGACTAGACCGTGCGGAAATGCAGCTGTTTGGTCGAAAAGAGTGTATTGGGTGGGCGGCGGCATAGCACTAACCAAAGATGGGGGCGGGCATCAGCCGATCAATCCCTTTGAGCTAGCGACTCAATCTCGAGCCATTCGCGCGGGCTGGCCTGCTCTCCTTAGACGCTACCGACGCCGCAGGGTCGAATTGCACCATGTGCCAATGGGCGGCCGGGGTGCCGCGAGGGATAATGCATAAAAGTCCCAGACAATGACACGGGCAGCGAAGAACCGGTTGCGCCTTCTCGCATTCGCGGTGGGCGCCGTAGTTGCGGCCGCGTGGCTCGTTGCCGCACCGCGGGCGCTCGCCCAGAACGCCGCGATCCCGGCGTTCAAGACGCTCGACTCGATGGAGGCCCGCGTCCAGGGCTGCACGACCTGCCATGGGCAGAGCGGGCAGGGCACGGGCAACGATTACTTCCCGCGCATCGCCGGCAAGCCGGCCGGATATCTCTACAACCAGCTCGTCGCGTTTCGCGACGGCAAGCGCCGCTACGCGCCGATGAATTACCTCGTTGCGTATCTCCCGGACGCGTACCTGCGCGAGATCGCCGAGCACTATGCGAAGCAACGCCCGGCGTTCATGTTGCACGAGACCGTACCTGCGGACCCGGCGAGCCTCGAGCGGGGCCAGGCGCTCGCGCGAACGGGTGACCCGAAAACAGGCATTCCGGCCTGCATCTCCTGCCATGGAGCCGGTCTCACCGGCATGGAACCGGGCATCCCCGGGCTCGTCGGCTTGCGCCCGAACTACATCGCAGCGCAGCTCGTCCGCTGGCGGGTGGGCGAGCGCGTGGCGGTCGATCCGGACTGCATGAAGCGCATCGCGGTGCGCCTGACCGACACCGACGTCGGCGCCCTCGCCGCCTGGCTCTCGCGCCAGAAGCCGCCGGCCGACGCCGCGCCCGAGAAGTCGAACCTCGTGCGGATGCCGCTCGCCTGCGGCAGCCAGCGGTAGCCGGCATGCGCAAGCTCGCCTTCATCGTCGCGTTGGTCCTCGTCGGCGGATTGGTCGTGGCCGCGCTCGTCTGGAAGGTCGTGCGCCCCGGAGCGCTGACGGGCACCTCCAAGGTCGTGGACGTGACGACGCAGATCATCGACCGCGGCGAATACCTAGCGCGCGCCGGCGACTGCATCGCCTGCCACACCGCGCCCGGCGGCGAACCGTTCGCGGGCGGGCGCGCGATGCCGACGCCGTTCGGGAATCTCTACGTCTCCAACATCACGCCGGACGACGAGACCGGCATCGGCCGGTGGACGCCCGACGACTTCTACCGAATGATGCAGAAGGGCATCTCGCGCGACGGCACGCTGCTCTATCCGGCGATGCCGTTCGCGGCATACACGAAAGTCACGCGCGGGGACTGCGACGCGATTTACGCCTATCTCATGTCGATTCCGCCGGTGCGCCAGAAAAACCGCCCGCACGAGCTGCGCTTCCCCTTCAACAAGCGCGAGCTCCTCGTCGGCTGGCGCACGCTCTACTTCAAGGAAGGCGAGTACATCCCCGATCCGAAGCAGTCTGCGCAGTGGAATCGGGGCGCGTACCTGGTCGAAGGCCTCGGCCACTGCTCGATGTGCCACACCGCCATCAACCGGCTCGGCGGCTCGAGCGAGGCGCAGGCGTTCGAAGGCGGGATGATTCCCAACCAGAACTGGTACGCGCCCTCGCTCACGTCGAACCAGGAGGGCGGTCTCGGTAACTGGAGCGTGAAGGACATCGCGGACCTGCTTCAGGTCGGCGTCTCCCAACGCGCCACCGTGTATGGTCCCATGGCGGAAGTCACCTACAACAGCCTTCAATACCTCACGGACGAGGACGCCACCGCGATGGCGGTGTATCTGAAGTCGCTGGCGCCGGGAGACGCGCCTCCCTCGGTCTCCAGTGCCGAGCGCCTGACACAGCCTGCGGTACTGGAGATGGGCCGCAAGGTCTACCTGGACCAGTGCGTGATGTGCCACGGCAACGAAGGCAAGGGGAACCCGCCCGCGTATCCGCCGCTCGCGGCGAACCCATCGATCACGATGGCGACGCCGGTCAACCCGATACGCATGGTGCTGAATGGCGGCTATCCACCGGGGACGCGCAAGAACCCAAAGCCGCACGGCATGCCGCCGTTCCTGCACGTTCTGAGCGACGACGAAGTGGCAGCAGTCGTCACCTACATACGGGTCGCCTGGGGTAATGCCGGCGCTCCGGTCACGCCGGCCCAGGTGAACGAGCTGCGCAAGCTCTTGCCGGAATAAGGAGGGGGGACCATGGGCACACCGCAGGATGACCGCCACGCGACCGAGGCGAGCGACGCGCGAGTGGACGAAATCGTGAGCCGCGGCCCGGCGGGGGCCTTTGCGGTCGCGGGCATCGCGACCGCGATCGTCGTGGCGATCTACTTCGCGTTCTACTTCTTCGTGTTTCTGCCGCGAGGCGCGATCCAGTGAGCGAGACCGCGCACGCGTCGGAAGCGGTTGCCGTCGCGGCCGAGCGGCGGTGGGGCATCATCGTCGCGATGATCATTGTCGCCCTGGTCGCGATGATGATCTTCACCGGCGTCCACTGGTCTTCGATGCCGCCGTCCCGCGTGGAGACGATCGATCCGCGCACGCTGCACATCTCCGGCGAGTTCGTCGAATCCAACCTCGGCACTTCCGTCGAAGCGGACGGCAAGGTGGTGGTGCGGCTCGTCGCGCAGCAGTACTCATTCGAGCCGCAGTGCATGCTCGTGCCGGCCGAGACGCCGGTCACGTTCCGCGGCACGAGCTCCGACGTGGTCCACGGGTTCGTCGTCGGCACCACGAACGCGAACGTGATGCTGATCCCCGGCTACGTCGCGACGTTCACGGCGACGTTCCGGAAAACGGGCGAGCAGCTGATGCCGTGCCACGAGTATTGCGGAACGGGGCACGCGGCCATGTGGGCGCGGTTCCAGGTCGTGCCGCAGCAGGAGTTCATGGCGAAGGCCCGCAAGGGAGAAAGGCTGACCTGTGTTCCTCGCTAGAAGGCTCGTGCTTGCCCATTTCTGGGTCGCGTTCGTCGCGTTCGCGGCCGCGCTCGTGCTGGGCGAGTGGCAGATGTACGTGCGCAGCCCTCTCTCCGCCTGGGTCGGGAATCCCGAGCACTACTACCGCTCGGTGACCGGCCATGGCACCGTGATGGGCTATGTCCTGCCGACGCTCGTTGCAATGGGCTTCGGCTACGCGATCACCGAGCTGTCACTCAAGCGGCCGCTGATCGGGCTCAAATGGGCGTGGGGTGGTTTCTGGCTGGTGGTGACGGGGGCCGTGATGGCGGCTACGCCCGTCGCGCTCGGCCGCGCGTCGGTGCTCTTCACGTTCTACCCGCCGATGGTCGGCAGCGTCTTCTATTATCTCGGCGTGGTGCTGGTCGTGGTCGGCTCGTGGGTGTGGGTCGCGTTGATGGCCGTGAACCTGCGCGCGTGGAAGAAAGAGCATCCGGGCGCCACGATTCCGCTCGCGATGTTCGGCAACGTCGCCGGGGCGTACCTCTGGGCGTGGACTGCCGTCGGCGCGGCGATCGAGATTCTCGTGCTCATCCTGCCGGTCGCGCTCGGCTTCAAGGACACGATCGACGCGGGGCTCGCGCGCGTCTTCTTCTCCTGGACGCTGCACGCGATCGTGTATTTCTGGCTGATGCCCGCCTACATCGCGTTCTACACGATCGTGCCGCGCGCGATCGGCGGCCGGCTCTATAGCGACACGATGGGGCGCGTCGCGTTCGTGCTGTTCCTCGTGTTCTCGATGCCGATCGGGATCCACCATCTCTTTGCCGATCCGCATGTCGGCTCGGGCTTCAAGTTCGTGCACGCGGTCTTCACGGCGATGGTGGCAGTGCCGACGTTCCTCACGGTGTTCACGATCGTCGCCTCGGTCGAGATCGCGGCGCGACTGCGCGGCGGTAAAGGCCTGATCGGGTGGGTGAAGGCGCTGCCCTGGGACAACGCCATGATGCTCGCTGTGACGTTCTCGTTCATCATGCTCGGCTTCGGCGGCGCGGGCGGCATCATCAACATGAGCTACCAGCTGAACGAGACGGTGCACAACACGCAGTGGATCACCGGGCATTTCCACCTCATCTTCGCCGGCGCGATCGTGATCATGTATTTCATGGTCGCCTATGATTTGTGGCCGCAGCTCACGAAATGCCGGCCGCTTTCAACCGGCCTCATCAAGGTGCAACTCTGGACGTGGTTCCTGGGCATGCTCGTGCTGACGATGCCGTGGCACCTCGTCGGGCTGCTGGGCATGCCGCGCCGCATGGCGTATTTCGACTACACGCACCCCGATCTCCAGGCGCAGGCGTGGACGGTGACGGTCTCGACGATCGGCGGTTTCGTGGTGATGGTCTCGGGCCTCCTCTTCATCTACATCCTGGCGGTGGCGCGCAAAGGCGCCGCCGACCCCGCGCCGTTCACGTTCAGCGCGTCCGCGCATCCGGTCGAGCGAACGCCGCTCGCGCTCAACGGCTTCGCGATCTGGGTGACGATGATGATTGCGCTGACGGTCGTGAACTACGGCTTCCCGATCGCTCAGCTCGCGATGCTGAAGGAGACCTCCGTGCCCGCCGTGCGCATCGGAGGGCAGTGATGGCCGCGCCGCACGATCCGGCCAGCCGCCGCTACGTGCAGTGGAGCGTGATCTCGCTCGTCGTCCTGACGCTCGTCACGCTGCTCGTCGGGTTCGTATGGCTGCCGTCGGCGCACCCCGACTTCAGTGCGCAGGGCATCTGGGCGGCGATTTGCCGGGCGGCCGGTGTCCCGACGAAGTGGAGCGAAACTGCCGAGCCCGTGAAAGCACGGGTGTCGACGCGCGTCATCCTGCCGGATGGCGCGAACAGCGGGACTTCACAGGCCTCGATCGGCCTCGGCGCTACGCTTGCGCTCCAGCAATGCACGATGTGCCACGGAGCGCAGGGGGTCACCGCGGCCGACACGCCCAATCTGGCCGGCCAGTATCGAGAAGTGATCATGAAGCAGCTGGTCGATTACAAGAACGGGGACCGCGCGCATTCGGTCATGCAGGCCCTGGCGGCGAACCTCGCGGACGACGACATACACAACCTAGCCGCCTACTACGCGTCGCTACCCAAGCCGCGGCTCGAACCCGCGGCTGACGATTCACCCGCGCCCGCCCTCGTGCGCGTCGGCGATCCGGTCAGGAACATCGCGCCGTGCGCCTCCTGCCACGGCGGCATCGACCGCAAGCTTGGCACGCCGTGGCTGGAGCACATGCCGAAGCGCTATCTCGAGGATCAACTGCACGCGTTCGCCACAGGCGCCCGCCGCAACGATATCCACGCCCAGATGCGCAACGTCGTGAGGCAGATGACGAAGAGGGAGATCGCGGAGGTATCGGAGTTCTACGCTCGGCGCGGCGTGCCCACGGGGCACCGCTGATCCGGGCTAAACTAGCTTCAAAGGAGGTGTCACGTGAATGACATGACCGTAAGGCCCAAGTCCGAGTACCACGAGAAAATGAAGAGCGACATGGAGAAATTCCTGCGCGGCCCGGACTGGACGCCCGCGCAGCGCGTCGCGCTTTCCTGCCGCATCCTGGATGCGGACGGGCACGAGTCGGCGCTCGCCGGCCAGATTACGCTGCGTGGCGAGAAGCCCGGCACCTACTGGGGCCTGTCCTTCGGCCTCGGCCTGGACGAAGCAAAGGCGAGCAACATCCTTCTGTTCGACAACGACCTCAACGTGCTTGAAGGCGATGGCATGGCCAACCCGGCGAACCGCTTTCACCTGTGGATCTACCAGGAGCGGCCGCAGGTCAATTCCATCGTGCACACGCATCCGCCGCATGCATCAGCTCTGTCGATGATCGCCGAACCGCTGATCGTGTCGCACATGGATACCTGCGTGCTGTACGAAAACTGCGCCTACCTGCCGGAATGGCCCGGCGTGCCGATCGGCGACGAGGAAGGGCGCATCATTTCCGAGGGTCTGGGCGACAAAGAGGCCATCCTGCTCGCGCATCACGGCGTGCTCACCGCCTGCAAGACGATGGAGGCGGCGACTATCCTCGGCTTCTACATGGAGCGCGCGGCCAAGCTGCAACTGATGGCGCGCGCCGTCGGTCCGATCAAGGCGGTGAAGCGCGAGCACGCGCTGGAAGCTCGTGGTTATCGCGGCTCGCCGAAGTACATCAGCGCCACGTTCAATTACCTGGCGCGCGAGGTGATACGAAATTCACCCGAAGTACTGAACTAGGGCCGGCCGCCGGGGAACAGGTACGCTCGTCCCGCAATTCGGGCGGTTACTGCCGTTGCTGTGTTCACTCAGCGCGAATGCCGGCGAGCGTGACCACCTTGCGGGCTGTCTCGACTTTGGCGCGGACGAACCTGGTGAACTCCTCTGGCGTACTGGGTGTTGCCTCTTCGCCTTGGTTCAGCATCTGCTTCTTGATGTCCGGCAGATTGACGATTCGCGCGATCTCCTTGCTTATTTTATCGATGACCGGCTTCGACATCCCTGCGGGCGCGAACGCTCCCCACCAATCCTGGTACTCGTAACCCGGCAGCGCAGCCTCCGCGACCGTTGGCACGTCCGGCAGAACCGGCGTGCGCTGCGCGGTGGTTACAGCCAGCGCCAGCAATCTCCGGTCTTTGATGAACGGCAGCGCGGGCACAAGAGGCGCTAGGAGATACTGGATGCGCCCCGTCATCGTGTCGAGTAGTGCTTCGGGTGGTCCCTTGTACGGGACATGCACGACCTCGATCCCGGCGGCAATTTTGAACTGCTCTCCGGCGAAATGGGTGCTGCTGCCGACACCGGAAGAGCCGTAGGTGATCTGTCCCGGCTTCTGCCTGGCGAGCGCGACGAGGTCCTTGACTGATTTCGCACCGAGCGAAGGCGCTGCCACCAGAATGATCGGCGCGATCGCAATCTGGCTCACGGGCGAGAAGTCTTTGAGCGAGTCGTACGGGAGCTTCGAATATAGCGCTGCACTCACCGCAAAAGCGGCCGAATTGACGAGGAGCGTGTAGCCGTCGGGCGTAGCTTTGGCTACGATACTTGTTCCCAAAGTTGTGCCAGCGCCGGGCCGATTGTCGACCACCACTTGCTGAACCCAGTTCTCGCTCATCTTCACGGCGAGCCTGCGCGCGAGCAGGTCGGCGGCGCTGCCAGCCGTCAGCGGCACGATGATCCGGACCGGTCTCGTTGGAAAATTCTGCGTTGACTGCGCAAGACCTGGTGCGGCAGTGCTCGCCATGACGGTCGCGATCAAGGCAGTGAACATTATTCTTTGCAAAGCAGGCATCGCGCCTCCCACATGCGAAATCGTCGGGGCAGTTTCTCCTATTTTTTGCTGAATGTGAACATGACGGCAGGATCACCCGTTGCACTAAGGACTCAGAGAGGGTCGCGGTAATCTGGAAAATTCCCACCGCTGCCGGTAGCGCCGAATGCTGATTGTGGGCGTTGGAGTTTTCCAAAGGATGGACGAAAATAATTGCAGGATCAAACATTTAGCGGGGTTTGAAGCCCGAGAGCAGCTGTTACCGGCCAACGACGTAAGTCGCGCGCTGCTCTATCGCCTGCTTCGCCGCCTGCATGAGCGGGCCGCACTGCACATCCTGATTTCCGCCCATCTGTATGAATGGCACGAGCGCAGCAAGGGGTGTCGCAACCGTAGCCAGTACTACCGCGCCCCCTGCGCGCGCGGCCAGTCTCCCCAGGTCAGGCATCACTGCCGGCTGCGCGAACGAACCCTTTACATTGATCGGGCCGCGCAGCGAAAGCAGGCTCGCGCTCTTGGGTTTGGCGACCAAGCGCAGATCGAGCGTCTCGTCCGCGAAATTCGCCTTTCCTTCGCCGACCAGCGTCGTGTGTGCCGTGTCAAACACGAATTGCCGCGGCTGCATGACGCCGTTCTCGAAGGCGAGGTCGGCCACCACGCAGCGGATTGGAATGTCGCGATCGCCCCGCATCAGCACGACCAGCGAGTTCGCCAGGTCGAGGTTCGAAAGCCGCAGCATGAGATCGCTGACTTTGCCTTCCCCGATCACCAGTGTCGTATCGCCCGTCGCCGTGCCGAGCATCGCTGCCACCGAGTTGCCACGCCCGGCCAACTTCACGCTCCCGTCGATTTCGCCCACGCTCGCTTTCGCGATCCTGAGTTGTGGCAGAAGCTGCGAGAGCTGCAGTGACTGCACGCGGATGTCGGCGCGCGATGCGATGATCGAGCCGCGCCCGTCGAGCGTGATTTGAGAAAAGAGATTGCCCCCCGCTGCGCCGAAGTTGAGCGGGGAGAGTGTGAGAACGCCGTCCTTGAGAACCAGATGTGTAATCATGCTTCGTACCGGCAGGCGCTCTGTCAGGATCTGTTTCCCTTCGAACTTCACGTCCGCGTCGGCGGCCTTGAGCTTCTCGAGGTTGTAGGGCGAATCCGGTAACACGCGGTTCGGATTCGGCGTCGTGACGTTGCCGCCCGGAGTTTTTTCCGCGCCAATGAAGCCGGAGAGGTCCGCGAGCGCGAGGCGGTTCGACTTCAAGTCGGCTTTCATGAATTGCGGCGTGCGGCCGCGGTCGACAAGGAAGTCGCCCGACAGATCGCTATCACCTACGGCGCCGGTGAATTGCCGGAACTGCCAGAGGTCGCCGCGCTGAACGAGGCGGCCGGCGATGCGATACGGCGGGGTGGGCGGTAGCGGCACCCCGACGATCCTGTAGAGCTCGGCCATGCTTCCTCCAGCGAGTGTCAGCTGCATATCCACCGAGCGGGCGTCGGCAGGGTCGCGCACGATGCCTTTAGCGCTTGCCCGCGTGTCGCCCACGCGCAACGTCGCGTCAATGCTGACGTCGGGATGGTCGGTACGCTGCGATTTGAAGGTACCATTCGCCGTCGCGGGCAGACCGTAAAGCTTGCTGTCCGTCACGCTTACGTTCGCCGCAACTTGAAGCACCGGTTCGACGTGTCCTTTCAGCTCGAAGCGACCGTTGACCAGTTGACTCTGGAAGGCGCCGAATTTCGCTGGATCGAAGTTGCGGAGCTGCCCTGCGAGGTTGAATGACCGTTGCGTATCGAACGCGACGCGCCCACGCGTCGCAAGCTCGGCCGCACCCGCGCGGGCGTAGGCTTCGTCGATCGTCACGACACCCTCGACCAGCGTGCCCGCGAAGCGCACGTGGTACTGCTGCTGGATGAGATTGAAACGCACCCGCTGCGCCGCCGTATTGCCGCCCAGCGCGACCTTGCCGGCGAGGTTTGTCTGGTGCAGCCGCTTCTGAACGCCGCTCAGGTTGAAATTCCGCGTGTCGAGGTTCAGATCGAGAGCGCCGCCGCGCCATGCACCCGCCCCGGCGAAGCGGCCTGCGCCCGCGAGATCGAGCCTGATATTCGTCAGCAAGAGTTCTTCAAGCGTACCCTGCAAAGCGGCCGACAGCTGTGCGAAGGGCAGTTTCTTATCGTCGATCGTGCCCGGTTCGGTGTTCTTGACGTCGAGCGTTCCGTCGAGCCGGCGCCCTTCACGCGCAGCGAGACGACCTTCGCCGCTCAGCTTGGCGCCCGGCGCGTTCGCCACCCAGGCTCGCGGATCGAAATCCTTCGTGGTGAATTCGAGCTGTGTAAGCGGCTGCGCATCGTACGGCGCCACGGCGAGCTTCGCGGAGGCGATCGCATCGTACGCTTTCGCATCGATCGCGACCTCTGCGTTCAGCAGACTCCCGCCGAGCCTCGCGGTGGCAACGTACACACGCGGATCGGGCCCGGTCAGCTCGACATTTCCGTCGAGAGCAAAGGGGCTTTCAGCGCCGATCTTTAGCTCGCCTTTGAGGGCACCGTATTGCGTCGCCAGCGACTTCACTTCGGCTTTGAGCTGCTTTCTGTTGCCCGAAAACGCCGCGCGCAAACCGCGGATTTCCTGCGCGGCATCGGGCCGGACGATCGACAGGGCGGCAATCTGAAAATCGGTCACGGCAAACGATATCGGCGCGGCGAGCGATTCGGGGGGCCTGCGCGATTCGTCCTCCGATCCGGCAAACTCGAGCGTGACGGTATTCGCGGTCATCGCGCCGACCGCCACCTGCCCGATCAGCAGCCGGATGGGCCGCCACTCGAGGTGGGCATCCTTGATCGCGATCCTGCCGAAGCGGTCCTGATAGTGGAGTTCAGCGACAGTGATCGTTCCCAGCAGTGAACCGCGGAGATCCACCGTCTGGAGACGGCCATCGAGGCGTTGCGACAGTGCGTTTGCCGCATGGATCAATGTCGTCTCGCGTGAGAGCAGCCACAGCCCGCAACCGCCCAGCGTTACGAGGAGCAGGATCGCCATGATGGCCGTTTTCGTTCGCCTGGAACGAACATTACGCGAGAACACGCCGGTTTCAGCCATGATTGCCTCGCTCGCCGTTTTTCAGCCGCCGAATAGCTTTGGAACGGGAGGTCGCTAAAAGTTGCACACCATGGCCGCAGGAAGTACCAGCAGCAGTAAAATTGTGCCGCGACGCTTTTAGATGACCGGCTGGAGAATCCTCTCCGCTCCGCCCGGCCCCGGTTGTCGCTTAGGGACGACTGGGCAGATATCTTGCTGCAGTCAGCGCACCTTGATTTCGACGCGCCGGTTTTGAGGCTCAGGAATGCCGTCAGCGGTGGGGACGATCGGCTCGCGCTCTCCGCGCGCCGCGACTTCGATGACCTCAGGTGGCACGCCCGACGACACGAGCCGCCGGGCAACCATCTGTGCCCGCTGCAGCGACAGCCTATCGTTGTACTCGAGGGTCCCTAAACGGTCCGCGTGGCCAATCACCACTATCTCGGGGGCTAACCACGATGCGACCTGCCTTCTCGCATCTTCGAAAGCAGCCTTCGACGCCGGTGTGAGCTCGTCGGTACCTAGTACGAAATACATGGTGAAGGGCTGCGGTTTCTTCGGCTGCGCCGAAAGCAGCCCGCTGTAGCGGCGTTGGACTTCTTCGGCCGTGGTTGCGCTCGATACGAGCGCGCCGCCGCGGATCTCGACGCTTGTGTAGGTCATGTTCAAAAGCACTTCCGCATCCCGGGTTTTCACGATGACGGCCGACGGCGTGGCCGTCTCCGAAGGCAGCAGGATGACACGCTCCGACACGCGCGCTGACCGCTGCACAACGGGCTGCGACCCGCAGCCGGCCAGCACGACAGCAAGAGCGACAATGACAGCAGCTCTCGTGATCATTCTTCCCGCTCCAAGTCGACGATGAAGTCCGTGCCGCGTATGCCGATCGTCGCCGTCGGTGTATTGAAAGTGACGCGGTCAGGCGTGTGTTTGGCAATGATGCCTGTGATGACCCGTGCCGTACCTTTGATGAACGAAATGGCGAGGCCGCCGGCATACGAGTTCGGGTTGAATTCGAATTCGCGAATCAGCACCTCGCTTCCTGGTCCAATCGTTAACCGCGTGTCGTCGTGCAGCGTGACGCCGACATAGCTTCCTGCCGCCGCCGAGATGCGGTCTCCCGGAAAAATGCGCTGCCCCGGTGCGGCAGGTAGCGCTGATGAATCGCGGGTCACTGTTGCCGAGCCAGTCAGAGTCTTTACCGTCCCTGCGCTTTGCGCCCCCCAAGCGCCGCAGGTGTACGCCAGAAAGACTACTACCGCGACCAGACTTACGGACGTTTTCCAAACTCGTGCTGCTCGAATCATCCACCGCATTGTGGCCTCCAGGTACGTGACCGACACAGGCAGGCAGTTTCCGAAGTACGTGGAAACGCCCGGGCTATTGGCAACGCGCGATCGAATGGGAGGCAAAGTGCGGTTATTGCGAAGTGCAGACAGGATCAGCATCCGCACCATTTCGGCAATCCCGCTGTCGTAGGGCCCTAGCCCCTTAGACCGGTAACTTTGCGCCCCCGCCTTTCGGTCGGGTTTGCCTTTTCGAACGACCATTGCGCAGCAAGATCTATGCCACTCACCGGGCATAATCATTTCAGAGACTTACAGCGGCGGGCCGGTGCCTGGGATCGCCTGAATTCCGACTGAATTACGACATAACCGACGCCGCGCTGACAGTGCGCCTCTCACATGGCGTGATCCTGGAGAGCGATTGGGTACTCGAAGCCTCCGAATCGGAGACATTTGACCTCATCGAGCTACCCGCCCGTTTCAACCCATTCATTCAAGCGTAATGGCATGGTTCGTGCATTAGCTTGCAGCACGGGGACTACAAGCGGGCTTTTAAACGTACTGGCATGGTTCGTGCGTTAGCTTTCAGCACGGGGGCTACAAGCGGGCCTTTTATGGAGGTTGTTGCAATGAAGATGGTTCGTACTAAAGCACTACTGGCGGTAGCGGTTGTATCGGCGTTGTGCGCTGCTGCCCCGGCTGGCGCAATTCCGGTCACCGATACGGTCAATCCGACGGACACGCTCATCACGTTTGGCAGCACGCCGACATGTCCCGCGTTGTTCTCCTGCACCACCAGCGCTCTCACTTTCGTACACGACATCACGGACAATGGCTTCTCTGTGGGGGACACCATCACTGGCGCGACGATAGATATCCACCTGACAGAACTGGTCCGGACGGGGGTGAACCACGAGACGTTTCGCTATGACATCGGCACCCAGACATTCAGTTGTATTTCCGGCAACTGCGTCCCGAACCCGGGTGTTACGAACCATATCGCTCTGGTTGCCTCGCTTGCCGATCTTGAGGCCGACGGGACGATCAGCATCACGGTTCGTTCATTGAGTGGGAATTTTCTGTTCGCGGACTCCGTCTTGACGGCAGAAGTCACCCCACAAGTTACGTCTCAAATTACGTCTCGAATTGATGCCGCCGCTGTCCCGGTCCCATCGACCGCGCTTCTCTTTGGGACCGGCTTGGCAGCGTTTGGATGGCGTTTCCGTCGGCCCAGCTAACCGCGCCACTCAGAGGCCACTAGAACCGAATAGCTAAACAACCCTTACGACTCCCCCCGGAGTGCGGACCGGGCCCTCATGGCCGGTCCGTATTTTTTTGGCCGTTGCCGCGCCCAGAAGCGACGCGTCCTGGCTCATGCGCAAGCCTCGGAAAAGGCCGCATCGCTGCCGATCATCTCGCCGCACATTACCTTCACGCGCTTCCAGTCGGCTGTCGAACATTCGACAAAGTGTCGAGCGCAAGAGCGGTAGACGTCACCCCAAGTGAGAACCAGTTGGCATTCCGCTGGCGGTGCAGCGAACCTGTTCATACCGATCTCCGTGGATCCGCGATGGCTCTTGGCGGAGGACGCTGCAGAACTTCCCCTTCCGCGGGCGTGTCAGTCACGCAAATCCGACATCAACTCATGCGGCGGCTTTCGAGCGCTGCCTTGCGCCCCCATATCCAAACATACTGCGCTCCCGACGCGAGAACCGTCGCCAACACGAGCAGGAAGACGGTCGAAAGCCAAGTGCCGATATCGACCACTTCTGCTGCGGTTGCCATCACGAGCAGCAGCGCAGTGAACTCGATGAACGTATTCACTTTAGAGAGCATGGTGGGCGCCATCTCAACATGGCCGAGCGCCAGACGATAGGCGAGGGCGCCACCAACGATAACGATATCCCGCGCAACGATCGCGATTGCGAGCCAGATCGGCATGAGCCCCTGCCAGGCGAGGAGGACCGTAGCGACGAACATGTTGAGCTTGTCCGCGATCGGATCGAGCGTTGCGCCCAGGGTTGAAGTCAGCCTGAAGATACGCGCGATGAAGCCGTCGATCAGATCGGTAACGGCCGCTGCCAGAAAGACGATCAGTGCAACGCTATATGCGCCGACGGTGAGAAAATAGGCCATCACCGGGACGAGAATGAGCCGCGCAAGCGTAATAGCATTTGGCACATTGAGCATGACGTAATGAATGTAGCATAAGGCTTCCCCGAAAAGTCCGGACTGGTCGAACGCCATAGACTTTGCCGGTATGCGCGTAGCAGCTGCAGGCTTCGCTAAACTGAATTTATGCAGTATCCGCTCAGGCGCCCATTCGATCGTCACCCCTCGCCTGCGAGGAGCCGCTTCACGATGTTGACGAACTAGCGGGAGGTGCTCGAGCGGTCGTGCGTACGCAATGCCGTAGCGCCCTTCGACAGCGGGCGCGTGACTCGGACCCACGCCAGGTTGTCGTCAACCAGAGCACTGGATAGGTGGGCGCTGCACCGGTCCACTACCAAAACACTTATTCGGGAATTGCTGCATAATATTCTTGGTCAAAAGCAGTGAATCACGGCAAGAGAATCGATATCCTGGGAGTTGAGCGATGAACGACGTTGCCACGGAAGGCTTGACTCAGCGCGAGTTCAAGGTGGTGGGTACCCGGCCGCTGCGTCCCGACGGTGCGGACAAAGTCACTGGCCGTGCCAGGTTCGGCGCCGATCTCTACATGGCGAACATGCTGGTGGGCAAGGTGCTGCGCAGCCCCCACGCGCACGCGCGCATCAAATCGATCGACACCTCGAAAGCCCTGGCCTTACAGGGCGTAAAGGCGGTTATCACCGCCGGCGATCTAAGCGATCTGCCCTCGGAGTTCATTCCGGCAGGCGAGATGATGGTGAACTACCGCGACATGACGCGCAATATCATGGCACGCGAAAAGGCACTCTATGAAGGCCACGCGGTCGCGGCAGTGGCGGCGACCACCGAGGCGGTGGCCGTACAGGCGCTCGATCTCATCGACGTCGACTACGAAGTGCTGCCGCATGTGATCGACGTGGCGGAAGCAATGGCTCCCGGCGCACCCGTGCTTCACGACAACATGTATACGATTGGCGTGGATCCCAAGCCGGCGCAACCCTCCAACGTCGCCAAGCGTGTCGAGTTCAATCTCGGAGACATCGCGGCCGGCTTCGCGAAAGCGGACGTCGTTATCGAGCGGGAGTTCACCACCGCACCCGTGCATCAGGGTTACATTGAGCCGCACGCCTGCCTCGCGAGCGTGTCCGAGGATGGTCAGGCAGAGCTGTGGTGCACGACGCAAGGGCAGTTCATCGTGCGCAGCTTCTGCGCGAAACTGCTCGGCATGGATCTCGCAAAGCTGCGCGTGACCCCCTCCGAGATCGGCGGCGGCTTCGGAGGCAAGACCGTTGTCTACCTCGAGCCGCTCGCGCTCGTGCTATCGCGCAAGTCGGGGCAGCCGGTGAAGATGGTCATGTCGCGCACCGAAGTGTTCCAGTCGACCGGCCCGACCTCCGGCTCGAAGGTCTGGGTCAAGATCGGCGCCACCCGCGAGGGCAGGATCACCGCGGCCGATGCCCTACTCAAGTACCAGGCGGGCGCGTTCCAGGGCTCCCCCGTAGGGCCCGGATGCATGTGCGCATTTGCTCCGTACGAACTGGAAAACGTGCACGTGCTCGGTTTCGACGTGGTGTCGAACCGGCCCAAGGTCGCCGCGTATCGGGCCCCAGGCGCCCCCATCTCCGAATACGCGGTCGAGTCGGTGATCGACGAGCTCGCGAAGCGACTTGAAATCGATCCGATCGAGTTCCGCCTGAAGAACGCGGCAAAGGAAGGCACCAAAACGGCGTATGGACCGAAATTCGGTCAGATAGGCCTGGTGCAGACGCTGGAGGCAGCCCGTGCCCATCCCCATTACCGCGCTCCGCTCAAGGCCAACCAGGGCCGCGGCGTCGCGTCGGGATTCTGGTTCAACATCGGCGGAGAGACCTGTGCGACGCTCAACCTGAGCGAGGACGGCGGCGTGACGCTGGTCGCTGGCACCCCGGATATCGGCGGGTCGCGTGCCTCGCTCGCCATGATGGCGGCAGAAGAGCTCGGTATCGCGCTCGACAAGGTGCGTCCGCTGATCGGGGACACGAGCAGCCTGGGCTTCAACTTTCTCACCGGTGGCAGTCGCGTCACGTTTTCCAGCGGATTGGCGGTCATCGAGGCGGCCCGCGACATGGTGCGCCAGTTGCGCGAACGGGCGGCGATGATCTGGGAGATCGCGCCTGACCAGGTGATCTGGGAGGACGGCCGCGCGAGCACGATCAGCGGGGACGGACGCAGGGAGCTATCGTTTGCCGAGATCGCGAAGACCGCAGGCAAGACCGGCGGCCCGATCGTAGGCAACGCCGCCATCAACGCGCAGGGTGCGGGTCCCAGCTTCGCCACACACCTCGTCGATGTCGAGGTTGATCGCGAAACCGGCAGGGCCAGCATTGTGCGCTACACCGCCATCCAGGATGCCGGAAAGGCAGTGCATCCGGCCTATGTCGAAGGGCAGATGCAAGGCGGCGCCGTACAGGGCATCGGCTGGGCGCTCAACGAGGAGTACATCTATGACGCCGACGGACGGATCGAGAACCCGGGTTTTCTCGACTACCGGATCCCGGTGTGCTCCGACGTACCCATGATCGACACCGTCATCGTCGAAGCCCCTAATCCCCGCCACCCCTATGGCGTGCGCGGCGTGGGCGAGACTCCGATCGTGCCTCCGATGGCCGCCATCGCGAACGCGATGGAGAATGCGCTGGGTATCCGCTTCACGCAACTGCCGATGTCGCCGCCACGCGTACTCCAGGCGATCGAGGGTACAGGCACGGCCGCGAAAGCCGGGGGCTGACGCTTGGCGCGCGTCGTCCTCAGCGGCACCCTCAAGCAACTAGCCGGCGGAGCGTCGGAGATCGAACTCGATGCGCGCGACGTGCGCCAGCTGTTACGCGTACTGAGCGAGCGTTACCCGGAACTCGCTCCTCACCTCGAGAGCGGCTACGCCATCGCCATCGATGGTGAGATCTTCCAGGACGCATGGTTCGCCCCGATCCGTCCAGACAGCGAGGTTCATCTGGTGCCAGCGATTCGCGGGGGGTGACCGCCTCCTTGGCCCCGCTTGCTGAGCCAGCCTGAGTGCCGATGGTCGTGATCCTTGACAAGGACGGATCAAAATATGATACTTATCATATGCCAGAAGTCAAGACGATCTCCAAGAAGGAGCAGACGCGGGAGCGAATCCTGCGTGCCGCCGCGCGCGCCATACGCAAGCACGGCTACGAGGGTGTCGCTGTTGCCGATGTGATGAAACAGGCGGGGCTCACGCATGGCGGGTTCTACGCTCACTTCGAGTCGCGTGAGGCGCTCCTTGCCGCGGCGGCCGAACAGACCGCTCTCGAGTCCGCGCAGGCACTGGCAGGCGCGTTGGCGAAAGCTTCTGCGGGTGAGGAATTCATGGCGCTCGTGGACACCTACCTCGCCGACAATCACGTTACTGCAGCGGAGCAGGGCCTGGGCTGTGCCATAGCGGCGGCGGGCAGCGAGGTGCCGCGCCAGGGTCCGGGCGTGCGCCGGGCTGTAACCCGGCGCATCAAGGATCTCATAGGGCTGGTAGAGCGCCAGTTGCCCGACTGGGGCAAGGAAGCGGCGCACGAGAAGGCGATGGGCACGGTGGCGACGCTGGTCGGGGCGCTCATGCTGGCGCGCGCGTCCGATGATGCAGAGCTTTCCAAGTCGATTCGCAAGGCGGCGCGTGAGCTTGTCCGCGGGAACCGTGGGTGAGTTTTTTTTGGCCAATAATATGATATCCATCATATGAATCGAAAACAGCTGGGCATCATCGCTGCAGCTGCCCTGGTATTCGCGCTGATCTTCGGCGTACGCCAGTCGGTAGCGCTCTTCATCGGACCTATCAACACCGCGACCGGGCTTGGCATCGCCGCGATCAGTCTCGCGTTCGCCTGCGCCCAGCTCATGTGGGGGATCACGCAGCCGATCGCCGGCGCATTCGCGGACAAATACGGTACTGGGCGCGTGATTGCCACCGGCGCCGTCCTCGTCATGCTGGGAACGGTGCTCACGCCCCACGCGAGTACGACGTGGATGCTGGTCATCCTGATAGGCGTCGTCGCGGCCGGCGGTGCCGGCATGACGGGTCTCGGGGTGCTGATGTCGACGGTTTCTCGTGTCGTGCCCGCCGAAAAACGCGGGCTCGCAACCGGGATGGTCAACGCCGGCGGGTCGTTCGGTCAGTTCGTGGTCGCACCGCTGGCCGTACTGCTCACCGGGATACTGGGCTGGGTCGGCGCGCTGACAGCGCTCGGTCTGCTGTCGCTCGCCATCGTGCCCCTTGCCTGGGTATTGCGAGGTCTGCATCCCTCCGCACCGCAGGGCGCGCCTCTGGAGAAGTCGATGCGTCACGCAGTGCGCGACGCGTGGCACGATCCGAGCTTCCTGCTGCTCACCGCCGGTTTCTTCGTCTGCGGCTTCCACGTCGCGTTCATCGCGACGCATCTTCCCGGTGTGGTCGCCCTCTGCGGACTGCCGCCGGAGGTCGGAGCCTGGGCGCTGTCGCTCATTGGTCTTTTCAACATCGCGGGCAGCTTCGCCTCCGGCTGGGCGATCGGCCGCTGGCGCATGAAGCGTGTCCTCTCGCTCCTCTACGCTGCGCGCGCGCTCGCGGTGCTGGTTTTCGTATTCGCTCCGAAGACGGCGACGACTTTCATGATTTTCGCCGTGGTGCTCGGCTTCACCTATCTCTCCACCGTGCCGCCGACCGTCGGCCTCGTCGGCAAGCTGCTCGGTGTGCGCTATGTGGCAACGCTCTTCGGCATAGTCATGTTCTCGCACCAGATTGGTGGCTTCCTGGGTGCCTGGCTCGGCGGCCAGCTTTTCGAGCGCACCGGCAGTTACGACTGGGTCTGGTACATCGACATCATGCTCGCGGTCGGTGCCGCGCTCATTCACATGCCGATCAAGGAAGCGCCGCGGCTCAAGCCCGCGCTGGCGGCCTAGATGGATCCGCGCACCCGCATGCTCCTCGAGGCGCCGATCGCGCCGACGCTCCTGCGCCTGGCCGCGCCGAACGTGCTGACGCTCATGGCGCAGACGGCGGCGGGGCTCATCGAGACCTATTTCATCGGAAAGCTGGGCACCGACGCGCTCGCTGGCGTGGCGCTCGTCTTCCCCGTGGTGATGTTGATGCAGATGATGTCTGGTGGCGCTATGGGGGGTGGTATCGCCTCTTCGATCGCGCGGGCATTGGGCGGGGGGCGCCGCGCTGATGCCGATGCGCTCGCCGTGCATGCGCTCGTGATCGCACTCGTCTTCGGTCTTGCGTTTACGCTCGGCCTGCTGG
>Ga0111538_10000515_pt1 | contig 51445 bp, 50 predicted proteins | sample SoiMethybrSBSTD1_FD_79669 | JGI IMG/M metagenome (GOLD analysis project Ga0111538, IMG submission 79669) | Bulk soil microbial communities from a Populus tree surrounding site in Tennessee, USA - Soil MetaG P. TD hybrid SBSTD1 (version 2)... | ecosystem: Environmental > Terrestrial > Soil >... | reverse complement strand
CGGATTCGACTCCGCCAACACCTTCGTGATCGCCGCCGTCAACGTCGTCTTCCCATGGTCGATATGACCCATGGTCCCGATGTTCAGATGCGGCTTGCTCCGCTCGAACTTTGCCTTGGACATCGTGCGGATTCTCCTGGTCTCGCAGCAGTGTGAGTTCTGGTGAGGTAGCGGCGGCCGGACTCGAACCGGCGACAACTCGATTATGAGCCGAGTGCTCTAACCAACTGAGCTACGCCGCCCTGGCAGGGACGCCGGACACCTGGTGGTGGCCGACGCGCGGAAAGGCGCGGCGTGCGCCGCGACCGATCTGCGAGCCCCCTGTCGGAATCGAACCGACGACACCAGCCTTACCATGGCTGTGCTCTGCCGACTGAGCTAAGGGGGCGGGTCTGCGTGGCGGAGCCGTCGACACGTCGAGCGGACTGCCGACCCGGGTCGGACAGCGTATCGCCGTCGTCGCGAGGACGGCCAACCCGAACGGCCGACCCGAGACGCCCGCCGCACCGCCGCCGGGCCCGCGACGCACCGCGCGGGGCCCGGAACCCGCCGCCCACTCCGGCGAGGGCTCCCGGTGCCACAGAGAGTGGCGGTGTCGCCTGTTCGCGACAGATTCGTAAAGAAATCGCTCAAGTCCCGCCATGGAGGCGCCGATAGACCCCACGTGCTGGTGGAACGCCTGATTGTCGAGGGCGACGGCGAAGCCGCGTCCGTAGATTTTCATCCGCGACTGACCGTGCTGGGTGGTATGCCCGGAGATGCTCGCGGGGCCCTCGGGTCCCTGCTCTCCGGCGCCCTGCACGGCACGGTGCGCGGTGTTCACCTCGAGGTGGTCGACGACTCCGGTCGCCGCCTCGTGGTGCTGCGGCCCGCCTCGGGCCAGCACCGGGTGATCGACGTCGTCACCTCCACCGACGTCACGGCGCAGCACCGGGGCTTCGACGGCCGGGTCGATCTGCTCAGCAGCCAGTACGGCCGCTCGACGATCACCCGCATCACCGCCGCCGACCTGCGCAACCGCACGCCGCGCAACGACGCCGTGCGGGCGCTGTCGGCCGCCGACCAGGTCGCCCTGTGGAGCGCCGCCGACGAGCTGCTCGGCCGGGGCTCGGGCCGCGGCGACGCCGCCGCCACCTGGCGGGCCCTCGCCGGTGACACCGACGTCCACTGGGCGATCGACCACCGCACCGAGATCCAGGCCGCCGCCCGCCTGCGCCAGCACATCGCGGCGCTGCGGTCGCTGTCGTCGAGCGCCCCCGACCTCTCCGACGACGATGCCGTGGCGCTCGCCCAGGCCATCGTCTCGCAGCTCACGGCCGCCACGAACTCGGCAGGCACGCGCCCGCCGGTCGTGCTCGACGAGACGTTCGACCAGCTCGAGCCGGCCGTCGTGCCGCTGCTGCTCGAGCTGCTGCCGGGCCTCGTGGGCGATCTGCAGGTCATCCTGCTCACCGAGGACGAGGCCATCGCCAGCTGGGCCCGCCTCGAGGCCCTCGCCGGCGAGCTCGCCCTCGTCGAGCCGGCGCTCGCCGCCGACTGATCTCGGTCCTTCCGCCGGGGAGCTGGGGTCCTCGGCGGAAGGATCGAACCTCTCGTCCGGGCGCCCCGCCGCACCGGTCGGCGACGCCGCGCCTCAGCGGCGGCGCAGCACCCCGGGCAGCACCGGGCCGGCGCCCGCCTCGCGCAGCCGTGCCCCCACCACCGTCATCGTCCACCCCGAGCGCCACTCGTCGTCGAGCACCAGCACAGGCCCCGACGGCCAGCCGCCCTCGGGGGCCGAGACGGCGAACGCGTCCCAGACGTTGGCGAGCTGGTGGGCCGAGTTGCCCATCGCCTCCTGGGGCGGGCGGGCGGGTTCGGTCCGGAGCACGGTCTCGGCCACCGGCAACCGGCCCAGGGCGCCGAGGCGCCGGGCCAGCTCGGGCACGGCGTCGGGCCGCGCGCGTGACGGCACCCACGTGATCCAGGTGGGCCGGGACTCCCACGGCCAGCGCTTGAGCATGGACGCCAGGCCGCCGACCAGCTCGTCGTCGATCGGGGCCCCGTCGTCGAGCACGGCGGCCACGAGGCCCGACCAGCCGCCGTCGCCGGCGGTGGCCAGGGCCCGACCCTCGGCCAGGCGGACGACGGGCGCGATGTTGCCCTTGACCTGGGCGACGCCCCGCGGCCACTGCTTGCGGGGCAGCAGTGGGTGCTGCTGGGCCCGGAGGTGGTCGCGCGCGGCGGTGACGTCGCCGGGCACCGGGCGGGCGGACACCCCGGTGCAGGTGTCGCACCGGCCGCAGTCGCCGTCGACGAAGGGGTCGTCGAGCTGCGTGCGCAGGAAACGCATGCGGCACCCCGTCGTTGCGACGTAGTCGACCATCGCCTGCTGCTCGGCCCGCCGGGCGGCCGCCACCCGCTCGTAGCGCGGGCGGTCGTAGGTCCAGGGCTGCCTCGTCGCCCGCCAGCCGCCCCGCTCGCGGGCCACCGCGCCGTCGACGTCGAGCACCTTGAGCAGGCCCTCGAGCCGGCCGCGACCGAGGTTGACCTGCTGCTCGAGCGCCGTGGTGGGCACGGTGCCGCCGTCGTCGGCGAGGCGGTCGAGCACCCGACGCACGAGGCCCTCGGGCGGGAACGCGGTGGCGTCGAACCAGTTCCACACGGCGCGGTCCTCGGCGCCGGGCATCAGCACCACCTCGGCCCGGTCGACGGCGCGGCCGGCGCGCCCGACCTGTTGGTAGTAGGCGATCGGCGACGGTGGCGCTCCGACATGGACCACGAACCCCACGTCGCCCTTGTCGAACCCCATGCCGAGGGCCGACGTGGCGACCACCGCCTTCAGCTCGTTGGACCGCAGGGCCTGCTCGATGCGCTCGCGCTCGGCGGGTTCGGTGCTGCCGGCGTAGGCGGCGACCTCGTGGCCGGCGCGGCGCAACCAGTCGGCGACCAGCTCGGTGCCGGCGACCGTGAGCGTGTAGACGATGCCGGAACCGGGGAGGTCGTCGAGGTGGGCGGCCAGCCAGGCCAGGCGCTCGGCCGGCCCGAGCTCGACCACCGAGAGGTGCAGCGAGGTGCGGTCGAGGTCGCCCCGTTGCACGACGGGGTCGGTGCCGAGCTGCTCGGAGACGTCGGCGACGACCCGGTCGTTGGCGGTGGCCGTGCAGGCCAGCACAGGCACGTCGCCCAGGCCTGCGAGCACGTCGCGGATGCGGCGGTAGTCGGGCCGGAAGTCATGGCCCCAGTCGGAGATGCAGTGGGCCTCGTCGACCACGAGCAGGCCGATCTCGGCCGTGAGGCGGGGCAGCACCTCGTCGCGGAACCCGGGCGAGTTGAGCCGCTCGGGGGACACGACCAGCAGGTCGACCTCGCCGGCCACCACCCGCTCGTGGATCTCGTCCCAGTCGTCGGTGTTGGCCGAGTTGACGGTCTCGGCCGCGATGCCGGCCCGGCGGGCGGCGGCGATCTGGTCGCGCATGAGCGCCAGGAGCGGCGACACGACGAGCGTGGGCCCGGCGCCGCGCTCGCGCAGCAGCGCGGTGGCGAGGAAGTACACGGCCGACTTGCCCCAGCCGGTGCGCTGCACGACGAGGGCCCGACGGCGGTCGACCACCAGCGCCTCGATCGCGGCCAGCTGGTCGGGGCGGAGGACGGCGTGCGGCCCCGCCAGCGCCCGGATGAGCTCGCCGGCCCTGGCCGCGAGGTCGGGGGGCGCGGGGGGCGCGGCGGTGCCGGCGGCGGTCGGGTCCATGCCCCCGATGGTCCCACGGGCGTGTGACGGTCCGGACGATGCGGTGTCCGCGCCGGCCGGGCACGAACCGGCCGCGGCCGCCCGGCCGGGCCGGGCGGGTAGCGTCGCCGGTCCATGTCCGGTCGAGCGCGCCCCCCTCGTGCGGCCGCCACGCTCGTGGGCGCGCTGCTCGTCGCCGCTGCGCTCGGCGCCTGTGGCGGCGACGACGGGCCGAGGTCGTCCGGCGGGTCCCGTGACCGCGACAGCCCTGTCACCGGGGGCAGCACCTCGCCCGCACCCTCCGCCGCCCCGACGGCGGCCGTGCTGTGCGCCGGTGCGGTGCCGGCGCCCGACCGGGCGCTCGTGGCGTCGCTCGACCTCGACGAGGCCTCGGGGCTCGCCGCCAGCCGCCGCTCGCCGGGCGTCCTGTGGAGCCACGACGACTCGGGCGGCGCTCCCGAGGTGTTCGCCATCGGGCCCGCGGGAGCCGACCTCGGCGCCTACGCCCTGGTGGGGGCCGACGCCACGGACTGGGAGGACATGGCGATCGGGCCGGCCCCGGGCGGCGGGGCCGGCGGTCCCGACCGGCTGTACCTGGCCGACATCGGCGACAACCGCTCGTCCCGGTCGTCGGTCACCGTCTACCGGGCGCCCGAGCCCGCGGTGGCGCCCCTCGCCGTGCGCGACGAGGACGAGGTCGGCGGCGAGATCGACGGCGTCGAGGCGCTGGCGCTCGCCTACGCCGACGGGCCCCACGACGCCGAGGCGCTCGTCGCCGACCCCGTCACCGGCGACCTGTTCGTGCTGACCAAGGAGTGGCTGGGGGCACCGGTGGGCGTCTACCGCATCCCCGCCGACATCGGTCCGGCGGCGCCGGTGACGATGGCGCGCTCCGGAGATGCGGCGGTGCCGCCCGGCGAGCTGGTGACGGGCGCCGACATCTCGCCCGACGGGGCGCTGATCGCGGTGCGCACCTACGGCATGGTGCTGCTGTGGGACCGCGCCCCGGGCGAGAGCGTCCCCGACGCCCTGGCCCGCCGACCGTGCCGGGCGCCGGTCGAGGCGGAGGCCCAGGGCGAAGCCGTGGCCGTCGAGCCCGACGGGCGCGGCTACGTGACGGTCGGCGAGGGCCGGAACCCCGCGATCAACGTCTTCCGGCTCCCGTGACGGAACCCCGGCCGGCGTGGTGGCCGGCACCTCGTATCGTCGGCGCATGACGCCTTCGGTCGCCACGCTCCGGCTGGCCCGCCTCGACGACGCCGAGCCCATCCGGCAGATCTACAACGACGAGGTGACCACGTCGACCGTCACGTTCGACATCACGCCGCGCTCGCTCGACGAGCAGCGCCGCTACCTCAGCGACCGCAGCGGCGCCCACGCGGTCGTGGTCGCCGAGCAGGAGGGTGCGGTGGTCGGCTACGGCGCCCTCTCGCCGTGGCGGTCGAAGGCCGCGTACTCGACCAGCGTCGAGGACTCGGTGTACGTCCACCGCGACCACCAGGGCCGGGGCGTCGGCCGGCTGGTGCTGGGCGAGCTGGTGCAGGTGGCGACGTCGCACGGGTTCCACGCGGTGTTCGCCCGCATCGTCGGCGGGCACGAGGCGTCGATCCGCCTGCACGAGGCGCAGGGCTTCGTCATCGTCGGCACCGAGCGCGAGGTGGGGCGCAAGTTCGGGCGGTGGCTCGACGTGGTGGTGATGGAGCTGCTCATCCCCTGATCCGGTGACGGTCCGGCGATCGATGGCCAGCGTGCCCGGCCCCGCCGCCGGGCGACCTAGCGTCGGGTCCGTGGAGAAGATCGTCTACCTGCTGTGGCGCGACCCCGCGGTGCCGGCGACCGACTGGTCGCACGACCTGCGCCACGGCGCCACGGCCGCGGTGCTGGCCGCCGGCGCCCACGGCCTGCAGGTCAACGTGGCCGACGACGCCGTCGCCACGGCCACGCTGCGCTTCACCGAGATCGACCCCCAGATGGAGGCGGTCGTCGGCGTGTGGGTCGACAGCGCCCGCACCGCCGCCCGCGCCCCGGTCGACGCCGCGCTGGCCGCCGCCCTCGGCACCGCGCGCGTCGAGGCCTACCTCGTGACCGAGTCGGAGCCGCTGAGGAACGCCGCCCACCCCGTCCCGCCGGGTGAGCGCACGCCGGGCTTCGCCAACCTGGCCTTCCTGCGGCGCCCGCCGGAGATGACGCCCGCGGCGTGGATCGCCGCCTGGCACGACGACCACACGCCGGTCGCCATCGAGACCCAGTCGACGTTCGGCTACGTCCAGAACGTGGTCGCCCGCGGGCTGACACCCGACGCCCCGGCCATCGACGGCATCGTCGAGGAGCTGTTCCCGCCCGAGGCGCTCACCGACATCCACGCCTTCTTCGCGGCCGACGACGACGCCGAGCTGGCCCGCCGCATGGGGCTGATGGCCGAGAGCACGGCCCGCTTCGGCGCGGACCGCGCTCTCGACCTGGTGCCGACCAGCCGGTACGTGATGCGCTCGCCGTGGGCCGACGGCATCCCGCCCGGCTGACCCGGCCGTCGGTCTGTCAGACCCCCAGGACCCGGTCGAACAGGTCGCGGTAGCCCTGGAAGGCGGCGAGCAGAGCATCGGTCGAGGCGGCGTCGTCGCCGCGCCACGGACCGCCGAGCTCGTCGCGCTGGCGGTCGATCTGCGCCTGCAGCTCGGACACCGCCGCAGCCACCATGTCGTCCGCCTCCTCGACGGCGTGCCGAGGGTCGTCCACGAACCCGACCTGGACGCCCTCCCAGCGCTCGCGCAGGACGGACGTGTCGGCCATGAAGCCGGCGGACGCCCCGACGGGTTCGGGCGCGACGTCGGGTTCGGCGTCGGGCTCGACGTCGGAGGTGGGCGCGGGCGCCGGGTCAGGTCCCGGCTCGTCGAGCTCCACCTCCTCGAGGTCCACCTCGTCGAGGTCGTCCTCGTCGAGGTCGTCCTCGTCGACGCCGACAGGCTCGGGGCCGAGCGGCTCGGGGCCGAGCGGCTCGGGCTGGAGCGGTTCGGGCTCGAGGTCGGGATCGGAGCCGCGGGCGTCGAGGTCACCGGCCGCGGTCTCGCGGTCGGTGTCCCCGCCGGAGAGGTGCGCTTCGGGTGCATCGTGCGCGGTGGCGTCGTCGTCGACGTCGACGAGGTGCGCCGGCGCCGGGTCGGCGTCGGCGTCGGCGTCGGCGTCGGCGTCGGCGTCGGCGAGGTCGGGGTCGCGGACGTCCACGACCTCGTCGGCCTGCAGCCGCTCGACGTCGTCGGGATCGGCGGCCACCGGGTGCGGGTCGCGCGGTCGGTCCCCGGTCGCCGACCCGTCGGCGGTGGGGACGTCGTCGACCCCCGGGCCCGCCACCTGGCGGGGCGTGCGGTCGATCGGCCGCGGGGTGTCGGCGGCGGTCATGACCGCACCACCGCCGCCTCGCGCCCACGGTCGCGGTCCGCGTCGGGCCCGGAGGCGTCGGCCTCGGCCGGGCCCAGCAGCGCCCGGAACAGCGCCCGGTGGTGCAGGAAGGCCTGGCGCAGGTCGTCGACCGGCGCGATGCCGGCGACACCCCGCGCCGCCCGGTGGTTCTGCACGAGCTGCGGGTGGTCGACGGCGACGACCTCGTAGCGGTCGACCACGTCGTCGCCGTCCTGGTCGGCATCGGGTGCCGACGAGGCGTAGCCCCGTTCGTTCATCAGCTGCTCGACCAGCGCCTCGGCCTCGACGACGCTGCCCGCCGGGTCGTCGACGAAGCCCGCCTGCACCACCCGCCAGCGCGTCTCGTGGCGCTCGCGGTCGGCGGGCGACAGCTCGGCCAGCTCGACCTCGTCGCGCCGCTTGAGCCGGTGCCGCAGGTGGGCCTCGGCGGCGCGGCGGTCGCCGTGCTCGTCGAGCGCCCGGTCGTACTCGGGGCCGAAGCGCTGCTTCAGCGCCGTCGACCGTCGCTTCTCCATCATGTAGGCGCCGATCGCCACCAGGGCGATCACAGCCAGCGCCACAACCAGCCATGTCATCGCGGGACCTCCCCCGTCCGTCGCGTCGTGCCCGAGGTGTACCCCTCCGGCCCGTGCGGCTAGCCGCGCTCCTCGGGGCGGGGACGGTGGTCGATCAGCTCGACGAGCGTGCCGTCGGGGACGCGCACGCGGGCCCGCCGACCGGGCGCGCTCTCGGCCACCGGCTCGGTGACCTCCGCGCCGAGGCCCTCGAGGGCCGCCAGGTGGTCGGGCACCGAGGCCACGAGCAGGGTGAAGGCGGTGGCGCTCGCCGCGTCGCCGGGCGGCCGGGGATTCCCGATGAGCAGCACGTTCCCGACCGTCGCCAGCTCGAGGCCGGCCTCGGGCAACGGCATGCGGGCGTCGCAGCGCACGCCGAGGACCGACTCGTAGAGCGCGATGCGCTCGTCGAGGTCGTCGGGGTGCACGCTCACACGGGCGAGCAGCCGGGGCGCGGCCTGGCCGGAGGAGTCGGGCTCGGAACGGAACCACCGCTCGGGCAGGGCCATGGCGCGCACGGTACCCGGCGGGCCGATCGCGGCGGGCAGACGCCCGGAAGACCCCCCGGACCGCCGAGCCATACGAGCGAACCGATCGTCACATGACGTTGACGCAAGCAGTTCGCGCGGCCTGACAGACTGGGGCGCTCGTTTCCGTCGCCCACCTGTCGTCACCCGGCGAGGTCCCCGTGCCCGTTCCCACCCTTCTCCACCCCTTCGCCCGGCCCGCCGCCGAACAGTTCCTGACCATCGTGCGGGGCGAGGGCGCCGCCGTCTTCGACGCCGACGGGAAGCGCTACGTCGACGGCCTGGCCAGCCTCTGGTACTGCAACGCCGGCCACGGTCGCGCCGAGATCGTCGACGCCGTCGCCGCCCAGATGCGGGAGCTCGAGAACTACAACCTGTTCGACGTCTTCACCAACGAGCCCGCCGACCGGGTGGCCGAGGCGATCGCCGGGCTGGGCCCGATGCCCGACGCCCGGGTGTTCCTCACCAGCTCGGGATCCGAGGCCGTCGACACCGCGGTGAAGCTGGCCCGGGGCACGTTCCAGCGCTCGGGCGAGCCCGACCGGCAGCTCGTCGTGTCGCGGACGCTCGGCTACCACGGCACGAACGTCGGCGGCACCGCCCTGCAGGGCCTGCCGCTGAACCGCGACGGGTGGGGCCGCCTGCTCGAGGGCGTCGTGACCCTCCCCCACGACGACCTCGACGCGGCCCGCACCCTGTTCGCGGACCGGGGGCGCGAGATCGCCGCCGTGGTGGCCGAGCCGGTGATCGGTGCCGGCGGCGTCCACCCGGCCACGACCGCGTACCTCGCCGGGCTGCGAGAGCTGTGCGACGCCCACGGGGCGCTGCTGGTCTTCGACGAGGTCATCACCGGCTTCGGCCGCCTCGGCTCGTGGTTCGCCGCCGTCCACCACGGGGTGACGCCCGACCTGATCACGTTCGCCAAGGCCGTCACCTCGGGCTACCAGCCGCTCGGGGGCGTGATCGTCGGGCCCCGCGTCCGGACCGTCCTCGAGCACGACCCCACCTACGTGCTGCGCCACGGGTACACCTACAGCGGTCATCCCGCGGCCTGTGCGGCCGGCCTCGCCAACCTGGCCGTGCTGCGCGACGACGCGCTGCTCGACCGCGTGCCCGGCATCGCCGAACGCCTCGGCGGCGGGCTGCGGCGCCTCCGGGCCGACGGGCGGGTGACCGACGTCCGCGGCGAGGGCGCCATCTGGGCGGTCGAGCTGACCGAGGGCACGGACGCCGTGGCGGTGCGCGACGTCATGCTCCGCCACGGCGTGATCGCCCGCCCGATCGGCGCCACGGCCATGGCCTTCTGCCCGCCGCTCGTCATCGGCGACGACGACCTCGACCTGTGCGTGGACGCACTGGGCGAGGCGCTGCACGACGTCGCCGCCGCCCGGGCGTGAGGGCCGGTCGTGCGGGCCCGCGCGTGAGGGCCCGCCGGTGACGGCCGGCGCACACGTGTCGCGGGCGGGACGCGCCCTCGCCGACGCCGCGCCGTCGGTCTTCTGGCTCGACCGGCCCGACGCCCCCGAACCGACCCCGCCCCTGACCGGCACCGCCGCGGCCGACCTCGTGATCGTGGGGGCCGGCTACACCGGGCTGTGGGCGGCGCGGCACGCACTCGCCGACGACCCCGGGCGCGACGTGCTCGTGCTCGACGCCGGCACCGCCGCGCTCGGCGCGTCGGGGCGCAACGGCGGCTTCCTGTCCGCGTCGATCACGCACGGCGCGGCCAACGGGCGGTCCCACTTCCCCGACGAGCTCGGCACCCTCCACCGCCTCGGCAACGAGAACTACGACGACCTCGTGGCCGATCTGGTCGCCCTCGGCATCGACGCCGCCTTCGACCCCGTCGGCGAGATCGACGTCGCGGTCGCGCCCTGGCAGGCCGACGAGCTGGCCGAGCACGCCGCGCTGCTCGCCGGGCTGGGCGAGGACGTCGTGCTGCTCGACACGGAGGCGGTGCGGGCGCACGTCGCCTCGCCCACCTACCTCGGCGGCGTCTGGACCCGCAGCCACGTCGGCCTCGTCGACCCCGCCCGGCTGGCGTGGGGCCTGCTCGCCGCCGTGCGCCGGGCCGGCGCCCGGGTGCACGAGCACACCCCCGTCACGTCGATCGCCGACGCCGGGGGCGCCGTCGAGCTGCGCGGCCCGCACCTCCACGTGCGCGCCCGGCGGGTGCTGCTGGCCACCAACGCGTTCCCGGGCCTGGTGGCGCCGATCCGTCGGGCGGTGGTGCCCGTCTACGACCACGTGCTGGTGACCGAGCCCCTGTCGGCCGCGCAGTGGGGATCGGTGGGCTGGTCCGGGCGGCAGGGTCTGTCCGACGGCGGCAACCGGTTCCACTACTACCGGCCGACGCCCGACGGCCGGATCCTGTGGGGCGGGTGGGACGCGCTCTACCACTTCGGGGGCCGCGTGGGCCCCGAGCTCGAGCAGGACGACCGCACCGCACGCACGCTGGCGGAGCACTTCTTCGCCACGTTCCCCCAGCTCGACGGCGTGCGGTTCACCCATCGCTGGGGCGGGCCGATCGCCACCACCACGCGGTTCACGTTCACGGCCGGGACCCGCCACCGCGGTCGGGTCGCCTGGTCGGTCGGCTACACCGGGTTGGGCGTGGGCGCCAGCCGCTTCGGCGCCCGCGTGGCGCTCGACCTGCTCGCCGGGGCCGACACCGAGCGGACGCGGCTGGCGGCCGTGCGGCGCCCTCCCTTCCCGTTCCCGCCCGAACCCCTGCGCTGGGCGGCGGTGCAGGCGACCCGGCGGGCGCTCGCCCGGGCCGACGCCCGCGAGGGGCGCCGAGGACCATGGCTGCGGCTGCTCGACCGCTTCGGCGTCGGCTTCGACAGCTGAGCGGACGTCAGCCCGTGCCCCACGAGTAGGTCTGCTTCTCGAGGTGCAGGTAGCTGAACGTCTCGGTCGACCGCACGCCCGGCAGCGCCCGGATCACGTCGTTGACGATCGAGAGCAGCTGCTCGTTGTCGCGGCACACGACCTCGACGAGCAGGTCGAACCGGCCGGTCGTCACCACGACGTAGGAGACCTCGTCGACCTTCGCCAGCTTGGCGGCCACCGCCCGCAGGTCGCCGTCGACCGCCACGCCGACCATCGCCTGCAGCCCGAACCCGAGCGTGAGCGGGTCGGTCACGGCCACCACCTGCATGACGCCGTTCTCGATGAGGCGCTGCACGCGTTGGCGCACCGCGGCCTGCGACAGCCCCACCGCCGGTCCGAGCTTGGCGTACGGCATGCGGCCGTCGAGCTGGAGCTCGCGGATGATCGCCTTGTCGATCTCGTCGATGCCCACCGGCGGGCGGGTGCTCACGACGCCGCCCCCAGCGTCCCGGCCAGGTCGGCGGCCGGGAGGCCGAGCGCCTCGGCCACGGCCGCGTTGACGACCGCGCCGCGGGCGGTGTTGACCCCGAGGGCGAGGGCGGGATCGGCGGCGACCGCCTCGGCCACCCCGAGGCGCGCCAGCTCGGCGATGTAGGTCAGCGTGACGTTGGTGAGGGCGTAGGTCGACGTGTTGGGCACCGCGCCGGGCATGTTGCCGACCGCGTAGTGCAGCACCCCGTGCTTCTCGTAGACGGGGTCCTCGTGGGTGGTCTCGTGCGAGGTCTCGATGCAGCCGCCCTGGTCGATGGCGATGTCGACCACCACCGCGCCGGGCTTCATGCTCGCCACCATCCCGTCGGTCACGACCACGGGCGCCCGCCCGCCCGGGACCAGCACCGCACCGATCACGAGGTCGGCCTCGGCCACCACCCGCTCGACGATGCCCCGGTTGGACGCCAGGGTCGTGATGCGGCCCATCTGGATCTGGTCGATGAAGCGCAGCCGCTCGACGTTCTTGTCGAGCAGGTCGACCTCGGCCTCGAGCCCGGCGGCCATCCACGCCGCGTTCCACCCGACGTTGCCGGCCCCGAGCACGACGACCCGGGCGGGCCGCACACCCGGGGCCCCGCCCAGCAGCACCCCGCGCCCGCCGTTGTGGCGCTCGAGGTAGTGGGCGCCGATCTGCACCGACATGCGCCCCGCGACCTCGCTCATCGGGGCGAGCAGCGGCAGCGACCCGTCCGCGACCTGCACGGTCTCGTAGGCGATGCCGGTCGTGCCCGCGGCGATCAGGGCGTGGGCCACCTCGGGGTAGGCCGCCAGGTGCAGGAACGTGAACACCGCCAGGTCGGGCCGGAAGTAGCCGAACTCGGGCTCGAGGGGCTCCTTGACCTTGCAGACCAGCTGGGCGCGCTCCCACACCTCGGCCGCGCTGTCGACGATCTCGGCCCCGGCGCGGCGGTAGACCTCGTCGCCGAGGCCGGAGCCCGCGCCCGCGCCGGCCTGGACGAGCACGTCCACGCCCACGGCGTCGAGCTCGCGCACGCCGTCGGGGGTCAGCGCCACCCGGAACTCGTCGACCTTGATCTCGGTCGGGACGCCGACGCGCAGCGTCACCGCCCCGTCCCCTCGCTCGTGCTCGTCACGTCATCTCCTTCATGGCGTGCACCAGAGCTTGCCGGATGGCGGAGGTGATCTCGTCGAACTGGTCGGGCCCGGCGACGAGAGGGGGTGCGAGCTGGATCACCGGATCGCCGCGGTCGTCGGCCCGGCAGATCAGGCCCTGCTCGAACAGGGTGGGCGTGAGGACGCCGCGCAGCAGCCGCTCGGACTCGTCGTCGTCGAACGTCTCGCGGGTCACGGGGTCCTTCACCAGCTCGATGCCGTAGAAGTACCCCATCCCCCGGATCTCGCCGACGATCGGCAGGTCGGCCAGCGTCTCGAGCGCGGCCCGGAACTCGCCCTCGTGGGTGCGCACCCGGTCGATCAGCCCGTCGGCCTCGAACACGTCGAGGTTGGCCAGCGCCACGGCGCAGCTCACCGGGTGGCCACCGAAGGTGATGCCGTGCAGGAACGAGGCGCCCGGCTCGAGGAACGGCTCGGCGATGTGGTCGCCGACCAGGACCCCGCCCAGCGGCGAGTAGCCCGACGTGAGGCCCTTGGCCATCGTGATCATGTCGGGCTGGTAGCCGAGGCGCTCGGACCCGAACATGGCCCCCAACCGCCCGAAGGCGCAGATCACCTCGTCCGACACGAGCAGCACGCCGTAGCGGTCGCAGATCTCGCGCACGCGGGCGAAGTAGCCGTCGTCGGGGGTGAAGCACCCGCCCGAGTTCTGCACCGGCTCGAGGAACACGGCGGCGACCGTCTCGGGCTCCTCGCGCAGGATGGCCGCCTCGATCTCGTCGGCGCACGCCAGCGTGCACGACGGCGCGGCCGCGCAGTAGCGGCAGCGGTAGCGGTTGGTGTTGGGGACGTGGGAGGCGCCCGGCACCAGCGGCTCGAACGGCGCGCGGATGGCCGCCAGACCGGTGACCGACAGCGCCCCCATCGTGGTCCCGTGGTACGCCAGGTCGCGGGAGATGACCTTGCGCCGCTGGGGCTGGCCGACGGCCGCGAAGTACTGCCGGGCCAGCTTCCACGCCGACTCGACCGCCTCGCCGCCGCCGGTGGTGAAGAAGACGCGGTTGAGGTTGCCCGGGGCCAGCGCCGCCAGGCGTCCGGCCAGCTCGACCGCCGTCGGGTGGGCGTAGGTCCACAGCGGGAAGTAGCCCAGTGCGGCCGCCTGCGTGCCGGCGGCGCGGGCCAGCTCCTCGCGGCCGTGCCCGGCCTGCACGGTGAACAGGCCCGACAGGCCGTCGAGGTAGCGCTTGCCGTTGCTGTCCCACACGTAGCAGCCCTCCCCCCGCTCGATCACCGAGATCCCGTCGGCGCCGGGGGTCAGGCGGGAGAAGTGGCCCCAGAGGTGGTCGCGGGCCGTCTGCTGGAGAGCCTCGGGAGAGAGGGTCACGGGTGCTCCTGGTCGTGGTGGGTCAGCTGGTCAGCCGCCGCCGCTGCCACAGGACCGAGGCGCCGAGCAGCACCAGGCTGACGAGCAGGATGGCCGTGGCCAGCACGTTGATCTGCGGGGGCAGGCCGGTCTTGGTGGCGGCGTTGACGTACAGCGGGTAGGTCACGGTCGAGCCGCTGTTGAAGTAGGTGATGATGAAGTCGTCGAGCGAAAGCGCGAACGACAACATGGCGGCGGCCACGACCCCGGGCAGGATCAGCGGCAGCGTCACCCGCAGGAACGTGCGGGTGGGCGTGGCCCCCAGGTCCATCGCCGCGTCCTCGAGCGTCCAGTCGAAGCCGCGCAGCCGGGCCTTGACGGTCATGGCCACGAAGCTCACCTCGAACGCGATGTGGGCGATCACGATCGTGAGGAAGCCGCGGTTCCACCCGAGGTCGATGAACAGGGTGAGCAGCGAGGCGCCCATGACGACCTCGGGCGCGGTGAGCGGCAGCACGAGGAACGTGTCGATCGCCCCCGAGCCCCGGAACCGCTGGCGCACCAGCGCCACCGCCACGAACGTGCCGAGCACGACCGCGACCGCGGTCGAGACCGCGGCGACGTGCAGGCTGGTCTCGAGCGCGTCGGTGAGCTGGGGGTACCTGAACGGGTCGGCCCAGTTCTCGAGCGTGAACCCCTTCCACGTCAGGTTGAACTTGCCCCGCGGCTCGTTGAACGAGAACAGCACGATCACCGCGATCGGCACGAACAGGTAGACGAGCACCAGCCCGGCCACCGCGCGCAGCGCCCGGTCGCCCCAGCGGCGCGGCCGGGGGGCGCGCCGGGGCGGGACGGGTCCGGCTGCCGCGGCGTGCTCGGGGGCGTCGGCGAGGGTCGTCACGGGCTCACACCAGGTCGTCCGTCCCGAGGGCCCGGGTGTAGGCGAGCACGGCGGCGAGGATGATGGCCATCAGCACGAAGCTCAGCGCGGCCGCCGCGGGGTAGTCCTTGACCACCAGGAACTGCTTCTGGATGACGTTCCCGATCATCGTGTTCTGGGTTCCGCCGAGGTACTGCGCGTTGACGAAGTCGCCGGACGCGGGGATGAACACGAGCAGGCTGCCGGCGATCACCCCCGGCATCGAGAGCGGCACCACCACCTTGCGGAAGCCCCGCCAGCTGGTCGAGTAGAGGTCGCCGGCGGCCTCGAGCAGCCGGGGGTCGATCTTCTCGAGGCTGACGTAGAGCGGCAGCACCATGAAGGGCAGGAAGTTGTAGACGAGCCCGCCCACGACGCCCCAGCTCGTCGACAGCAGGCGTCCCTCGCGGGGGAGCAGGCCCACCGTGTCGAGCGCCGAGACGACCCAGCCGTCGTCCGCCAGGATCGTCTTCCACGCCAGGGTCCGCACCAGGAACGTCACGAAGAACGGCAGGATCACGAGCCCGAGCAGCAGGTTCCTGTACCGGCCCGACTTGAAGGCGATGACGTAGGCCAGCGGGTAGGCGAGGGCGATGCAGATCGCGGTGGCCAGCCCGGCGTAGACGAACGACCGGACGATCTGGTCGCGGAAGTCGGTGAAGGCGTCGCCGTAGTTCGACCACGCCCAGTCGAACTCGAGCGTCGGCAGGAAGACCGAGCCGCTGTTGCGCGACAGCGACGTCCGCAGCAGCGACCACAGCGGGTAGACGAAGAAGACGCCCAGGTAGGCGACGGCGGGGAGCACCATGGCGTAGGGCGCGACGCGGCTCCGGCGCCGGCCACCCGCGGCGGTCCCCGCCATCAGCCCCGTGCCTCCCGAGGACCGCGCCCCGCCATCAGCGCCCTACTCCCCCGTCACGTCGGCGTAGATGGTCGTGTACTCGGCGTCCTGCTCGTCGGTGAGCGCCGGCCAGATCGACAGCTTGTCGAGGATCTCCTGGGGCGGGTTCACCAGGGGGTTGGCCGCCACCTCGGGGTCGACCGCCTGCAGGTCGGCGGTCATGTCGCTCAGCACGGGCACGTACTGCACGTAGGCGATCAGCTTGGCGTAGTTGGCCCGGTCGTAGACGAAGTCGATCCACTGCTCGGCGCCGGCCTTGTTCCTCGTCGTGGTCGGGATGACCATGGCGTCGACGAAGGTCGTGCCGCCGGCCTCGGGGACCACGAACTGGAGGTCGGGGTTGTCGGCCTGCAGCTGCACGATGTCGCCCGAGTACGCCTGGGCGATGGCGACGTTGCCGGACGCCAGGTCGTCGGCGTAGTCGTTGCCCGTGAACCGGCGGATCTGACCGCGGTCCTTCTCCTCGGCCACCTTGTCGGCGGCCCGCTGCACGGCCTCGGTCGACGGATCCGCCGGGTCGTCGCCCAGCGACAGCATGACCATGCCCAGCCCGTCCTGCGCATCGGAGAACAGCGACACCCGGCCGCTGAACGCCGGGTCCCACAGGTCCTCGACGCTGGTGATGTCGCGCCCGGTCGCCGACGAGTTGTAGGCCAGGCCCACCATGCCCGACATGTACGGCGCCGAGTACTTCCGCTGGGCGTCGATGGTCGAGTCGAGCAGGTCGGTGCGCAGGTTGACCTTGTTGGGGATGTTGGCGTCGTCGAGCTCGTCCAGCCACCCGAGCCGGATGAGCCGGGCCACCATGAACTCGGAGGGGACGACGAGGTCGCTGCCGATGTCCTGGCCCGCGTCGAGCGAGTCCTTGACCTTGGCGAACCACTCCTCGTTGTCGTTGAAGTCCTCCTTGTACGAGACGCTGAGGCCCGACGCGGCCTCGAAGTCCGAGACGAACGTCTCGTCGATGTAGAAGGGCCAGTTCGACACCCGCAGGCGGCCCTCGCCGCCTCCGCCACCGCTGCCGGCGCTGTCGCCGTCGTCCCCGCCGCACGCGGCGACGAACGACGGGCCGAGGACCGCGACGGCGGCGGCCCCCGCCGCCCCGCGCCCGAGGAAGTGGCGGCGACTCGGATCGGGGACCCGCGCCGCCCGGGACAGGCGGGCGCGGGCCCGGGGATCGATCAGGTGGCGCGTGATCGGTCGGTTCCCAGCCATGGTCGTGTGCTCCTCGTTGGTGGCGGCGGTGGATCCGGCGAGGTCAGGTCTCGTCGAACATCTCTTCGAGGTCTTCGGTGGTGGGGATGTCGGCGGCGGGCAGCACGAGCGACGCCTCGGGCGGCCAGCCCGCCCAGACGCGGTCGCCGGGGCGCAGCAGCGGCAGCTCGACGTCGTGGCCCACCTGGGCGACGATCGGCGACCCGTCGGCCGCTGCGAGCGACAGGCGCACGAGCGGGCCCTGGAACGTGAGGTCGGCGACGGACGCCTCGACCGCGTTGCGGCCCGCGGCGCCGTCGGGCGCGTCCATCGACACGTGGACCCGCTCGGGGCGCACCATCACGGTGGCGTCGCGCCCGACCTCGACGTGGGTGGCGCCCGCCGCCGACCGCAGGGCGGTGCCCAGCGCCGCCACCTCGACGACGGCGCCTTCGCCGCCGGACGTGCCGGTGACCGTCGCCGGCCACAGGTTGGCCTGGCCGATGAACCCCGCCACGAACACGTTGGCCGGACGCCCGTAGATCTCGACGGGCGTGCCGATCTGCTGCACCCGGCCGGCGTCCATGACCGCGATGCGATCGCTCATCGTCAGCGCCTCCTCCTGGTCGTGCGTCACGTAGACGAACGTGATGCCGACCTCGCGCTGGATGCGCTTGAGCTCGAACTGCATGACCTGGCGCAGCTTCAGGTCGAGCGCGCCGAGGGGCTCGTCGAGCAGCAGGGCGCTCGGGTAGTTGACCAGGGCCCGGGCGAGGGCGACGCGCTGCTGCTGGCCGCCGGACAGCTGGGACGGCTTCCGGCCCGCGAGGTCGACCAGCCGGACGACGCCGAGCAGCTCGTCGACGCGCCGGGCGACCTCGGCCCTGCCGAGCTTCCGGCTGCGCGGGCCGAACGCCACGTTGTCCCACACGGTCATGTGCGGGAACAGGGCGTAGTGCTGGAAGACGGTGTTGACGTTGCGCTTGTGCGGCGGCGTCCGCGAGACGTCGTCGCCCTCGAGGCGGAGCGCGCCTGCGGTCGGCGTCTCGAAGCCGGCGATCATCCGCAGCGTCGTGGTCTTGCCGCAGCCCGACGGACCCAGCAGCGAGAAGAACTCGCCCGCGCCGATCTCGAAGCAGGCGTCGTCGACGGCCACGACGTCACCGAAGGACTTGGTGACGTGGTCGATCTCGATGACGGCCGGCGCGCCGTCGACCGCGGGCGCGCCACCGACGGCGGGGCCACCCGACGCCGTCGTGGTGGGGGTCGCTGCCGTCGTCTCGTCCTTCAGCGCTCGTCCTCCCGGTGTGGCCGCCCCCGCCGCCCGTGGCATGTGTCACTCGTGGTGATCGTGCAGAATGGCCGACCAGGCCCCGGTCTGCAACCGATCCGGTTGTCAGTTCATACTCCGGCAACGGAATCCCTTGCCTGCGGCAACACGCCGCGACGAAGCTCTGCGGACGCAGTCCGCGATGGGGGAGCGAGCGCATGGCACACGAGAACTTCATCGGCGGGGCGTGGAAGCCTGCCGGCACCGGCGCGACCGACGACGTGCTCGACCCGGCGACCGGCGAGGTCATCGCTCAGGTCCCCGCCAGCGACGCCGCCGACGTCGACGCCGCCGTCGGAGCGGCGGCCGAGGCGTTCGCCTCGTGGGGGCGCACCACGCCGCGCGAGCGCAGCGAGAAGCTGCACGCCCTCGCCGACGCGGTCGAGGCCAACGTCGAGGAGCTCAAGGACCTCGAGCGCCGGAACGTCGGCAAGCCGGTGTCGATCATCGACTTCGAGTTCGATCTCACGGTCGACAACCTGCGGTTCTTCGCCGGGGCCGCCCGCACCCTGCAGGCGCAGGCCGCGGGCGAGTACCTCGAGGACCACACGTCGATGCTGCGGCGCGACCCGCTCGGCGTGTGCGCCGGCATCGCCCCGTGGAACTACCCGCTCAACATGGCGACGTGGAAGTTCGGCCCGGCGCTGGCGGCCGGCAACACCTTCGTGCTGAAGCCGTCGGAGCTCACGCCCCTCACCGCGCTGCGCCTCGCCGAGCTGGCGGCCGACATCCTCCCGCCCGGCGTGTTCAACGTCGTGTGCGGGCAGGGCGAGACGGCGGGCGACGCCCTCGTGCGCCACCCCGGCGTGGCGATGGTGTCGATCACCGGCGACGTCGAGACCGGCAAGCTCATCGCCCGCAACGCCGCCGACACGCTGAAGCGCGTCCACCTCGAGCTCGGCGGCAAGGCCCCCGTCGTGGTGTTCGACGACGCCGACCTCGACCTCGTCGTCAGCACGCTCGCCGAGAACTCGTACTACAACTCGGGCCAGGACTGCACCGCCCCCTGCCGCGTGGTCGCCGGTCCCCGCATCTACGACGACCTGGTCAGCGGCCTCGGATCGGCCGTGTCGGCGCTGACCGTCGGCGACCCGGCCGACGAGGCCACCGAGGTCGGCCCAGTGATCTCGGCCGCCCAGCGCGAGCGGGTCGCCGGCATGGTGGGTCGGGCGGCCGAGGCCGGCGCCGAGATCGTCACCGGCGGCTCGGCCGTGGACCGCCCCGGGTTCTTCTACGAGGCCACCGTCGTGGCCGACCCGGCGCAGGACAGCGAGATCGTCCAGCGCGAGGTGTTCGGGCCGGTCGTCAGCGTGCAGCGGTTCACCGACGAGGACCAGGCGCTCGCCTGGGCCAACGGCGTCGACTACGGCCTGGCCGCCAGCGTGTGGACCAGCGACGTCGGCCGGGCGATGCGGATGTCGCGGTCGCTGATGTTCGGCACGGTGTGGGTCAACGACCACATCCCGATCGTGTCCGAGCTGCCCCACGGCGGCTTCAAGCACAGCGGCTACGGCAAGGACATGTCGCTGTACGCCATCGAGCACTACACCGAGCTCAAGCACGTGATGGTCAAGCTCTGAGCTCGGCGCCGGCGCGCCCCGCTGCGGCACACTGCGCGCATGGACCAGCCCGAGGCGGCACCGGCCGCCGACCTGCACATGCTCAACGTCGTCACGGGTGACCTGGCGGCGAGCCTCGCCTTCTACCGGCGCCTGGGGGTCGCCGTCCCCGAGGTCGGCGCCGACGACGTGCACGTGGAGCTGCGCCAGCCGGGCGGGTTCAGCCTCGAGCTCGACACCGCGGAGTCGGCCCGGATCTGGCACGCGGGGTACCGGGCCGACGCCGCCACCGTCGGCGTGGTCATGGGGTTCCGCCTGGCGTCGTCCGAGGCGGTCGACGAGCGCTACGCCGAGCTGACCGGCGCCGGGTACGTCGGGCGGCAGCCGCCGTTCGACGCCTTCTGGGGCGCCCGCTACGCCATCGTGGCCGACCCCGACGGCAACGACGTCGGCCTCATGGGCCCGATGGACGACGCCCGTCGCTCGTGGCCCCCGTCCGCGTCGCCCGAACCGTGAGGCGATGGGTTCCGTCGGGGAGAGGATGAGGAAGGGGTTCCGCATCCGGAACCCATCGCCTCGGGGCCGCTCGTTCGGAACCCATCGCCTCGGGTCCCCACCCCCGAACGACCGTCCGGCCGGGGGTCACGGGCGGAAGCCGCGGTCCTGCCAGCGGAACCACAGGCCCACCGCCGGCAGGTAGGCCCACCGGAGGCGGTGCAGCGGGATGGGCCGGTGGGGCAGCTCGGCGAACGCCGGCGCCGGGCCGTCGCCGACGAGGTGCCGGCCGATGCGCATGCCCAGCCACGTGTTGAGCGCCACGCCCGACCCGTTGCACCCCGTCGCGTACCAGGCGCCCCCGACGCGGCCGACGTGCGGCAGGCGGTCGAGCGTGACCGCCACGTCGCCGCCCCACGCCCGGGCCACGCGCACGCCGTCCAGCTGCGGGTGCACGCGCACCATCGAGCGGTACAGGAAGTCGCGGGCGTCCGAGACCGACGTGCCGGCCAGGCTGCGGCGCCCGCCGAACAGCACGCGTCCGTCAGGGGTGAGCCGCCAGTAGAAGAGGAAGTTCTTGCTGTCGACGAGCATCCGGCGCCGGGGGCTGACGGCCCGGGCCAGGCCCGGGTGCAGCACCTCGGTGGCGATCACGAAGCTGCCGACCGGCAGCACGCGCCGCGCCAGCTCGGGCACGGCGTCGTCCGCGTACGCGTTGGTGCACACGACGACCTCGCCCGCGTGCACGTCGCCCCGGGTCGTCGCCACCCGGAAGCCGGGGCGGCCGCCGGCGCTCGCGCGGGCGACGGCGGTGACCCGCACGCCGCCCGTCACCCGGGCCCCCGCGGCACGGGCCCGGGCCACGAGGCCGCGGTGGAACCGCGCGGGGTGGAGGCCGCCCGTGCGCTCGAAGACGATGCCCGCGTGGTAGGCGCGGGTGCCGACCTCGACGGCGAGGTCGTCGCGCGCCACGAACCGCACGGGCTCGCCCAGCACGTCGCCGTGCTCGTGGGCGATCGCCCGCAACGACGGCACCAGTCGCGCCGCGTGGGCCAGGTAGAGCTGGCCGGTGCGCTCGTAGTCGCAGGCGATCTGGGGGTCGGGGCCCGAGGCCAGCGCCTCGACGTGGTCGAAGGCCTCGTTGACCTCGGCGTACAGGCGAGGACCGAGGGGACCGAGCGCCGCCTCGAGAGCGGTCGGGCCCTCCTTGAGCTCGGGGATGACCATGCCGCCGTTGCGGGTGCTCGCCCCCCAGCCCACCGGGTGGGCGTCGACCACCAGCACCTCGCGACCGGCGGCGGCGAGCTCGCGGGCCGCGGACACGCCGGCGTACCCCGCCCCCACGACCAGGGCGTCGACCCGCCTCGGCGGCGGCGCGCCGGCCTCGCCGGGCTCGGGCTCGGCCGGCGCCTGCTCCTGCCACAGCACGCCCTCGGTGAAGTCGGGCGCGAGCGGCGCGATCATCGGAAGGACGCTAGCCCTGACCACTGATCCGCTCGCGGCGATCCCGCCATGACGATCGATTCGCTCGTCGGATGACGGATCGCCGACGATCAGCGTCGTGGCCGGCGACCACCCACCCGACCACCGACGCGCCGTCCGACCGGACGACGACCGACCCGAGGACGCCTCGTGACCGCTCACGCCGACCTGCTCGCCCGCCACCGCGCCGTCATGCCCTCGTGGCTGGCGCTCTACTACGACGAGCCCATCGAGCTGGTGTCGGGCTCGGGCCGTCACGTCGTCGACGGCGAGGGGGTCCGCTACCTCGACTTCTTCGGCGGGATCCTCACGACGATGACGGGCTACGACGTGCCCGAGGTCGTCGATGCCATCCGCACCCAGGCGGGGCGGATGATCCACACGTCGACGCTCTACCTCATCCGCCCGATGGTCGAGCTGGCCGAGAGGCTTGCGCCGCTCTCCGGCATCCCCGACGCCAAGGTGTTCTTCACGACGTCGGGCACCGAGGCCAACGAGGCGGCGCTGCTGCTGGCGTCGACCGCCCGCCGGTCGAACCAGGTGCTGGCGCTGCGCAACAGCTACCACGGCCGTTCGTTCGCCACCGTCGGCATCACGGGCAACCGCGGCTGGTCCGCGTCGAGCCTGACGCCGTTCACCGTCCACTACGTCGACACCGGGCACCGCTTCCCCGGGCGGGGCGGGCGCCCCGACCCCGCCGACGCCATCGCCGCCGCCGTCGACGACCTGCGCGACGTGATCGTGACCGCGACGGCGGGCGACGTGGCCTGCCTCATCGCCGAGCCGATCCAGGGCGTCGGCGGGTTCACGGTGCCGCCCGACGGGCTGTTCGGGGCGCTCGGCAAGGTGCTCGACGAGTACGGGATCCTCTTCGTCAGCGACGAGGTGCAGACCGGGTGGGGGCGCACGGGCGAGCACTTCTGGGGCTACCAGGCCCACGACGTCGTCCCGGACATGCTCACGTTCGCCAAGGGCCTCGGCAACGGGCTGGCGATCGCCGGCGTGGTCGGACGGGGCGAGCTGCTCGACGGGCTGACCGCCAACTCGATCTCGACGTTCGGCGGGAACCCGCTGGTCTCGGCGGGCGCGCTCGCCAACCTCCGGTACCTGCTCGACCACGACCTCCAGGGCAACGCCCGCGCCCAGGGCGACCGCATCCTGGCCCGGTTGGCGCCGCTGGCCGACCGCCTCGACGTCGTCGGCGAGGTGCGGGGTCGCGGGCTGATGATCGGCGTCGAGCTGGTCGGCTCCGACGGCCGGTCGCCGAACGCGGCGGCCGCCGGCCGGGTGCTCGAGCTGTGCCGCCGCCGCGGGCTGCTCGTCGGGAAGGGCGGGCTGTTCGGCAACTGCCTGCGCATCGCGCCGCCGCTGTCGCTCACGGCCGACGAGGCCGACGAGGGCGCCGGCATCCTGGCCGACGTGCTGGCCGAGGTCGACGCCGAGACCGATGCGGGGGACGGCGCAAGCTGACGTCGTCGGGCCACGATGCCGCCCTGCTGACCCGCACCGACGATCCCGCCCGGCCGCCCCACCCGTCCGGTGCCGTCGCACCGGACGAGCCGGCGCTCACCGCCCGCAGGCGACCGCCCCGCCGTAGCGCACGCCCGTGTGGGCGACGCCGAGCAGGTCGAGCACGTCGTGGTCGAGCGCCGCGCCGAGGACGTAGCCGGTGAGCCCGTCGGCGGCCAGCCGCAGGCTCAGGTTCTGGGCGGCGTGGCCGACCTGCTGGAGCGCGAACCGGGTGCCCCGGGCGCCGTACTTGCGGGCGACGGCGTCGACGTCGACCACGAGGACGACCACCGCCTGCGGCAGCGTCTCGTCCTCGACCCGGAAGGCGTCGCGCAGCGCGTCGGGACCGGGAGCGGCGGCCACGACCTGCACGGCGTGGCGGCGGTGGTCGTAGCGCACCACCGTGCCCGCCAGCGGGCCGTCGACCCGGGCGAGCACCGCATAGGCGTGCACGGCGTCGATGCCGCCCGCCTCGGGCACCGTGCGGCGCCCGTCGGGGGTCGGCCCGACCGCCGCCAGCAGGCGCTCGACCTGCCGGTGGGCGAGCGCCGGCCCGGCGAACGTGCGCCCGCTGCGCCGCTCGGCCAGCAGGCGTTGGACGCGGTCGCGCACCGGTCGCAGCGGCACGACCGGACCGGACCCCACGAGCGGGTGGACCCCGGAGGGCCCGCCGTCCCAGGCCGCGACGCGGGCGCGCAGGCCGGCCGCCCGGGAGGGGTCGAGGGTCGACGCCTCCCAGAAGTCGGCGGCCGCGAGCTGGTCGGCGTCGGAGAGCGCGGGCGGGATCGTGGGCGTCACGGCGTCATCCGAGGGCGTGGGGGTGGGGACCGGGGAACGGGCGACCGCCGGCGCGAGCGCGGGCATCGGGGTAGCGCCAGCCGACGTCGGCGGTGCGGCCGCCGAGGAACGGCCAGCGGTGGTCGTGGTGCAGCGGGGCGAGGTCGGGCGACAGCACCCGCACGACCCGCAGCCCCACCTGGTTGCAGTCGTCGGTGGTCAGCTCGCGGTACAGCAGCCGCGCACCCGCGGCGGCCAGCCGGGTGACGAGGCGGTGCAGCTCGGGCGCCGGGTCGCCGCCCTCGGCGAGGGGGGCGGCGGCCACGGCGGGGCGCGCCTCGGCCGGGCGGGCGTGGCGCAGCAGGGGGACGCCGGCCCAGCGGTCGGGGTTGGCCGAGTAGTACAGGGCGTGCTCGTCGAACCCGGTCACCTGGTCGGGTCGCAGGCCGACGACCTGAGGGTGGGCCGCCAGGCGATGGCCGACGAACACGGTGCCCTGGAGCATCTCGAGGTGGGCGCGCTCGACGGCGGCCGCCCACGTCTCGCGACACGCCACGCCGAGCGAGTGGCGTGGGGCGCCCGCCAGCGGCAACGTGCCGGTGACGAGGGCGACGGGGTGCGGGCTGAAGCGCGGCGTGCAGTCGAACGCCCGCACCTCGCCACCGAGCGGGGCCACCTCATCCACCAGGGCGGGCACCGGCACCTCGCGGCCCCCGAGCTGGTGGAGCCAGGTCGTCACGTAGGCGTCGCGCTCGACCACCTCCTGCGCGGCGCGCAGCAGGGCGCGCGCCACCAGCGGATCGGCCGCCAACCCCGACGACGTGGCGAGCGCGCCGAACTCGTCGGTCAGCGACACCAGGGCCGCGGGCACCCACACGGGCTCGTTGGTCACGAGGTCGTAGACCTCGGTGAGCCACGGGTCGTCGGGGTAGGCCCCGCGGTGGGGGAAGGCGGGGTCGGCCCGCTGGTCCGGGGAGTGCAGCGAGAACTCGTCGAGGCCGATGCGGTGGGCCGGAGCGACGGCGGACGTGCGCCGCAGCGGCAGCTGGGCCACCGACGCCGCCCACCGTTCGAGCGCCTCGGCCACGGCCGCGGTGGCGGCGAGGGCGGGATCGCGGGCCACCCCGCCGCCGGCGCTGCGCTCGGGATCGTCGTCGAGGGGCGTGCTGGCGTGGTGGATGCCCGGGACCTGGGCGGCCGACGGCGGCACCGCCTGGGGCGGCGCGACCAGCGCGTGCCGGGTGCCGGTGGCCCGCTCGACGAGGGTCGCCGCGCTCACGGCGCGCCGTCCGTCGGTGCGGCGGGGCCGGGCGACGGCGCCTCGGGCGACGGGAGCTGCGGCAGGCCGGGTGCCTCGGGGGGCGGGGCGGCCGCTGCGGGCGGCGCCGGGGACGGCGGGAGGACCGGCGGCGGGAGCAGGGGCGGCGACCAGGCGTCGGCCGGCACAGGCCAGGGGCCGGCCGGGCCGGCCGAGCCGGCCGAGCTGGCCGAGCTGGCCGGGACCTCGTACGCCTTGCGGCCGGCGTGGATGCCGAGCAGCACGGCGGCGGGCACCAGCAGCTCGACGAGCAAGGCGGTGAACAGCGCCGCGAACACCTCGATGGCCACGAGGGGCACGACCGCGAGCAGCGACACCACCGGCACGCCGATCGCCCGCCACCACCCGCCGCCCGCGAGGCGGATGGCGACGGCGAACGACCCGACGTACGCGCCCGCCCCCGTGGCGCCGATGACCTGACCGACGAGCCCGTCGGAACCCCCCTCGCCGAGCACCAGCTCGGCCACCGCCCGCAGCGCGACGAGGACGGTGATGGCCAGGGGTCCGGCTCCGACCGCCAGCAGCGTCGGCACGAGCGAGGGCCGGCCGTGCGTGCGGGCCGTCTCGGTGGTGGCCCCGATCGAGAACCCCACCGCAGCCCCGATCGAGTTGAGGCAGCAGCAGCAACAGCAGCAGCACGAGGGCGTGGCCACCGTGACCGGGCCGGCGGGCGGGTCGTGCGGCGTCGGGAGCGCCCGCACCGTGGGACGGGCGTCGCTCGCGAGGGCCGCGGCGGCGCTCATGCCGCCACCCAGGGCAGCGCCACCCGTCCCGCGGCCCGGTCCCCGGGCGGCCGGGCGGGTCTGGCGGACACGCACCCGGGGCATCCCGCGAGCTTGTAGAGCGACTGGCGGTCGACCGCTCCCGACTCGAGGTTCCAGGCGATCGTGCCGTTGACCAGCGGGCTGGTGCCGGCTGCGACCAGGCCGAGCTGCACGTCGAGGAGGGCGGCCGCCACGGCCAGCCGGCGCTGCACCGCCGGGCGCGGGGGCACGACCGGTCGTGACCACCGGCGGGCGGCGCGGGCGTCGAGGCAGGCCAGGCAGGCGGTGACGCCGGGGACGACGAGCGGGCCGAGGACCACGGTGTGGTGCAGGGCGAGGTCGACGCCGAGGTGGGTCGTGGCCGGGGCCACCGGCGGCCAGTCGGCGCCGGAGCGGACGACCACGACGAGCCCGCCCCCCGGCGGAGCGGTGACGCGGGCGGCGAGGTCCGCGGCCAGGCCCTCGTCGGCGGCGACGACACGGGTGCGGCCGGCGGCGACGTGGGGGACGACCACGCCGAGCTCGACGAACCGGTCGAGCAGGCGGGCGCGGGGCGTTCCCGGCCAGGGGGCGGTGGGCAGGTGGCGTGCGGCCGCCCACGCCTCGACCGCGGCGCGGTCGTCGGGGGCCACGCCGTCGATCGCCACCCGCCGGTCGGCCCCCGCCGACAGCACGAGGGTGGTCGGCTCGACCGCGGGCTCGAGCGCCCACGCCGGCGACCACCGCAGGCCGGGGTCGGCGGCCCGCCCGACGCCGCCGGTGTCCACCCGCTCGCCTGTCGCCATCTGTTCCATGCCGCCGACGGTACGCATTCTTGACCAGTTGATCAAGGCAACCCATCTGTTACTCTCGGCACATGGCAGCACGAGCAGGGCGCCGGCGCGGCGCGCCGACGGCGGGCGAGCAGGCGCGCGAGGCGATCGTCGTGGCGGCGGTCGCCTGCCTCGCCGACGGCGGGTTCTCGACGACCAGCGCCCGGGCGGTCGCCGACCGGGCGGGCATCGCCCCGGGCGGCGTCTTCTACCACTTCGGGTCCATGGACGACCTGCTGGGCGTGGTCTTCGAGCGGTGCCTCGACGCCCGGCTCGACCGGCTGGGCACGGTGCTCGAGGCCCCCACCGACCAGCTCCCCGAGGCGCTGCGCGCCGCGGTCGCCGACGAGTTCGCCCACCCCGAGTCGCGCGCCCTGCTCGAGCTGGTGGTCGGCGCCGCCGGCTCGCCCGTGCTCGCGGAGCGCGTGCGCACCGGGATCGAGCGCTCCTTCGAGTTCACGCGCCGGGTGGTCGACCGGCTGGTGGCCGGTTCGCCGCTGGCGCACGTCCTGCCGCTCGACCTCGTGGCGCAGATCGCGGCGTCGGCGTTCTTCGGCCTCGCCGTGCTCGACCTCGTCGGGACGCCGGTCGACATCGACGGCATGACCGCCCTCGTCGGTGCCCTGACCCGGCTGGGCGCGCCGGCGACCGACCCCGCCCGCTGACGGACCGACCACCGCGCCGCCGGTCCGCCGGCTCGCCCGGCGGGATGGACGCTGGCGCATGGATCGCAGCGTCCGGGCGATGGAGCGGGCCACCGCGCCGCGGTTCGATGCGTTCGACCCGCCGCCACGCCCGGCGATGGGCGCGGCCCGACCCGGAGCAGTGGACGATGCGACCCGACCGATACGACTCCCGAGACACGTTGCTGACCATCGGCGTGACGAGTGCCGGCGCGATGGGCGGCGTGTTCCTCGCCTTCTCGACGTTCGTCATGCGGGCGCTCGACGACCTGCCGCCGGGCCAGGCCATCACCGCGATGCAGGCGATGAACCGCCGGGCCCCCACGCCGCTGTTCATGGTCCCGCTGTTCGGAACCGCCGTGCTGGGGGTGGTCCTGGCCGCCCGGGTGCGCCGACGCGACGAGCGGGCCGGCGGGTGGCTGGTCGGCGGCGCGCTGTCGTACCTGGCCGCCATCGTGCTGACCGCGGCCTACCACGTGCCCCGCAACGACGAGCTCGACCGCGTCGATCCCGGGGCGGCCGACGCCGCCGCCACGTGGGCGGCGTTCGTGCGCGGCTGGACCGCGGCCAACCACGTGCGCACGCTCACCTGCCTCGCGGCGGCGGTGTGCTGGGCGGTCGCCCTGCAACGACGGGCTCGACCGCCGGCTGCTGATCCGGGGGCCGCCGCCGCCCGGCCGGCGCGACCCCTGTCGGCGCCGACCCGCTGACACTACCATCAGCATCTGACGGTCCGTCAGGGACGGCACCGCGCAGAGCACACGGCACGACGAGGGGATCTCCGATGCACGATCTGGTCATCCGCGGCGGCAACGTCGTCGACGGCACCGGTGCCCCCGGCCGCCTCGCCGACGTGGCGATCACCGACGGGACGGTCACCCACGTGGGCGGCGACGACGGCGGCGTCCGGGTCGACGGGCCCGCGCGGCGCGAGATCGACGCCGACGGCGCCCTGGTCACGCCCGGCTTCGTCGACGTCCACACCCACTACGACGGCCAGGCCACCTGGGACTCCCTGCTGTCGCCGTCGTGCTGGCACGGCGTGACCACGGTCGTGATGGGGAACTGCGGGGTCGGCTTCGCCCCCGTCGCCCCCGACAAGCACGACTGGCTCATCGGCCTGATGGAGGGCGTCGAGGACATCCCCGGTGCCGCGCTGTCCGAGGGCATCCGGTGGGGGTGGGAGAGCTTCCCCGAGTACCTCGCCGCCATCGAGGCGCACCCCCACGTCGTCGACATCGGCGCCCAGGTCCCGCACGGCGCCGTCCGCGCCTACGTCATGGGTGACCGCGGGGCGGCCAACGAGCCCGCCACGGCCGACGACATCGCGGCCATGGCCGCCATCGTGCGCGACGGGCTGCGGGCCGGGGCCCTCGGCTTCTCGACCTCCCGCACGCTGGCCCACCGCGCCATCGACGGCGAGCCGGTCCCCGGCACGTTCGCGGCGGAGGACGAGCTGTTCGGCATCGGGGCCGTGCTGGGCGAGCTCGGCACGGGCGTGTTCGAGCTCGCCGCCGCGGGCGCGCTGGGCGAGGACCTGGCCGCCCCCGAGCGCGAGGTCGACTGGATGCGCCGCCTGTCGAAGGCGGTCGGCCGGCCCGTCACGTTCGCCCTGCTGCAGAACAACGCCGACCCGGCCCAGTGGCGACGCCTGCTCGACCTGGCCGGGCGGGCCGCGGCCGACGGCGTGGCCGTGCGGCCCCAGGTGCACGGGCGCACGGTGTCGATCCTCCTCGGGTTCCAGACGTTCCACCCGTTCAACTTCACGGCGGCCTGGGGCGAGACCGGCGTCGGCCTCGTCCCGTGGGAGGAGCAGGTGCGCCGCATCCGGGCCGAGCCCGACCTGCGGGCCCGGCTCGTGGCCGAGATCGCGGCGATGACCGACGACCCGATCATCCAGGGCTTCATGCACCCCGACCGCATCTACCTGCTCGGCGATCCGCCCGACTACGAGCCGGGCGCGGCCTCGTCGGTGAGCGCGCTGGCCCGGGCCGAGGGCATCGACATGTGGGCCGAGCTGCTCGACCTGATGCTGGCCGACGGGGGCCGCGAGCTGCTCAACAGCCCGGTCGCCAACTACAGCGACGGCTCGCTCGAGCCCGTGCGCGAGATGCTGCTGCACCCGACGTCCGCGTTCGGACTCGGCGACGGGGGCGCCCACGCCGGGCAGACGTGCGACGCCTCGACGACGACGTTCCTGCTCACCCACTGGGCGCGTGACCGGGCCGAGGGTCGGCTCCCCCTCGAGCTGGCCGTCCACAAGACCACGCAGGCGACGGCCACCCTCTACGGGCTCGGCGACCGGGGGGTGCTGGCTCCCGGCTACGTCGGCGACGCCAACGTCATCGACTTCGACCGCCTGGCCCTGCACCGGCCCACGAAGGTCGCCGACCTGCCCGGGGGCGCCTCGCGGCTGATCCAGCGGGCCGACGGGTACGTCGCCACGATCAAGGGCGGCACCGTCACGTTCGAGCACGGCGAGCACACCGGCGCCACGCCCGGCGCCCTGCTGCGCGGGGCCCGCTGAGCGCCACGACCACGACGACGCGACACGACCACGACGACGCGACACGAGGGGAACGACATGCCATGAGCGCCGAGGGGATCAACGCCGAACCGCTGGTCGCGGCCGCCGCCGATGCGGTCGGGCTCGCCGCCGACCTGGGTGACCCCAAGACGGTCACCGCCGCCTTCTGGGACGCGCTGTACGCCCGCGACGGGGACCGGGTGCGGTCGTTCTTCGGGCCCGACTCGATCTACCTCGACGTACCCACCGGTCCCGGTGCGGCCGCCCAGGGCCCGGAGAACATCGAGAAGCGCCTGCGCCTCGGCCTCGACGACCTGACCGGCTACGACCACGGCCCGGCCACCGTCGTCGCCGAGGGGGGCATCGTCGTGACCGAGCACACCGAGATGTGGGAGTGGCCGACCGGCGAGCGGGTGACCCTGCCGTTCGTGTCGGTGCAGCACGTGCGCGACGGCGTCATCACGCTGTGGAAGGACTACTGGGACCTCGGCACCCTCATGGGCGGCGCCCCGACCGACTGGATGTCCCAGCTGATGGCCGGCGACATGTCCTGGATGTCCGACGTCACCGACCTCATCTGATCCGGCGTCCCCCGATCACCCCGCGGTGCCGGACGCGTGGCACCCGGCGGCCCCGTCGACCTCGTCCGCGAAGGCGGCGAGCAGCGGCGCCACGCGGTCGGCCGCATCGACGGGCAGCGTGTGCCCCGCCTCGTCGAGCACGTGCACCCGGGCGTCGGGTCGTGCCGCTCGCACCCGGGCGGCGAGGGCCGGCGACTCGTGGATCGGGCTCTCGGACCCCAGCACGACGAGCAACGGGACCGCGAGAGCGCCGAGGTCGGCGTCGTCGACGGGCACCGGTCGTGGAAGCCGCCGCCGGAACCGGGTCTGCCCGAGCAGCGCGACCGTGCGGGTGTCGGGGTGGTCGGCGAGGACCCCCATCCGCAAGCGCCGCAGCCACGGGTCGCCGAGCCGGCGCGGCAGCGCCAGGGCGGCGCCGACCCGCAGGCCGTAGGTCCAGAAGCCCCGGCGCAGCGGGTCGAGCACGGGCTCGACGAGGCTCAGGCTCGCCACCCGGGCGGGTGATCGCCGTGCGTAGGCGAACGCGAGCCAGCCCCCGTACGAGGCACCCACGACGTGGGCCCGCTCGACCCCGAGCCCCGAGAGGGCCGTGTCGAGCCACGATGCGAGGTCGTCGGCGTCGCGGACGGGCGCCGTCTGGGTGCTGCGCCCGGGATCGCCGACGACGTCGAGCGCCACGACGGCCCGCCCCGGCAGCTCGGCGACCACGGGCACCCACATGAGCGACGACGTGCCCGCTCCGTGGAGGAGCACGAGAGGGGTGCCCTCCCCCGGCCACGAGAAGGCCACGGTGGGCCCGAACGGAGTCTCGACGACGGGTTCCGCGGGCGGGTCCGGCCGGCCGTGGGCCTGCAGCTCACCCCAGGCTCGGGCCGTGACCGCAGCCGTCGCCTCCGCATGCCGCCGATGCGCCCGGGGGGACCGCCACGCGCCCAGATCGTCGTCGGACGGGGAGCGACCGACGTCGTCGGCACCGCGCTCGTTCTCACCCATCGGCCGATCCCCCTCCGTTTCGTGATACGGGCGTATCATAACCGGGACGACGAGGTGGGGCCGTGCCGAAGCGCGTGGATCACGAGGAACGTCGCCGCCACATCGTGCGGGCGCTGTGGCGGCTGGCCGAGCGGGGTGGTCTCGGCGCGGTCTCCTTCCGCGAGGTGGCCGCCGAGGCGGGTGTCTCGGTGCGGTCGGTGCAGTACTACTTCGGCACCAAGGTCGAGCTGCTGCGGGCCGCCAACCAGCAGGCGCTGCAGCTCGTCGGCTCGCGCCTGACCCGGCGCCTGCTGGCGCTCATGGACGGCGAGCCGTCGCCCCGCACGGTCGTGGCCACGATCGCGCACGAGTTCCTGCCCACCGGCGACGAGAGCCGGCGGGCCATGCTGCTCTACTACGTCTTCTACACGGCGCAGATGACCGATCCCGCCCTGCGCGGGGCGGGCGAGGTCCCGCGGGGGTTCATCGACCTGGTGGCCGACCAGATCCGGCGCGCCCAGCAGGCGGGCACGGTCCCCGCCCACGTGGTCCCCGAGCTCGAGGCCGGGCTGCTCCTGGCCGTCGTCCCGGGCGCGGCGTCAGGGGTGCTCGCGGGCTACGCCACCCTCGAGGACGCCACTGCGCTGGTGGACTACGCCGTCGACCGCATCTTCGGTCCGGCCTGACCTGATCCGGCGTCGCCGGCACGCCCGCCCCCGGTACGGTGCGCCCGTGGCTGCCCGCATCGTCCGTGCCGCGCTGATCCCCCTCGTGCTGACGGGCCTCGTCGTCGGCGTGTGGGCGGCGTTCGCCCCCCGGTCGTTCTACGACGACTTCCCCGGCGCCGGACGGGTGTGGGTCGCGGTCGACGGTCCCTACAACGAGCACCTCGTGCGCGACGTCGGCGCTCTCAACCTCGCGCTGGCGCTCGTCGCCGTGGTCGCAGCCGTGACGCTGGCCCGGGCCGCGGTGCTGGCCGCAGCCGGCGCGTGGATCGTCTACTCGCTGCCCCACCTCGTGTACCACCTGCGCCACCTCGACCTCTACGACACCGGCGACAAGGTGGCCAACGTCACCGCCCTGGCGGGCGCGCTGGTGCTGCCGGTGATCGTGCTGGCCGCGGAGCTGCGCCGCCCCGCGGCCGCCCGCGATGCCTAGACGGGGGGCTGGCCCCAGGCAGGGTGCACGTCGAGCCCGTCGCGGACCGTGATGCGGCGCTCGTCGCTGCCGTCGGGGGCGACGGCCCAGATCTCGGCCCAGTCGTCGGCCGGCCGGCCCACGCTGTCGCGCTTGGTCTCGAAGGCGATCGCCTGCCCGTCGGGCGACCAGGCCGGGTCCTGGTCGTCGGCGCCGTCGCTGGTGATCGGCGTCTGCCCGCTTCCGTCGGCGGCCATCGTGAACAGGTCCCAGTTGCCGCTGCGGTTGGAGGAGAACGCGATCGTGGCCCCGCCGGGCGACCACGACGGGTCGGCGTCGTCGGCCGGGTCGTCGGTGAGCGGCGTGGCCGCGCCGCCGTCGGCCGGCATCGTGTGGATGTCCTGGTTGCCCGATGCGAGGCTCCAGAACGCCAGGGTCGACCCGTCGGGTGACCAGGTCGGGTCGCCCTCGTCCTCGGGAGTGTTCGTGAGGTTGGCGACGTCACCCGTCGTGAGGTCGAGCACGTAGACGTCGGCGGGCCCGTCCTGGTTGCCGACGAACGCCAGCCGGGTGCCGTCGGGCGACCAGGCGGCACGCCCGTCGGGGACGAGGGAGTCGGCCACCGTGATGTCGCCGCGACCCTGGCTGTCGATGACCCGCAGCTCCCAGAGGCCGCCGGCCGTCTCGACCGAGAAGGCGACCGACCGGCGGTCGGGCGAGATGACGGGCAGGCGGGCCTTGTCCTCGGTCTCGCGCGTGAGGGGTCGCGCGTTCGTGCCGTCGGCCTCGACCAGCCACACGTTCCAGAACGTGGTGTCGACCGAGGTGTAGGCGATGGTCGAGGTGGCGAGGGGCTCGTCGCCGGCCGGGACCGCCACCGCCGGAGCGGTGGCGGAGTCCTCGCCGGCGGAGTCGCCTGCGCCGTCGTCGTCGCCACCGCCGCCGCCCAACGCCACGGCGGCGATCGCGCCCGCCACCAGCACCGCGGCCACCCCCGCACCGGCGAGGACCCTCGGGTTGCGCCGCCGCCCGCCGCCGTGGCGCTCGGGCCCGGGGCGGCCCACCCGCTCGGACCGCTCGCGCTCGGCGCCCGGCTCGCCGGCCCGGGGCAGCCGACCGTCGCCACCCCAGGGCGGGGGCTCGCCCGGGCCCGGTGCCGAGGTCGGCCGGCGGTCCGGGGCCGTCGGCGCCTCGGCGCGACGGGGCGGCGCGAACGCGCCGCCCCCGTCGCCGGCGTCGGTCGGTGCGGGACCAGGTCGGGCCGGGGCGGACCGCGGGGCGGTCGCCGGGGCCGACGGGAGCTCGCCCGGCGCGGCCGGCGGGGCAGGTGCGGCGGGAGGGACGACCGCCCGGGCCGCCGCCGGGGCGACGCCGGACGTGGCGGCCGGGACGGCCGGCGCGACGGGGGGCGGCACGGGAGCCGCGGGAGCCGGCGGTGCGGCCGGGGCGGCGGCCGCCGCCGCGGCCGCGGCCGTGGGCGCGGTGACGGTGGTGCGGCCCGTGCGGGTCACGGCGGTCGGCTCGAGGACCGAGCCCGCGGGCTCGCCCAGCACCGAGCCCGCCCCCGCCTCGGAGGCGGCCAGGTGGGCGGCACCGAGGGCCACCGCGTGCTTGGGGTGGACGTCGATGGCCACCGGTCGGCCGAGACCGGACACGAGCAACTGCCCCACGAGCGGGATGCGCGACGAGCCGCCGACGAGCAGCACCGACTTCAGCTGGTCGGGTGCGATGCCCGCCGAGTCGAGCGAGCGCTGCAGGGCGTCGAGGGTGTCGCCCAGCGTCGGCCGGATCATCGCCTCGAACTCGCCGCGGGTGAGGCGGATCTCGGTGCGCTGGTTGGGCAGCGCCACCGGGATGACCGTGTCGGTGTCCCAGGACAGCGACTCCTTGGCCTCGACGCAGTCGCGCCGCAGCCGGGCCACGGACGCCATCGCCCCGGGGTCGTCGGGATCGAGCTGGCCGAACGCGTCGGGCATCTGGTCGACGACCCAGCGGAAGACGGCCTCGTCGAAGTAGACCCCGCCGAGCTGCTCGATGCCCCGCGGGTCGCCCAGCAGCTCGAAGCCGTGGCCGGTGTTGCGCAGGATGGCGGCGTCGAACGTGCCCCCGCCCAGGTCGTACACGGCGACCACCTCGCCCGGGGCGACCCGGGTGGTCGACGCGTAGTGCACCGCCGCCGCCTCGGGCTCGGTGGCGATGCCGACCTCGCCGACGTCGGCCTGGCGCACCGCCTGGTCGAGGAGGTCTCGCTTGTACTCGCCCCAGTTGGCCGGGCAGGTCACGACGATGCGGTCGGGCGGGCCGCCTTCCCGGTCGACCACGACCTTGACGACGCCCCGCAGCAGGCGGGCGGTCAGCGCGTGGGCCGAGAACGGGCTGCCCCCGAGCAGCACCGGCGTGGGGTCGCCCATGCGGCGCTTGAACTCGCGGGCGAAGCGGTCGGGCTCGGTCTGGCTGCGCCGCTCGGCCGCCTCGCCGATGAGGAACTCGCCGTCGGCCCGCAGCAGCACGACGGACGGGATCTCGAGCGACCGGGTGCCGAGGGTCGCGACCTCGGCTCGCCCGTTCCGGATCACCGCGGCCGCGGTGTACGTCGTCCCGAGGTCGACCCCCAGCTGGTATCCCACCCTGATCTCCTACCGTCCCGCCGCCGTGGCGCCGTGTCGTCGTCTCTGCGGGACGGTGCCACCGTGCCGCCGCCGTGCCTCGCTCCGCCACCGGGACCGGCCGCCGTGCCGTCCCCTCGCTCGCCGTGAATCTAGTGCCGCGTCGTCAGCCGGGCGGCACGCCTGTGGACGCACCGGCGGTCACCGGGGGCCGACGGGCCCGGGCGGCGAGGAAGATGGGCACCTCGCCGAACACCGATGTTCGCGGCCGACTGGGCCGATGCCCGCGCCGGCTCGGCGATGCCGCCACCCCGGCCGACCTCACCCGCACCCCGGCCCAGCGCCGGCACGACGCGCTCGTCGAGATGGCCGTCCGGTCGATGACGGCGCCGCCGAACGGGCAGCGTCCGGCGCCGCTCGTGACCGTGGTGGTGGGCTACGAGACGTTCGCCGGCCCGGTGAGCGAGCTCGCCCGGGGCACCGTCCTGGCGCCCGGCACGGTGGCCGACCTGCTGGGCCACGACGCCACGCTGCTGCAGCGCGTCGTGTTCGAGGGCGCCGACCGCATCACCGACATCAGCTCCGCCCGCACCTTCCGGGGCACGCTCCGCCGGCTCCTCGACGTGAAGCAGCGGCGCTGCGACCACGAGACGTGCTTCGTGCCCGCCCATCGCTGCGAGGGCGACCACATCGTCCCGTGGTCGGCCGGAGCGCCGACCAGCCAGGCCAACGCCAACGCCCCCGCCGATCCGGATCCCGGCGATGGCAGCGCCGCACCGCGGTCGCACCCGATCGGTGCCTGCCGTCGGGTGCGCCGCCACCGGCTCGTGCTCCGCACGGGCGACGGCGCACCCGTGCGGGTCGAGCTCACGCCGGGGGGCTCGGCGTGGGCCGGGGATCCGGCCCCCGGTCCTCCGGCAGGGTGACCCAGCCGAGCTTGTCCGGGTTGATCACCCAGCGGACCCCGGTGATGCGCGGGCCGTCGGCGCCGGCGGGGATGTCCACCTCGATCGTGCCGGCGACGGCCACCCGACCGCCGACGACGACGACGAACCCGGGCTCTCCGTCGAGGTCGACCACGTCGACCCGGCGCGTCGGGTGGAAGAGGCTCGGGCCGACCGAGCGCAGGAAGCGCACGGCCCGGTGCCGGCCACGGATGGGGTGGCGCGCGGCCTTGAAGTCGGGCCCGCCGTCGCTGACGAGCGTGGCGTCGGCGGCGAGCAGCTCGCGCAGGCCCTCGACGTCTCCGTCGCGGGCGGCGGCGAGGAACCGGTCGAGCAGCCGCCGGTGCTCGTCGGGTGGCACGACGCGCCGGCGGGCGTGCCGCTCGACGCGCTGCCGGGCCCGGGAGACGAGCTGGCGGCAGGCCGGCTCGCTGCGGCCGAGCATCTCGGCCACCTCCGGGTAGCCGTAGCCGAACACCTCGCGCAGCAGGAACGCGGCGCGCTCGACCGGGCCGAGCGACTCGAGCACGACCATCAGCGCGAACGACAGCGTGTCGGCGACCTCGGCCGCCCGGGCGCCGTCGGCGAGCGCGTCCGACGTCACCGGCTCGGGCAGCCACGGGCCGATGTACTGCTCGCGCTGCACCCGGGCCAGCCGGAGGTGGTCGATCGACAGCCGCGACACGACGGTCGTCACGAACGCCTCGGGGTTGCGCACCTGCTCCCGCCCGGCCGCGGCGTGGAGCCGCACCAGCGCCTCCTGCGCCAGGTCCTCGGCCTCGGTGCGGCTGCCGACCATGCGGTAGGCGACCGACGCCGCCACGCGGCGCAGGTGCTCGAGGTCGAGGGCGTCCGGCCCCACGCCCGTCACGTCGCGCCCCTCACGCCGCCTCGAGGTCCGGCGGTTGCTTGCGGGCGGTGATCGCGAGGCGGTTCCACACGTTGATGGTGGCGATCGCCAGCACGAGGTGGGCGGCGGTCTCGGTGCCGACGTGCTTCTCGACGGCGTCCCAGACGTCGTCGGGCACGCCGTCCTCGCCCAGCCGGGTCACGGCGTCGGTCAGCGCCAGCGCCGCCCGCTCCAGGTCGGTGAAGAACGGCGACTCGCGCCATGCGGCCACGGCGAAAACCCGGCGAGGGTCCTCGCCGGCCTGCAGCAGGTCGGTGGCGTGCATGTCGACGCAGAACGCGCAGCCGTTGACCATCGACGCCCGCAGCTTCACCAGCTCGAGCAGCGTGTGGTCGACGGCGCCGCGCACGAGGGTCTCGAGGCGGAGCACCGCCTCGTAGCCCTTCGCCAGGTGGGTCGTCGGATCGAACCGTGTCGTCATGGGAGCTCCCTCGATCGTGCCGGAAGCCGGGGATGGCCTCCACCCGGTTCGACGGATGCCCGGCGTGGCCTGTGACAGCAGGGGCGGGCGGGCGTGTCGGTACGGTGGCGCGCATGTGCCTCGATCGCCGCTCCTTCCTCGTCGGCGGGGTCGTCGCCGCGGCCGGAGCGACCGTCGCGGCGGGCACACGACCGCCGGCAGCCCACGGCGGTGCGGCCCAGCCTCCCCCGGCGGTCGAGGTGGCGCCGGGGCTCACCGTCCTGCGGCGCGACGCGTGGGGCGTCGACCTGCCGGCGCCGTCCGGGCTGCCGGCGGAGGCGCCCGGCGACGTGCGGGTGCTGCTGGTGCACCACAGCGCCTCGACCAACGACTACGGCGAGGAGGCCGTCGTCGGGCAGATCCGCGAGTTCCACGCGCTCCACACCGGTCCGGAGAAGGGCTGGCCGGACGTCGCCTACAACTTCTTCGTCGATCGCTTCGGGCGGGTCTGGGAAGGGCGGTCGGGCAGCCTCGACGCCCCGGTCATCGGTGACGCCACCGGCGGCAACCAGGGCTTCTCGCAGCTCGTGTGCATGATCGGCGACTTCGTCGACGCCGAGCCCACACCCGAGGCCCTGACGTCGCTCGTCGCCACGCTGGCCTGGCTGGCGGCGCGCAGCGGGGTCGACGTCACGCCGGGCGCCACCACGTCGTTCGTGTCGCGGGGCTCGAACCGCTGGCCCGCGGGCGCCACCGTCGAGACGACCACGATCGCCGGCCACCGCGACATGTCCCAGACGGCGTGCCCGGGCGACCGGGCCTACGCCCACGTGCGCGGCGACCTTCCCGGCCTCGTCTCCGGGCGTGTGGCGGAGGTGGCCGCGGCCACGGCGACGACCGCCCCGCCCCCACCGACGACCACGGCTCCCCCGTCCACGACCGCGACATCGCCGCCGTCGTCGCCCTCGTCCGGTGGCAGCGAGGCTGCGGCCGGGCGCGGTGGCGACGACGACGGGCCGCCCCTGGTCGCGGTGGGCGGCGCCGCGGTCGCGGTGGCCGGCGCGACGGCCGCGCTCGGCCTGCGGCTCCGCAACCGACGGCCGCCGGCCCCCTGACGACGCCCCGTCCGGGCGTCGGCCGCGCCGCGCCGTGGCGTCAGGATTCGTCCGAGAAGCGCTGCACGTCGATGACGCGGCACGTGAAGCCGTCGGGCGCGTCGGTGAGCGTGACGACGGTCGCCACCGTCGTCTGGCCGGGCTCGAGGGCGGAGATGCTGGTGAAGCCGGTCTCGATCTGGTCGCCGTCGGCCGACTCGAACGCCACCTCGATCGTGTAGTTCGAGCGCTCGGACGAGTCGTTGGTGACGTCCACGACGGCTTGCAGGTCGCCCACCGAGTCGGCCTCGCACCGCGGCTGCGACACGTCGTCGCGCTCGTCGGCGCTCCCCTCGTTGAGGTCGCGCTCGACATCCTCGGCCACGTCGTCGGCCACGACGGCGATCGCCACGCACGACCCCAGGCCGAGGACGAACGCGATGCCCAGCACCACGAGGAAGGCGATGAGGCACCCGTTCATGCCCTGCGCCGGGCGGGGAGCCGGCGGGATCGGATAGCCCCCCGGGCCCACGGGCGGGCCGTACCCCGGGGGCCCGTACGCACCGACCGGCGGGGCCGCCGGCGGCGGCGGGCCGGACGGGCCGCCCTGCGGGGCCGGCGCGGCAGGCGGGAGGGGCGGGGCCGGGGGCGCGTCGGCCGCGGGGACCTCGGGCGATGCCCCGCCCGCGGGCGGAGGCGGCGGGCCGGACGGCGGCTGGGGCGAGTACCAGCGCCCGTCCGACGCCTGCCACCAACCCGGGCCCTGGGGTGTGTCGCTCATCCGCCGCTCCTCCGTGCCGCCAACGGCTCCGCAGAGTACGTCCTGCTCCGTGGCCACCTGTGCACACGCGCGCCGGGTGGCGGTGGCTCGGCGCTCGCCGGGCCGGGCCGGGCCCGGCAAACGCCGTCATCCGCCCGGGGGACCACCGCTACGGTCGCCCTCATGACCCCCGACCGCTACCTCGAGCTCATCGAGCAGGACGGCCGCCGCCTGGCCGAGGCGGCGGCGGCCGGCGACCTCGCCGCCGAGATCCCGTGCTGCCCGGGATGGGACGTCCGCGAGTGCGTGTCGCACACGGCGGCCGTCTACCAGCACAAGATCGCCTGCATCCGGCTGCAGCGCGCCCCCGGCGACGACTACGAGAAGGCGCCGCCGCCCGGGGTCGACGTCGTGGCCTGGTACTCGGCCTGCCTCGACGCGCTGCTGGCCGAGCTGCGCGGCCACGATCCCGCCGACCCGGCCTACAGCTGGTGGCCCGCCGAGCAGACGGTGGGCTTCTGGTACCGGCGCATGGCTCAGGAGACGGCGGTCCACCGCCTCGACGTCGAGGACGGCCGCGGCACGCCCACCCCGATCGACGCCGAGCTGGCCGTCGACGGCATCGACGAGGTCCTCGAGCGGTTCCTGGCCGACGGCTGGGACACGGTCGCGCCCGACGAGTGGGACGGCGTCGATCCGCGGGCCGGCGAGGGCCGCACGGTGGCCGTGCGGGCCGGCGGGCAGGTGTGGCGGTCGACGCTGGGGCCCGACGCCGTCCCGCTGACCCGGGGAGACGGTCCGGCCGACGCCTCTGTCGAGGGCGACCCCGAGGCCGTGCTCCTCTGGCTGTGGGGCCGCCGCCCCGACGACGGCGTCACGCTGTCGGGCGACCACACCGCACTGCTCGCCTACCGGGACCGCCTGCGGGTGGCGACCCAGTAGCCGCGCCGACCCGCGTCGTCGCCCGGGGCGCCGTCGTACGCTCTCGTAGGTGGGGGCCCGTGCGCGAGGACGACCGCCGGCGGGCGATCCGTCCACCGTCAGCACCGAGCGGCTGCTCGAGGTCGCCCTCGACGCCTTCGCCGACCGGGGCTACGAAGGCACGTCGGTGCGCGAGCTGGCACGCGGGCTGGGCGTCAGCCACAACCTGATCCCCCAGCGGATCGGCAGCAAGGACGACCTGTGGCACCGGGCGGTCGACCACGGGTTCGGGCAGATCGCCGCGGCGCTCGCCGCGGTCGACACCGGCACCGACGCCGGCGACCTCGAGCGGCTGCGGGCGCTGGTGGTCCGCTTCGTCGAGGCCAACGCCGCCCGGCCGGCGCTGTTGCGGATCATCAGCCGCGAGGCGATCACGCCGGGACCGCGCTTCGACTACCTGTTCGACCGCTACATCGATCCGGTGCGGGTCTACGGCGCCGACCTGCTGGCCCGGCTCGAGGCCGAGGGCCAGGTGCGCACCGGCTCGGTGGGCCTCGTCTACTTCTTCATGACCCACGGCGCGGGCGGCCCGCTGGCGCTCCCGGCCCTGGCCGAGCGGTTCGGCGACGCCGTCGACGCCGACGACCCCGAGGCGGTGCGGCGGCACGCCACCGAGGCGGTCGCCCTGATGTTCGAGGGGTTGACGACGCGGCCAGACACTGGGCCGGGGGCATAGCCGCGAATATTGACACCTGTCACCCAAGAGACGATCCTGCGGGCATGGACCTGCGCGCCCACCTCCGCGGTCAGATCGAGGACGTCATCGGCCGCCACGACGACCCCGACGTGTACGGCGGCCCCGCCGGCGATCCCGGCCTCGTCGGCGGGCCCGGGTCGATCTCGTGGGAGATCAACGGCGACCTGGCGAGCGTGTTGGCCGCCGGGATGGGCGCCATCGTCATGGAGGTGCTGCACCCGTCGGTGATGGCCGGGGTGTTCACGCAGTCGTCCTACCGCACCCAGCCCACCCGGCGGGCGCAGGAGACGCTCGGCTACGTGTTGCGCACGACGTTCGGCAACACCCGGGCGGCCACCGCGGTGATCGAGCGCGTCCGGCGCATCCACGGCCACGTGCGCGGCACCCGGCCGGACGGCGTCGAGTACCGGGCCCTCGACCCGGAGCTGATCGCGTGGGTGCACACGTGCATCCCGTGGGCCGTCATGTCGGCCTACGACCGCTACGTGCGGCCCCTGGCCACCGACGAGAAAGACCGCTACCTGCGCGAGCAGGCGGTGGTCGGGCGCATGGGCGGCGCCGACCGCGTCCCCGAGAGCGTCGCCGAGCTCGACGACCTCGTCGAGCGCATGCGACCCCTCATGGCGATGACCGAGCAGACCCGCAGCTTCGTCGGGTTCCTGGTGGGTGACACCGAGGGCGAGTTCCACGCACCCCGCCGGCAGCAGCTGCAACGACGGCTCGACCTGGCGGCCTCGATGTCGCTCATGCCGCCGTGGGCCCGCCACCTCACCGGCACCTACCTGCCCGCCGCGGTGGAGCGCGCCTACCTGCGGCCCGCCACCCGCCTGCAGAACCGCCTGGTCCGCCTCGCGTACCCCGAGCTGCCGTGCCGGGCGCTCGCCCTGGCCCGGGCGACCTCGGCCGAGGTGGCGTCGGCTCAGGTGCCGACGGCGCGCAGGTTGCCGGGCTGGAGGCCGGCGAGAACGTCGAACGCCGACGCGGTGGACTCGTCGGCCGGCAGGTAGACGACCAGGCGCTGGTCGTCGCCGTCGGCCAGCTGCAGGGTCTCGAACGCCACCCGCACCTCGCCGACCTCGGGATGGCGGAGTCGCTTGGTGCCGGTGCGCTTGCGGACCACCGGCTGGTCGGTCCACCGGTCGGCGAACTCGGCGCTGGCGGCCGCCAGCTCGTCGACGAGCGCCCGGCCCTCGTCGTCGCCCGGGTGGCCCGTCGCCATCAGGTTGCCGACCTGCTCGTCGGCGACGGCGGCCCAGTCGGGGTAGGCGGCCCGCGCCCGCTCGTCGGTGAACGTGTAGCGCACCAGGTTGGGACGGAGGGCGTCGAGCACGCCGAGCGGCTCGACCAGCCGCTCGTAGGTCGTCGTCCACGCCAGCAGGTCGGTGAGCCGGTTCATCACGAACGCGGGCGACGGCTCGAGGCGGTCGAGCACCTGGCGGACCTGCGGGCGCACGTCCTGGGCGGCCGTCACGGTGGTGGGGCACAGCTCGCTGCTGGCGTTGAAGGCCGCGAGGTGCCGGAGGTGGCCCAGGTCGTCCTCGCCGAGGCGCAGCGCGGTGGCGAGGGCGCTGAGGACCTGCCCCGACGGGTTGCGGTCGCGGCCCTGCTCGAGGCGCACCAGGTAGTCGACGCTGATCCCGGCCAGCGTGGCCAGCTCGGCGCGACGCAGGCCCGGCGTCCGCCGGCGGGGCCCGACCGGGAGTCCGACGTCGGCCGGCGAGGTGGCCTCGCGCCGCGCCCGCAGGAAGCGGCCGAGCTCCAAGTCCTTCACGGCGTCCAGTCTGCCGAAGCCGTCCCCGGTTTGGGTGGCCCTGTGAGGACCAGCCTCGCCCCGGCCTCCCCACCGGCCGGCCGACGGCGCATGGTCGTCGGCATGACGAACGCAGACCTCACCGCCCCCACCTCGACGCTGCCCCTCGCCCCCGGCCGGTGGGCCCTCGACACCAACCACTTCCGGGTGGGCTTCGCCGCCCGACACCTCGGCGTCTCCAAGGTCCGGGGCCACTTCTCGGACGTCGAGGCCGAGCTGGTCGTCGGCGAGACGGCAGCCGACTCGGCCGTGACCGCCACCGTGGCGATCGCCTCGATCGACACCGGCAACGCCGACCGCGACGCCCACGTGCTCTCCCCCGACCTGCTCGACGTGGCGGCACGGCCGACGATGTCGTTCCGGTCGACCGCCATCACCGGCGAGGGCGACGACTGGACCCTCGACGGCGAGCTCACCATCGGCGGGGTCACGCAGCCCGTGACGTTCGCCGTCGAGTTCGGCGGCACGTCGCCGTTCCAGGACGGCGTGCACGCCGGGTTCGAGGCCCGCGGCGAGATCCGGCGCCACGACTTCGGCATCCACTTCGGCCCCCTCGACCCGGCCCTCGGCAACGTGGTCAAGCTCGAGCTCGACCTGGAGTTCCTCGAGCCGGCCTGAACCACGGGCCGGGGCGTGGCGGGGGTCACTGATACGGTCGTCACGTGCCTGCGAACCCCCTGAACGTCGACGACTTCGGCGGCGAGCTGTTCAACCTCGGCATGTCGCTCGAGGCCCGGCCGCTGCTCGACGAGGTGAAGGGGTTCATCGACGACGAGGTCGAGCCGATCACCGAGGAGTTCTACGCCCTCGGCGCCGACCGCACCGACCGCTGGAGCTTCGTGCCCGGCCAGCTCGAGCTGCTCGACGGCGTCAAGGCCAAGGCCAAGGCCAACGGCCTGTGGAACTTCTTCCTGCCCGACGCCGAGACGGGCCAGGGCCTCTCCAACCTCGACTACGCCTACATCGCCGCCGAGCTCGGCAAGAACCCGCTGGCGAGCGAGTGCCTCAACTGCTCGGCGCCCGACACCGGCAACATGGAGGTGCTCGAGCGGGTCGGCACCCCCGAGCAGAAGGCGCGCTGGCTGCAGCCGCTGCTCGACGGCGAGATCCGGTCGTGCTTCGGCATGACCGAGCCCGACCTCGCCAGCTCCGATGCCCGCAACATCGCCACCTCGGCCGTGCTCGACGGCGACGAGTGGGTGATCAACGGCGAGAAGTACTACATCTCAGGTGCCGGCGATCCCCGCTGCAAGATCATGATCTGCATGGTGCGCACCAGCCCCGACGCCGCGCCGCACCTCCAGCAGTCGCAGATCCTGGTGCCGATGGACACCCCCGGGGTCGAGGTCGTCGGGCCCATGTTGGTGTTCGGGCACGACGACGCCCCGCACGGCCACATGCACATCCGGCTGACCGACGTGCGCGTGCCGAGGGAGAACATCCTCCTCGGCGAGGGACGCGGCTTCGAGATCAGCCAGCTGCGCCTGGGGCCGGGGCGCATCCACCACTGCATGCGCTCGCTCGGCGCCGCCGACCGGGCGCTGCAGCTCATGGTCGAGCGTGGGTTGAGCCGCACCGCCTTCGGCAAGCCCCTCATCGCCCTCGGCAAGAACACCGAGCTCGTGTCGCGCGCCCGCATCGAGATCGAGGCGATGCGCCTCATGGTGCTGCGGGCCGCCAAGGCGATGGACCTGATGGGCAACGCCGAGGCCCGGGTGTGGGTCAGCGCGGTCAAGGCGATGGTGCCCGAGCGGGTGTGCGAGATCATCGACCAGGCGATCCAGATCCACGGCGCCACCGGCGTCTCGCAGTGGACCCCGCTGGCCGACATGTACACCAACCTGCGCACCCTCCGTCTGGCCGACGGCCCCGACGAGGTGCACCACATGGTCGTGGGGCGGGCCGAGATCGCCCGGTACCAGCGCTCGAGCTGACCCGGCACCCGCGCTCCGACGCGCTTTTCCGAGGATTTACACACCGGGGGTGGCGGCGACGCGCGATCGGTCGCAAACTGGTCGGACGGAGAGCGATCCTCGTGGGGGTGCCTCATGGCGAGCCGCAACGGCGTACCCGACCTCGTCCCGCAGCTGTCGCGGGGCAAGCACCGCAGCCCGCGCAAGGGCGCGTGCTTCATGGAGCTGGCCTCGTACCTGGCCGGGGAGCGCTGGAGCGACCGCCCGTCGTGCACGCATCCGCTGCTGGCGGCGCTGGCGAGGCTCGTCAACGACCACACGTCCGACGCCGGGCGCGGCGACCTCGCCCCGCTCGTCCCGTCGGTCATCGGGCTGCGCACCGACGATCCCTGCGCCGACGTCCGCATCGCCCTCCGGGCGGCCACCGCGGCGCTTCCGGTCGCGTCCGCCGAGCGCCAGCGCGTGCTGGCGGTGTCGGTGCTGGCCGCCGGCCGGGCGCTGATCGAGATGGACGGCAGCGACCCCGAGATCGAGGACGCCGCCCGCCGGGCGCTCGAGGCCGTGCCCGACGCCGCCGCCTGGGCACAGCGGTTCACCGACGACATGCGCAGCAGCACCCGGGGGTTCGGCCGCCATGCCGCGCCGAGCACCGTGCGCTACGCGGTGGTCGGCATCGCGGCGGCGTGCGTCGCCGACCCCGACGCCCGGCTGCGCGACCTGCTGGCGCAGGCGATCGACGACACGGCCGCCCTCGCCCACGGCCGGCCGGTCGCACCCGTTCCCGTCGACACCGAGCGGTGGACCGCGGCCTGCCGCCTCACGGGGGTCGGCACGCCCTAGCTCCCGCCCCCTTCGGCGGACATCGACCGTCCTCGCCCCCGCCTCCCCAGATGCTTGTCTAAGGTAAGCATCACCGAGGAGCGCCGACGAGGGGGTCTCGATGACGGCGGTGACCGGAGATGCCGAGCGGCAGGTGCACCTGCGCACCTGCCCGCTGTGCGAGGCCATGTGCGGCCTCGAGATCCAGGTGGTGGGCGACCGGGTCGAACGCATCCGCGCCGACCGCGACGACGCCTGGAGCAAGGGCCACCTGTGCCCCAAGGGCACCACGCTCGGCCACCTGCACCACGATCCCGATCGGCTGCGCCGGCCGATGGTCCGCGACGGCGACGCGTGGCACGAGGTCGGGTGGGACGAGGCGTTCCGACGGTGCTCCGACCTGCTGGCGCCCGTCGTCGCCGAGCACGGCATCGAGGCCGTGACCGCCTACGTCGGCAACCCGCTGGCCCACAACTTCAGCCTGGGCCGCTACATCGGCATCCTCATCGGCATGTCGGGCATCCCGATGATCTACTCGGCGGGCACGGTCGACCAGTGGCCGAAGAACGTGAGCTCGCACCTCATGTACGGCGGCATGTGGCGCATCCCCGTGCCCGACATCCGCCGCACCGACCTGCTCGTGGTCATGGGGGCCAACCCGCACGCCTCGCAGGGATCGCTGCTGGCCTGCCCCGACGTGATGGGCGAGATCGACGGCATCCGCGCGCGCGGCGGCAAGGTGGTCGTCGTCGACCCCCGGCGCACGGGCACCGCCGAGCGGGCCGACGAGTGGCTGCCCATCGTGCCGGGCACGGACGCCGCCCTGCTGCTGGCCGTCGCCCACGTGCTGTTCGCCGAGGGACTGGTCGACGTCGGCACGGTCGCCGACAAGGTCGCCGGGGTCGACGAGGTCGGCGAACTGGTCGCGGAGTGGACGCCCGAGCGGGTCGCCCCGGTCACCGGCATCGCCGCCGACCGCATCCGCGCCCTGGCCCGCGAGCTGGCGGCGACCGAGCGCGCGGTGGTCTACGGGCGCATCGGCACCTGCAACCAGGAGTTCGGCACGCTCGCCAGCTGGATGGTCGACGTCGTCAACGTGCTCACCCGCCACTTCGACGTGCCCGGCGGGTCGATGTTCGCCAAGCCGGCGGCGTGGCCGGTGACCGACCTGCCGATGCCCGGCCTCGAGGACGGCGCTCCCAACTTCGGTCGCTGGCGCACCCGCGTGCGGGGCGCGCCCGAGGTGCTCGGCCACGTGCCCGTGTCGTGCCTGGCCGAGGAGATCGCCACGCCGGGCGAGGGGCAGATCCGCGCCCTGTTCACCGTGGCGGGCAACCCGGTGCTGTCGACCCCCGAGGGCGACCGGCTCGACGCGGCGCTGGCGGGCCTCGACTGCATGATCAGCGTCGACAACTGGCTCAACGAGACCACCCGCCACGCCCACGTGATCCTGCCCGGGCTGTCGCCCCTGGAACAGGCCCACCACGACGACCTGCTGTGGAACTTCGCGGTCGGCAGTGCCGCCCGCTACTCGCCACCCGTCTTCCCGCCGGCCGACGGCAGGCCCCACGAGTGGGAGATCCTCGTCCGCCTGGCCGGCGCGTGCCTGGGCCAGCCCGCCGACGAGGTCGACGTCGCCGCCATCGACGACGGGTTCTTCGACGTGCTGGCGATGGTGAAGGGGCTCGACGGGCCCACCCTGCGCGAGGGCTACGACGCGGGCGGCCCCGAGCGGCTGCTCGACCTGACCCTGCGCACCGGGCCGTTCGGCGACCGCTACGGCGAGGTGCCCGGCGGGCTGACGCTCGACGCGGTCAAGGCCGCGCCCCACGGCATCGACCTCGGCCCGATGGTCCCGCGCATCGACGAGGTCGTGACCACGCCCGGCGGCAAGGTCGTGCTGGCGCCGCCGTACATCACGGCCGACCTGCCCCGGCTGGCCGCCCGCCTCGACCGCCCCGCCGACGACCTCGTGCTCGTCAACCGCCGGCACCTCCAGTCGAACAACTCGTGGATGCACAACGTCGCGGTGCTGGTCAAGGGCCGCAACCGGTGCACGCTGCACATCCACCCCGACGACGCGGACCGCTGCGGCGTGGCCGACGGCGACGTGGCGGTCGTGGCGTCGGAGGCCGGGCAGGTCGAGGTGCCCGTCGAGGTCACCGACGCCATCGCCCCCGGCGTGGTGTCGCTGCCGCACGGGTGGGGCCACGACCGCCCCGGCGCCCGTCTGTCGGTGGCGCGCGAGCACGCCGGCATCAACAGCAACGTGCTGTCGCCGGGCACGTTCGTCGACGTGATCTCGGGCAACGCCGCGGTCAACGGCATCCCGGTGACGGTCGCCCCCGCCGCGGTGCCCGAGCCGGTGGGCTGAGACCGGCGCGGCCGACGTCGGGGGTTCAGGAGTAGCTGAGGTCGGGCCGCGGCCGCCCGGGCCCGGGTCGGTGCGGGCCGCCGGCGTGGGGCTCTGGGAACGCGGCCCGGCGCACCGGCGCGGCCGGTTCGACCACGCACCACACGGACTTGGCCGCCGACGTGCGCTCGACACCCCAGGAAGCCGCCACGGCGGCGATCAGGTGGAGGCCCAGCCCGCCGGCCCGGCGAGGGTCGCTCTGCCGCAGTCGGGGATGCAGGTCGGGGGCGCCGTCGACGACCTCGAGGCGCACCGATTCGTCGATGCGGACGTGCATGGTCGCCTCGGTGCGGGCGTGGACCACGGCGTTGGCGACGAGCTCGGACACGGCGAGCTGCGCCCGCTCGACGTCGCCTGCGCTCCAGCCCCGGCGGCGCAGCGTCGAGGCCACGAAGTTCCGTGCCGACCGCACCGCGCGGGCGTCGCAGGCCAGGTGGATCGTCTCCTCGTACGCGTCATCCATGGTCTCCACCGAGGCTCCGCCACCGTAGGCGTTCAGGGGTCTGCCCAGTGTTACCCGGGGGCGCGGCCGTCAAACGAGCCGCGAACGGGTAGGGGAGGTCCGTCCGACGCCCGTCGGCCCCACTCCGGAGCGCGCCCGTGGAAGACACCGACCTCGTCCCCCTGCTCGCCGTCGTCATGGCGGTCGGCGCGATCGGCACGGTCGTGCCGCTTCTGCCGGGCCTGGCCCTGATCTGGGCGGCCGGCCTCGTGTACGGCCTCGACCAGGGGTTCGGCCCCGTCGGGGTCGTGGCCATGGTCGTGATGACGGTGCTGCTGGCGGCGGCGACGATCGCCGGGTGGGTCGTGCCGAAGCGGCGGGCGAGCGGCGCCGGCGCGTCCCGGGGCAGCGTCTGGCTCGGCATCGTCGCCGCCGCCGTCGGCTTCTTCGTCGTGCCGATCGTCGGGCTGCCGCTGGGCGGGGTGCTCGGCATCTACGTCGGCGAGCACCTGCGCACCCACGACGGCCGCATGGCCTGGGCCACGACCCGGGCCACGATCACCGGGTTCGGCATCGCCGCCCTGCTGCAGCTTGCGGCCGCGCTGGCCATGATCACGGTGTGGATCGTGTGGGTGGTCGTCGACTGAGGCGCCGCCGCCCTGCTCACCGGATGGTTCCGGCCCCCGGCACGAGCGGCAGGTCGAGGGCGGTGACCCACCCCGGCGGCAGGTCGTTCACGGCCGGGACGGCGTTGAGCGCCCGCAGGCCCGTGGCCAGGCAGCCGGCGGTGGCCGCGTCGCGCCCGCTGCCGTCGGTGAACCGGAAGGCGGTCTCCTGCGTGATCGAGGGCGAACCCTCGATCTCGACCCGGTAGACGTCGTCCTGGCTGCCGCGGGGCCAGTCGGGGGCGGCGTCGGGCCCGACGCGGTTGACGTGCTCGAGCTGGATGCGGGTCTCGCCCCGGTAGACGCCGTTGATCGTGAAGTTGATCGCGGCCACCTCGCCCGGCTCGATCACGCCCTTGGCGGTGGCGATCGGCACGCCGGTGACCCACTTGTCCCAGGTGGTGGTGATCTCGTCGAGCTCGATGCCGACGGCGTGGGCGATCATCGGCACCGTGGCGCCCCAGGCCATGACGAGGATGTCGGGGTGCTCGAGCATGGCGCGGTACTCGGGCGGCCGGCCGATTCCCATCTCGTTCTCGTAGTCGCCCTCGTAGTTGATGTAGTCGAGGATCTCGAGCGCCCGCACCAGCCGCACCTCTCCGCACAGGCCCATCAGGGTCATGGGGAACAGGTCGTTGGCGAAGCCCGGGTCGATGCCGGTGGTGAAGCACGACGAGCCGCCGGCCTCGCAGGCCTCGACGATCGGGTCGAGCCAGTGCGGCGGGTTCTGCGCCATGGCCGGCCACACCCAGGGGGTCATGGCGGTCGAGCACACGTCGACGCCGGCCCGCAGGAAGGCGCCGATGACCCGGATGTTGTCGTCGGGGTAGGCGGCGGTGGGCCCGAAGTGCACGAGCGCGTCCGGCCGGAGGGCGACGAGGGCGTCGATGTCGTCGGTAGCGGCGAGCCCGACGGGATCGAGGCCGCAGATGTCGCCGACGTCGCGTCCGACCTTGTCGGGGTTGCTCACGCCCACCCCGACCAGCTCGAAGCCGGGGTGCCGGACGATCTCGGCGATCACCAGCTTCCCGACGAAGCCGGTGCCCCAGACGACGACTCGCTTGGCCATGTGTCCCCCTCGTGTTCGGTGCGCCTCCGCCGGGGGCGTCAGCGCATGAGCTCGCCGCTGTTCACCATCAGGTGCTGGCCGGTGACGGCCTTGGACAGGTCGGAGGCGAAGAACATGACGACGTCGGCCACCTCGCCGTCCTCGGTCATGCGCCCGAGGGGGAAGTTGCCCACGATGTCGTGCAGGGCCTCCTCCCGGCTGATGCCCTTGCTGTCGGCCTGCATGCCGACGTACATCTGCACCGGCGGGCCCCACATCCACGACGGCACGACCATGTTGCAGCGGATGTCGTGGGCGCCCAGCTCGTCGGCCAGGTAGTACATCGCCGTGAGCAGCGCGGCCTTGGACGCGGCGTAGCCGGCCTGGGGCATCGACGGCTTGAACATCGACTGCGAGCCGATGAGCACGATCGAGCCGCCGCCCCCGGCCTCCATCGCCTTGGCCACGGGGCGCAGCAGGGTCATGGCGCCGAGCACGTTGGTGTCGAACGCCGTGCGCCACGTGTCGAGGTCGGTCTCGTGGAGGCCGCCGAAGACGTACTCGTACGCCGCCACCTGCACCACGGCGTCGACCGAGCCGAACGTGGCCACGGCCAGGTCGACGAGCGCGGCACAGCCCTCCGCGTCGGTGATGTCGGTGGCGCGGGCGACCAGCCGCTTGCCGTCGGGGTCGAGCTCGGCGCACAGCGTGTCGAGCGTCTCCTGGGTGCGAGCGGCGACGACGACGTTGGCCCCATCGCGCAGGGCGCGGGTGACGCACTCGCGGCCGAGGCCCCCGCCGACGCCGGTGATGATCACGGTCTTCCCCTGGAGCAGCACGAACATGTTCTAGTCCAGATGTAGAACACGTTCTACTTCGGGGACGTGGATCCACGTTGACATGTGACCAAATGGTCACCTATTGTCGCCTGGGTGGACGACGTGTTCCGAGCCCT